>Ga0335072_10000140_pt1 | contig 152805 bp, 125 predicted proteins | sample Lox_Sample_21_FD_206725 | JGI IMG/M metagenome (GOLD analysis project Ga0335072, IMG submission 206725) | Soil microbial communities from Loxahatchee National Wildlife Refuge, Florida, United States - Lox_Sample_2.1 | ecosystem: Environmental > Terrestrial > Soil > Wetlands | place: USA...
AAACGCCGATTTTCCAGGGGAATCGGGCAACCGATTGCCCGCTCATTTTCAAAGCATTGATTTTATTGAAGACGAAGCGGGCAATTTTTTGCCCGGTCGGGCAATGGATTGCCCGATGATGCGTCGGCAGCCCATTTGACATCTTGGTAAAGAAATGGCGGGCGGGTATCGACGATCCTGATGCTCGCTCGCGGCCGGTCCCGGATGCTGCTGTCGCAGGTTTTGTGATAACCCTGTGTGGTGCTTCCCATGGCCACCGGTTCCACTCACGTTTCCACGGTATCCTTTCAGGTATCCACGGTTTGGCCTGGTTTTGAAGGATCCGCCCGACTCAAGGTGATGACCATCACGCCCCAGCCTACCGAACATAGCATCGAAACGCCGCCTGCTTAGACGCGTCCTTGGCGGCTTCCGCCGGGTTGCGGCAAGTAGCCGTTTGCCATATGCAAGTAACCATAGCGATCATGAGTCCTAGAGGCTCGCTTTCGAACGCGTTTACATGCGATAACCCGGCTTCTTGTAGAGCTTTCCAGCCGGGTTCTGGATGTCGGTGCGATAAACCTTCTCAGCCCAGTCAGTGGGTGCAACTTCTTCAAACGCTACGGATACCGCTTCCTCGCCGTAGCCGAGCGCATCCATCACATCCCGGGTCATTCGATCGGCCAGGCGTTGTTTCTGCGCTTCACTTTTTCCTGGCCAAAGCTTGACGATGACATGTGGCATAAGTACCTCTCGTTGGTTTCGTGCCGCTTTTATGCCCATTGAGGTGCTTGATCTCGGCGAAACAAGCTTGGGTTTGGGGACTATGAAGCTGGCGTCATGGCCTGGTGCAAGCGAGTGAACATGGCGCGCACCGATGCGACGCGCGCTGAGAGTGCGGTTCAAGGCGGGAGGTCAAACCCGCAACAGGGTTTTGATGGCGCGGCGCTCGTCCATGGCGCGGTAGCCTTCCGCCACGTCGGGCAACGGCAACTCCTGATCGAATACCTTCCCCGGATTGATTTTGCGCGTAAGCACCAGATCCATCAGCTGCGGCAGGAATCGACGCACCGGCGCCGGACCGCCGAGCATGCCGACTTGCGCGAAGAACAGTGACTGGCCATCGAACTCCACGCCATGGGGAACCCCGACGAACCCAACCATGGAGCCCGGTCGCGCACTTCGCAGGGCCTGCTGCATGGATTCTTGCGTGCCCACGCACTCCAATACCGAATCAGCGCCGACTCCGCCGGTCAGCGCCTTGATCTGCGCAATACCCGCTTCGCCACGTTCGGTCACGATATCCGTAGCGCCATATTCCAGGGCAAGCTCCTGCCGCTGCTTGTGCCGGCTCATGGCGATGATGCGCCCGGCTCCCATTTGCCTGGCCGACAACACGCCCATCAAACCGACCGCACCGTCACCCACAACCACTACTGTTGAACCGGGCTGCACGCGTGCGGCATCGGCGGCATACCAGCCCGTGCCGAGCACGTCCGACACGGCTAATAAACTGGGAATGAGATCCTCGGAAGGTACCTCGGCCGTGGGCACCAGCGTGCCATCGGCCATGGGCACGCGCGCATACGGTGCCTGGGCCCCGCTCATGAACTCGCGTTGTACGCAGGACGACTGAAAGCCGTGCTGGCAGTGCGGACACGTGTTGTCGGAGATACAAAACGAGCCGACCACAAACTGACCCGGCTTGACGGTGGTTACTTCGCTGCCCACTTCCATGACCACACCGCAATACTCATGTCCCATGTGGGCGGGGCCAGCTGTGGGTTGCAAGCCGCGGAACGGCCACAAATCGGAACCGCAAATGCAGGACGCGGAAAGCTTGATGATGGCGTCTGTGGGCTGGAGGATTTTGGGATCCTCCACGTGTTCGTAGCGCACATCGCCAGGGCCGTGCAGAACAGTGGCAAGCATGGGCAATCTCCAAGTTTCGGGTGGAAGGCATGGGGTGTCGTGCGGCGACCTGAGTGTGCCTCTCTCTCACGCGCAGGCAAAGGCGGACATCTGCACCAGCGATCAGTCGTGCTCCACCGGCGCGGTGTAGTCGGCGTCGGAAACCGGGTCCGACCAGTCCGCGGGCGATTCGTTCATCCATTCCTGGATCGCGATGTGGCTCATGGCCGTGGTGTCGGTGGCGCCATGCCAGTGTCTTTGCCCGCAATGGCAGAACACCACATCGCCGGCCCGGATCTCTTTCTTCGGGCCACCCGCGCACTGCGTCCAGCCTACGCCGGAAAGAACAACGAGATGCTGGCCAAGCGGGTGGCTGTGCCAGTTCGTGCGCGCTCCCGGTTCAAACGTGACGAGGGCGGCGGACACCCGGCCGGGCTCGGCGGGATCGAATAGCGGATCAATCCGTGCGTTGCCCGTGAACCACGTGGCGGGGCCCTTTACGGAGGGACGAGTCCCGTTTCGATAGATACGCATTTGCATGAAAGGACTCCGGAGACGACGCCATGGCGCGACATGACACAGTCTGGCCGCTGGACTCTTCCACGACTAGGTGATGAATGCTTAAATGGCTTATTAGCTTTACTAATGAATAAAGCTGCCAGACTGGGCCATGGCCAAGCGCAACCTCAACGATCTGCAGAGCTTTGTCATCGTGGCCCGCGAGGGCAGCTTTACCCGTGCCGCCGCGCAATTGGGGCTGACGCAATCGGCGCTCAGCCAGTCCATCCGGGGGCTGGAAGAGAAGCTCGGCATTCGCCTGCTGACCCGCACCACGCGCAGCGTGTCACCGACGGATGCCGGTGAGCGATTGCTCCAAACGGTAGGACAGCACTTGGACGATATCGATGCGGAATTGGATGCGCTGACGGCGCTGCGCGAGAAGCCGGCGGGCGCCGTGCGCATCACCTGCGGCGACCATGTGCTACGCAATACGCTTATGCCCAAGTTGCTGCCGATACTGCGGCAATACCCTGACGTGCAGATCGAGTTCGACGTCAGTTACGGTTTCAGGGACATCGTGGCCGATCGCTTCGATGCCGGCGTGCGCCTGGGGGAAAGCATCGACAAGGACATGATCGCCATGCCGATTGGGCCGCCGTTGAGGATGGCGGCCGTCGCCTCGCCCTCCTACCTGGCGCAGCATGCCGTGCCCAAAAAACCGCAGGATTTGTTATCGCACGCTTGCATCAATCTGCGGATGCCCACCTATGGCGGCCTTTACGCGTGGGAATTCGAGCGCCGTGGTCGCCCCATGAACGTGCATGTCAAAGGACCGCTGACGTTCAACACCTCGCCGCCCATCGTGCAGGCGGCGCTGGAGGGGCTTGGGATCGCGTTTCTTCCGCAAGATGAGTTTGGGGCGCATATTGATGAAGGACGCCTTGTTCGCGTACTCGAAGACTGGTGCCCATTTTTCCCCGGCTACTATCTCTACTATCCGAGCCGCCGGCAGCCGTCACCGGCCTTCAAGCTAGTGCTTGAAGCGCTGCGCTTGTTGGCGCCTCAGAGTTCCACTGCATAGGCGGCCATCTTGTCTAGCCGCGTCCGGCGGCAAGCCGCACCACGACGATGCTGCGGCACAGGTAGGCGCTAATGAATTCAGCACCTTTGCCACAAACCTGCCGCATCAGTTCCGGCGACAGATTCCAAAGTGAGACCACCTGTGCTGGTTCACGTGCCTTTCTGCGGCCAAGCAAACGATCTCACCTCCATCACCAGGATCTTGATCGCCTTTGCCGGTACACATTCCCTGCCCCGCGCAGAATGATGTTTATAGTTTCTATGACGAAGCGCGAGTAAGTTGCGCAATGCTGTTGCTGGCGACCTCCTTGAACAGGCCTGGATCGCCGTGCGCGCGTGCGGCAAGCATCGCACCGTAGATGAGGGAGATGAGCATCTTCGTCTCGGATTTCGCCGTGCCCTTGAAGTGAAGCTGGTGGCTTTTCGCGCCCTCCTCGAGCACGTCTTCCAGCCACTTGTCGAAGTTCCGGAAATACGCGCTCACTTCTTGCGCCACGTCTTCCGGCAGCGCGGGGAGTTCCGCGCCCAGCATGCCGGCTACGCAGAACGGTGCACTGTCGTCCGCGATGCAGCGCTCCCAATGGCCGAAATAGGCCCGCAGCTGCGCCAGCGCATCGGCACCGCTTGCCTGCAGCGCCGCCATGTCGGTATCGAATATCTCGCGATGGTGTTTCATCACCGCGATCGCCAGGTCCGCCTTGGTGGGAAAGTGGTGATGGATGCTGGCCTTGCGAATGTCGACGGCCTCGGCGATGTCGGCGTAGCTGAAGCCGCTGTAGCCGCGTCGCATGATGAGCTGGCGCGCCGCTTCAAGGATCTTCCCGGCGGTGGCTTCTCCGCTGCTGGTCATCCGAATATCTACCATTTAGTTGGTTGATTTGTCGTAAGTGTATATCTGGAAAGGAAAATATGCCACGGCAAAAAAAATGCTTGTGTCCTATTCTACCTACTAGTAGGATGTTTCTTGCCGGGTACGAAAGACCCGCCGAGATTCTCCAATCCCACCCACTTCTGGAGTTATGGACATGAAAACCGCATCCCGTATCAGCCGCATCGCCGCCGCCCTGGCCCTTTCCCTTACCGCACTGGGTGTTCAGGCCGCCTCCCCTGCACCGGTCAGGAACATCGTGCTTGTCCATGGCTACTTTGCCGATGGCTCGGGCTGGCGAGCCGTGTCGGACATCCTCACCCACGACGGCTACAAGGTCTCCGTGGTGCAAGAGCCGGAAACCTCATTCGAAGATGACGTGAAAGCCACTACCCGCGTGATCGACGCGCAGGATGGTCCCAGCATTCTGGTCGGGCACAGCTACGGCGGCGCCGTGATCACGCAAGCCGGCAACGACCCCAAGGTTGCTGCCCTGGTGTATGTGGCAGCTTTCCAACCCGATACCGGCGAAAGCGCCATGGTGTTGAACAACAAGATGCCGTCCGCCACCAAGGCGATCAAGGCGACCGCCGATGGCTACCTATACCTGGATCCGGCCCATTTCCACGCGGATTTCGCCGCCGACCTGCCTGCCGACGAAGCAAACTTCATGGCGCTGTCCCAGGTGATGCCCGCGGCCAAATCCTTTGGCACGCCCATCACGGCCGCCGCATGGCGCACCAAGCCGAGCTTTGCAGTGGTGGCCACGCAGGACCGCGCGATCAACCCGGACCTGGAGCGCTTCATGACCAAGCGCGCCGGCAGCAAGACGGTGGAGATCAAAGCCAGCCATGTCGTCTATATCTCGCACCCCCATGAAGTTGCCAAGCTGATTGAGCAAGCAGCTGGTGCCAAGCAATAAATAGTCGATGGACTGAACCGGATGCCGTCAGTGCTTTGACATGCAATGCTGACGCCAACGTACGCACCGCTAAAGCCAGGTGATGGCGCACCCACGCCATCACCTGGCTGATTAGCATGCACCTCTCAACGCCGCGGCCTCGATCAAAGCCCCGTCATCTTCAGCGCGGCCTCGGGCAACCGCTCACCTTCCACTTTGACCCTCGAGACCTCTTGCTCGATTTGAGCTAGATCTTCGGCGCTCAGCTCAAGGCCCGCCGCACCAAGGTTCTCTTCCAGACGATGCAGCTTGGTCGTGCCAGGAATGGGTACGATCCATGGCTTCTGGGCGAGTAACCAAGCCAATGCGATGTGAGCTGGCGTCGCGCCTTTTCGTGCGGCGACCGACTTGACCCGTTCAACCAGCGCGCTATTTGCCCTGCGTGCCTCGACAGAAAAACGAGGTACGACATTGCGAAAATCGGTCGGATCGAACTGGGTGTTCTCATCGATCTTGCCGGTGAGAAATCCGGCACCCAAAGGGCTGAACGGCACGAAGCCGATGCCTAGTTCTTGAAGCAGCGGCAACAGCTCGACTTCCGGCCCACGCCAAAACAGCGAGTATTCGCTCTGCACGGCGGTAACGGGTTGCACCGCGTGCGCGCGGCGAATCGTCTGGACGCCGGCTTCGGACAGGCCGAAGTGCTTCACCTTGCCTTCGGCGATCAGCTCCTTGACTACGCCGGCGACGTCTTCGATAGGTACCTGCGGATCGACGCGGTGCTGATACAGCAAGTCGATCACATCCGTGCCAAGGCGCTTGAGGCTGCCTTCAACCGCGATCTTGATATGTTCGGGGCGGCTGTTGGTGCCGCTACCACGTTCGCCGGTCTGCGGATTGATATCGAAGCCGAACTTAGTCGCGATGATCACTTTATCGCGGATGGGAGCGAGCGCCTCCCCGACAAGACGTTCGTTAGCGAAGGGCCCGTATGCTTCGGCAGTGTCGAACAGCGTGACACCCCGGTCGTGAGCGGCACGGATAAGCTTGATCATCTCCTGCTTGTCCGCGGCCGGTCCGTAACCCGAACTCATGCTCATGCAGCCAAGGCCGAGAGCTGAGACTTCCAGATGGCTATTGCCAAGTTTGCGATACTTCATGGATTACTCCGTTTGTTGTTTCAGCCAGCCGACGACGCGCTCCATCGTTTGCCTTTCCTGATCCGCCTGCATTAAGAAACCTGGATGAAGCCGCGCTTTCGGTGCGTAGCTGGCGAGAATGGAGAGGCTGTTTCCTAATCCGTAGCCGCCGTGGGTAACCAAGGGCACCAGGGTCTTTCCGCACAGATCATGCGCGGACAGGAAAGCGCGGATGACCGGTGGCGCGGTCTCTCCCCAGATGGGGAACCCGACATACACCGTGTCGTAGGCCGCCATGTTTGGAATCTTGGCTTCCAACGCAGGTTCATAGTCCGTATCGCGCTCCCACCGTGCTTGTTCGACCGTTTCAAGGTAGTCCTCTGGATAGGGCCTGGCAGGCCGGATATCGAACAGATCGGTGCCGAGCGCGCGATGAACCAGCCCGGCGACGACGCGCGTATTTCCAGAGCGCGAGAAATAAGCCACGAGCGTTCGGGAACCGGCTTGCTGCGGGTTGCCATCGTTTTTCGTGCGTGCCGCAAGATTGATGAGTGGAAGGCCCGCGAGGGCCGCCACCACGGCCCGCCGCGAAGGATCACGTGGAGATGCCATGTTTGCCTCCCACGCATCAGCGCCCTACGCGCGCCTGCAGCGCCGGCGGATAACGCTCGCCCTCCACTTTAACGTCCTCCAGAAGCTTTGCGAGCTTGTGCCTGTCGTCATCGGTCAAGGTGATCGCAACGGCACCGAGATTCTCTTCCAGGCGATGCAACTTGGTCGTGCCTGGAATCGGGATGATCCATGGCTTCTGGGCGAGCAACCATGCAAGCGCGATCTGCGCCGGCGTCACGCCCTTGTCCTTGGCAATCTGACCGAGCAGATCGACCAGCGCCTGGTTGGCTCGCAACGCTTCGGGTGAAAAGCGAGGCACGACGCTACGGAAATCGTCGCTGCCGAAGGTCGCGTCTGCGCTGATCGCTCCGGTAAGGAAGCCCCGGCCTAATGGGCTGAAGGGCACGAACCCGATGCCGAGTTCTTGCAGCGTCGGCAGGATTTCCTTCTCGGGTTCGCGCCACCACAGCGAGTATTCACTTTGCAAGGCCGTCACCGGCTGCACCGCGTGGGCACGTCGTAGGGTCTGCGCTCCGGCCTCCGATAGGCCAAAGTGCTTGACCTTGCCTTCGGCAATCAGATCCTTGACGGTACCCGCCACGTCTTCAATCGGCACGTCCGGATCAACACGATGCTGGTACAACAAGTCGATCACATCGGTACGCAGGCGCTTGAGCGAGCCCTCCACGGCCCAGCGGATATGATCGGGCCGGCTATTGAGGATCTGCTGCTTACCATCCTCACCGAAAGTGAAACCGAACTTGGTGGCGATCACCACCCGCTCACGCACCGGAGCGAGTGCTACGCCGACGACTTCTTCGTTGAGGAAAGGGCCATAGACTTCCGCCGTGTCGAAGAGTGTCACGCCCCGCTCCACCGCGGCACGGATCAGCGAAATCGCCGCCTGCCGGTCCGTGGCGGGCCCGTAACCATGGCTCAGGCCCATGCAGCCCAGGCCGACGGCGGATACTTCAAGTTGGCTCTTGCCGAGTTTGCGCGTTTTCATAGTGTCCTCCATGCAAGCAATTTAGCGTCGGAGGATTGCCCGCACTAGGTGGCATAATCGGAAAGGGTTTATAACCGGAGCGGATAAATGGCCATCGAAAGCTACGATCAGCTCGCGATCTTCTCCATCGTGGCGCGAGAGCGCAGCTTTACGCGCGCGGCGGCCCAGCTCGGCATCTCGCAGCCCGCGTTGAGCCGCGCCATGCGCCAGTTGGAAGAGCGGCTGGGCGTCCGGCTTCTGGCGCGCACGACGCGCAGCGTTTCACCCACCGAGGCGGGCGAGCATCTGCTACGGGTGATCACGCCCCGATTTGAAGAGATCCATACCGAATTGGCATTGCTCAGCAAGTTCCGGGACAAGCCCGCAGGAAAGTTGCGCATTACGGCGGGCGAACACGCAGCAATCACGGTGCTACAGCCTGTTCTGTCAAAAATCCTGCCGGATCATCCGGACATCCAGGTCGAGATCATCGTGGACTACGGCCTTACCGACATCGTGGCCGAGGGCTTCGACGCTGGCGTCAGGCTGGGCGAGCACATTGCCAAGGACATGATCGCGGTGCGCATTGGTCCGGATGTGCGGATGGCCGTGGTCGGGTCACCGAAATACTTCGCCCAGCATCCGCGCCCCAAGGCGCCCCACGATCTCATTCGGCACAACTGCATCACCATCCGCCTGCCGACCTATGGCGGCATTTTTCCCTGGGAGTTCGAAAAGAAAGGGAAAGAGCTAAAGGTACGCGTGGAAGGCCAACTGGTATTCAACAACATCGCCATGCGCCTGGACGCAGCGTTAAAGGGGTTAGGGCTGGCTTACATGCCCGAAGACATCGTGCAAGCGCATGTCGCGAAGGGTCGGTTGATACGCGTTCTTTCCGATTGGTGCCCATCGTTTCCGGGGTATCACCTTTACTACCCGAGCAGGCGTCAAAGCTCACCTGCCTTCACCTTGTTCCGTGATGCCTTGCGCTATGCACGCTGATGTAATGCCAACCATAACTGCCAGTATTGACCATAAACGATTGCGATGCAGGCATAATCCTGCCCATCGGGTGCTCCTGAAGGCGGCACGCCGGTCGCTACGAAAAAGGGGAGAAGATGCGCGCATCGTGGATAGCCTCGGCATGCCTGGGGCTGGCGGTAATGGCTCATGCCTCGATCAACACGCCTGCCGAGCCGGTGAAAGATCATCAAGAGCAGATCAGCAGTGCCGAGCAAAGCATCGACCAGGGCGTCGCCTATCTACGCGACAACAATAGCGACGCCGCCGCGGCAGCGTTCAGCGTCGCCATCCATTCACCCGTGTTTGCTCAATTGCCGCCCAATGCCCGCAAGCGCGCGTTCCTGCTCTCCGGATTGATCGCTTTCGAAAAAAAGGATTACGCGACGGCACTCGATCAGTTGAAACAATGCACGTCGATCAGCACGTCCGATCTCAACGACAGAGTCGATGAGGCCGCGTGGAGCGGCCGGCTGGAGTCCGCGTACTATCTGGGCAATGACCGCGATGCCGCGCTGTCTGTCATTTACGTCGCGCCGCGTTGGCCGGCGGCCATCACCGCAATGGACCCGGGCGTCATTTATCAGATCGAGGCTGGCATCAGGGGAACGAACGGGGATCTGGAACGCTATTATCTTCAAGCCCTTTTCGATATGAATTGGAACAGCACCCTGGGTACGGCGGATGACCTGTGGCGCGATCTATCGTGGTTTTGGCTAAAGGAGGGAAATACCGAAAAAGCCATCCTGGTTTCCCGACGCGTTACGGCAGCACACACCGTGATATCGATGCTCGTGGACAAACGCTTCGATCCCATCACCCAAGTGCTGCACTTTGATGTCGATCAGGTCATCGCCAAGGAACTGGCCGCCGACAAGGCCGCCGTGTCGGCTGCACCCGACACGTTGAAGCCGGTCACGGCGTTGCAGGATTTTTTGCTCGATACCCATCGATACGCCGAAGCACTTTCGCTTTCCGATGCTGTTATCGCCAAAGCCGGCGATGGCAGTGGTGCAAAGGCTTACAAGGATTTTGACGAATTCTACGTCTGGGTGCTGGATGGCCGGGCCAGAGCCCTGGAGCGACTGGGACGTTGGGATGACGCCATCCGTCAATGGCAACATGCGGCGCGCCGCCCGGAACAAGGCGCCATGAACGTCAGCCAGGTCATCAACCTTGCCTCGCTCTACGCGGGCCTGCAACGGCCCAAAGAAGCACTGGACATGCTCTCGGATGTCGGAAACATGTCGCCCTATGGCCGCATGCAATTGGAAAAGATAAAGCTCAAGGCAGCCATCGAACAGAACGACGAGCCAGGCATTGCCCAGCACCTGGACTACCTGCGTGCGCACCGCGCGGACGACATCGCCTCCTGGGAGATTGCGCTGATCGTCACCAACCATCTTGACGCCGCCGCCGACCTGCTCGTTGAGCGCCTATCCACCGACAAGTGGCGCAGCGATGCGCTCGTGGACATGCAGGATTATCTGGATACAACCCAGACGCCGCTCGGCGCCGAAGAGATGCGGCGCTGGAAAATCATTGTCGCCCGGCCTACGGTGCAGCGGGAGCTTGCCAAGGTCGGCCGAGTCGAGCACTTCAATCTGGATTCGCCGTGAGAGCTTGCCACGCGCTTGAATGATGCGCGCCGCGTTTCGCGTCTGCGCACGGATATCGTTGTGGAAACTTCCGCTCGCACGACTCGGCGCAGAACCCTTTGAAACCGTGCGGCCTACCGTCTCCATGATGCGCCGCGCCGCGCGGGGGATACAGGTTCGCCGGCCACGATAGCTAGAACTTGCTGTGCTCCACCTGCCGCTCGCGCCGCATCAGCGTCCATTCGGCATGTTCGCTCAGCGCGGCGTCTCCCAGCGAGCGAAGTATGTTGCGCTTTTCGGCCGGATCGCTGGTGCGGTCCAGTGCGGCGCGGGCACCACTGAAAATGCGTTGCATGAAACGGTATTGGCGGATCAGCTCCTTGTCTGCCTTGCGATAGGCATACGCCTCGCGCACGGCGGCGACGATGGAAAACACCGCCATGATCATCACCAGTGTGGTCTTGGTCGCTTCGGGCAGCTTGAGCGCGAAGATGGCCAGAAACACGCTGATGGCGATGCCCACCCACAGGCTGATCGAGCCGATGATTTCGGTAAGGCGGTGCAGGCCCGCGCTCTCGTCGGTCTTGCGCTCAAAGTAGTGCAATTGCCCGGACCGGCCCGATTCGCCGACCCATTCGCTGATCACGCGGGCAAGCGCGTCGGGCTCGGGCTTCCTGGGCGGTTGCAGGCCGACCGCGCGCATCACATTGCGGATCCAGCCCAGTTCGATGTTCTGCTTCTGCAGGAAGTTGTCGTGCGCAAATTCGTGATCGGTGTCTTTCAGGATGCCGGCGCGTTGCCAGTAGAGCTGAATGCGCAGGCCTTCGGCCAGTGCACGGTAATCGAGGTATTTGCGATGCCATTGGCGATGCCGCGCGAGCCCCGCCACGACACCGCCGCCGGCGAACAGCAACAGGAAGAAATAGATCAAATTGTCCTGCTGGGCGAGGTGGGCATAGAACGTGAAGGCGATGCCCATCAATGCCGCCAGCGTAAAGGTGATGCGCAACGCCAACAGCACGCGCTTCTGGAAATGCAGCGCCAGCCAGTCGGCACAGCGAAACAGCCGATCGATGTTGTCGGGGGTACCCGCATCGGTAATTTCCGCGGCGTTGGCTTCTTCGATCGCCTGCGCATATTTGTCGCAATCCTGGTTGAATTCGACCATGTGCCGGATCATCAGCTCGAATTCCTGCGGCATGGGGCCGTCCGGCGCGATGTCATCGCCCGTGCGCCAAAGGGTTTGCAGCGGCATCAGCCCTTCGGCCACCGCACTGTGTTCGCCTTCGCGCGAACACACGATGTGATACAGCAGATGCTCGTCCCCGCCGCTCAGGTTATGCCGCGCCTGGCGCAGCCGTTCAGTGATGCCGGGCAACGAGCCGTGCAGGTAGTACTTGACGATCTGTCCGGTGCCGCCGAGCCGGCCCGAATCCTTGCCATCCCAGATGGCGACGAGAATGTGCGCGTGGCTGGCGATGAACACCCCCGCTTTCGCGTATTGGCGGTTGCGCGCATCGCCATGCACGGCCAGTTCCTCGCGCGGCTGGCTTCTCAACAGTGGCAGGCGGATCACGTCGGCCTGTTGCAGCAATACCTCGAACTGCGCGCGCACCGCCGGATCGGCGAAGTCATCCATGTACATGTCGCGCGGCAGCGGCAATGGCACCACCAGGCGGCTGCCGAACGTCAGCGCTTCGGCGGCGAACAGCTGGTCGCCGCCCTCGGCCAGCGCCGATAGCGTGACCAGCGGCAAGGACGGAAATTGGTTTTTGATCCGCGCCAGGAAGCTGCGGATGCGTGCGCGGACCGGTTCGACTTCGCAAGCGGCGATGTTGCGATGACTCGTGACGCCGATGACCAAAGGTGTCATGACAGCCTCTGTGCAAGGCAAGCTCGGAAACACCTCCCAGGCGCCGCGCCGAAGCCGCACTTGGAAGCCCGCCGGCTCTGTCCCCTGCAGCGGCTTTGCGGGGGCCAGCCTAGCACCAAAGTGTGATGTCCATCACATTTGGTGCTAGGCTCACGCGGTCGCCAGAGCCGGCCCGCCGCCCGCCACGATCTCGCGCGACGTTCATCGCCAGGAAGGCCCGACCTGTTCCTGGAGCGCAAGGCGTCATGAGGCAGTCGCTGGCGGCAGCGGATTTCCGGTATCGCGCGTTCATCAGTTATAGCCACCGGGATGCGTCCTGGGCGGCATGGCTGCACAAGGCGCTGGAAACCTATCGCGTGCCCGCGCGCCTGGTCGGCAAGCAAACCACGGCCGGCATCACGCCGCGCCGGCTGGCGCCGATCTTCCGCGACCGCGACGAACTGGCCAGCGCCACGGACCTGGGTAGCAAGGTGCGCGAGGCGCTGGCGCAATCGGCGAACCTCATTGTCATCTGCTCGCCGTTTTCCGCGGTGTCCCAATGGGTGCAGGAAGAAGTGCTCGCTTACCAGCGGCTCGGACGCGGCGAGCATATTTTCTGCCTGATCGTGGATGGCGAACCGGGGGCCGACGCACATGCCGATGTGCATACCGACGTGCATGCGCAAGGGTGCTTCGCCCCGGCATTGCTGGCACCGCACGACGCGCAAGGCAGGCCGATGCCCGCCGAACCCATCGCCGCCGACGCACGCGCCGACAAGGATGGCCGGCGCAACGCGAAACTGAAATTGATCGCCGGCATGCTCGGCCTCAGTTTCGACAGCCTCAAGCAGCGCGACCTGCAACGGCGCAATCGGCGCTTGAGCGTGATTACAGCGTTGGCGTTGGCGGTGGCCACCGTCACCGCATCGCTGGCGATCGTCGCCATGCATGCGCGCCGCGCCGCCGTGGTCGCGCGCGCGGATGCCGAACGGCGCCAGCGGCAGGCCGAAGACCTGGTCGATTTCATGCTCGGCGATCTCAACGACAAGCTGCATGAAGCCGAGCGCTTGGACATCATCGAGGACGTGGACAACAAGGCGATGACCTACTTCGCTTCGATGCCCATCACCGACGTCACCGACCAGGTGTTGGCGCAGCGGGCCAAGGTGCTGGAGAAAATCGGTTCGGTGCGGCAGGAACAGGGGCACTACGCGCAAGCGATCGCGTCGTTCGAGGCGGCGGCGTCGCTGGCCGCCTCGCTGGCGGCCAAGGCCCCGCGCGATCTGCCGCGGCAGCTGCGCCTGGCTCGCATCCTGGCCTTCATCGGCCAGGCGCATTGGTACGATGGCCAGCTTGATCCGGCGCAGGATGCCTTCGAGCGCGCGCGCGGCGTGCTGCTGAAGGCCCAGCCGCATGCGGCGCGGAATCTCGACCTGCAGTTCGAATTGGAAATGCTCGACAACGACCTCGGCCACGTGCTGGAAGCGCGCGGCCGGCTCGATGATGCGCTAGTGCCTTACACCCATGCGCTGGCTCTGTCGCGCCAGTTAGTGGCGGCACAGCCGCAGCGCGCGGACTTTGCCTCGGAACTGGGCGGCGCGCACAACAATCTGGGCAAGCTCGCCCTGCTGCGCGGCGACCTGGCCGATGCGCTGGCTCAATACCGGGCCGATGATGCGATCGAATCAGCGCTGGCCGCCAGGCATCCGCAAGACATCAGCCAACGCGATGCCCAGCTGACGGTGCAAGCCATTCTCGGCCGCACACTGGCGCTGGCCGGCGCGGACGAGGCCGGCATGCGCTACATGCAGCAAGCGGTGGACACCGCCAAGGACCTGGTCAGGAACCATCCCGACAACAGCGACTTCCAGCAGGATCTGGCGCGCTACGGCGCGCAGTTGGCGCGGCTCAAGCGCCTCAACGGCGACATGGCGGCGGCGACGGCGCTTACCGCGCAATCGCTCGCCATCATCGCCACGCTGCTGCAGCAAAGCCCCGGCGATGCGGACCTGCAACGGCTTCACGGCGAAATACTGACCGAACAATCGGCGCAATCGCTGGCATCGCGGCGCGTGCACGACGCACAAGCGCAGGCACAGGCAGCGGCGCAGGCCCTCAAGCCGTTGCTGGCCGGACAACCGCATGAGCGATCCGTCGTGCTGGCCAGCATGGCCGCGCAATGGCTACTGGCCGCAACCAGCACCGATACCGAGGCGGCCAAGCGCTGGCGCCAGGATATGGTGGCGCTTGCGCAGGCACAAACCAGCGGCCGGGGCGATCCGCGCCTGCTTGCGATGGAAGCGCAGGCACTGCTGGCGCTGGGCGATACCGCCAAAGCGCAACCGCTGGTCAAGCAACTATGGGACAGCGGCTATCGCGACGCCCAATGGCTGGCCGTGCTGCAGCGCGGCCACCTCGCTTACCCCATCAACGCGGCGTTCCGGCAACGCATGCTTGCACAAAACCCCGCGCCTCACTCACTGGATTGACCGAACCGCTCCACCCCATGGAAGCACGACCGGGCAAGGAACCTTCCCTTTAACGATACGGGAGTTTTCCATGAAGCACGCCAAGCCCCAGAACATCCAGATGCGCGTCGAGCTTTACCGCGACCCCGGCGACGGCTGGGACGACAACCTGCTGGTGATCAATCGCGGCGATCACAACCAGGTGTTCGACAAAATTCCCAGCGACGGCGAACCGCACACCATCACCTGGACACTCATCGGCAACGCCGCCGACGGTCAATTCTGCGCGCTGGACGAAGCGCAGAATCCGGGCTTCAGCTGGCTGGTGCGCCGACCCAGCGAAAAAGTGTTTCGACAGCTGCATCACCATGGCAAAACGATCACCTTGCACAACCATCACCATGACAAGAGCAGCGAAGGCATCTGGCGTTACCAGCTGTTCGCGCGCTTTGGCGAGCGCATCTATGGCGTGCCATTGACGTTTGGTTGCGGAAGGTCCGATCCCAATCCGAGCATCAAGAATACGTGAGCGTCGATCAGGAGCGGCACGCCAGCCGCCGCTCCTGACCCGGGCGCGGTCAAGCTTTCGGATGCTCCACGACGCGGGGATGCAGCAGGTCTTCCAGGCCGATGCGCCGCAACAGCTCCGCGCGCACGCGGTCAGCCACGCCGTTGACGATCTCGGCACCGTCCTGCGACGGATCGATGTGCACCCGAAACGGACGCTTGCCGAACGGGGTGTCCACCACCTGCACGATAGCCTGGGCCACGGCTGCTACATCGGCATCGGCGGGCTCCAGCGAAGCCAGACCTTTGAGGCTTTGCTCGGCCAATCCCGCATACGGCCCTTGATCGTAGAGAGCAGCCCGTACCTTGTCGTCGGGCGCCCCAGCGTTGGCGAAATGGTGGGTGCCCTGGGTGAACGCGCCGGGCACGATGATCGAGGTTTCGATGCCCCAGCGCGCCAGTTCGCTGGCGTAGCTGACGGCGAGCGAATCCATCGCCGCCTTTGCCGCGAAATACGGCGACAAGTACGGCGGCGTGCCGCCGCGCGCGCTGCTGCTGGACACCCACAACACCAAACCACGCCCCTGCTTGCGCAACGAGGGCAGCGCGGCGCGATTGACGCGCTGGGTGCTCAGCACGTTGATGTCATAAAGCTGCGCGAATTGCTCGGGAGTAAACGCTTCGGCCGCGCCGAATGACATGTGGCCGGCGTTGTGGATGACCACGTCCAGGCGGCCCTGCCGGGCGATGATGCGCGCGATCGCCGCCTCGCACGACGCTTCCGAGGCGACATCCATCTCGACGGTGCTTAGATCCACCGCATGCTCGGCGGCGTAGCGCTGCACGGCCTCGACCTGAGGCGCATTGCGCCCGGTGGTTTCGCGCATGCCCGCGTAAACGGTATGCCCGGCATGGGCGAGCGCGCGTGCGGCCAGCGCGCCAAAGCCGCTGGATGCACCGGTGATGACAATGACCTGTTTCATGATTGGGTTTCCTTGCGTTGAAAGTGGGAAGACGCGTGCTCAGATCACTCCGCCGTTGGCGCGCAAAACCTGGCCGTTGATCCAGCCGCCGTCGGGGCCGGCAAGAAAAGCCACCGTGTTGGCGATGTCGGCGGGCTGCCCCAGACGTTCCAGCGGAGCGAGCTTGGCCAGGCGATCGATCACTTCCTGCGGCTTGCCGTTGAGAAACAGGTCGGTCGCGGTCGGACCGGGCGCCACGGCATTGACGGTGATGTCGCGCCCGCGCAATTCCTTGGCGAACACCCGGGTCATCGCTTCCACCCCCGCCTTGGTCGCGGCATACACCGCATAGGTGGGCTGCAGCAGCCCGACCACGCTGGAGGAGAAATTAATGACGCGGCCGCCCGCGCGCAGTCGCGTCGCCGCTTCGCGCAACGTGTTGAACGTACCTTTCAGATTGACGGCCACCTGGCGGTCGAACGAGGCATCGTCGGCATCGGCAACGGTGGCCAGCTGCATGATGCCGGCGTTGTTGACCAGCACGTCCACACCGCCGAAGGCGGTTTCGGCGGTATCGAACAACCGACGCACATCCGCGGCGTTGCTGACGTCGCCCTTGGCCACCACGGCGTAACCACCCGCCTGTTCGATCGCACGTACCAGGGCCTGGGCCGGCGCGGCGTTTTCGGCGTAGTTGACGATGACGGAAAAGCCATCGGCCGCCAGGCGTTGCGCGATCGCGGCGCCGATACCGCGGGAAGCGCCGGTCACCAGGGCCACTTTCTGAGTTTGCTTGTTCATGAGGGTTCTCCAGGACCGGCACCGTGCCGGCTTGAAGAAAGGCTAGGCTTTCCCTGTGGACAAATAATCGGTGCTAACCTGGCAACATAATTCGTTATAAGCGAACAATAGCCCCCTATGGACCGCCTGGACGTGATGCGGCTGTTTACCCGGATCGTGGAGCGGCAAAGCTTCACCCTCGCCGCGCAGGACCTGGAATGGCCCCGCTCCACCGCTACGCAGGTGATCCAGGAGCTGGAAAAGCGCCTGGGCGTGCAACTGCTGCAGCGAACCACCCGCCACGTCAAAGCCACGCTGGACGGCGAAGCGTATTACCGCCGCTGCGTGGCGATTCTTGGCGACGTGGAAGATGCCGAGGCCGCCTTCAGCGAGGCCAAGCCGCGCGGACTGTTGCGCGTGGATGTGCACGGCACGCTGACGCGCCACTTCGTGCTGCCGGCGTTGCCTGCGTTTCTTGCCAAGTATCCACAACTGCAATTGCACATCGGCGAAGGCGACCGCCTGGTCGACCTGGTGCGCGAAGGCGTCGACTGCGTGCTGCGCGTGGGCGATCTGCAAGACAGCGCCATGATCGGCCGGCGCGTCGCGCTGCTGGAGGAAGTAACCTGCGCCAGCCCCGCGTATATGGCGCGTTACGGCAACCCCGCCGGCATCGACGATCTTGCCGCGCACGTGAGCGTGGGTTTCGTTTCCTCGGCCAGCGGCATGGTCTTGCCGCTGGAATTTATGCTCAACGGCACGCCGCGCAACGTCAGCGTACCTTCGACCGTCACGGTGACCAGCGCCGAAACCTACGTCGCCGCGGCCAAGCTCGGGCTCGGCCTGATCCAGGTGCCGCGTTATCACGTGCAGACCGCGCTGGCCGAAGGCTCGCTAGTGGAAGTGCTGGCCGACTTTCCGCCGCCGCCGACGCCGGTGTCGCTGCTCTACCCGCACAGCCGGCAGCTTTCGCCGCGCGTGCGCGTGTTCATCGAGTGGGTGATGCAGGCGCTGGCCATGCGCCAGGACATTCCGCGCTAACCATCCTCTTGCGGCGCGCGATCACGCCGGCCGCTCGACCCATTGCGAACGCCATGCGGGCGCGGCAAACGGATCGGCGAAATATTGGGTTTCGTGCGCCACCTTGCCGTCCTTGAACTCCATGATGCTTACCGTGTGCGCCATGTTTCCCTGGTAGGCAATGGCATATTCGGTAACCCACAGTTGGCCTTCGCCCACGATGCGGCGAACGGCGAAGCCCGCCGGTTTGCCCGGATGATGGCCACGCAGCGCCTGCAGGTTGTGGCGTCCGCGAATGATTTCGCCCGACTGCGGATACTCGCATACGGCATCGTCGTGGTAGATCTCGTGCTCGGCGACGAGATCGCCCGCGGCGGACGCGGCCCAATGCCGATCGAGGGCAGTCCGGATGTCGTGCGCCTGCATCGTCGGCCTCCGCTTAAGCTTGCGCGCGCGTCCCGTGGCGTGCGCAACGCGCATCCATCTGGACGGCCAAATAGATTGCGCCGGGCCACGCCGGCGTACAAGTGCCTGGCGCCAAGCCATCCTGCCCGCTTACAGCCGCCGCGCTTACGGCGCTGATGACACCGCGCGATTCAAACGCGCACGGATCAATCGCGATAACCGCGCCGGATCGACCGCAGGAAACCGATGACCCGATCGGCCTCGCCCATCTGCACCAACTCCTGCGCGGTCTTTCCATCCAGCTCGCGGATGTTCTCCGTCCGGTACCACTCGCGTACGCGTGCCCGATCGGAGTCCACGCCCAGCGCCATCTGCACGATGCGCCAGAAATCCGCCTCGATCGGCGGATCATCAGGTCGGTCCGTGTTCGGCGACGGGACCGAGCTGGATGCACACGGCCGTGTCGTCATCGGGTAATCCTCGGCAAAGGCTGGCGAACGCTGCGCCGCGCGCAGCGCCGATGCTGTTTCATCGCGCGGCACGCCTAGGTGATCCGCTCCAGGATCCGGCGCAGATGCGCGAGGTCGGTCTTGGACAGATGCTGGATAGGCAGCGGCGCCTCGTCGCGCACCGTATCGTGGATCGTCTCCACCAGCCTGCGCCCCGCGGGCGTCAGCGACACCTGTTTCGCGCGCCGGTTGTCCGGAAGCGGCGTGCGTTGGACCAGCTTGCGCTCTTCCAGATCGTTGACTGCGACGGTAATCGCCGGCGCGTCGCTACCGGTCATCTCGACCAGTTCCTTCAACGTTTTCGGCTCGTCGAACAGTCGGCGCAGAATACGCACGCGGCTGATCGGCAGGCCACTCACCTCGCTCACTTTGCGGCGCCATTCGCCGCGGTTTTCCCACACCAGCGCGACCATCATCTGCCACACGCCATCGGCTTCGCTGCCGCCGGGGCCGCGCCGGCTCATGCTGGCGCTCCGGCCGGCACTTCTTCCAGCAAATGCGCCGCGTGACGCGTGGTATCGCGCGCCCACGGCGTGTGGGACAACCACGCCAGCAGCAACACGGTAAGGCCCCCGCCGATGACCAGCCACCAGAACGGATGCGACGCCCGCGCGAAACCGTCATGGATGTGCGCGCCGAGTATGGTGCCGGCCAGGGCCACGCCCAGTGACGCGCCGATCTGCCGGCTGGTGGATGCCACCGCCGCCGCCAGGCCTGCCTGCGCCTTGGGCATGCCCGATACCGCCGTGTTGGTGATCGGCGCATTCACCATGCCAAAGCCGATGCCGAAGATCACGTAGGTCAACAACAACCAAGGCAGCGGCGTGGTGGCGGTAAGCTGCGTCATCATCAACGCGCTGATCACCGTTGCCGTACCGGAGGCCAGCAACGAGGGCCGCGTGCCATGCGTGCCCACCAGCCGCCCGGAAAGCGGCGAGCACACGATCGTGGCCAGCGCGAGCGGCAAGGTGCATAAACCCGTTTGGAAGGCCGAAAGCCCGCGCACTTCTTGCAGGTACAGCGCATTGAGAAACAGGAAGCCGGAGAACGCGGAGAAGCTGCACACCGCGATCAAGGTGGCGCTGCTGAACGGCGCGCTGCGGAAAAAGCGCAGATCGATCAGCGGTTCGCGGCGCCGGGGTTCATAGATGAGCAAGGCGGCGAGCGCCAGCGCGGCCGTGGCAAACAGGCCGACGATGGTGGCCGAACCCCAGCCCGTATGCGTGCCTTCGATCACCGCATAGGTGACGGTCGCCAGGGTGGTGAACACCAGCACCTGCCCGACCAGATCCACGCGGCGCGGTTGCGGCGCCTTCGACTCTGGAATGTAGCGCGCGGCCAGCAGCATCGCCGTGGCACCGACCGGCAGGTTGACCCAGAAAATCGAACGCCAGCCCACGCTTTCGGTAAGTGCGCCGCCAATCACCGGACCCAGCGCCATCGACACGCCGGCCACCGCGCCCCAGATGCCGATGGCACGCGCGCGCGCCTTGGGTTCGTGGAAGGTGTTGGCGATGATCGACATGGCCACCGGATTGAGCATCGTCGCCCCCAGCGCCTGCAGGACGCGAAACGCCACCAGGCCGTGGATGTTCGGTGCCAGGCTGCACAGCAGCGAGCCCAGCATGAACAGCCCCATGCCGAACTGGAAGACACGGCGGCGGCCGAAACGGTCCGCCATCGACCCCGCCAGCATCAGCAGGCTCGCCACCACCATGGTGTAGGCATCGATGACCCACTGCAGGCCCGAGATCGAGGCGTGCAGATCCCGCCGGATCGAAGGCAGCGCCACGTTCACAATGGTGGCATCCATGGCCACCATCAGCAGGCTCAGGCAGCAGATGCAGAGAATGAGGTTGGGATGCGCCGCGGGGCGTCCATGGGTCTTGATAGTTGTATTCATACAACTATTGTGAATTAACAACTATTGCGCCGTCAACCCCGCTGGCCGCTTTCACGGCTGGCAAGGCCGTGCCTGGGTGCCCTCAAGCGTTTCCAATCGCTTCTGCCAGTGACATGAAAAGGCGACGGTGTGCGCGGTGCGCGTGCCGGAAGGCGCAACCTTCGAAAGTGACGGCTTGGCTGTAAAATTCCCGCACCGCCTTATTCAGCCACGCGCCGCATCGGCTTCGCCGGCTGCGCCACCGAGAAAACACAGGTACCTCCACAGATGACCATGGCCGATTCCCACACCTTGCAAACCGAGCTCCTGCGCCTGTTCCGGCGTCACGATGTGGAGCTGGAAGTGGATGAAGACTGGCTGGTTACCGATGGCGACTTCCCCGCCCTCCGCGCCCATTGGCAGGACGGCACCGATGCCGCGCCCGGGCGGCTGGACATCGAGGTGGTGATCAGCGAGGAACGCCACATCGAGGAAAGCGTCGCCGGCCGTGGCCGTGGCGAGACCGGCATGCGCGATGCGTTGAAGGCGTTCGAGCAGCATGTGCTGCATGTGCTGCTGGCCGCATGCTGGTACGTCACGGACGACCGGCGCATCCAGTTGCAAAGCTGGGAACTGGGCGTGCGCAGCTGGGATGTGTTCGTCGGCCCGTTCACCGTCAGCCGCGATGACATCGCTGCGCCCGAAGGCCTGCTGCCCGCCTTGCAGGAAGCCTTGCGCAACCAGTCGCTGAGTGGCCAGCTGCACTGGATACGCCTGTTCCATCGCCGCGCGGACGACGGCGCGGTCACCGCCGAAGCCTTGCTGGACAACGAGCCGTGGCCGGGCGGCGACCGGTTGCTGAGCCAACTCAACTGGCCTTCCGGGGCAGGTTATAGTGCGCGTTGCTTTATCGCGCTGGATATTCGCGATTACTGAACCTGCCATTGGCGGCACTGACGCGGCGACGAGGAGCACCCATGAAGGACCTGACCTGGAGAGGATTGCTGGCGGTGGGCCTGGGCGGCATCGTGGGTTGCTGGCTGCGCTACATCCTGAGCGCACTGTTCAACCCGCTCTTTCCGCATCTGCCGCCCGGCACGCTGGCGGCCAACTGGAGCGCCGGCTTCGTGATGGGATGCCTGATCGGCGTGTTCCAGCGATTCCAGACCCTGCCGGTGGAAGTACGCCTGTTCGCAGCCACCGGCATGATCGGCGGTTTATCCACCTATTCCACCTTTTCTGCCGAAGCGGTCGGGCTTTTGTTGCATGGGCAATACTTCTGGTTCGCGGCCCATGTGGCCAGCCATCTGCTGGGAACGCTCGCGCTCACCCTGTTCGGCATCTATCTCATGCACGCCTTGCTCGGTAAGCGCTACGACAAGATGGATAATCCGGAACCGGAAAAATAATGCCGGCTCAGCTAGCGAACGCGCGCGTGCACCGATTCGCAATGCCTTGCCAGGTTGGGACATGCCAGGACGAACTGCTTTAGCGGCGTGGGAATGTCATAGAAATAGATGTTGGCCACAAAGCCATACACAGCGGCATCGATGGAGCGCGCCGCCGCGCCGAAGATGAAGGCGCTGTCGCCGAGCAGGCCGCTGATAGCCGCAAGATCGGCGATGCCCCGCTCGTAGATCTGCTCCGGCTGGTAGCGGCCGATGCCCTGGTAGTAATAACGCTGCTGGTTATAGTCGTGCGCGGCATCCATGTCGCCTTGGGCAATCTGGGGATGCTCGGCCAGCACGAGGTTCCGAAACGACGGCCAGTAGCGCGCGTCGCCCCAGCGGGAATAGCTCATCGGCCAATACAGGTCATCCAGGGTACGGCGCAGCAAGTAATCAAGACGGCGCTGTTGCTCGGAAAGGCCGTCATCCAGCGCGAGCCGGTAGCGGTGGATGAGGTAGGCGATGATGGCATCGCTGTCCCCGATGTCCTGGTCGCCATCGGTCAGATAGGGCAGTTGCCCGCGCGGGGCGTTCTTCGTATCCAGGATGTGCTTGTGCTCGAACGGCATGTTGCACAGGCGCATGAACGCATAGACCTTCAGGCCGAAAGGGTTGTTGTCCGCGACGCCGCACAGGCCCGGATAGGAGTAGAGGGTTGGCTTGTCCACGATGCAAGATCTCGCGCCTTGGGGTAGGGATGGAAACGGAAACGGCGCGCCGAATCTTTTCCGGCATGAGGTACGCCGTTTCCGCCCTGCAACGGATGTATTCTTAGCGCCTTGAACGACAACACGGCGAACATGGGATGGAGGCGATCGGCTTGGCGTGCCCTGGGGCAATCTTTCGATGCCTTCGCTCGCCGTTAATGTGGTACTGGATCGGGCATCCTGCAAGCGCGGCACCCCATCGCATCCTGCGCCCCGGTGCGCAAGCCCGGACACGTCGGGCTCCAGGTGATCTGCACTATGAGCGATAGGATGTGCACACGCCATGGATGAGCGAAAGCACCAGTCCAATCGGGTAGCTGCCGCACTCACCGCCGTGCTCGCCCTGTTCACCGTGCTCGCGCTGACTGCGCCGCAAGCGCTGCGCCTCGAACAGCGCGTAAGAGCGGACCCGGGGATTGTCGGTTCGGCGTACACGGACACGACGGTGGTGGAGCTTTGGCTGAGCACCGCCGATCGCCGGCTGAAGCTGGCGCGGCAACCGGATATCGAGATGAGCGCGCGTGGCCCGGCGGCCACCGACATCGTTATCGACACTCACAAGACCTATCAAACCATCGTGGGCTTCGGCGCGGCGATGACCGACTCCTCGGCATGGCTGTTGGAAAACAAACTCGGCGCGCTGCAGCGCTTCATTTTGTTGCATGAGCTGTATGGGCCGCCGCCGGGGCTCAACTTCAACATGATGCGCGTGACCATCGGCGCGTCGGACTTCTCGTTGAAACCCTACACGCTGGACGACGTCCCATCCGGCCAGGTCGATCCGCAACTGACGCACTTCAATATCGCGCCCGATCTGCTTGATGTGATACCCGCGATACACGAGGTGCTTGCGATCAATCCGGGCTTGCGCATCATCGCCTCCTCATGGAGCGCACCGGGCTGGATGAAGACCAGCGGCAGCGTGATCGGCGGAACATTGCTGCAGCAGTACGAAAGCGTGTTTGCGGACTACCTGGTCAAGTACCTCGACGCCTACCGCGACCATGGCATCCCCATCTTCGCCCTTACCATGCAAAACGAGCCCGCCTTCATACCCGCCACTTATCCCGGCATGGGCATGCCCGCGCCCACGCGGGCGCGTGTGATCGCCCAATACCTTGGCCCCAAGCTGGCCAAGCGCAAGCAGAAAACCAGCCTCCTGGAATGGGATCACAACTGGAGCCATCCGGAGGAACCTTTAAGCGTACTGGGGGACCCCAAGGCTGCGCCGTATATCGATGGTGTTGCCTGGCATTGCTACGAAGGCGTACCCACTGCACAAAGCCGCGTGCATCGCGCCTATCCGCAAAAGGACACCTATATCAGCGAATGTTCCGGCGGCGACTGGGGCTCGGCCATGCACGGCGAGTTGCTGTGGTTCGCCCGCGACCTGCTGCTCGCCGGGCTCAGGCACTGGGCACGCGGCGTGGTCTACTGGAACCTGGCGCTGGACGAAAACCACGGCCCGCACTTCGGCGGCTGCACGCTGTGCAAAGGCATCGTCCTGATCGACTCGCGCACCGGCGCGATCAGCCGCAACGACGAATACTACGCCTTCGCGCACTTCAGCCGATTCGTGCTGCCCGGTGCCGTGCGCATCGGTTCCACCGATACCGACCACGGCATCTACAACGTGGCATTCCAGAACTCCGCGGACGACTCGATCGTGCTGGTGGTGGTCAACGGAAGCGCCGCGGCGCGCAACATCGCCGTTTCCCAGGATCACACGCGTTTCGAATACATCATGCCGGCGCAAAGCGTGGCGACGTTCGTGTGGGAACCGGGCCAGGTGGGCGCTTGGAGACAACGGTTGTTGTGGTGGCTGAAGAAACCGCGCTGAGCAGGCGCGATCCGGCAACGGCACCAAGTTAGCCGGCGCCCAACTTCTACCTGTTCGCGCGCGTGGGCCTGCCCGGCGCACGCAGCGCTATGGCTGCTCGAATCGCGCGATGTCGCCGAGCATCACTTGCGCTCGCTTGACCGAGCTGCCGGCAATGCTGTCTTCCAGCCAGCGGCGACGCCCCAGTTTGCACACCAGCCAGTAAAGCAGGCCCGTGACCGCCAACGATCCCGCGCCAACAATGATTAGCCACAAGGGTAAACCGGACGCGTCGCGCCAGCCGTCGACACCGGCGATGTCCATGCCGTACTGCGCCAGCATCAGCAGCGCCGGAATCCAGATGACGCTGCCCAGCACGCCAAAGACCGGCGCCTCCACCTTCACCCGCCACGCGCGCAGTCCCGCGATGCGGCGTTGTATCTCAAGCACGGGCGCGGCGTAATCGATCGTGCACACCATCGCGATCACGCGTGCCGGAAAAAAGATCGACAGCGTGCCGAACGCTTGCATGGCGATGCCGCAAGCCAGGGCCTGCCAGATGTGCACATGCGTGGACCAGAAGCGGATACCCCACAACGCGATCAACACGCCAAGGACGAGCAGCACCGACTGTCCCCAGACCAGCGGCTGCAGCCGACGCCGCAGCCGGTCCATGTGGCTGATGCGCCATAGCTCCCAGTCCAGCGCCTGCTGGCGGTCCAGTCGCCCGCTGAGTTCCTGCCAGGCCTGCTTCATGTCGTCCAGTTCCATGATCATGCTCCCACGTTTTGCGCGCCGGTCATGCGCGCGCGCAGCGTTTGCTTGATGCGGCCGATCTTGGTGGCCACGTTGGTTTCGCTGACGCCGAGAATGTCGGCAATCTCGGCATACGGCCTGTCTTCCAGATACAGCAGAATCAAGGCGCGGTTGAGCGCATCGAATTGCGCGATGAAGGCGTACAGCATGGCCAGCCGTTCGTCCGGCTCGGGCGCGGGCTCGGCCCCGATGCTTTCCAGGTGATGCCGCTCCAGCGGCTCCAGCGTTCCATGCCAGTGGCTGCTGCCCTTGCGCAGTTGCGAAATCGCCACGTTCAAGGCCACGCGATAGAGCCAGGTGGAAAACTTCGCCTTGCGCGGATCAAAGCGTGCGAACGAACGCCATGCCTGCAGACCGATCTCCTGCGCCAGGTCGCGCCGGTCCTCGGCGTGGCGGGCGTAGAGGCCCGCCACCTTGAACACGATGCCTTCGTGCTCGCGCAGCAGGGTCTGGAACTGTCGTGGGTCCTGGCGGTGGCTCATGCTCGTTCGCGCTCGTCGGCTCACCCCATGATTCGCACAGCGCGGAAAAAAATCACAGACCCAGGGCCACCGTGCCGGCGGCGCCCCGGCCACTGCCGGCCATGCTTGCCGCGAGGTAGAGTTTCATACGCACGGGCGGCCGGCACCAGCTTTCGACATGCAGCTTCGCCCCGTGCGCTTAGGCCCGTCCAACCCTTACCGTAAGGAGAGAAAATACATGTCACCCAGGATGTGGTTCACGCTGGTGCTGCGCTATCTCGGCGCCTCGGAAATCTTCAGCGGCCTGAATTATTTCGTCACGGCCTACAACGTGCACACCGGCAACTACGCCAGCAGTGCCAGTGCCCTGGCCTTCGTGAACCATGGTGTGGCCAGCGCCGCCGTAGGTCTTGTGGTTGTCCTGGGCGCGGCGCAACTTTCGGCGCTGGTCGTATCGGCGCTGCCGGCCAAGCAGGCCGAACCGGCTCAAACCGAGCCGTCGAACGTCTAGGGCCTGTTCACACTATTGGCGTAGCCCGCGTTGCGTTGCAATGGCCGCCAGGTGGTAGTGCGTGGCGCCGGCTTGGCTCCGCGCGCTGCCAGGTTGGCGGTGCGGCGGCCGGATCGATCCGGGCGCGGCAGGATCATTGGATGCCGGTACGGGAAGGTGCACACTTGAGGCGCCCGGGCAAAAAGGGGTTGGCATGCAAGCCGTTGCGCGAGGAGCCCTGATCGCGACGTTGATACCCGCGCTCGCGGGTTGCTACAGCGTGGTCAAGATACCCGAAGTGGCATCGGCGTCGGTCTACGGCCCAGGGATTTCCGGCGGGGCGTTGCGTGCGCAGCAGGTCGCACAGCTGTCCGACTGGCTCAAGGCGCACGACGCCGGCTGGCGCGCACCGATGGGAACGCCACCCAGGTCCATCACCATGGCCATTGTGATGCGCCGGGCCGGCGGCCCGCAGAGCACGCTGGATCTGTTCGCTTGGAACGACGGCTCGGCAATGGCCTACCTTTATGCGCCAGCGCCTGCTTCGCCACGCGAGCGCTACCTGCCGGCGGCGGACGTGGCCGCGCTGCGTGCCGCGGTGGGACACTAGGTGCCGGGCGATCGCGGCGTGCACGCTTTCCATGCAAAGCCAATCGCTCGCGCCTTGACCCACGTTGCCCACCACCCCAGCGGGAACCGCGATGTTCGTAAGACAGCTGCACTACCTTGTCGCACTCGCCGAACACAAGCATTTCGCGCACGCGGCCGAAGCGTGCTGGGTGTCGCAACCGGCACTTTCGGCGGGCATCCGCCAGCTCGAACGGGAGCTTGGCATCATGATCATTCTGCGCGACCGGCGCTTTCAGGGCTTTACGCCGGAAGGCGAGCGGGTGCTGGCGTGGGCCAGGCAGACGCTGGCATCGCTGGAAGGGCTGCGACAGGAAGCGGCGCTGGCGCAGGTGGTGGCCGGCGGCCATCTGGCGATCGGCACGGTGCCTTCGGCGTTGCGCGCGGTGTCGATGCTGGCCAGCGAATATCGCCGCGCCATTCCCAAACTTACGCTGGAAGTGTTCTCGCTGAGCACGCGCGACATTCTGCAACGCCTGAAGAACAAGGAAGTGCATCTGGGTCTTGCCTATGCCGAACGCTGCGACCCGGATGCGTATGAAAGCATGGTGCTTTACTCCGAGCGCTTCGTGCTGTTGTCCAGCGACAAGGCCGGACTGCCCACCAAGCCTTCCTATAGCTGGGCGGAAGCGGCACGCCTGCCGCTGTGCCTGTTCAATCACGAGATGCAGAATCGCAAGATCGTCGATGCCGCCTTCGGACACGCGGGCGTGGTGCCGAATGTGATGGTGGAAACCAACACCTTGAGCGTGATGTACGAAGAGGTGCTGATGGGCCAGGTGTGCAGCATCGCGCCGGTCAGCGCGCTGCCCGATTACTTTCTGGCCAGCGGGATCAGCATCCGCCCGATCGAGCCGCAGCAGTTGTCGCCGATGAGTTTGCTGCGCCTGCGCGAAGAAGCACCCCCCGCGGTGGTGAAGGCAGCATGGGACATGGCGCCCTTGATGGACCTGCAAGGACGCCTTGACGGCGTGCTGGAAGCGGTCGCGCCGCCCCGGCATTGATAAGTCGTTTCGCTGCAACGCAACAGCGCGTGATAAATGACGATTATCACCGGATACCGACAAATGATTGGCGGCGAACGCCACCGCGAACGCAGACTCCGTTGGCTGCGTGAACCATCACGTCCTTCCCCCAACGGAGCATTCCAATGGCCAAAGTGCTTTGCGTTCTCTACCCCGATCCCGTCACCGGCTACCCCCCGGCCTACGCGCGCGAGGACATTCCGGCGATCAAGGGCTATCCGAACGGACAGACCGCGCCCACGCCGCAAGGCGATCTCGGCTTCAAGCCGGGCGAGCTGATCGGTTGCGTGTCGGGCGAGCTGGGCCTGCGCAAATACCTGGAAGCGAACGGCCACGAACTGATTGTGACCAGCGACAAGGAAGGCGCCGACTCGGTGCTCGACAAGCACCTGCCCACCGCCGACGTGGTGATTTCGCAGCCGTTCTGGCCCGCGTACCTCACCGCCGAACGCATTGCCAAGGCGAAGAATCTGAAGTTGGCGATCACCGCCGGTATCGGTTCGGACCACGTGGATTTGAAGGCTGCCTCCGAACACGGCGTGACCGTGGCCGAGGTCACCTTCTCCAACAGCATCAGCGTGGCCGAGCATGTGGTGATGATGGCCTTGTCGCTGGTGCGCAATTACCTGCCCTCCCACCAGATCGCCAACCATGGCGGCTGGAACATCGCCGATTGCGTGAGCCGCAGCTACGACATCGAAGGCATGCATTTCGGCACCATCGCGGCCGGCCGCATCGGCCTGGCCGTGCTGCGCCGGATGAAGCCGTTCGACGTGCATCTGCATTACTACGACCCGCACCGCCTGGCGCCGGAGATCGAGAAGGAACTCAACGTCACCTTCCACGACACACCCCAATCGCTGATCAAAGCGTGTGACGTGGTCAACCTGCAGACGCCGTTGTATCCATCCACCCAAGGCATGATCAACGACAAGATGCTCAAGCTGTTCAAGCACGGTGCGTACCTGATCAATACCGCGCGCGGCGCGCTGTGCGATCGCGATGCAATCGTGCGCGCACTGGAATCGGGGCAGCTGGCCGGCTACGCGGGCGACGTGTGGTTTCCGCAGCCCGCGCCGATCGATCACCCGTGGCGCCGCATGCCGCACCAGGGCATGACGCCGCACATTTCCGGTACGTCACTTTCCGCGCAGACGCGTTACGCGGCGGGCACGCTGGAAATTTTGCAATGCTTCTTCGAGAAAAAACCCATACGCTCGGAATACCTGATCGTCGATGGCGGCAAGCTGGCCGGCACGGGCGCATCCTCTTACAAGCTGACCTGATCGCGGCGGTGCGTTTGGCCGCATGATCGATGCCTCGCCGGGGCCGGGTGCGCGCACAAGCGCCCCGGCCCCGCTCGTTGGGGCGCCACGCCCCCGCCGGATCCTTGTCCGCGCGTGCCGCCTTCACTTCAGCGACAAGGCACTTTCCAGCCGCGCGGTCGCCGCCGATTCCACGTTGCGCCACCAGCGCTCGCCCTGGTGCGGCGCAGCCAGATCCAGCCGCTCGCCCATGCGTGGAGTGGCCAGCGGAACGTCACGTTGCGCGGCCAGCGACACGATGCGTTCGAACGGCTCCTGCCACGCATGCATGGCCAGGTCGAAGGTGCCGTTATGCACCGGCAGCAGCCAGCGGCCGCGCAGGTCGCGATGCGCCTGCACGGTCTGTTCCGGTTGCATGTGCACGTAAGGCCATTGCCCGTCGTAGGCGCCGGTTTCCATCAAGGTGATGTCGAACGGACCCAGGCGCTCGCCGATGCGCTTGAAGCCATCGAAATAACCGGTGTCGCCGCTGAAGAACACGCGCAGCTCATCGTCGAAGATTGCCCATGACGCCCATAGCGTGCTGTTGCCGTCCAACGGCGTGCGCCCGGAAAAATGCTGCGCGGGTGCGGCGGTCATGCGCAGGCCGTCGATCTCGATGCTTTCCCACCAGTCCAGCTGGTGCACTTTCGACGCATCCACGCCCCATTCGATCAGGCGATCGCCGACACCGAGCGGGGTCAGAAACACGCCGGTGCTGGCGGCCAGTTGCTCGATGCTCCAGCGGTCCAGGTGATCGTAGTGATCGTGCGACAGCACGACACCGCGCAGCGGCGGCAGATCGCTCAGCGCGATCGGCGGCTGATGAAAGCGCTTGGGGCCCATCCACCGCAATGGCGACGCGCGCTCGGCGAAAACCGGATCGGTGAGCCAATAGGCACCGCGCAATTTGATCAGCATGGTGGAATGGCCGAGGCGGTAAAGGCTGCGGTCCGGCGCGGCATCGAGCTGCGCGCGGGTGAGCGCTTGCACCGGAATTGGTGCCTGAGGCCGCGTGTCGGCCGGCTTGTGGAACAGCGCGTTCCAGATGATGCGCAGGGTTTTGCCGATGCTTTGCGGCGGACGCGGCGCCGGGTTGTGGAAGCGCTGGCCGCGGCGTTGGGGCGAGGCTTGGTATTTGTCGATCAGAGGGGAAGACATGGCCAATTCCTGCAGAGGGGCCGGGACATGCCCGGATGTACACCGAGCAGTGTACTTTATCTTTCGCAAAAAGTAAACCATCCAGTGTAAAATGGCGCCATGCCTAGTTCTTCCGCCACCTCCCAACGCCTGACCGACCGCAAACGGCGCGCGATCATCGAGGCCGCCATCGAGGAATTCCGGCTGTCCGGCTACGAAACCACCAGCATGGATCGCATCGCCGCGCGCGCCGCCGTGTCCAAGCGCACCGTCTACAACCACTTCCCCAGCAAGGAAGTGCTGTTTGCCCAGATCCTGCATCACCTATGGCAGGCGATCGCCGGCGGCGAAGAAGTGGTCTATCGCCACGACCGCCCGCTGCGCGAGCAACTGCTGGAACTGATCGCGCAGAAGTTTCGACTGCTCAACGACGAGGCGTTCGTATCGCTGGCACGCGTGGCGATAGCCGCGGGCATTCATTCGCCCGAACGCGCGCAGCAGATGGTGGAGCGCATGGGCGAGCGCGAGGAAGGCTTGACCGTGTGGATTCGCGCCGCCGCCGCCGCGGGCCGCTTGAACACGAAAGATCCGGTGTTCGCTTCGCATCAGCTGCAAGGGCTGATCAAGGGGTTTGCGTTCTGGCCGCAGATCACCCTGGCGCAACCGCCGCTGGATGCGGCCGCGCAGAAGCAGGTGGCGGAGTCGGCGGTGGATATGTTTCTGGCTTACTACGCGTAGCAACTGCCGCAATCGTCAACGTTGCATGCCGGCACGCCTTTGCGTGCCGATCGCTTTGCCACGCACCCTGACCTGCGCAAGTGGGCGGGCCGTTGCGCACACAACCATATCGAATGGGCAACACGATCGCATCAATAAATCGTCGATGCGTTTGGCCTTCCTTTTAAGTTTATGAAGATGTCGCTTCGTTTCTGCGCGGCGAATCTTATGCCGGCGGCGTAAAGATGCGGCCTGGAAACGCCTGCTCGATCGCATCGAGAAACGCACGCACCTTCGCACCCACCAGACGGCGGGAATTTCGCAACGCCCATATCTCCACCGGCGGACGCGTATCGATGCCCCACAGCGCGAGGCGACCGCTTTTGACGTCCTCTTCCACCAGCAGCTTGGGCAACAACGCCACGCCCGCGCCCGCCAGCGCCGCATCGCGAACCATCAGCAGCGAGGACAATCGCAAGGCGCTCGTCGCCGCCACACGCCTTTCGTTGCCATCGCCAGTACGGAACGACCACACGGCGTCCGGCGACGCTGCCGACATCAACACCGCCTTGACCGGCGGCGGAGTGTCGTTTCCGTCAACGGCCGCGGGCATGGCGATATCCGGATGCGCGACGACCAGGCGCTGATCGTCGAGAATGCGGCGCCCGACCAGCCGTTCATCGCGCGAAGGATCCACGCGTATCACCAAGTCGAAACCGTCCTCGACCGGATCCACGTTTCGATCTTCGGCCACCACTTCCAGTTGGACGTCCGGATACGCCAGCGCGAAGCGCGCAGCCACGCGACCAAGGGCCACGTGCGCGAGCACGAGCGGCGCGCTCACCCGCAGCTTTCCGCGCGGTGTCGAAGCCCCCAGCATCACGGCCTCCTCCGCTTCGGCAAGTTCGGTCAGCGGACCGTGCGTGCGTTCGTGCAGGGCACGCCCCTCATCGGTCAGGCGAAGGCTTTGCGTGCCGCGTTCGATCAGGCGCACGCCCAGGCTTTGCTCCAGCTCGGCCACGCGCCGCGACAGCGTGGCCTTGGATCGGCCCGAGACCCGGCTCGCGCGCCCGAAGCCGCCGTGCATGGCCACCAATGCGAAATCAGTGAGCGCCTGCAGATCCATAGGGTGTGTTCCATATATGAGACGAGGTGTCCAATTATTGGCGTCTTATCTACACGAATGAAACCCCTTACCGTGTATCCACCTGTTTACCCCATTACACAGCGAGGATTTCCGTCATGAGCATTCTGGTTACGGGCAGCACCGGAACGATCGGTTCCCAGGTCATCCATCAACTGGCCGGATCGGGCGCGCAGGTGCGCGCCCTGACCCGCTCACCGGCCAATGCGCAGCTTCCGCCCGGCGCGAGCGCGGTGGCCGGCGACTTGGCCGACATCGATGCCTTTCGTGCCGCGCTTGAAGGCACCAGCACCCTGTTCCTGCTGGTGCCCAATGTCGCGGACGAACTGACCCAGGCGATGCAGGCGCTGACCGTCGCACGCGAGGCCGGGGTGAAGGGCATCGTCTATCTCTCCGTGTTCAAGGGTGAGAGCTACGCCGACGTGCCGCACTTCGCCGGCAAGCATACGGTGGAGCGGATGATCCAGGCCTTGGATCTGCCCGCCACGGTGCTGCGTCCGGCCTATTTCATCCAGAACGATCTGCGCCAGAAGGATTTGCTGTTGAACGCCGGCGTCTATGGCATGCCCGTCGGCGACAAGGGTATTTCGATGGTGGATATCCGCGACATCGGCGAAGCGGCCGCGCACGAACTGCTGCGTCGCGAACGCGCAGCCGCGCCGCTACCCCGCGAGAGCTACGCACTGGTCGGACCGGATGTGTTGCCCGGCAGCGCCATCGCCCAGATCTGGAGCGACGTGCTGGGGCGCCAGATCCGCTATGCGGGCAACGACACCGCCGCGCTGGAGAAGCGCATGAAACAGATGATGCCGGCGTGGCAGGCGTTGGATCTACGCCTGATGCTCGACCGTTATCAAAGCGATGGCGCGGCGGCGAGCGCGGACGACCTCGTGCGATTGACGCGCCTGCTCGGGCATGCGCCGCGCTCCTACCGGGACTTCGCCAACCAGGCCGTTACGCAATGGAAGGGTGATTGATCGCCGCCGGCCACCTCCGCGCGGGAGACGGTTTGGATAACGCGAATGGGACATCACCACTGGGCGCTGCCGTCCGGCAGATCCATATACGTCTTTGCCCACAGCGCCATCTGCAAGTGCAGCGATTTCTGCCAGGCCAGATGCATGCCCGCCACATCAGTATCGCTGTGGCCCTTGGCCTGCAGGTAAGGCTTGATGGTGTCGTTGAGCACCGCCACGAAGGCAACGATGTCGCTGTAGGGCACGTGCGTGGTGGAGGCGACGCGATCGACCCGGTTTTTCTTCAGGCTCGTATGCCTTAGCGCGATTTCCTGCTGGTAATTGAGCCAGTCCTGGTCGTACGGGCGCAGGCAGGTGTCGATGATCCACTGCTGGAAACGGCGATTGCTGCGCGCCAGATACTCCGGATTGGGCGAACCGTCCAAGTTACGCGAATGCCTGGCCAGATGCGGGATGCCGGCGATGATACCGGCGCGCCAGTGGTTGACGATCGCTGCCACCTGATCGTCCAGCACGGTGGCGGCCATGCGCAGGTAACGTTCGTCTTCCTCGGTAAGACCCACCGACAACTTCAGCCGTTGCAGTTCCTCCAGCGTGACGGACGACGCCTGCACCGCGGAGCTGCCGTAGGTGTAGCCGGGGATGTCGCTCGCATGGGTAGGCACGGGAAAGATCCTCTTATGCGTCAAATTGCGTGGCGCAGGCGGCGTCGCGCCAGTGGTCCATGTCGCGCCGGAGCCGCGCCAGCTTGTCTTCGATCCGCGCGTAGCAATCGGGTCCAAGCGGCAGACGCAGCGGCGGCGTGGCCGATTCCACCGCCGATATGATCACGCGCACGGCCTTGTCCGGGTCGCCGGGCTGCTTGCCGCTGCGCGCGCAAACCGCTTCGCGCACCTTGCCGGCGGTATCGGCATACGCGTCCACGCGCCTGGCGGCCATTTTGATGGAGCCTGCGGAAAGAAAATCGGTACGGAAATAACCGGGCTCGACGATCGTGACACCGATGCCGAACGGCTTGCCTTCCAGCTCCAGCGCTTCGGACATGCCTTCCACCGCGAACTTCGCCGCGTTGTACACACCATTGCCCGCCGAACCGGTGATCCCGCCGACGGAAGAAAAATTGACCACGTGTCCGCCACGGTTGGCGCGCAAGTGCGGCATCACCGCGCGGATCACGTTGAGGCTGCCGAAGAAATTCGTGTCGAAGGCAAACTGTGCCTCGTCGGTGGAAACTTCCTCGACCGCACCCACCATGCCAAAGCCGGCGTTGTTGACGACCACGTCGATGCGGCCGAGTTTTGCGATGGCCTGCTGGATCGCTTGTTCGGTTTGCCGCTCATCGGTGACGTCCAGCGCCAGCACGGTAAGGTTGTCGTGCGCCAATGCCGATGTGCCGTTGCGGGTCGTGCCCACTACGCGGTGGCCGCTTTCGAGCAGGGCCTCGCACAGCGCCTTGCCGAAGCCGCGCGAGATGCCGGTGATGAACCAGTGTGGCTTGGACATGATGGACAATCCTTACAGTGATCGTGGGTTCAATGCGCTGTCGCAGGTTACCTTCCCCTGCTTGCAAGGGGGAGGCTGGTCGGGGGCCGCTCTTACTTGCCTCGATGCGAGACTGCCTGCCCCCTGCCTCTCCCTGCATGCAAGAGAGGATGCTCAGCCTGCCGCGCTATGTTCGCCCACCGCATCCATCACGCGCGCGGAGTACACCAGTGCCGCACCCGCGTTCAATGCGACGGCAACGCCCAGCGCTTCGGCGATTTCCTCGCGCGTCGCGCCATGCTTCAAGGCTTCGCCCGTGTGCACGGTAATGCAGCCGTCGCAGCGCGTGGTCACCGCCACGGCCAGCGCGATCAGTTCGCGCGTTTTCGCGTCCAGCTGGCCGGTTTTCTGGCCGGCCTTGGACAGCGTCTGGTAACCGGCCAGCGTATCGGGGCTCAGTTTGCCGATTTCGCCGATGCGGCCCATCAGTTCCTTGCGGTATTCAAGCCAATTCAACATGACAGTTCTCCTGGTGGATGTGAGGTGCTGCAATCGGGCGCCGCGCCCGGTGTCAATGCGTAATGCTGATGACCACTTTGCCCTGCGTGCGCCGTGCCTGCACCAGCGCATGCGCGGCGTCGATGTCGCTCAAGGCGAAATAATGTGCATCGACCAGCGGCTTGATCATGCCCGCCTCGGCCAGGCGCGTGGCTTGGCGCAGAATCTCTCCATGATGCGCCCTGCCCTCGCCGGTGAGCAGCGGCAGCAAGGTGAACACACCCGAATAACTGGCGGCGCGGAACGACAGCGGCGCCAGCGCATGCGTGCCCCAGCCCAATGCGCTGACCACGTGGCCCAGGCGCGCGACCGCCTTGAAGGAGTCATCCAGGCTGGTGCCGCCGGAGGTGTCGTACACCACGTCGAAACCGCGGCCGGACGAATAGGCGGCTACATATTCCTCGACCGACATCTTGGCATGGTCGATCGGCGTGGCGCCGAGTTGTTCAATCACGTTCGCGCGCGCCGCGGCGCCGGTGGCGAATACCTTCGCGCCCAATGCGCCCGCGAGCTGGATCGCCATGCTACCCACGCCGCCCGCACCGCCTTGCACCAGCACAGTCTGACCGGCAAGGACATGCGCGCGATCGACCAGACCTTCCCACGCGGTAATAAACACCAGCGGCAGCGACGCCGCCTCGCGCATGCTGAAATGCGAAGGTTTCCGTGCCAGCAGACCGGCATCCACCGCCGCGTATTCGGCCAGCGAACCCTGGATGCCGCCCACGCCGCCGGTCATGCCGTATACCTCGTCGCCGACGCGGAAATCCGCGACCTGTGCGCCCACCGCCTCGACCACGCCGGCCAGATCGATGCCCAGGATCGCCGGCAGCGGGTGACGCGCATGCTCGGCGCCACCGCTGCGGATTTTCAGGTCCAAGGGATTGACGCCGCTGGCCATGATGCGCACCAGCACCTGGCCGGCCCGGGGCACCGGCCGGGCCACTTCGGTGAGGCGGAACGGGGCGCCGTGGTTTTCCAGCACGGCGGCTTGCATGGAGGTGGGTTTGCTCATGGCGGCGTCGCAATCAGGGGAGATGGATGGTTAAGCTACGCCCATATTTTTTGTATGGAAATCAAAATAATCGCATTCCGTCCATGCATAATTGCATGGTCAGGGTGACCCGGCCGGAGGTAGGTGATGGAGTGGAGCGACCTGCGCGTGTTCCTCGCCGTGGCGCGCGAAGGCACGTTGGGTGCGGCCGCGCGCAAGCTTGGGCAAACCCAGCCGACCATGGGCCGGCGTCTGCAAGCGCTGGAACGCGCACTGGGACATCAGCTGTTCCAGCGCACCAAGGACGGCTTCGTGCTCACCGACGAAGGCGCTGCCGTGCTGAGCCACGCCGAGCGCATGGAGGAGGAAGCGCTCGCCTTCCAGCGCCAGCTCACCGGGCACGAGCAGCAACTGGACGGCATGTTGCGCATCACGTCCTCCGACTGGTTCGCCGAATACATGCTGACGCCGGTGATCGCCGATTTCTCCCGGCAGTATCCGCACGTGGTCGTCGAATTGCTCACCGATTCGCGCTTTTTCAGCCTGTCGCGGCGCGAAGCGGACCTCGCCTTTCGCATCCAGCCTTTCGACGAACCGGACGTGGTTTCGCGCAAGCTGCTGCGCATGCCTTATGGCGTGTACGTCGCGGCCGATGCGCCAGTGCCGGCAGCCGGCGACGGCACCGGCGCATCGCTGCTGGTGATGAATGTGGCCTTCGGCGGCATGCCCGAAGTGGAATGGCTGCAACGCAAATTGCCCCATGCGCGCGTGGGCTTTCGCAGCAATGCGCGCGCGGTGCAGGCACGCATGTGCGTCAAAGGCGCGGGTGTCGCGGTTTTGCCGCGTCCGCTGGGCGACACCATCGATCACCTGCAACGCATCGACCTGGGCGAGGACCCGCCCGCGCGCGATATCTGGGTCGGCTACCACCGCGACATGCGCCGCCTCGCACGCCTGCGCGCCTTGCTGGACATGGTAGTTGCGCAATTGGCCAGCTGAGCCTTTCTGGCGTAGAAGCACGCACGCATGTGAGGTTCGGCACGGTTGCTTCAAGCCGCTGAAATTTCAATGTAACCTGTTCCCGCTCACATTCGTTTAGTTTGCAAGCAACCAGGCGTGTGTCGTTCGATACCCGCAAACTGAGTCAAGACATGGCACTACGGGAGAGCAAGAGAATGAAAACGCGTTTGGTGGGAACGACGTTGCCGGTGCTGGAAGTGGGCCTGGAGCAAGGCGACAGAATTATTTCCGAACCGGGCCGGTTTTCCTGGATGACCCGCAACATCGTGTTGCAGACCACCGCGCAAACGGCCGGCGCGAAGGGCTTTCTCGGCGTGGTGGGGCGCGCGCTTTCCGGCGGCGGCCTGTTCATGAATGAATACGAGACCTCCGGCTCGCCCGGCATGGTCGCCTTCGCGGCGAAAGTGCCCGGCTCGATCGTCGAGGTGCAGGTCAATCCGGGCCACACCTATTTCATCCACCGCCATGGTTTCCTGTGCGGCTCCGAAGGCGTGGAACTGAGCATCGGCTTCCAGCGCTCGCTCGGCGCCGGCATCTTCGGCGGCGACGGCTTCATTCTGGAAAAACTCAGTGGTAACGCGCGCGCCTGGGTGGAACTGGGCGGCGAAATCGTCACCTACACCCTCGCCCCCGGCGAAACGCTGCAAGTACACCCGGGCCACATCGGCATGTTCGAAGGCACGGTGAACTTCGACATCACCCTGCTGCCGGGCCTGAAGAACAAAATCTTCGGTGGCGACGGCTTGTTCATCGCCCAACTCACCGGCCCCGGCCAGGTGTGGCTGCAAACCCTCACCATGCCCAACCTCGCCCACGCGCTATCGCCCTATATCGGCCGCGAAGGCGCATCTACCACCTCCGTGATGAGCGGTATCGGCGGCGATGCCGGTGGACTGGGCGGCGCCATCGCCGGTGGCGTGATCGGTTCGGTGCTGGGTGGGTTGTTCAACAAGGACGACTGATCGACACAACGCGCGCCCGCAGCGAGCGCGTCGATTTTCAAAAGAGGCTGGCGCGCACTTCCCACCGGAAACCGCCCGGCCTCTTTCGTTTCACCGACACCCGATTCAAGCCGCCGCACATGCCGGTCGATAACGTTAGCGAAACGTGACGACCACTACCTGATTCGGGGAACCACCATGAAAGGGATCGTGCTGGCGCTGGTGCTCCACACCCAGATGTGCCCACAGTGTTCCAACGGCGAAGCCTGCCAGGAGGGCGAGCGGCTGCATGACAAATGGTTTGATCATGTGGTGAAAGCTGCGTTGGGAACGGAGGGAAATCAGCGGGATGTTCCCTTGGCCGCCTGATCCCATGGCGGCAACAAGTCATGCACGCTTATGCGCTTGCCGCCCACTCTCCCGTGAAATCGACAACGCCATCCCTGCACCATGCATGGCAGCCGGTCCGCGGCGAAAACGCCCCCATGCGCCTCGTTCGCGAAAAAAATTAATTGGGAGGTGCCTTTCCGACTCCGCGTAGATTGACCACCTTTCCCAGCAGCCCAAACCAGAAAGGTGCGCCAAACAGCGCCGCGCTTGCCGTCACTATCCATCCGAAGGCCGCCCAAACTATCGCTTCGTCGCGAATGGCCGGATTCAACGGCCACAGGCGGCTCCACCCGATGGGAAGCCTGTCGAATGTAGCCAAGGCATCATCCACCGAAGTTATCGCCTTGGGGTCTGTGGGTATCGCCGGCCCGTGGTGGTTGATCGCCAGGTTCCACAGGGCGGTCATGACTTGATGCGCGTCGACGTTGAAAATTACCGCCACGGCGAGAGCAAAAATAAAGGTCCACAGCTGCGCCTTGCGCTTGTAGGCACCGGAGACTCTATCCATGGCGGAATCGAACCAGCGCGCAACGCTGTCTTCAAACTTCTCGGTGCTTCCGACCGAGCGGTTGTACATACCTAGCAAGCAGGTTTCCAATTGCTTATCGCCGATGGTTGCTATGACGGCGGGCAATTGTTGAAAAGTGGCCCCGTCTTTTTGCAGTGAATCGACCAGAGCCCTGGAGAAATCCTCCGGACGTATATATGAGGGCGCATATTTCATCGATATATCCGCCATCGTACTGGCGCCGCCATCGGAACGCGGATTGGCCAGCGCATGGTTGTAAATATCAACAACCAGATCCCTGCCATTAAGCAAATTGCTGATGCCGGCCAGCAGCGTCCTCGCTCGCCACCGCAAAATGGATGCGACAGCCTCTTGAATGCTGCTGGCAATCAAAGCCACCGAACCAAAACAAAGGATCATGCCAAGCGCGACTTCGCAAACATTGCTGCCGAACATATAACCCCCTTCCCAGCGTAGACTTTGGGCCCGCCCGCGGTTAACCACGCAACCTTCGTTCTTGCATCATCCGCCGGGGCCTGACGGCAGGGCATATTGCGCATGATAATGCTCTGTCAATGCCTGAAACCCGTCGATAGTCAGATCCGTCATGCGATCTTGGCGATGAATCCTACCGCGTCGGCGACATAGCCCAGTACCTTCGTGGCAGTACCGACATCGCTGATAAGTCCCTTGATGGATTTTTCGTCCGTCTGCAGGGTATTGGTCTGCGCCTTGATATTGGCGACCGAAGACTTGAACGTCGCGTCATCGCGCACATTCTGCAACTGCAGAAGCTGGCTAAGGCACGCGTTGAGCTGCTGGTACGCATGATTGAGCTTTATGGCAGATACCGGATCGGTGGCGTCGCTAATCTGGCTGGTCAGCAAATTGGCCGCATTCTGGATCGCCTGTATGGCATTCAAAATGTTCTGTTGCGACATTGTGCTTGTCATGACTTACCCCTCGGTCAAGATTCACGTCATCACTTAGAAGCGTTGTAGACCGCAACAGCCTTCTGACCTTCGCTGACCAGGTTTGAAATCTCCTGCACCGCGCTTGCCTTGTCGCCGCTGGCCATGGCTTTGTTACTTGTAACCAGTGCATCGAGCGCTTTGTTTAGCTGCGTCACGTCCGACGGCACGGCAAGCGAACTGAGCAAGGCGTGGGCGTTGGCAACATCCATGAAGCTCGCCGCGCCCCGATGAGCCCGCGCCGCCAACATGGCGATCTGAAATTCGTTCTTTACTCCGTTCAGTTTTACCTGGATTCCGGCAGCATCATTCGTGTTCGCAGCCTTGAGGGCATTGACGATAATCTCCAAGGACGGCTCCACCTTCGCCGCCGCATCCTTGACATTGTCATACTCGTGACGATCGATGACCCATTGCGTAACGGCAATCACGGCAGCATTAAGACCTGCCACTTCGTTGCCGCCAATGGATGTAAAACCTTCCTGCTTGGCGACGCCTTGGATCGCCTTCGCCATCGTTTCGCCGTCCGTATCCAGCGTCTGGTCGCTGTTGCCATTCATCAGCGTTTGCATGGCATCGCCGTAGGCAGCGAGCGCATCCATCAATGACTGGCGCGTTTGCAATTGGGCGGCGGTCAGTTCTTTGGGCTGGCAAACAGGCAAGAGATCCAGCGGCGAAGCAACGTATTGATGCGTGCGAGGATCCTTATCCGCCGTCGCGAACGCGAAGGCGGCGCTGTAAAAGTCGCTGATGCATTCGCTATTTTGCACTTGGCGTAAAAAAGCGATTTCCGCAGAATCCACCGCGTGGGCACCGGCCGCAAATTGCTTTGTGGCACTCTGTTCTTGCGTCACTGGGGCCATGGATGCGCAGGCGCACAGCGTGCTCGCCCCTAGCAGGGCGATGCCTAGCTTCAAGTTCATGATCCCCTTCCCCCGTGGTCAGCGATGCGGCGTTCACGCGGCATCGGAAAACGTGACGAAGCTAACAATTTAGCAGTGAAGCCATCGTCAATGGTTAGTGACTGCATTTCTTGCTGGATGCATGCGCCGACAAACGGAGGAGCCCGGCATCCGTACCGTGAGAGGCGCGCACAAGAAGTTGCGAATCCTCGTGAGCCACCCTCCTGCCTGCGCTGTGTGATGGATGCCCTGGCGATGGGGTCCAGCCCAGGCGTCGCCGCCAGGCCACATCGACAGCTCCACCTCTTCGGCGAAGGTTGTCGATAGATGGCCGCTAGCGGATTTGCGCGCGATGGCGACATTGCATGTGCAGAGGTGCTGCCCAAGGTCCCTGGCTCAAAGCAGTGTTGGCAGGTGACTTAATCGCCACCACGCTCAGCGCGGGGGCAAGGGTTTTTCGGAAAGCCAGCGCACGGACGCACAGACCGGCCGCTATGCCGATGCGGTGGCCGACATGCCTGGTGCGTATCTTGAAAGCCTTGCGGGAAAGCGGAAGTAGCCCGAACACCCCTTCGTCTAAGGAACACCCAACAGCCCCCGCAGGGTCGTGCTTATCGGGTGAGGGCCATTTTTCAACCTGGTCGGCCGAAACGATAAGCGATGGGGCAACGACTTTTTGCCGTCTTCGCACGGCACCCTTTGTGAGATGCCCGCTTTTGTTGTCAATAAATTAAACATTGTTAATGATAAAAGATCAGGCGCGAAGGGTCCGACCGTGAATTTGGACATCAGCCATGCCATTCATTATCACCTCGGCAAGCCCCCCTTTGTTGAATCTGGCCCGGCTCATGCCAGGACTGCTGAGTGCCACTACCGCGCTGGCTCGCTACGACCAGATGCTACGCAGCCTGCACAACAGTGAAATCTTTCTTGCACCGTTGCGCGGACAGGAAGCGGTGGTCTCCTCGCGCATGGAAGGCACCACCAGCACCCTGGACGAAATCCTCCAGCTGGAAGCCACACAACACATCAGTGATTTCTACGACGAGACGAAACCGCGCTTTATTGAGTTTTTAGCGTCCAAATACGCCGTGGCGGCGCTGGACTATTTGTTTACCAATCCGGTGTTCAACAACAGCCGCTTTACGCGCAATGCCGGCATACCGTCACAAACTGCTGCCCGCTTTACCCGGGTCTTGCTCAATAACGGCATCCTCCAGGTGGTACGCGAAGCGGCCGGACGCCGCCCGGCGATATACCGATTTGAACCACTGATGGAACTGGTGCGCGTGTAGCGGCGTGCGGGTTAAGGTCATACGTGACACGACCTATTTGTCAGCACGCACATGGTGCTCTTGCCGCCAAGGCGCGCGCCGATTGATTGCACCTAAAGAAAAAGGCGGCATGCCGATGTGGACATGCCGCCCTACCACTGATCGAGCCGGGTCCTAGGCCGGCTCGATGGGTTCACGCCTTACCAACCAATACCAAACGCCATGTGCTCCGGATTCTGCGTGGCGATGGTGGTGCTCTGGTTGTTGTTGTCGTCGTAGGAGAAGCCGTAAGCCAGTCCGCCGACCGAGTGCTGATGCCAGAACCACGAGTAGAAGTTGGCGGGCGAAGATTGATAGTACGTCGACGCGTTGGCCCAGCTGCCCGGTGTCAGCAGCACGCCGCGGTTGGTGGCTGCGCAGATCTGGTTTTCCAGTTGCAGCTGGATGGCGTTTTCGTCTTGTTGCTGCGGCGTGCCGCCCGCCACGCCGCTGGCCATGGTGCCGGCGCATTGCAGGATGTCCTGGGTGGACGGTTGCTGCACCACGAAGGTTTCACCCACGTTGGCGGCCGACGGATTCACTTCGCTGAAAGTGAGAGTGCTACCCGAAGCGGTACCGGTGAACTGGCGGCCGCTGACGGTGAGGGTCAACGGCGCGGTGCCGTATTGCGTCCACGCATTGGCAATGTAGCTGTCAAAGTAGTTGCCGTTGGTGCCGCCGTTGCCGAAGGTGGTCTGCGCGGGTGCGATGATGCGCAGATTGTTCGGCGCAGGCGTGTGGAACGCGGCGGGTGTCTGATTGATGTATTCCTGGTCGATGTTGGCGATCGATTCGTTGATGCCCACCTGCATGTGGAAGGTTTCGTTGGACGCCCACACGTCCAACAGCAGCGGCAGGCCGAACTGGTTCACCTGGGTGGTGTTGATGAAGATGCCGCCGTTGCTGCCGTAGGTGAACTCATACCAGTCGTAGTGCACGTTGATGTTGGGATCGGTGGTGTTCAACGGGTTGGGCCCGGCATAGCCGTTGTTGCCGCCATTGGCGCCAGCCACGATCGACATGTACAGCGGACTGCCTTCGGATATGTAGATGCGGCCGGCGGTGAGCGGCGGCAATAACAACGTGTGGTTGGCCTGGGCCAGGGTGAAGGCGTAGTTGGGATAGGTTTGCCCGTTCGGCGCCACCAGCGCGTTGCTGGCGGTGTTGTCCGCGACGTTGGCCGGTGTGAGCGTGCCGTTGTAGTTGACCCACGACAGCACGCCGGTGACCGGATCGTTGCCGAGAATTTCGACGTAGATCTGGCTATCGGACCAGTGGCCGTTGGTGTTGTTGTTGAGGTCGGTAACGATGTAGCCCGGCACCACGGTGTAGCTGGGCGAGGTGTTGACGCTCAGCGTGGCAGCGGACGACGTGGCGGAGCCGGAGGAGTTGGTCACCGTGACGGTGAACGCGCTGGCGTTGTCGCCGGCGGTGGTGCCCGGCGTCGTATAGGTGGAACCGGTGGCGCCGTCGATGGCCACGTTGTTCTTGTACCACTGGTAGGTCAACGCACTGCCGCTGGCCGCCACGCTGAAGGTGGCGGTCTGGCCGATCGTTACCGTCTGGCTGCTGGGCGACGTGCTGATGCTCGGCGCCGTTGCCGTGGGCGGTGCGGCGGTGGTGCTGATGGCGGTGTTGGAGGCTGGCGACGTACCGGCCGCGTTCACCGCTTCGACCACGTAGGTATACGTGGTCGAAGCGGCTAGCCCGGTGTCGGCGTAGGCGGTGCCGGTGAGGCCGCTTGCCACGGCGGTACCGTTGCGCAGCGCCGTGTACGTGACGCCCGAGGTGGTCGAGGCAAGCCAGCTCAGATCGATCTCGCTGCTGGATGCCGCGGTCGCCGTAAGGTTGGTCGGCGCATTGGGAATGGCCATGGTGCTGGCGCTGGCCTGTTGCGTCGGCGCGGAAGTGCCGGCCGCGCTGGAGGCTTCCACCACGTAGTAATACGTGGTGTTCACCGCCAGGCCCGTATCGGAGTAGCTGTTGCTGCTGACGGTGGCGATCTGGTTGGCGCTGGATGGCGTGAAGCCGGCACTGGTGCTGCGGAACACGTCATAGACCACGCCACTGGCGGAGGAAGCCACCCAGCTCAGGTTGATCTGGCTCGACGACACGGCAGTGGCAGTGAGGCTGCTGGGCGAGCCCGGCGGCGGCGCGATCACTTCGATACCGTTGATCTCGGCATTGTCCGTGATGGTGGTGAATTGCAGCACGATCTGGCCTTGCACATTCGCCGTGGCGGTGAAGGGTTCGACGACGGCGATGTCCTGCCCGCCCGCGGTAGCGATGATGTCGAACTTGCTCAACACCTGCGTGCCGTTGATGGCGACGTTGAACACGCGCTGGCCCGCTTGCGTCCAGTAGAACTCGTCGAAGTGCAACCGCACCGTGTAGGTGGCGCCGGCGGTGAGGCCGGGCAGCGTGTAGCTGAAGTTGTTGCCCGAGCGCTGGTGCTGGTAGACCGACTGCGGCGCTGGGTTGGTGACACCGGCGGTGTTGATGGTTGCGCCCGTGCCGGAGGTGCCGCCACCGTTGAAGTACTCGTCGGCCGCGTAATCGCCCGAGGCGGTGCCGCCTGCGCTGATCGCCAGCGCATCCGTGCCGCAGCCGGATACGCAATCCACGTCGAAGGTGGTGGCGGTGGCGGTGTTGGAGGCCATCGACGTGCCGGCCGTATCCACCGCTTCGATGGTGTAGGAGTACGTGGTGGAGGATGTCAGCCCCGTGTCGCTGTAGGTGTTGCCGGTGAGGCCGTTGCTCACCGGTGCGCCATTGCGCAACACCGTGTAGGTGACGCCGGAGGTGGCCGAAGCCGTCCAGCTCAGATTGATCTGGCTGGACGAGGCGGTGGTGGCGGTGAGGTTAGACGGTGCACCGGGCGGCGTGTTGCTGGCCGTCGCGTTCTGCACTTCGATGCCGTTGACGGCCGCGTTGTCGATGACCGACGCGAACTGCAGCACGATCTGGCCCTGCGCATTGGCGGTGGCGGCGAATTGCTCGGCGATGGCGATGTCCTGCCCGCCCGCCGCGGCAAGGATGTCGAAATTGCTCAACACCTGCGTGCCGTTGATGCTGACGTTGAACACGCGCTGGCCCGGCTTGGTCCAGTAGAACTCGGCGAAGTGCAGGCGCACCACGTAGGTGGTGCCGGGCGTGAGGCCGGGCAGCGTGTAGCTGAAGTTGCCGAAGCGCTGGTTCTGGTACACCGACTGCGGTGCGGGATGGGTGACGCCATTGATGTTGATGGCGGCATTGCTGCCCGACGGCGTGCCGCCGTTGAAATCTTCATCGGCGGCGAAGTAGCCCGCGCCGGGTCCGCCCGCGCTGATCGCGATCGCATCCGGGCTGGTGCACTGGCTGGTGCAGGTGGAAACCGGCGTGGTCACCGTGGCGGTGTTGGACGATGCCGAGGCGCCGGCCGAATCGCTGGCTTGGACGATGTAGTAGTACGTGGCTGCCGCCGCCACGCTCGCGTCCGCATAAGTGGTGCCCGAAGTGGTGGCGATCTGGTTGGCGCCTGACGGCGTGAAGCCATTCACTTCGCTGCGGTAGATCGTGTAGCTCACGTTGCAGCCGCTGCCCGCGGTGCTTGCCCCCCAGCTCAGGTTTACCGGGCCGGACCCGCTGAGCGACGCCGCCAGGCCATTGGGTGCGCCGGGCACGGCCGTGCACAGGTTCTGCTGCACGGCAAGCGTAGCGGCGCTGCTGGTGGTGGCGCCGAACACATCGCCCACCGCTACCGTGAACACCGAACCGTTGTCGGTCACCGCCGTGGCGGGCGTGGTGTAGCTGGGCTGGGTGGCACCGATGATCGGCGTGCCGTTCTTCAGCCACTGATAGCTCACGCTGCCAAGGCCGGTGGCCGCCACGGTGAAGGTGGCGGTTTGTCCCACGGTCACCGATGCGTTGGCCGGTTGCGTGGTGATGGTGGGCGCGGCACCGGCATCCGTGCCGGCGGTGCACAGCGTGGCGCCAGGGTAGTTGTCGGTGACCTGGTAGGAGGAGGTGCCGTCGAAGTTCACCACCGCGCTCTTGGTGGAGTCATCCGGATCGACGGTGGACGTCCACGTGCTCCACGTACCGGAGAACGCACACGTGTTGTTGTTGGCGCCGCTGATGGTGGTCGCTTCAGACTGCGTGGGCACGCGCATGTTGATACCCGCGCAATACGACTGCGCATTCACGCCGGTGAACTGCGAACCGGGCGTGGTGTAGGTCATCACCGTACGCGTCCAGGTAAGACCGGTGAGGTTGTCCGTCACCAGGTTCGGGTTGGCGGCATTGACGGTGTAGCGCTCGCTGCTGCCGCCGCATTGGGGCACGTTGTAGACCTGAAATTCGTAGACCGAATAGCCGTACTGCGTGGCGCGCTGGGTGCCGTTCAAGCGGATGTAGCGGGCGCTGACGGTTGGGAAGGTCAGCGTTTCGGTGCCGCCCACGCCGGCGTTGTTGGTCGTGGCAACCTGCCAGGTCGGATGGGTCGCGGGATCCTGGTTGGTGTAAAGGATCTGGTACTGCGTCGCGTACGCGTTTTCCCAATTGATGACGACGGTATTGAATGACTGCGTCGAACCCAGGTCGATCTGCAGCCACGACGGATCTACGCCCGGCACGGCCGGCGTCGGCGGCGCATTGGCCGTGGCCGAACCCCAGCGCGAGGAAAGATTGCCGTCCACCGCGTTCTCCGGACCCAGGCAACCGGTGCCCGAATACGGCGGCGAGGTGGTGCCGTCGGTGCACGCGTTCTGCGTGCTGCTGGAGGTGGCCACGGCATCGAGCGCCAGGTTGGTGCCCGGCGGCGCGAGCGTGATCTGCGCGGCGTTGCTGGTAGCCGGCGCGCTGGCGGCGTTGTTCACCGTCACTGTATACGCACCGACATTGGCCGCGCTCACCGCCGCGATGGTGTAGCTGAGCGTGTTCGACTGCGAGGTGCCGCTGCTCAAGATGATGGGCGAACCGCCCGCGGCGGTGAATTGCCATTGATACGTATACGGCGCGGAACCGGCGACCACGGCGGTGATCTGCACCGGCTCGTTCACCGGCACGATCGCATTGACCGGCTGCGTGGTGAACGATACCGGCGTCGCCGCGCCGACCGTCACGGTTGCGTTGTTCGATTGCGCCGAATCGATGTCGTTGGTCACCACCGCGTAGTAGCTCGCGCTGCCGGCGGTGTTGAAGATCGGCGTGACGTAGGTGGCGCTGGTCGCACCGGCAATGGCGCCGACGCCTGCCTGGTACCACTGGTAGCCGAGCGGCGGCGAACCGGTGGCCGCCACCGTGAGCGTGGCCGATTCACCCACCACGACCGCCTGCGACACCGGCTGCGTGCTGATGACGACGTCGGCCGGCGCATCGACCGTTAGCGTCACCGGCGTCGATGTCACCGAACCTTGGCTGTTGGCGATCGTCACCGTGAAGGTATCGCCGCTGTTGGCCGCGGTGGTCGGCGGCGTGGTGTAGATGGCGCTGGTGGCGCCGGCAATGGGGCCGTTCTTGTCGGACCATTGATACTGCAGCGTGCCCGAGCCGGACGCCACCACACTGAAGGTGGCGGTGTAGCCGGAAGTCGTCTGCGCGCTGACCGGCGCCACGATGATCGCCGGCGCCTGGTTCTGCACCGGCGCGGGCGGTGCCACCGAACTTAAGGTGACGCTGCCGCTGGCAAGACCGGGCGCACTGGCGGTGATGGTGACGGTGCCCGGCGTGAACGTGCTGCGCAGCGCGATCTTCTGCAAACCGCCTTCGAAGTTCAGCTCCGGATCGCCGGGTGAATGGAAGAACGCATACGGCAGGCCCTGGATCACATTGGCGTTGGCTTGCGAGAAAGCATCCTGGTAGTAATTCGTCCACGACGGATCGGCTACCAGCTGCTGCGTGCCGCCCATGTAGGTGGCAGGGCCGGACACCGAGAAGGTGACGTTGTCCGCCGCGGTGGGCACGAGGTTGCCGTCGGCATCTTCCACCTGCGCCACCACGAAGGCGGCGTCCGAACCGTTGGCGGTCCACTGGAAACTGCTGCCGTCGGGCTTGGTCACGTCGGGCACGACGCTAAGCACGATCTTGGCTTCGGGGCCGGCGGTGGTGCGCGTGTCGCTGACGCCTGGCACCGGATTGCCGTTCGCATCCAGGCATTGGGCGGTTACCGTGCCCGGCGCCCAGTTCACCATCCAGTGCACCTGGCCCGGCATCACGGTGGTGTTTTGCGTGAGATTGCTACTGGAATTGATGTTCCACGGATTGGGCACCTGATCCTGCAGCACCGTACCGGTAGCCGGATCGTTGGGCACGCCGTTGATCAACAAACGCACGCCCGGGCAGTTGCTGAAGGCGTTCTCTTGCAGCGGCGTACCGGGGGTGTATTCGTAGGCGCGGTTCCAGTGATGCGCCAAATGCACCACCGGCTGCACCGTATAGGGAATCCAGTTGGCCTGATAGATGTAGTAAAGCAGGCGCGGAAAACGATTTGCGTCGGTGGAGGAGTAACCCAGCGAACGCACATAGTTCAGCATGTTCGGGTTGTTCTGGTATTCGGCCCAGAGGCTGATTTCGCCGGGCGATTCGGCGAAATACCACTGCGCCATGCCGAACGCGTTGGCCTCCCTGCCCTTGCGCCAGTCGTCCAGATACGGTGCGGCGAAAGCCAGCTGGTAATCATAGGCCAGGCCGCGGCCGGTACCCATGTTGTCCCAGTATTCGGCACCGAACGCAGGATTGTTCGGGTTCTGCTGCTTGTTGCCGGCTTCGCAGCCGGCGCCGTCGCATTCGTCGATCAGGCCGAACGACGGGCTGAACGTGCGATCGGCACTCCCGCGCGGGTTGATGTTGTCCCAGGTGGTTTCGATCGTGCCCAGCTCGCTGGCGAGCGTGGTGTTCATGCCGCCGTTATCGCGTTCCCAATCGAGAATGGACGGATGGCTGCGATCGCGGATGATCATGTCCCGATGCAGCTCCTGCTTCAGCTGCAGGTCGTCGGCGGTGGGGTTGGAGCTGGCGTTCCAATAGCCTTCGCCGTCGCCGCTGGGCTGGTCGATCATGATGCCGTAGGCGTCGGCGGCGGCGACCAGCTCTTCACTGCTGGTGGAATGGCCGGGGCGCCAGATATTGCCGCCTTGCGCGGCGATCTGCTGCATGTCGCGCCACACTTGCTCGTCGGGCACGGACGAACCGAGCGCCGGATAGTCGTAACGACCCGAGCCGCCCCACAGGTACACCGCGTGGCCGTTGAAGTACGGGAAGTTCGCATCCCAGGTGATGGTGCGGATGCCCAGCGTGTCCTGAGTGGCATCGACCACCACGCCGTTGACGCTGACGATATGGTAGACCTTGTACAGATACGGCGAGCCGCACAGCACCGGCGGCGTGCCGCAGGTGGCGTTGTTGGGATACCACAGCGTCGGGTTGTCGATCGTGATCTGCTGATCGAACATCGGCGTGGCGCCGGATGGGAAATTGGCGGCCGTCATCGGCGGCACCGCCTGCGTTGCCGGCGGTGCGGTGGCAACGACGTTGCCTTTGGCGTCCACGATCTGCGTGGTCAGCGTGACCTGCTGCGTCGAGGTGGTTTCGTTGACCACGTTGGTCTGCACTTCGACCACCGCCGACGCCGCGGTCGCCGTGCCCTGCGCGGCCGGCACTTCCGACACCGTACCGACATAGGTGCCCCAGGTCTTCTGGTTCGAATAGACGTTGGGCGGAATGTGCACCGGGTTGGTGATGTAGAGCTTCACGTTGCGGAACAAACCCGCCATCGCCTGGCCGAAGCGGAACGCACCGGAAAAACCGGGCTGTTCGAACCACGACGCACCGCGCGATACATCGATGGCGATGACGTTGTCGGTCTTGCCGTCCGCGGCGATGTACGGCGTGAGATCCACGATCACCGGAATGAAGCCCACCACATGCGTGGCCTGCGCGTCGGCGGCCACCGCGCTTACGCCCGGAAGCAGCGTGCCGTTGATGTAGACCTGCACGCCGGTGTGCGAACCTTCCAACTTGAGCAGAAATTTCTGCCCGGCGTAGCTGGGATCGACCTTGAAATGCAGCCGATACCAGTTGTCGTTGCCGGTCAGCGAACCCTGCCCGCCGCCGGATGCCTGGTTGATGAACGTACGCGGTATGTTGGCGTCGTAGGGCAGGCCCACCTGCATCCACGAAGCGCTGCCATCGGTACTTTCGTTGAAGCTTTGCGTTGCGTAGGCGGTGGAGTTGTTGGTGTTTTCAAACCACCAATGACTCTGCGGCGCGTTTGAGGTGCTGCCGGCGTTGCCGACGTATTGCGGCATGCCGGCGGCGAGGTTGATCGTCTGCCGCGGCGAGGAAGGCAGCGTCGATTCGACTTGTTGCGCGTGCGCACGCGGCAAGCCGGCGAAAGCCAGCAGCGCTGCAAACGTCATCAGCAAGGTCCGCCAAACGCTGGAACCGTGTTGCCGCATCCCCTGGCGACGGCCGGCGGAATCGCCGGCCCAAACCACCCATTTCCATGTGCCGTACGTATGCAGTCTCACCGTCGTCCCCCTGTTAGACAACTTGAGCCTTGAGTCGATGCCGGCGCATGAGCGCGCATGACGAACACCTTGTCACCCGGTGCGCCGACGGTGGCTGGATCGATTTAAAAAAGCGGCGCTATGGTGCGACCAAACGCATGCGCAAGAGAGAGACGTCCATCACGTTGCTGAACACCGCTGCCGCAATCTTCGTGGCGTGACACATTTCTTACCGAGCGATGGGCATCTGCTTCCTATGCAACCCAACGCAAAGCGCGATGCACATACCTCCAAGCTTTAGTGCGACTTACGAAAGCGTTCGGTCTGAAAACGTTCGAAAGCAGGCACGGCTTCGGTTCGTTGTTTACCGGTCGCGTGATACACCGGGTAAGGCGCGATCCACCCACGTGCCCTTGAGTCATTTAGACGTCTAAATATCATGAACCCATGACGCGCCGTACACACCGCCTTTGCTAAGGTGAATCGAATAACTGCCGCCGCGCCTCGCGCGGGGGGGGGGGGGGGTTTTGTGGCCGCGATCAACGTCCTTGTCGTGGGCGATGGCCCTTACCAGGCAAACGTACCGCCGCATCTTGGCATCAACTTTGCCCCGTCGCAGGACGAAACGGACGACACGTTCACCGTTTCGGAGCTTGTTTATCTGCTGACGCAGGGATCGGACGTGGCGATCTCGGTGGATACCGCGCATCGGCGCGCCGACGCGCATGCCACCTTCCAGAACTTCGTGTTCACGGCGGCAAGCATCGCCAAGTACGACGTGCTTTGGCTGCTCGGCTACGAGGGATGGAACGGCATCGACCCACCACCGGGCGGCGCGATCAGCGCAGCAGAGGTGGCCGCGATCACCGCCTTCATGGACCAGGGCGGCGGCGTGTTTGCCACCGGCGACCACGCCGGCATGGGCTCGTTCATCAGCGGCGGCATTCCGCGCGTGCGCACGATGCGCAAATGGTTTGTGCGCACACAGGATCTTCCAGCCGGCTACCCCAGCACCGCGATCAATTACGCAGGCAGCAGCGTGACGTCGCTCAATTGGGGCGGGGCCACCAACTTTCCCAATATGGGCGTAGGGCGCGCCGATACGCTGGTGATGAATCCCAGCGACACGCCATCGCAATACGCCTTCGACGACCAGTCGGACAACCTGCCGCAACAACTGGCCTTTCCCAGCAACATCGTCCATCCGATCCTGGAAGGTTCGACCGGCGGGCTGTCGCGCTTTCCCGATCACATGCACGAAGGCGAAGTGGTGACGCCCAGCAACCTCGGCGCCACCATGACCGTCAATGGGCAAAACTACGCCGAGTATCCGGCGGCAGGCGGCTTTCAGCCGGCGCCGGCGGTGGTGGCGACGGGCACCATCACTGGCGGCCACAGCACCATCGTGAACGCGTCGTCCAGTTGCGAGACGTTCAATTTTACGACGGACGATTCGGCGACCACCGCGGCGACGATCGGCATCCTGTGCGCTTACGACGGTCGCGGTGCCAATGTCGGACGCATCGTCACCGATTCGTCGTTCCACCACTGCCTGGACCTGAACCTGGTGGGCGACCCCTGCGGCTCCACGCCCGACCGCCGCGCCGGCTTCGGTCCCGCCATGTCCGCACCGGCCAGCGGCAGCGTGCTTGCCGACATGCAGGCGTTCTATGTCAATACGGCGATCTGGCTGGCTCGCCCCGCTGTGAATTTTTATTTTGCGGTCGACAAAGGCAGCTTCGGTTATGACGAAGCCTCCGCCAACGAAACGTTTCCACTCTTTTCCAACAGCTTCTGGCTGGTGGTGGACGGCTACAGCAAGAGCCAGGTACAGGCCGCCATCAATGCCAATGCGCTGACGCTGGGTGGCGCGTTCAGCGCGATCAGCGGCATTTCCATCACGCGCGGAAGCCTGGTGGCGACGCAGGCGCAGCGCGTGATGATTCCCTACAGCGTACAGTTTTCCGGCGCGGCCATGAGCGCGTTTCCCACCGGCAATGCCAACCCCGTGCAGATGCTGCTGCAAGCCGGCATCACGGTGGCCGGCAAGGCGTACACGGCCGAAACCACCATCGAACTGGTGGCCGGTGCCGACCCTTATTTCGAGAACATCAACCCTCAAACCGACAACGTGTTCTGGCTGAGCCAGGATCTTTGCGTCTTCACCATCAATCCGGTCACGAAGCCGTCTGTGCCCGGTATCCCGGTGACCTTCAGCACCAGCGATCCGAACGGGCAGGACCCCACCGCCGCCAGCGCCTTCATCGAAGGCGTGCTCAACTACATGAATGGTTCGGCGCAGTTCACCGATGCGGGCAACAACAATCCCTTTGCCTCGTTTCCAAGCGCCACCTCATCGGGCGATTCGTCCGTCACGCCGACCACCGACGGCCATACCAATTACAACTTCGCCATCGCGCGCGTGCGACTGCGCGGGCCCGCCGGCACCAAGGCCGATCCGGTGAAGGTGTTCTTCCGCCTGTTTCTTACGCAGAGCAACGATACCGACTATCAACCCGCCACCTCATACAAAAGCATGCTCGACGCCAGCGGATGGCCGGACCAGCCGCTGGCCGCGCCCGATGGCTCCACGACGCCGTTCTTCGCCAGCGGCTCGGCGGCCGGCGACTACGGTGCGGGCGGCATCAACGTCAAGCCGATCACTGTGGATGCAAGCGGCGATACCTCGGTGTATTTCGGCTGCTTCCTCGATGTCTACAGCGGCGCCTACAACTGGAAGGCGCGCGGTACGCATCATTGCCTGGTGGCGCAGATCGCCTATGACGACGCGCCCATCATCAACGCCAACGGCATTACCGTGGGACCGGCCAATTCGGACAAGCTGGCCCAGCGCAATCTGCAGATCACGCCGTCGGGCAATCCCGGCGGTCCCGCCGCGCATCGCATACCGCAAACGTTCGACCTGCGGCCCAGTCCGCCGATCAGCGACACGGGCGGTGAGCTATTGGATTACCCCGATGAACTGATGATCGATTGGGGTAACACGCCAGCCGGCAGCACCGCCACGATTTATTGGCCGCAAGCGCAGGCGCTGGAAGTAGTACGGATGGCCAGACGGCTATATGGCACCGATGAACTGAGCGTTGCCGATCCGTCCACCGTGCAATGCACGGTGAAAGGCGGGGTGACATGCGTGCCGATTCCGATCGGGAGCACGGAGCGGCTGGCGGGACTGTTCACCGTCGACCTGCCCACCGGTGTTCGCGCAGGCCAGCAGTTCGATATCGTAGTACGGCGGCTCTCCACCCGGCGCGTGGTCGACATTGAAGTTGCGCGGGCTTCGGCACGCGTCGCGGCCGAGGTGAACGCCGCCGCCACGCAGCGCAACTGGCGTTATGTGGTGGGCACGTTCCAGGTGACGATTCCGGTCGCGCTGGAGGAATCGCTGCTGCCGGCCGAAGAAAACACCTACGCGATCATGCTGTGGCGGCTCAGCCAGCTCGCGCCCGGCGACCGCTGGTATCGGGTGTTGCAGCGTTATTTGACCTACGTGGCCGGACGCATCGTCGGCTTCGGCGGCGATCCGACCACCATCCTGCCCTCGCCCACCGGCATTCCGCTTCCGGCTGGAAGCGGCGGCGGCGGCGGCGTACATCATCACACGCACGGGGCCGAGGAATTCACTGGCAAGGTGGAAGGATTGCTCTATGACCGCTTCGGGGATTTCGAAGGATTCCTGCTGCGCACCGAGCATGGTCACGAACACCGCTTCCACGCTACCGAACGCGCCATCGAGGAGCGTGTGCGCGAGGCCTGGGAAGACCGCATCGTCATTTCGGTGCGGGTGCACCGGCATCATCCGTCGATCCCGGTCTCGATCGTGTTGCGCCGCCTTCCGCATTAAGCGCGCCACGCGGTGGATATCCGGTGCCCCCGCCGCAACGGCAGGGCACCCCCGGGTCAGGACGTGGCTTCTTCTTCGGCGTACTTAACGAAGCGGTCGCGCATCCGCATCAGCGTGTTCTGCAGCGCCACCATCTCTTCCACCGGCACGTCGGCGAATACCTTGGCCAGGCGGCGCGCGTTGAGATCCATCGCGCTGGTGAAAATGTCGCGGCCCTTTTCGGTGAGCGTGGCGAGCAGCCGGCGACGATCGGTCTGATCGCCTACCGACTGCACCATGCCTTCCTGTTCCAGCGAATACATCATCGCCGACACGGTGGCGCGCTTGACCTGCAGCGCCGCGATGATTTCCTGGTGCGGCACCGGGCGATCGCCCGCGCCCCATAACAACGCCAGGGTCTGGAAGCGCGTGGGGGAGCCGGCGGTGCCCTCCAGCCATCCGTTCAACACGTTGATGATCTGCTGGCTCGCCACCCTGAGGGTAAACACCGTCTCCAGCCGCTGGGCCGCCTCGATCGGGAAGCGCTTCAGATAGGCCTCGCGCAGGGCGTGGGTCGGGTAGTTCGTGAGAACCGGTATTTCCTTATCTTTCAACGGCCTATCTCCCATAAAAGTTCGACACATGGACTGTATGGTACTTGACAAGTTGCCTCGGGGAGCTGAACCCCTCGCGACAAATAATACGTCTCCAAATTGTATGTCGCTTGACATATTTACTTCGCAAGCGTATTGTTCGTCACCATACAAATTACGGCATGGCTCGCGATCGGCGCCAGCCAGCCCGATATTGGAGGAGTGGGTCATGAGCAATACCGATAAACAGGAAGAGGCAGCGGCCCAGCCAACGCGGCAGCCGATGCCCCGCAAGAAGCGGATCGCGCTGGTGGCGGTGGCGGCGCTACTGGTGGCCGGCGGCGCGGCGTACACGGTGATGTCCGGCCGCGAGGTGTCCACCGACGACGCCTACACCGATGGCCGCGCGATCACCATCGCGCCGCATGTGGCCGGCTACGTCGCCGAACTGGATGTCAACGACAACCAGTTCGTGCACAAGGGCCAGGTGCTGATCCGCGTGGAATGCACCGACTATGTCGCCACGCGCGAGCACGCCCGCGGTGCGCTGGAGGCCGCGCAGGGCCAGTTGGCGGCAGCGCAGGCGGATCTGAGCCTGGCCAAGGTCACCTACCCCGCCAAGTACGCCGCGGCCCAAGCCACGCTGGCCTCCGAGCGCGCGGACCTGTTCAAGGCGGAGTCGGAATACCAGCGCCAGCACGGCATTCCCAAGGAAGCCACCACCTCGCATGACATCGACTTCGCCACCGCCGACCGCAACGCCGCGCAAAGCGACGTGGCACAGGCGCAGGCGCAGGCGCGCATCGCCCAGCCGGTGCAATTGAACATCGAAGAAGCGCAGGCGCGCGTGGAGCAACTGCAGGGCCAGGTGAAACTGGCGCAGGGCGATCTGGAGCAGGCCAAGCTCAATGTCGGCTGGTGCAATGTCACCGCGCCGCAAGACGGCTGGATCACCAAGCGTGGCGTCGAGAAAGGCGACTACGTGCAGACCGGCCAGCAGATCTTCGCCATCGTCAGCCCGCAAGTGTGGATAACGGCCAACTTCAAGGAAACGCAACTGGCGCACATGCACCCCGGCCAGCGCGTGACGATCGACGTCGATGCGTATCCCGATCTCAGGCTCAAGGGCCACGTCGATAGCATCCAGGACGGTTCCGGCGGCAGATTCACCGCCTTTCCGGCCGAAAACGCCACCGGCAACTTCGTGAAGATCGTGCAGCGCGTGCCGGTGAAGATCCTGATCGACTCCGGCCTGAATCCCAACCAGCCGCTGCCGCTCAACCTTTCGGTCGAACCGACGGTGGAACTGAAATGAGCGCCGACGTCCATGATGTCGCATGGAAACCGCGGGGCAATCCGTGGGTGATCGCGGTGGTGGTGACGCTGGCGGCGTTCATGGAAATTCTCGACACCACCATCGTCAACGTGGCGCTGCCGCACATCGCCGGCAGCTTGTCGAGCAGTCCGGACGATGCCACCTGGACGCTCACCTCCTACCTGGTCGCCAACGGCATCGTGCTGACCATTTCCGGCTGGCTCGGCACGGTGATCGGCCGCAAGCGCTACTTCCTGATCTGCATCGCGATGTTCACGGTCTGCTCGCTGTTGTGCGGCCTGGCGCAGAGCCTGCCGCAGCTGATCGTGTTCCGTCTGCTGCAAGGCTTTTTCGGCGGCGGCCTGCAGCCCAACCAGCAAGGCATCGTGCTCGACTCGTTCGAGCCGCAGAAGCGCGGCGCCGCATTCGCGATCACGTCCATCGCCACGGTGGTGGCGCCGGTGCTGGGTCCGGTCCTGGGTGGCGTCATCACTGACAACGCATCCTGGCGCTGGATTTTCTTCATCAACATTCCGGTCGGCATCTTTGCGTGCCTGGCGGTCAATGCGCTGGTCGAGGATCCGCCGTGGGCGGTCAAGCGCAAGCGCTCGGTCGATTACATCGGCCTGGCCTTGATCACGCTGGGACTGGGCTGCCTGCAGGTAATGATGGATCGCGGCGAAGACGAAGGCTGGTTCCAGTCGCCCTTCATCGTGCACATGGCGATCATCGCGGCGGCGGGCCTGGTCGGTGCAGTGGCGTGGCTGCTGGTGGCGAAAAAGCCGATCGTGAATCTGGATGTGTTCAAGGACCGCAACTTTGCCATCAGCTGCATCCTGATTATCGGCATGGGCTCGATTCTCTACGGCACGGCCGTGCTGATTCCGCAGCTGGCGCAAACCACGCTCGGCTACACCGCGACGTGGTCGGGCTTGATCCTGGCGCCTGGCGGCGTGGTGGTGATCTTGCTGATCCCCTTCGTGGGACGGCTGATGAAAGTGGTCCAGTTGCGCTACCTCATCGGCATCGGCTTTGGCCTGATGGTGCTGGCGTTGCGCTACTCCAACACCCTTTCTCCGGACGTCGATTTCCGCACGCTGGTGACCATGCGCGGTTTCCAGACGGCGGGCCTGGCTTTCCTGTTCGTGCCGATCAGCATCATGGCCTATCACACCTTGCCCAAGTCGCTGGGCGCGGATGGGTCGTCGCTGTTTGTGATGTTTCGCAACGTGTCCGGCTCGATCGGCATTTCCATCTCCACCGCCCTGGTGACCGAACGCGCGCAGGCCAGCCAGGCGCATTTGTCCACGTGGCTGACGCCGTACAACGAGTCGTTCAACGCGCTGGTGGCACGCAACGAAGCGGCGCTGCGCGCGCTTGGCCGCGCCACCACCTCGCTGCACAGCGAAGCGGTCGGGCACGCGTTCCAGACCATGCTGCACCAGGCCTCGGTGCTGGCGTACAGCGATGTCTTTCTTTATTGCGCGGTGCTGGCGGTGTTGATGATTCCCGCCGCGATGTTTCTTTCGCCGGTCAAGGACGGCGGCCATGAAGCCGCGCCCATGCACTGACAGCCATTCGAATTAGCGAGGATCCATATCATGAACGTCTCCAAATACCCAATGATCGCGGCCGCCTTCCTGCTGGCCGGATGCACAGTGGGCCCGAACTTCACCCGGCCCGATGCCAAATTGCCGGACGCGTGGTGCGCCAGTCACTGCCAGGCGGCGCAGACCGGCCCAAGCCGTACCACCGTCGCACCGGTCAACACCGCCTGGTGGACCTCGTTCAACGATCCGGAGCTGGTGAAGCTGGAACAGCGCGTGGCCGCTGAAAACCTGGATCTGAAGGTCGCTTCGCTGCGCCTGGCCGAAAGCCGTGCCGAGCGTTCGATCACGGCAGCCGATCAGTATCCGTCCATCAACGGCAATGCCAGTGCGGTGCGCGAACGCGCCAGCGCCAATGGCGTCACCAGCATCGCCGGCGCACTGACGCAGTCCACCAGTGCGGCGACCGCGGCCAATGGCACCGGTTCGGGCATCGCCAGTTTCAAGTCCGGCGGAAAATCCTCGGGCGATGCGCCGTTCAACCTGTTCCAGGCCGGTTTCGATGCATCGTGGGAGCTGGACTTGTGGGGCCGCGTGCGCCGCGAAGTCGAAGCGGCCGATGCATCGGTGGATGCGCAGGCCGATGCGCGCCGCGACCTGTTGATGTCGACCATGGCCGAAGTCGCGCGCGACTATATCCAACTGCGCGGCACGCAGACCGACTACGCGATCACCCTCGACAATCTGAAAGCGGCCAAGGATGCCGAACGCGTCACGCGCGAGCGGCAGGCGCACGGTTTGGCCACCGAACTGGACGTGACCGAAGCCGCCTCGCAGGTGTCGGCCGAAAATGCGATCCTGCCGCAGCTTGCGCAACAGGAAGATGAAACCATCAATCGCCTGAGCTTCCTGCTCGGCCAGGCACCTGGCGCGCTGCGCGCGGAGCTGGAAGAAACCAAGCCGGTGCCGCCGACGCCACCGGTGGTGCCGGTGGGCATTCCCTCGGAGCTTGCGCGTCGCCGTCCGGACATCCGCGAAGCGGAAGCCACGCTGCATCAGGCCACGGCGGAAATCGGCGTGGCGAAGGCCGATTTCTATCCCACCATTACGCTCTCCGGCAGCGGCAGCTTGCAGGCGCTGCAATTTAGCAAACTCGGCAACTGGGGTTCGCGCCAGTTCTCCTTCGGCCCCTCGATGAGCCTGCCGATTTTCGAAGGCGGCCGCCTGAAAGCCACGCTCAATCTGCGCAAGGAACAACAGCAGGAAGCGGCGGTGAATTACCAGCGCGTGGTGTTGTCGGCATGGCATGAGATCGACAACGCGCTGACGCAGTATGCCGCGCAGCAGGACCGCCACGATCAACTCGCCGCGGAAGTGGCGGACAACCAGAAGGGGCTGCGCCTGGCGCAGTTGCAATACGCGGCCGGCACCGGCTCGTTCCTGCAGGTGCTCGATGCCGAGCGCCGCCTGTTGTCGTCGCAGCAGGATCTGACCGACAACACCACCGAAATCTCCACCACGCTGGTCTCGCTGTACAAGGCACTGGGCGGCGGCTGGGAGTCTGCCTATCCGGATGCGGCATCCACCGACAAGGCCGTTGCATCGGTGGCGACGCCGCGTTCCTGAAATGTCCGGCGGGAGTGACGATTGATGAGCAAATATCGTTCCATCGATGCGCGCGAAGGATCGTCGCGCCCCGCACCGGCCAGACGTGAAAGCCCGGGCGTGGCGACACAAGCCGACACCGATGCGCTGTACAAGATGGCCCAGGTGTGCCGCGTGCTCAAGAGCGCGGCGTCCACCATGGAGAAACTCGCGCACGCCGCTTCCGGCAGCGACGAACTGACCTTGATGCATTGCCTGGTGCTGGTGCACTTGTCGCATAGTGCCAGTTGCAAGCAAGGCGACTTGAAGGGCGCCACCGGCATCGCGCCAACACAGCTGACCAAGCTGCTGGACGAACTCGCTCATCGCGGCCTGGTCAGCCGCCACCGCTCGTCGTGGGACCGCCGCCAGGTGATCCTGGCGCTGACCGAACAAGGACGCGACACCGCGCTGCGCCTGCTGGCATCGCTGCACGGCTTCACCGACAAGACGCGGCTGGATGCGATCGAAAGCCTCGGTTCGTCGCTGCAGCGTTTCGTCGCCAGCACGGCGGACGACGAAGCCTTCGAAGCGAAACGCGACGAACAGTAAGCGTGTAAGGCAGCGTGCGATCCAAGCTCATACGGCACGGTGCAAAAGGTCGATGCAGCGCATACCGCCCCTATGCACCGGCTACCGGCCATTATGAAGAAAACGCGGCGTTGTGCTTTTTCGCGCTTCCACAGCGGGCTTGCGCGATACCCAAGGCGGGGCGCTTGCTCCCGATCCGCGATCAGGCCATGCTTCCCGGTCTGTCGGTCCAACGCACCACCGCGTTGATCGCAGCCACATACAAGCATCGGCGCCAAGTGCGCACGCTTGCAGTTACTACCGTTTCTTCGCAACAGGTACACATCACATGGAAGGCATGCAGAACATGGATTTCAGTCGAACCCTCGTCATCGGCAACACCGGCGCGGGCAAAAGCTGGCTGGCCGAGCGCCTGGCCGAACACCAACGCGCAACCTGGGTGGATCTCGATACCATCCACTGGCTTCCGGGCCGCTACGACGCGGCGCGAGAGCGCGAGAACGCGATCGCACTTGCGCAAGCGCAAGCCCAGGCCGATACATGGGTCATCGAAGGCATTTACGGCTGGCTGATCGAGGCGATCCAGGCGCGCGCGACGGCGCTGGTATGGCTGCGGCTGGACGAAGCCGAATGCCTGGCCAATCTTTCCCAGCGCGGTATGCGCCGCGGCGGCACGCAACCGTTGCAGGCCAAGCTGATCGGCTGGATGCGAACCTACAAGACCCGCACCGGCTCCAGCTCATACGCGGCGCATGCACGCATTTTCAACGACTTTCCCGGCGCGAAGACCTGCCTGGACTCCCGCGCGGACGTCACCGGCTTCATCGAAACCCTTGCCTGATGGCAACACCGATGCGCAGCCAGCCGCGCATCGTTCAAATGCCAGGCATGCGACGACTCATGGCGCCCTGGCGATCTGCCTGAGCCCGCGGACCGAGCCATGTTTATGCCGCGGACAATGCGCGGTTGATCGCACGCATGCGTATTGAAGAGGACCAAGCCTGCGGCAATCGCGGATGCCGCGGGTCAATGTATGACCTGGCGGCGTGTCGCGAAAATGCACCGCCATGCGATAGAAGCGAAGACAGGCCAGCCCGCTAACGCCTTGTGCCGATCCGCGCCGAAGAGGACGCCGTGTCCAGGCGACACGGCGTCTGAGATTTACAGCTTCGAACCGCCATCGACGTTCAACGTATCGCCGGTGATCCAGCGCGCATCGTCGGAAGCGAGAAACGTCACGGCGCCAGCGATATCGTCCGGCTGCGCCACGCGCTTGAGCGCCTGCATCCCCAAGGCGGCGTTGCGGCCCTCCTCGGTCTTGGTGAAGTTGGACATGTCCGTATCCACGATGCCCGGCGCCACGGCGTTGACGCGGATACCGCGTGGACCCAGCGCGGCGGCAAAGTGCTTGACCATGGTATCCACCGCGCCCTTGCTGGCCGCATACGCCGACAGATTGCCCACAGCCGAGCGTGCCGCGAGCGAAGAGGTAAAGATGATGCTACTGCCCGTGCTCAAGGTCGGCATCAGCTGTTGCACCAGAAAATACGGTGCGCGTACGTTGACGGCGAAAAGGCGATCGAAATCTTCCACCGAAAGTTCCTCGATCGGCGCGGCCTTGGAAACGCCCGCGTTGGCAACAAGGATGTCCAGCCGGTCGCCCACGATGCCGCGTACTTGCTTGGCCAGATCGTGCGGACCGTTCGGCGCGCTGAGATCGGCACCGACTTTTTCCGCGCGTCCGCCGGCCTTGCGGATTTCTTCGACCACGGCCTCGGCTTCGCTCTGCGCGCTGCCGTAGTGAATCAGGACTTGTGCACCGGCCTTGGCCAGGGCCAGCGCGGCGGCGCGGCCGATGCCGCGCGATGCACCTGTAACCAGTGCGGTTTTACCAGTGAGATGACTCATGGGGGTTCTCCGGGATGAAAAGGGGGAGTAGCTAAAGCATCAGTGTTCGAGCAGTTCGATCGCGTCCACGCGATCGGGATAGAAAGCCAGGTGTTCCTTGATCGATGCGACAGCGTCGTACGGGTGTTCGTAGGTCCACACCGCGTTGACGCCACGTTCGCCGGCCTCGGCGATGCTGTAGTAGCCGCAGTCGCCCTTGTAAGGGCAGTAGGTAGCGTGATCGGTGCGCGCGAGCTGCGACATGTCCACGTCCTTGCGCGGGATGTATTGCACGGGCGGATAGTTCGCTTCTTTCAGTGTCAGCGCATCGCGCGTATCGGCCAGGGTGCGGCCGCCGCTCTTCACCACCACGCGCCTGCCGGTGCGCTCGACGGTGATCGGATGATCCGGACCTGGGATTTTCTTCGGACGTTGGCTGGAGGAAGTGTTCATGGCGTTGCTCCTCGGATGGATTGACGATGGGGAGAGATGATGTCGTATTGCAGATAGCGGCGCGCGTCACTGCGCCAGGAAGGTCGACACGTGCTGTACGAAAAGTTCGGGATACTGATACTGCGAACCGTGGTTGGCATCCGGGTACAGGATCAGCTGCGCATTGGGAATGTTCTGCTGCAGGATGTAGGAGTTGATGGTGTAGATGATCACGTCGGCATCGCCGTTGATCACCAGCGTCGGCTGCTTGAGGTCATGCAGGTACGCATACGGGTTCTCGCGCGCGGCGCCCCACTTGGAGAGTGCCTCAAGCTGCGCCGGTGCGACCTTTTCGTTCGCTTCCGGATCGCGGCCTTCAGTGCGCAGGCGGAAACGCTGCAGGAACGCGCGCCCCGCTGCCTGGCTGGCCTGGGAATCGGTGAAGAACACTTTCAGCCACAGGTGATCGGGCTTGTCGTAGCTGGCGCCGAAGATGCGTTGCGCCTCGGGCGTAAGCGTGGTCATCGCTTCGCCGCTGCGCGGACCGGTGCCGACCAGGATCAGCTTGCGCACCAGCTCCGGCGCGTTCAAGGCGATGGTCTGCGCCACCAGGCCACCGAGCGAAAAGCCCAGCACGTCCACCTGCGTCAGGCCCAGCGCCTTGATGAAGGCGACCGCGTTGGCGGCCATCTCCTCGATGCTGGTGGGCACTTCGCCGGACGTGCTTGAGATGCCGGCGTTGTTGAACAGGATGACTTCGCGATCCTTGGCCAAACCATCGGTGAGGAGCGGATCCCAGTGGTCCATGGTGCCGGTGAAGTGCATGTTGAAGACCAGCGGCACGCCGCCGGCCTTGCCGAAGCGGCGATAGGCGAAACGGATACCGTTGGCTTCCACGAATTGGGTCGGTGCGGTCTGGTGGGTATGAGCGTTCATGTCAGAACTCCGGGCAATGGGGTGATTTTCAAGGGCGGCGGGGGTAGTGCTCGGTTAGACCTGTTAGGCATCGCCTGAGCGCCGTTCGCTTCGCCATGGGATGCACTGTAGGCCGCCCTGGCGCCCTTGAAAAAGACTTTGTAAGCTGGATGCCATGCCTAGAAAGCATGGCTAGCGGAGATACCATGGAACTGCGCCACCTGCGGTACTTCCTCGCCGTCGCCGAGACCGGCAGCCTTACCGTGGCTGCCGAGCGGCGCCTGCACACCTCGCAGCCCTCGCTGAGCCGGCAGATCAAGGACCTGGAAGACCAGGTCGGCGTGGCGCTTTTGCTGCGCAGCGCGCGCGGTGTCGCCCTGACCGAGGCGGGCAAGGTGTTTTTCGATCACGCGCGCATGGTGTTGAGCCAGATCGACGCCGGCATCGAAGCGGCGCGGCGCGCGGCGCAGCCGGCCAAGCAGCGCTTTGCACTGGGCTTTCTCACCGGCCAGGAAATGATCTGGCTACCCGAGGCGATGCATGCGTTGCACGCGGAGCTGCCCAACCTCGATGTCACGGTATCGAGCGATTACTCGCCCGATCTCGCCGATGCGGTGGCGCGCGGCAAGCTCGACCTGGCTTTTTTGCGTGCCGAACCCGGATACGATCTGGTCTATCGCCCCATAAAGCAGGAGCCGCTGGTGGTATTGATGCCCAGCGACCACCGGCTGGCGTCGCGCGATGCGATCAGGGCCAGCGATCTGGTCGGCGAGCCGTTTATCGGTTTGGGCAGAAAGGCGACGGTGTTGGCCGGCGTGATCAAGACGTACCTGGACGCCCAAGGCGTGGAGATCGTTCCGGAGCAGTTGGTGGACAATCCGGCGATGGTGATGTCGCTGGTGGCATCGACGCGCGGGGTGACCTTGATCCCCGCGTACGTGCAGAACTTGATGCCCTGGTCGGTGGTGAGCCGGCCGCTGGCGGGCAAGGCGCCTACGATCGATTTGGCGGTGGGGTACAGCCGGACGAATCCGTCGCCGATCTTGAAGATGTTCCTGGCGCAGCTGGATGCATTGATCGAGCGCGTCTCGGGGGCACCACCGTGATCGCGAAGGCTTCGCTGCACCTTCGCCACGCCAGCGCCGTTACACGCCGCCAACCCTAACGATCCGCGTCGATCGCCGCCAGAGGCACCGGCCAGATAATCCCACTCGGCGTGCCGTCGCGGCTGTTCGCCTCGCTGGCGCGCCCGGATTCGCTCGCGTCGCTCGATAAGCATGCAGCCCCAGCGGTCGGGCGATGCACCTTGAAAGGCGGGAAGGACGGGGTACGGTGCGTAACGGTTGGGCCGTGACCTTGGCGCAGGGAAGACGACGGCCCAGCACGGAGCAGGCAAAAGGTCGAAACGGCAGCGTCAAGCCTGGCGGAAATTCCTGCGCAATTCCTGCTGCGCGCGCTCCACCAGCGCATCCGGCAACCGGTCCGCCCGCGCCGTTGCCGGCGGTGTGCCGCGGTCGATCACGTGGTTGTCCGCCAGCATCTGGATCATGGCCAGATGATCGGCGGCCAGCAGTGCATTGCCCAGCTCCGTGGTCGGCGGCCTGGAACGCACTTCCAGCCGCTCGCGCAAGGCCTCGATCACGTTTGGCGGCATTTCCCAATGCCGGGCCGCGCGCAGCGTAAGGTGGTTGGACATGCTGACGTAGCTGTTGAGAAATGCACGGCTGAACACACCCAGCGTCGGCGGCGCTTCCTGATCGAGCAAGCGGATCATCGCGCCCACGCCGGCATTGCACATGACGCCAGCCAGGTACGCTTCGAACGGATCGCCATGGCCTTTGGCCAGATACGCACAGGCATGGGCGCAGCGCTCGGCGTGGTCCCACAGGCGCTGGCCGGCTGCATGTCCCAGCATGCCGGCGCTGGCTTGCAGGATCGGTTTCATCACATGCTGCGCCACCATCTGGCGCAGACCGTCGTAGCCCAGCAGAACGACTGCGTGCTGCAAGCTGGAGATCGGCCGGGCCGTGCGGTAGTGCGCGCTGCGGCTCACACGCATCACCTCGCCCACCAGCACCGGATCGCGACCGATCAGCTTGGCGACCTTGGTGCCGTCGGAGTTTTCGCTTTTGAGCAGGCGCAGCAGTTGCGGCAACACCTCCGGCAGGCGCGGCAGGGTGGTGATGTCGAAGCGGTCGCCGCCGCAAAGTTCGTCCAGCCGCTTGAGCATCACCTGCTCGGGCGCACGCAGCTCGGAGACCTCCGAGCCGGGCATGCCCAGCACCAGCCGGTAGAACCAGTCCTGCACGTCGGCACTGCCGAGCGCGGGCGCGGCTTCCGGCTCGGCGGGCTTGGCGTCTTCCGGCCAGGGAAGCACGACGTTGAAGCGCGGTCGCGGCTGGGGCGCCTCGCGCGCAAACAGTTTCTTCCAGAACCTAGCCATCGCCCTACCCCGGCAACCATTTGCGAGGAAATCCCCGCACCTGCCCGCTATATCGGCAGAGATCGGCAAGGCTTGACGAGCGCCCGGGCGGCCGGAAACGAAGAGGGGCGGCCACCGGCCGCCCCTCCCCTTTGCCCACCGGTCGTGCGGCGCGATTACTTACGCGGCGCGACGATCGCCCCGATCAGGTCCTTGCCATCGGCACGCTCCAGGTGCGGATAGCGCAGGCCGCCGTGGTAATCCACCTTCGCGGTGCTGTACACATCCACGTTCTTCACCAGCAGCTCGATCGGCGCCTGCGAGGACTTCGCCGCCGTAATCGCGTCTTTCAGCGCATCGGCCGAATAATCGTGGCCGTTGACGGCAACGATGGTCAGGCCCGGCACCAGTCCGGCCTGGAACGCGGGGCCGTTCCACTGCACGTCGCCGATACGACCGCTTTGGCCGACCACCAGGCCGATCGAATAGGCCAGGTTCACGCCGCCGTGGCGCAGGCCCTCGAGGGCTTTCTCTTCGCCGTTGGGCTTGTCGTTGAAGACCAGCTTCCAGCCGCCGCGCTCGATGCCGTGTTCGGGCAGGTCGGCGCCGGTGTAGTCCAGGCGCTCGCGCAGGAACTTCGCCCAGTCGAACGGCTGCACCTGGTTGAGCGTGTTGACGACATCCTGGAAGGTGTAGGTCTTGGTGACGTAGCTGCCGTTGTCCATGCCATAGAAAGCATGGGCGAAGTCATCCAGTGAATGCTTGCCGCCGCTCAGCTCGCGCAGCTTGGTGTCCACGTCCAGCCACAGCAGCTGGCCTTCGGGATAGAAATCGGTGTCGCGGATCCAGTTGATCCAGCTTTCCGAACCGTAATAAGTAAGCGGCGCGGCATCGGCGGTGTCCTGCAGCGAACGCCAGGCGCGGCCGGTGCGATAGGTCATGGAGGCGGCGATGTTGGCCATCGAATCGCGGTATTGCTCGGGCGTCCACAAACCGGCGCGTGCGGTGAGGACGCCGCACCAGTAATCGGTCAGGCCCTCGTAGACCCACAGCAGATCGTCCTGCATGGGCACGTTGAAGTTGGGCGTCCACAGATCGGCCGGACGGCGGAATTTGCCGTTCCACGAATGCACGAATTCGTGCGGCATCAGGCTGGCCGCGACCAGGTGCATGTCGTCGTCGGTGAAGAAATCGGCCGGCAGGCGGTCATCGCTGGACTGATGATGCTCTAGACCGAAGTGGCCGGTGTGATCGGACAGCGTCAGCAGGAAGTCGTAATGATCGTAGTGGTGCGCACCGAACAGCAGGTTGGTCTGCTTGACCACGTTGCGCTGCTGCTGGAGCTGCTTGTCGGTGAGCTTGACGTCTTTGGCCGAGTCACCCACTACGTTCAGATGCACCGGCACGCTGGCGCCCGGCGCCAGGTCCACGCGATTGAAATAGGCGCCCGCGATCAGCGGCGAGTCGACGAAGTTGTTGAAGGTCAGCGGCTTGAAGTGCGTGGTGTTGCCCGACTGGCTGTCCACCTGCAGCGCGGAGCCGAACTTCCAGCCCGCGGGCAACTCCACCGTGGGCTGGATCTGGATCTGGCGCGTGTAGTAGCCGGCCGGATAGAACGCCACCTGGTTGAATTCCACATCGACCAGGTCCGGCGTGGCCGATGCGCTGGCGCCGAAGTTGCTGCCTTCGCCGTCGCCGGGCGAGAGGAACTCAAATTGCAGGTCGAGCTGGCTCACGCCTTCGGGCACGTCCAGATGCAGCGCAAACATGTCGCGCAGGTCGCGCCGCCACGGCAGCTGCTTGCCATTGGCGCGGATGATCAGGCCCGACACGTTTTCCACCGGACCGGACGGCGCGTGCTCGCCGGGAATCCACTTCGGATAGAACAGGGTCAGCGGGCCCGGCTTCACCGGAATGGTTTCGTGCGAGCGGAAGATGCGCTTGCCGGCATCGGTAAGGTCGACGTCGACGGTAAGCATGCCCGCGTAAGGCTGGTCGACCGGCGCCGGCGCCTCGGCCGCGGCGGTTTGCGCGGCGGCCGTGGCCGAGAGGGCGCCGGCCGCGAACAGGGCGGCGGCGAGCAGGCTGACACGCATCGGTTTTACTTTCACAGGGCGACTCCCGGGCAGACACTGTCCGTGCGGAACGCCCGCAGAAACAGTAGGTAGGTGACTACCGCCTATGTAGCGGTTTACCTACGCATGGTAGAGCCAAGGCCCTACCCGCCCTCCCCTGCCAGAGGTCACGAATGCGTCGATGCGGGATTTTCTAAACGGCTATGCCGCATGCCGTATCCGAAATAGATCAGGCAGCCCAGCGCCATCCAGATCACAAAGCGCTCGAAGGTGATCCCCGGCAGACCGCCGATGCGCTGCCAGCCATCGGCATCCGGCCACGGCACGCCGAAGATCAGCAGCAGCGAAAACAGCACGCCCAGCGGCGCCACCAGCGCCAGCGCCGGTGCGCGGAAACTGCGCGGCACCTGCGGCTTGCGCACGCGCAGCACCAGCACCGCGGTGCAGATGATGATGAAGGCGCTGAGCGTGCCGATGTTCACCAGCTCGGCCACCTCGCCGATCGGCAACAGCCCGGCCACCACCGCGGTAAACACGCCGATGATCACCGTGGGACGCGCGGGCGTGCCAAAACGCGGATGGATGTGCGCGAACCAAGCCGGCAGCAGGCCGTCGCGCGCCAGCGCAAACCAGATGCGCGCCGCGGCCAGCATGAAGGCGAACAGCACGCTGGTGACGCCGATCACCGCGGCGGCGGCGATGGTGATGCTTAGCCAGTGCAGGCCGATCGATTCGAACGCATCGGAGACCGACGCATCGCCGCCAAGATGGCTGTAATGGGTGATGCCGGTCAGCACCAGCGACACGGCGATATACAGCACCATCGCCACCGCCAGCGACAGCAGCACCGCGCGCGGCAGGTCGCGTTGCGGATGCCTGGCTTCTTCGGCGGCGGTGGTGAGCGTGTCGTAACCGAACACCGCAAAGAACACCACGCTCGCGCCGGTGAGCACGCCGGCCCAGCCGAAGTGCCCCACGCCCTGCGCATCGACCGTGCGCGCGGGAATGAACGGCTGCCAGTTTGCCGCATGGATATAGAACACGCCCACGCCCACCACCAGCAGCACGCCGATCACCTTGATCGCCACGACCAGCGTGTTGAAGCGCGCACCCCATTCGGTGCGCACGGTCAGCAGCGCCGCCACCAGCAGCGAGATTGCCGCGGCGATCACGTTGAAGCGATGCCCATCGCTGGGCCCGGCGATGGGTTGCGCGCCATGCGTGCCTAGCAGCTGCTGCAGGTAATACTCCATCGTCTGCGTGCTCATGCTCTGCTGTGCCCATACCGGCAAGTGGATGCCGGCCGAGCCGAGCAGTACCTGCACGTAGCCGGACCAGCCGATCGCCACCACCGCCACCACCAGCGCGTATTCCAGCAGCAGGTCCCAGCCGATGATCCAGGCCACGAACTCGCCCAGCACCGCGTAGCCATAGGTGTAGGCGCTGCCGGTTACCGGGATGAGCCCGGCAAATTCGGCGTAGCACAGCGCGGCGCAGGCGCTGCCGAAGCCGGCGATGATGAAGCTCAGCGCCACCGCCGGCCCCGCGTTCGTCGCCGCCTGCTGCCCGGCCAGCACGAAAATGCCCACGCCGATAATGCCGCCGATGCCGATCGCGGTGAGCTGCCACAAGCCGAGCACTCGCCGGAAATCGCCGCGCCCGCCCGCTTCGGTCTGCAATTGTTCAACGGATTTGTGGCGCAGCATCCTGCTTAGGAAACTCATCGAGTGCTCTCCGGGCGAAAGCGCCGATGATAGCGAAAGCCGGTTGCCGGCACGGCGGCTGCCAGGGATATCTGACAGCCGTTACCATGCTGCGCTGCAGCTTAAGCGGTGGCGCCGGCGTGAAAGAACGTCTCCGGGCACCGCATGCAACGCCGGCTCGGCGACCGGCGCTAGCGCCGGTCGATCGAATACTTTCCCGGCCCGGTCAGGCACAACAGCAACAAGCCGCCGGTAATGCTCATGTTCTTGTAGAAATGGATCATCGTGTCCAGGCGCATGCCGCCGGTCAGCGCCCAGAAGCGATGGCCGATCAGCGCCGTGATCAGGGTATACAAGGCCAGCAGCAACGCCAGCGGCCGCGTATAGAAGCCCGCCAGGATGGTGAGCCCCACGAACAGCTCCATCACCAGCGCACTGAAGGCGGCGAGCCTGGCCAGCGGTATTCCCACCGATTCCATGTAGTCGGCGGTGCCGGAGAAGTTCATGAACTTGTCCCAGCCGAAGATGACGAACAGGCTCATCAGCAGGATGCGGGCGATCAGTAGCAGGACGTCCCTGTTGCGTTCGAACAGCTGTGTGTAGCGCATGGTCATTCTCCCAGGGAGAACACGTGCATCACACCCGGCTCTGGCGAGGATGCCAGGCCAGGCGACCCTCTGGTGTGCACTATGGAACAAACCGGCGCATGTTCCAACTCGATTGACTGCAGTTTTCCGCCTGCTTGCCGCGTTTTGCGCACTAGGCGCTACGATGGCGTGATGCACGCGGCGACGATGCTCGCGCTTGTTGCAGCGCAGCTATCCCTGCGCGGCTGCAACCGGCGAACGTACCTGGGCGTATCCGTACCGGCAGCGGCATGAAGCGCGTCAGCCGAGCGCGGGCCGCACCGGGACCGGGTGGCGTCGTTCGTAGCCGGCCACGCACAACAGCGCCACGGCGCCCAGACCGAACACCGCCGTCATCGCCACCGCCCAGCGCGCATCCAAATGCGCAATGCCGAACCATCGTCCGCCCAGCAGCACTGCCACGGCGGTGCCGCCGGTGCGCAGCAGTTCAAGCCACACGCCAACGCCGCGCCCCTCCAGCAGAAAACCCAAGGCCCACAGGCTATAGACCAGATACGCCGCATACGCGGCGGCCTGCGGCAAGGCCATCTTCGGCGCCGCGCCGAGAAAGTGCACACCGATGACCAGCATCAGCGCGAACTGCGCCAGGCAATAGAACTTCAACGCACGCGAGATCGGCGGGTCGTAGCGCGCATGGGTCATGTCGAAGTCCGGTTTGGGAAAACGCGCCGCCACGTCGGCGGGACGCCAGCCTGGCGGCTTGACCCACACGCGCAGCTTGTCCAGCCAGTTGCGCGCGTGCCAGCTGTCTTTGAGCATGGCCCAGTACACCTCCACATTCGCCCACAGCGGATTGAAGCTTTGCAGCGGTGCGCGCGTGCCGTAGACCGGCCGGTCCTGATCGTCTTCCTCGACGAAACTGCCGAAGATGCGATCCCAGACGATCAGGATGCCGCCGTAGTTGCGGTCCAGGTAGCGATCGTTCACCGCGTGGTGCGCGCGATGATTGGAGGGCGAGCAGAACACGCGGTCGAACCAGCCCAGGCGGCCGATCACCTCGGTATGCACCCAGAACTGATAGAGCAGATCGACGATCGCGATCACCGCGAACACTTCGGTCGGATAGCCAAGCAAGGCCATCGGCAGATAGAACAGCCAGCCCAGCAGGAAGCCGCTGCCGGTCTGGCGTAGCGCGGTGGTGAGGTTGTAGCTCTCGCTTTGATGATGCACCACGTGCGCGGCCCACAGCACGTTCACCTCGTGACCCATGCGATGCAGCCAGTAATACAAAAAGTCGTAGAGCAGCAGGCCGCTGACCCACACCCACACACTGTTCGCGGGCAGGGTCCAGCGCGCAAGATGCGCGCCGCACCATCCATAGATGCCGATGGCAAACAACTTGGTGAACACGCCGACCACTTGCGAGATCACGCCAAGGCCCAGGCTGTTGATCGCATCGTTGCTGTAATACACCTGGCGCCCGCGCCACCTGGCGACCAGCAACTCGATGCCGATCAACAGGAAAAAGCCCGGTATGGCCCAGGTCATGATCTGTTCGGGTGTCATCATCTCAGCCTTGCCCGCCTGTGGGCGCCGCGGGGCCGCGTTCGACAGAACGGGCGATCAACCACAGCGCCGCGTAATACGTGGCCAGTATATATAGCGCGGACCACGCCAAAGGGGTGCGAAAACGATCCCAAGCCAGCAGCCCGTCGCTGACCATGAACAGCAGCGCGCCGATGCCCGCATGGCGGGCAGAGGCGGCCCTGGCGTCGCCCCGCGCGCGCAGCCATGCCGCTCGCCCCAGGGCCTGGCCGGCCATCGTTGCCAGCACCCCTATATAAAGCAGCACCGGTCCGCGCAGCGCCGCAGCCATGCCCGGCCATAGCAACCCGGCCATGCCCGCGCCGAACGCCAGGCATGCCAGCCATGGCCATCCGCGTGCGGCGAAGCGCACGTCGCTGCAGAAGGCTGCCATGAAGCATGCATGCGCCAGCAGGAAGCTCACCAGGCCAGGCACAAACAGATCCAGCGGCAGCATCAGCAGCACGTCGCCGACCAGGCAGAAGACGATGGCGATGAGCACGTAACGGCGATAGGCCACCGACACCGGCGGTACGGCGCGCCAGGCGACCCGAAAAATGGCCAGTGTCGCCAGTGGCTTGCACAGCCAGTGCAACGCGTGCCACGTGTCCGCGCCACCGCCGGTGGCCAGCGCGCCGGCGATGGCGCCGGCGGCGAGCACGGTCACCGGCAACAGCCCGCGAAGCGATGCTGTCGATGCAGGCGTGGGCGACAAAGCGGACACGCGCTTTCCCCGTGCGAAGCGATGCCTTGAGCATAGCCGGTGTGGCGCTGCCGCGAGGGACGTGTCGTTTGAATCGCTTCAATCGAAAGGCTTGCGTACCCTGCCGCGCGGCAAGGCGCGGGGCGGCACTCAGTGCTTGTTCTGCTGCAGCGAAATGCGTCCAAGCGCATACAGCGGTCCATTCGTCGGCGCGGTGAATATCAGGCACAACAAATGTTCGCCGTGCTGCGCCGGCACCTTCGCATCGAGCGCGATCTGCCGCCCGCTTTTGGCCGGATCAGGTAGCGGCATGCTGGCGAGCACCGCGCCGTCGCACGTATCCAGGTGCACCACGAACTCGCCGTAGGGCGTACGGTGCGCGCGCGACTTCACCAGGCCAATGTCATGCGCAAGCGCGAAGTTGCGTTCCAACCGCACCACGTCGGCGTGAATGCCGACCACGCCATCGAGCGGCGCGGAGGGAAACACTTGGCAGGCGTCGAACAGATTCACCGCATACACCGGCGCCATGCTGCTTGCATCGGGCATCGGCTGCAGGCGCAGGCGGAAGTCGCTGCCCGGGCAGTTGGGCAATACCACGCCTTCGCGGCTCAGCAGGTTCGCGCGATCGATTACGCGCGTGCGCGGCGCGGCAAGCATGCTGCCGTCGGGCGCGAAGCTTGCGGCGGTGATCGTGATGGGCCACTGCAACACCAGCGCGCCGCTGTACAAGGGCGAATGCAAGGTCGGTACGCTGCCGTCGAGGGTGTAGTGGATGGCACCGAAGTGGGCCTGGTTCGACAATACGATGTCCGCCTTGCCGCTCTTCAATGCGCGATCGGCATCGACCTGGATGTCCGGCGCGAACGCGCTATCGGCATAGTCGATGCGCTGGTCGGCGTAGCGCTCCAGCTGCGCCGGCAGGCGCGCGAGAAAACCTTTCCAGTTCCTGGCCGAGGCCGGCGACCACACCACTTCGCTCAAGGCATCGAGCCGGGGAAAGACCGCATGCTCGACGTGCCGCATGGTGGGCATATGCTCGGTCCACACGTTCACCTGCGCACCCAGCACATGGCTGTCCTGCGCGGGCGTCAAGGCCGATGGCACCGGATTGAAGGCGTAGATGCTGGCCAGATCGCGCACGGGCAGGCGCCCGGCCGTTTCATCCGCGCGGTCGCTTTGCACGCTGTCCAGGTACAGGTCCGGCGAGGGCGACATCACGACGTCGTGCCCCATCTTTGCCGCCTTGATCGCGCCATCGGTGCCACGCCAGGACATCACGGTCGCATCGGCCGGCACGCCGCCGTCGAGAATTTCATCCCAGCCGATCAGGCGGCGTCCATGCGCGGACAAGTAGGTACCGATGCGACCGATGAACCAGCCTTGCAGCGCATCCTCGTCCTTCAGGTGCAGCGCCTTGATCTTGGCCTGCACGGCCGGGGAGGCCTTCCATTGATCCTTGATCGCCTCGTCCCCGCCGACGTGGATGTAGTGCGAGGGAAACAAGGCCATCACCTCGTCCAGCACGTTGTCGATGAACTGGAACGTCGGATCGTCAACGTTGTACAGATACGGATTGACGCCCCAGTCCACCGACACCGGCGGACGCTTGCCGGTGACGCCAAGCTGCGGATACGACGCCACCGCCGCCTGCGCATGGCCGGGCATGTCGATTTCCGGCACCACCGTGATGTGCCGCGCGGCGGCATAGGCCACCACCTGGCGAATCTGATCCTGCGTGTAGTAGCCGCCATAACGCAGCGGTTCGCCGTCGTGCCCCGCGTCGGGCGGGGTGCGCCATGCGCCCAGCCGCGTAAGGTCGGGATAGCGTTTGATCTCGATGCGCCAGCCCTGGTCGTCGGTGAGATGCCAATGCAGGACATTGAGCTTGTGTTGGGCCATCTGGTCGAGCAATGACTCCACCTCGGCCGCCGACTGGAAATGGCGCGCGGAGTCGAGCATCACGCCGCGCCAGGCGAAGCGCGGCCAGTCCGCGATATGCACGGCCGGCACGCGCACCGCGCCCTGCGCGGCGTCGGGCGTAAGCATTTGCCACAGCGTGACGGCGCCGTAGAACACACCGGCATCGTCGCGCGCGCCGATGCGGATGCCCTTGGCGGTAACGTCCAGCGTGTAGCCTTCGGCGTGCGCCACCGCCGCCTTGGCGTCCCTGGCGAACACGATCGCGTTCGATCCGGCGCCATCGTCCACCACCTTCAACCTAAGGCCGCGCGTGCGCGCCAGGAGGTCGGAGAAATAGGCCGCCGACTGCCGTGTCGCCGCATCGTGCGAAGCGGGCACGATGACGGTGTGCTCATCCACCGTGAACGATCCGGCCACGGCACGCACCTGCGCCGGCAGCGGGATCACCGGTATGGCGGCCCGTGGCGCCGAAGCCGCCTGCGCGAGGCCGCAGCATGCTAAGCAAAAAGCCAAACCGGCCAGGCGCAAGAATGTATTCAATGCATGATCCTTAATCGTGCGGCAGGCTCACGGCGTAGAGGTACCACGCATCGTGCGGCAGCCATTGTTCGGTCCAGCGCCAGTCGTCGTCGCGTCCGGTCTGGGCATAGCCGAGATTGAAGGCGATCCCGTCCTCATCGTCCAGTCCCGCGGTGATGCCGTTGATGATCGCGCCGGGCGCGCTGGTGTATTGGTAGGAACGGAAATACATGTATTGCGCATTGCGCTGGCCGCTGCCCATCAACATGCTGGTGTCGTAGGGATTGCGGCCGAGGATCCAGTGCAGTTGGTTCCACGCGTAGCGTTCCAGTTGCGCCTGGAACGCAGGATCGTCGGCAAACAGCGGCGCGGCCATGCGTGCGGCGGCGGCGAGCGACGCCAGGCGCGCATTTTCGCCCTGCCACCACGGCGCCGCTTCGCTGTCGTGCGGAAAGAAAAACGCGGTACGCACGCGGCCATCGCCCATGCGCACCAGTTGCCGCGCGTAGCCGAAGGGATTGTTCACCTCGCCGGTGACGCGCAATTCGTAAGCCAGCGAGCGCCTCACCACATCACGCACGGCGCGTTGCTGGGCGGGCGAAGCAATGGATGCGTATTCGAGCAGCGCCACCACCGGCAGGCCCGCGTCGGTAGGATGGAAGAACGGCCGCGTACCGGCATCGGCGCGCCAGTAATCGTGTTGTCCGGCGTGCGTGACCAGGCGCGCCATCAGGCTTGCCGCACGCTTTTCGGCGGCGTTTCGCCACGCCTGGTCGTGCGTAGCGCGGTAAAGTTCGGTGGCTGCCAGCAGCGCGCAGTAGTCGTCGACGATGTTCTCCACACCATCGTTGAGCAGTTCCTTGTTGTGCGCGTCGAGAAACCGATACGCCGACTCGGCGGCATGCAGGTAGTCCTGCCTGCTGAAATCGCCATCGGCATCGGCGGTGCCGGCCAGCGCCAGCGCGGCGATCGCCATGCCGCCGCCGGCACGGAAACTCGCCTCATAGGCATGCGGACCGCGCGCAGGCTCTTCCACCCGCGCACCGGTGTCGCTGGCCGAGCGCTTGATCTGCGTGCGCCAATTGGGATCGCCAATGCGCCGATCCTGCGGCAGCTTGCCGCTGCCGGGCGCGTCGATCGATTGATAGAACGAACCGTCCGGCCGCTTGTCGCGGACCAGGAAATCGGCGCCGAACAAACCTTCGTCCAGCAAGCGCCGTTGGTATTGGCTGAAATCCGGATCGTGGCGCGCGTCCATCTGCTGCAGGCTGCGCAACAGGCTCCACACCACCAGCGGCAACTGCTGGGTGTTGAAATACGAGGTGAGGTTCTGGTGCGACAGATGGATGCCATAGTCGCCCGTCGCGTCGTACCAGCCGCCGTGGATGTCCAAGGTTCCGGAGCCGCCGTACGGATCGGCTAAATGGCGATCGGCTTTGTCCAGCAAACCGCTGGCGCGCTGGCCCTTGAAGTAATAGATGACGTTGGAGAACGTGTCGCGCTCCAGTACGTTCTGCTGCACCAGAAATTCATCCGAGCGCACGCACTGGCCGGGCAGGTCCAGTCGCAGGTAATAGCGTCCGGGTTTCTTGAGCGCGGAGAAATCGGCGCGCCAGTAATGCTGGCTGCCCCACTTGGCCACCGGGCCGGTGTCTTGCAGCAGTGCGGTGAGAACGGGTTTGCCGTCGTCGGCGTCGATCACGTCCAGCGCGTGCAGCGCCTGCCCCGCGTCAGCCTCCACGATAGCCTGCTTGCCGGCATTGAGCTCGTATCCCACCTGATCGACCAGCACCTTCGGTTCCCCCGCCCATGCGTTGAGCGCGAGCAGTGCGAAGCTGGCCAGGACGCATTGCGCGAGGAACTTCATGCAGCCTCTCCGGCAAGGCGGCCGCGGCAACGCCGGTAGCCGGCGTTGCGGGCCTTTGTTGCGATCGACGTCCCCGCTTGAAAAAAAACGGACCTGGCAAGATCGCCAGGTCCTTGGCGGGGAAGAAGAAAGGTCGAGCTTTGGATCAGAACTTGAAGTGCGCTTCGAGCATGAACTGGCGACCGGTTACATACTCTTCCGACAACTGCGTCTTGCTGCCCAGGTACGCGTAGTACTTTTCGTTGAGCAGGTTGAGCATGTTGAGCGTGAGGCCGAAGTTCTTGTTGAACTGATAGCCGGCCGAACCATCCAACTCCTTGAAGCCGGACACATAGGTGGACGGCGCGCCGGCCACGTAACCGCCGGCGAGATAATCGTCGCGGTAGTTGTAAGACACGCTTGCGCTGTACGGTCCCTTCTCGAAGTACGGCCCGATGTTGTAGGAGTTCTTCGAGTTGTACGGCAGCCAGCCGCCGCTTTCGGTGCGGCCGTCGGAGTAGGTGTAGTTGGCGCGCATGCCGAAGCCGCTTTCACCGAAGGCCTGCTGATAGCTCAGCGTGGCGCCCTTCACCTTGGCGCGACCGCCGTTCACCGGCGCAGTCACGTCGTACTGGCAGATACCCGCCGCGGTGCAAAGGCCCGCCGCGATCTGTGCATTGCCTTCGCTCTGCAGATAGCCGGGCAGGGTCCAGGAACCGTTGATGCGCGACTGGGTGGTGGCTGCGTTGACGATGTAGTTGAGCACGTCCTTGTAGAACACGGACGCGGCAAGCACCGACTCGGAGTTGAAGTACCACTCGGCCGACGCGTCGAAGTTCGCCGAACGATAGGGCTTGAGGTTGGGATTGCCGCCGCTGGCCGTGAGCACCGTGTCGTTGGCTTCGAAGTACGGGGCCAGCTGGTTGTACGGCGCATACGCAACGGTTTCCGACGCTGCAGCACGCAGGATGACATCCGGCGTGACGTTCCACGCGATGTTGGCCGCGGGCAGCACGTTGTCGTAGGTGGTTTTCTGCGTGACCCAGCCAAAGCCCGCCGGGAAGTAGCAGTTGAACGTATCGTCGGCGGAGCACGTGCTGGGAACGTTGTAGCCCGAGGAGTTGAACTGGGTACGCACGAAACGCAGGCCGAAGTTGCCGTGCACGTCGTCGTTGCCGAAGTTCAGCTGCGCATAGGCCGCTTCATTCTGCTGCTGCACGGCCCAGGTGTTGTCGAAGTACACGTTCGCATCGCGCGAAGCGCCGAAACCGGGCGTGCTGAGCACGGCGTTCTTGATCGCGTTCAAGCCCAGCGTCTGCACGTGGGTGACGAAGCTGTCGGAAAGGCCCAGGTCGCTCAGGCCCGACAGATTGGTCAGGCCGCCGTAGCCGATCTGGTTCAGCGTCAGCTGCTGCGGACCGGTATAGGCCTGTTCGACCTGGCTTTCCCAGTGGCTGGCCCAGCGCACGCCGACCAGCAGTTCATTGAAGAAGCCGTCGAAATCCTTGCTGAAATCGAGCTGGCCGTAGGTGTCCCTGGCCTTGTAGAGCAGGGTTTCCTCGTTGCCGCCCCAGCCGTTGTCGGCCCAGTAGTTGGGATTGTTGGCGGTGGACGGATCGGTGAACTGCACACCGTTGTTGATGTTCCAGGTGAAGCCGCCGCCGTAGTAGATCTCCTTGATGAAGGAGGTCATCGGGTTGCGCGAAGAGCTTACGCCCACGTCTGCGGCCAGGCGCCAGCCGTCGCCGAAGTAGGTGCCCTTCCAGTCGATACCCTTGGTGCTCACCATCGACTGGCGCGCGTAGTTATCGGAGAAGGTGGAGGCGGTGCTGGTGCAGGAGGTGGAGTTGTAGCAGGGCGTACCCACCGAGGTGCCGCCGGTGATGATGCCGTTGGGGCCTTCGGTCAGCGAGGTGATGCCCGCCGGCCGGTTGGTCGCCCACGGATACATCGACTGGTTGGTGTTATCCAGCCCGTCCTTCATGTACATCAGGCTGAGCGTGCTCTCGATGCTCTCGTTGGGCTTGTACTGCAGGTTGACCAGGATGCTGTTGCGCTTTTCGATCTGCTGGAAGTTGGCGGCGCTCAGCTGGTTGGGGATCAGGTCGCTGGCCTTGATCTTGCCCGACGCAAGCTCGGCCTCGATGTCGGGGTTGCCGGCGGCGATCGAACCGACGGTGCTGTAGCCGTAGTTCTCCATGCCCTCGCGCGAGGTGTATTCCTCATAGTGCTGGGCGGAAACGTCCACGCCGAAGGTCTTGTCGGCGTTGTGCCAGGAGTAGAACACCGAGCCGTTCGGACGCTGCTGGCCGACCATGTCGTTGTAGTTCGTGCCGAACGAACCGGACAACGTGTTGGGCGCCACGTCCAGCGGCTGCACCGTGTGCATCAGCACCGTGCCGCCCAGGCTGCCTTCAACCAGGCGCGCCTCGGGGCTCTTGACGATTTCCAGCTGGCCAAGGATTTCCGGCGGCAGCAGCGAATAGTTGAAGCCGCGGTTGGGGTTGTCGCCGAACAGCCAGATCGCCTGCGCTACCGGGTGGCCGTCGAGCAGGCTGAGGTTGAGGCTGGGGTCCAGGCCATCGATGCTGACGCGCTGGGTACCCGGAATGCTGCGGTCGAGCGTGACGCCCGGTACCTGGGCCAGCGCTTCGGCCACGTTGGTGGCGGGGAACTTGCCGATGTCCTCGGCGGTGATCGCATCGACGATGGCGTCGGCGTTGCGCTTGGTGTCCATCGACGCCTGCAAGCTGGCGCGGATGCCGGTCACCGTAACCGTAGCCAGCTGCTTGGCATTGGCCGCGCTGGCGCCGTGCGTCTGGGCGGTGTCCTGCTGGCTCTGGGTGATGGCACCGACGCCGTTGTTGGTCGTGCTCTGGTTTTGGTTCTGGTTCTGGTCCTGCGCATGCAGGGCACCGGATATACACAATCCGGCGAAGATGCTCGCGGCTAGTAGAGTCTTACGATGTGACATGGCTTCCTCCCCTCAGAGGCGTTTTTCAGCACAGGAAATGTTCGCGGCATGCCTGTGCTGTGTGGCGTATGGGCTTGCGCCCGGTTTAGTTGAAAAAAACCTCGTTCCTAAATGACCTCGGCGCGCCCCTCACTGGGCCTGCTGTCCGTCCAAATACAGGCCAGCAGCGCCGATGACACCCAGCTGGCCGTGCTCCATCAGTCGTACGGGAACCTGTTGCAGGAAAGGGCGCATCACGCCCTTGTTGAAGAACCGCTCGGCGAACGTGCTGGTCAGCAGCAGATCGCGGATCTGCGGCAGGATCCCGCCGGCCAGATACACGCCGCCGCGCGCGCCGTAGAGCAGCACCAGATCGCCGACGAAACTGCCGAGCAATCCGCAAAACACGTGCAGCGCCTCCACGGCGGCGGCATCGGATTTTTCTACCGCGCTGCGCGTCACCTCGGCCGGGATGCGCAAGGCAGGTCTCATGCCGCGCAGCGTGCAGATGGCGTTGTAGAGATTGACCAGCCCCGGGCCCGACAGGGCCTGTTCGAACGACACATACGAACGATCGCGCGCGAACAGCCGCAGAATCTCGATCTCCAGTTCGTTGCCGGGCGCCAGCGCCACCTGCCCCGCCTCGGTGGCGAGCACCGTGGCGTGCGGTTTGCCCGGCAGCAGCACGGCCGAACCCAGGCCCGTGCCCGGGCCCATCACCAGTACCGGGCCGCTCACCTGCGGCGAACTGGTCTCGATCACCGGCGTGGTGTCCGCCTGGGTCATGAACTGCGTGGCATAGGCCACGGCTTCGAAATCATTGATCACCGCCAGGCTGGAGATGCCGAGCGTTTCGCGGATGTCGCGGATCGATACCGGCCACGGCAGGTTGTCGTTGACGATCGCATCGCCCAGCACATAACCGGCGCTGGCCACCGCGCAATGTTCCAGGCGCACGTTGACGGCCATCTGCGAAACGAAATCCTTCAGCACCGCGGTGAGGCTGGGCCATTCGGCGCAGGCGTAGCGGCGGTATTCCAGCACCGTGACGGGACGGTGGCCATCCGGACGCGGGCTGACCAGGCCGATGCGCGCGTGCGTGCCGCCCACATCGGCGGCGAGGAACGCCAGCTCTGCCGACGGCATCGAATGCACGTTGCCATGTGTTACAGCCTGTATCACGCCCCCTCCTCGCGTTGCCTGTCGCGCCTGCCCGATCGATCCGTGGGCACTGGTCTGCTCTGCGCGACTTTCGTTGACGGAGTCTGGTCACGAATGACAACGCTGTCAACAGGTCGTAAAGATGGCCTTCAAAGACTGTTTGCCGCGCCGCGAAACATAATCGCCGGACGGGGCGGGATTAGATATTTAAATTATTGATTTGTTTATACATTACCGAATGCCATTTAGGCCAAAAGACCTATGTGGCAAACTGTTGCGGCGCACCAAGAAATTAAATCGGGCGAGGTAAAATGACGCACGTTGTCGGGGCCAATTTGTCCACCTTCATTGACAACGTTATGCCTTGAGGACAATAAAGACCGTCACGGTGATGTCGCATGATCGTCGGCATCGCGTTATCCACGGGGAATCGTAAATGTCGTCCACCACGTACACCGCCGACGCGCCTCGCACGTCGACACTGCTGCCCATGCTGATCATCGGCGTGCTGTTTTTCGTCATGGGATTTTTCACCTGGCTCAACGGTCCGCTGATTTCGTTCGTGAAGGTGGCTTTTACGCTCGACGACATCAATGCTTTCCTGGTGCCCTTTGCGTTCTACATGTCCTACTTCTTTCTTGCCTTGCCCGCGGGCGCCGTGCTCAAGCGCACCGGCATGAAAAAAGGCATGGTGCTGGGGCTTTTCATCATGGCCATCGGCGCGGCGGTGTTCGGCCAATTCGTCCGCATCCGCGTATATCCGGGCGCGCTGGCCGGCTTGTTCGTGATCGGCGCGGGGCTGTCGCTGCTGCAGACCGCATCCAATCCGTACATCAGCATTCTCGGGCCGATCGATAGCGCCGCGCAGCGCATCGCGCTGATGGGCATCTGCAACAAGGTGGCCGGCGCGCTGGCGCCGCTGGCGTTCGGCGCGCTGGTGATGGCGGGCATCGATGCCTTCCTTGGCCAGGTGACCACCATGGCCCAGGGCCCGGCCCGCGAAGCCCTGCTCAATGAATTCGCCGCCCGCGTGTTTTGGCCGTATATGAGCCTGGCCGGCCTGCTGGTGGTACTGGCGATCTGGATCGTGTTTTCCTCGCTGCCGGAGATCAAGCCTTCCGGCGCCAACAGCGAACGTTCGATCGGCCATGCCCAGGGCGGCATTTTCAGCTTCCCGCATCTGTGGCTGGGCGTGCTGTGCCTGTTCGTGTACGTGGGCGTGGAAGTGATGGCGGGCGATGCGATCAATACCTACGGCCAGGGCTTTGGACTGCCCCTGCAGGTGACTTCGCATTTCACCACCTACACCATGGCCTCGATGCTGGCCGGCTACCTGGTCGGTTCGGTGCTGATTCCGCGGTTCATTTCGCAGCAGCGCTACCTGGCCGTTTCGGCGGTGCTGGGCGTAGTGTTAGCCTTCGGCGCCTACGTCACACACGGCTATGTATCGGTGGCATTCGTCGCCGCGCTGGGTTTCGCCAACGCCATGATGTGGCCGGCCATTTTCCCGCTGGCGATCAAGGGCCTGGGCAGCCACACCGAACTGGGCTCGGCCGTGCTGGTGATGGGCATCGTCGGCGGCGCGCTGTTGCCGCAGGTGTTCGTGCACCTCAAGCAGCACATCGACTTCCAGCTCGCCTTCCTGATTGTCATAGTGCCGTGTTATCTCTACATCCTTTACTACGGGATGCGCGGACATAACGTGGGCAACCACGCAGGCTGAGGCATACTTAGCGATGTCAGGCGCCGGCACCCTTGCGGCCACCACTACACCCGGTGACTGGGCTACGATGCCCACCCGACACCCGGGAGGATTTTTCGTTGCACAGTCCCACCATCAAGGATGTCGCCAGACACGCCGGCGTTTCGCTGAAAACGGTGTCGCGCGTAATCAATCACGAGGCAGCGGTTCGCCCGGAAACCCGCGAGAAAGTGGAACGGGCGATCGAGCAACTGGGCTACCACCCGGACCCCTCCGCACGCAGCCTGCGCAGCAGCTCGCACGCTTATGCGATCGGCCTGGTCTACGACAACCCGAACGCGCACTACGTGATCGACATGCAGAACGGCGTGCTTTCGGCCTGCCGCGAACGCGGCTTCGGCTTGCAGATCTACCCGTGCGATTCGACCGCCCCGCATTTGGCCGAGGACCTGATCGCGCTGGTGCAGCGTGCGCGCCTGGCCGGGCTGATCCTGGCGCCGCCGATGTCCGAACAGTCCACGCTGCTGGCCAAGCTCAAAGCCAGCGGCGTGGCCTTCGTGCGCATCATTGCCTCGCGCGAGGATCCGCAGGACGGCATGCCCTGCGTCTACGTGGACGACCACGACGCGGCCTACGCGATTACCGAGCACCTGATTCAACTGGGCCATACGCGTATCGGCTTCCTGTGGGGCGAACCGCACCACCGCTCCAGCCCGGAGCGCTATCAAGGCTACGCGGACGCCTTGAAGGACTACGGCATCCCGATCAACCGCAAGCTGATCCTGCCCGGCCGCTATGCGTTCGACGATGGCTTCCGCGGCGCGCGCAAACTGCTTGCCCTGAAAGAACCGCCCACCGCGATCTTCGGTTGCAACGACGAGATCGCCGCGGGTGTGCTGGCCGCCGCGCGCTCGGCGGGGCTGGACGTGCCCTGGGATCTTTCCATCGCCGGGTTCGAGGACAGTCCGTTTTCCAAGCAGGCGTGGCCCGCCTTGACCACCGCGCGGCAATCGACCAGCGAAATTGGCGCGCATGCCGCCCTGCACCTGATCACCAGCTTGCAGAACCAAGGTCCGGAACCGGCCAACGAAGGCTTCATGCCCGAACTGGTGGTGCGCGGTTCGACCGCGCCGCCGCGCCAGACCTGATGCCGTTGCGCCGGCATCCTCGCGTCGGCGCGCCATGCTCATTTTGTCACCCCACCCAGCGAGCCGTTCGCGCGCATCGCACCGCGATGCGTGGCGGCGCCTGCTGCACTTTTTCTTTTCCCCGGAGTCCCCATGAAATCCGCTCCTGACACCCTGATGTACAACGAGGCGCAGGAAAGCGCCGCAGCGGTGGAGCGCCAGCTGGCGCAGAACGCATCGCTGCTCAAAGCGCTGGGCGAACGGCTGCGCGCGCAGCCGCCGCGCTTCATCGTGACCTGCGCACGCGGCAGTTCCGATCATGCGGCGGCGTACGCCAAATACGTGTTCGAAACGCGCCTTGGCCTGGTCACGGCGTCGGCGTCGCCCTCGATCGCATCGATCTACGACGCCAACCTCAAGGTGGAGGGCGCGCTGTTCCTGGCCATCTCGCAATCGGGCAAAAGCCCCGATCTTTTGCGCAGCGCACAGGCGGCCAAGGATGCCGGTGCCTATGTGGTGGCGATGGTCAACGTGGAAGATTCGCCGCTGGCCGCGCTCGCGCATACGGTGATTCCGCTGCGCGCCGGCCCCGAACAAAGCGTGGCGGCGACCAAAAGTTATCTGGCGACGCTCGCCGCGATCCTGCAGCTGACTGCGCATTGGAACAACGACGACGCCCTGCATGCGGCAATCGCACGCCTGCCCGGCGATCTTCGCCGCGGCTGGGAAGGCGACTGGAGTGCGCTCGAGCGCGGCTTGGTCCAGGTGCACAATCTCTACGTCGTCGGCCGCGGCTACGGCTTCGGCGCCGCACTGGAAGTGGCGCTGAAATTGAAGGAAACCTGCGGCCTGCACGCCGAGGCGTTCAGCGCGGCCGAAGTCAAGCACGGACCGATGGCGCTGGTCGGCGCGGGTTTTCCCGTGCTGTTCCTCGCGCAGGACGACGGCACGTTGCAAAACACCCTGGCGCTGGCGGCCGAATTTCGCGCGCGCGGCGCACGCGTATGGGTGGCCGCACCCGGCGCGCAAGGCGACGATGCGTTGCCGCTGCCCACCGGCATCGAACCGATCGTGACGCCGTTGCTGGCGGTGCAGAGTTTCTATCGCGCGGCCAGCGCCTTGTCGCTCGCGCGCGGCTACGACCCGGATGTGCCGCCGCACCTGCGCAAGGTCACGGAGACCGTGTGATGCCCGCCAATCCGCTGATTGCCCTGGTCCATGGACGCGTGCTGGGCGACCACGGCCCGCGCGAGGGCCTTGCCGTGCTGGTGCGCGGCAGGCGCATCGTGGCCATCGTCGCGCACGACGATCCGCGCGTGAACGATGCGCAGCGGCACGATCTGCACGGCCATCTGCTGCTGCCCGGCTTCATCGACGTGCAAGTCAACGGCGGCGGGGGCCTGCTGTTCAACGACGCGCCGACGGTGGAAACGCTGCGCGGCATCGCGCAGGCGCATCGCAAGTACGGCACCACCGGCATGCTGCCCACGCTGATCACCGATACCGCCGAGCAGATGCACGCCGCGCTCGCAGCGGTGGACGAGGCGATCGAACAACGGGTCCCAGGCATCCTGGGCATTCACGTGGAAGGGCCGTTCCTCGCCAGCGCACGCAAGGGCATCCATAACGCCGCGCTGTTCCGGCATCCCGACGAGAGCGACATCGAAGCACTGATCGCCGCGCACCGCGGACCGGTGATGCTGACGCTCGCGCCCGACGAAGTGTCGCCGCAAGTCATCGCCCGCCTCAGCGCGGCCGGCGTGATCGTCGTGGCCGGACACACCGGCGCCGACTACGCCACCACCCGCGCCGCACTCGATGCCGGCGTAAGCGGCTTCACGCATCTTTTCAACGCCATGACGCCGCTGGCGAGCCGCGATCCCGGCGTGGTCGGCGCGGCGCTGGACGATCCGCACAGCTGGTGCGGATTGATCGTGGACGGCCACCACGTGCACCCGGCAACCTTGCGCGTGGCACTGGCCGCCAAAGCGCGCGGCAAGTGCGTACTGGTCACCGACGCGATGCCGCCGGTGGGCAGCGACCGCCCCGACTACGTGCTCAACGGCCAGACCATCGTGATGCGCGAGGGCATCTGCCAGAACGAGGCCGGCGTGCTGGCAGGCTCGGGCCTGGACATGGCCGGCGCCTTGCGCAACACCGTGCACATGCTTGGGGTGCCGCTGGCCGAGGCTTCTCGCATGGCCAGCGCCTATCCCGCCGCGTGGATCGGCCTGGAGCGCACGCATGGACGTATCGCCGCAGGCTACAGCGCCGATTTCGCAGTCATGGACGATACGCTGACGGTGCGCGAAACCTGGATCGGCGGCATCGCGCACCCTGTGGAGTGATGCCTGCCCGGGACTTGGCCATCGCAACGCCAAGTCCGGGCGATTGACGTGCCCCTGCGATATTGAAACCATGGCGCGACAGGGAGCGAGCGCATGCGCGTCATGGTAGTCGGGGCCTACGGATTCATCGGCGCGCATATCGTTGCCGCGTTGACGGCTGCCGGGCATGAGGTGACTTGCGCAGTGCGCGGCGCGCGCATCGATTCGCGCTTTCCCGGCCTCAAGGCCATCGCCTGCGACATGGCGCGCGATACGCGCGTATCGGACTGGCTACCGCGGCTCGAACACATCGACGCGGTGGTCAACTGCGCCGGCATTCTGCGCGAAGACGGCGCCAACACGTTCCGCGCCGTCCACGAGGATGCGCCGCTGGCCTTGTTCCGCGCATGCGAACAACGAGGCATCCGGCGCGCAATCCAGATCTCTGCGCTGGGCGATCCCGCCGATGGCGAGTTCATCGCTTCCAAGCATCGCGGCGATGCGGCACTTTCCAAGCTCGCGCTGGACTGGCTGATCCTGCGGCCGTCGCTGGTATACAGCGCATACGGCTCCTATGGCGGCACATCGCTGCTGCGTGCGCTGGCGTCATTGCCCTGGGTATTGCCGCTGCCCGGCAAGGGCGAGCAGCCGCTGCAGCCGGTGTCGGCCAACGACGTGGGCGCTGCCGTGGCGGCGGCACTGGCGACACCGGCCTGCGCGCGGCAAGTGATCGAGGTGGTCGGGCCGCAGGTAATGCCTCTGCGCGATTATCTGCTCGCCTGGCGGCACTGGTTCGGCTTCGCCACACCGCGCATCTGGAATGTGTCGCCGGTGTGGGTGCGGATCGCGGCGGCCATCGGCGAACGGATCGGTCGCGGTCCGCTGGGCCAGACCATTTCGCGCATGCTCGACCGCGGCAGCGTCGGCTCGGTCGGCGCACTGGCACAGATGCGCGACAGCCTGGGCCTGGCACCGCAACCGCTGGCCCAGGTCCTGCGTGCATCGCCCAGCCACGTGCAGGACCGCTGGCATGCGCGGCTCTATTTTCTGCTGCCGCTACTGCGCGTCTCCGTGGCGCTGCTGTGGCTCGGTTCGGGCATCGTGGGCTGGTGGCTGCCCGAAACCGATGTTGTGCCCGCCGCATCCGGACACGCGATCGCGCCCCATCTGGCGCTTTGGCTGGCAAGAACCACCGCCACGGCTGATCTGCTGCTGGGCGCACTATGCCTGCTGCGCTGGCATTGGAGGTGGGTGCTTTCGCTGATGCTGGCGATGTTGCTGGGCTATACCGTGGGCATCGGCACACTCTGGCCGGCGCACTGGCTTGATCCGTTCGGCGGCCTGCTGAAGAATCTGCCGCTCATCGTCGCGCTGACCATGCTGATCGCCACGGACGAACGCCGATGAATGCCTATGTCGTGCTGAAAACGCTGCACATACTTTCTTCCACGCTGCTGTTTGGTACCGGATTGGGCACGGCGTTTTTCATGTGGTTCACGCATCGCACCGGCGAGGTCGCGGCCATCGCCACCGCCACGCGCCTGACGGTGCGCGCCGATTTCCTGTTCACTACGCCGGCAGTCATCGCGCAGCCGCTTACCGGCTATGCGCTGATGCGGCTGATGGGCTTGGACCTGCATGCGCCGTGGCTGCAGGCGGCGATGCTGCTGTACCTGTTCACCGGCCTGTGCTGGCTGCCGGTCGTGTGGCTGCAATGGCGCGCGGCACAACTGGCCGCCGCCGCGCTGCGCGATGGCAACGCGCTGCCGGCGGCGTATTTCCGATACATGCGCATCTGGTTCGCACTCGGCTGGCCGGCATTCTTGTCGGTCATCGCGATTTTCTGGCTGATGGTGGCCAAGCCGCCGCTGTGGCATTGAGTCTCCCGCGGCGCGCGGCGCAAAGGTGCGATGCCTGAACATAGGCCGCTGCCGGCCGCGCGACAGATAGGGAGCTGCCCCCGAAACCTGCGGCCGGCGGCGTCCGCGCGCGGTGCTGATGGACTTGCGCCACGGGGCAGGACCGGGTTGGGAGTGGCATACTCGCCGCTTCCAAAACGCTCCGGAAGCCGCACGATGCCCCCGCTCCGCACCCTGGCCCTAGGCACCCTGCTCTTGCCTGTGGCCGCCTATGCCAACGACCCCTATTCCTACGCCCAGCCCGACGCGGTGCGCGTCACCCACCTCGATCTGAGCCTGAAGCTGGACTTTCCGCACCGTCAGCTCGCCGGCCAGGCGACCCTGACGCTGGACTGGAAGAACCCCAAGGCCGCCTCGCTGGTGCTGGACACGCGCGACCTGCACATCGCCAGCGTGCAGGCGGTGGATGCGCAGGGCAAAACCTCGCCGCTGCCCTATGCACTGGCCCCGCGCGACAAGCAGCTGGGCAGCAAGCTCACCATCCAGGCGCCGCGGCATCCGCACGAGGTGCGCATCGTCTACACCACCTCGCCCGACGCCTCGGGCCTGCAATGGCTGCCGCCGGCACAGACGGCGGACAAGAAGCAGCCGTTCATGTTCTCGCAATCGGAATCCATCCACGCCCGCTCGTGGGTGCCGCTGCAGGATTCGCCCGCGATTCGTTTCACCTACGATGCTCACGTGAGCGCACCGCAGGACGTGCGCGTGGCGATGAGCGCACCCAATGATCCCAAGCATGCCTTGAACGGCAGCTTCGACTTCCATCAGGCGCACCCGATTCCGTCCTACCTGCTGGCCATCGCCGCGGGCGATCTCGATGTGAGGGAAACCGGTCCGCGCTCGGCGGTGTATGCCGAACCTTCCGTGGTCGGCAAGGCCGCGCACGAGTTCGAAGATACCGAAAAGATGATCCAGACCGCCGAGCAGTTGTACGGACCGTATCGCTGGGGCCGCTACGACATCCTGGTGCTGCCGCCGAGCTTCCCTTACGGCGGCATGGAAAATCCGAACATGACCTTCGCCACGCCCACGGTACTGGTCGGCGACAAGAGTCTGGTCTCGCTGGTCGCGCATGAATTGGCCCATTCTTGGTCGGGCAACCTGGTGACGGCGGCCTCGTGGCGCGACATCTGGCTCAACGAAGGGGTGACCACCTACGTGCAGGGCCGCATCACCCAGGCGCTGTACGGCAAGCGCCAGGCCGACGAGGAAGCGCTGCTGGACATCCATGCGCTGCAGCGCGAAATCGCCACGCTGCCGCCCAACGCGCAGCGCCTGGCTCCCAAGCCCGGCGGCATCGACGCCGACGATTCGCTCTCCGATGTCGCCTACAACAAAGGTTCCTGGTTTCTGCGCACGCTGGAGCAACGCTTCGGCCGCGCCACCTTCGACAATTACCTGAAAAGCTACTTCAACCACTTCGCTTTCCAGAGCATTACCACCGAACAGATGCTCGCGTTCCTCAAGCCCAACCTGATCGACAAATACCCCGGCAAGATGAGCTGGGACGAAGTGCAGGACTGGGTCTACGGCACGGGCATTCCCAAGAACGCGCCGATTCCCGATTCGCCGCGCTTTGATGCGATCGACAAGGAACGCGCCACGTTCCTCGCCGGTACGCTGCCGGCCGGCAAACTCGATGCGCACGACTGGAACACGCAGGAATGGATGTACTTCCTGGACGGCCTGCCGAACACGCCCCCGCTGGACAAGATGCAGGCGCTCGATGCGGCATGGCATCTCACCGGCACGCCAAATGCGGAAATCGGCATGCGCTGGTACGTGCATGCGATCGGCGCGGGCGACAAAGCCGTGTGGCCCGCCGCCGCCGAGCACATGACGCGCATCGGCCGCTTGTACTTGACCGTGCCGGTGTACCGCGCGCTGAGCGCGACGCTGGACGGCCTCGCCTTTGCACGGCAGGTGTATGCCAAGGCGAAGGACGGCTATCACCCGCTGACGCAGCAGGCGGTCGAAACCTTGCTGGCGAAAGCCACGCCAGGCCAGCATTGAAGTTCGAAACAACGCCCCACGCCGGCGCGAACCGCACCGGCGTGGGGCATCGAGTTCCGTCTACGCACGAGCCTTGCCATCATGAACACGCCACCCAATCCCCAAGCCCGCCCGCTATGGCAGCGACTGTTGCTGCGCCGGCTGAAATTCCTCGGCATCGTCGCCGCGCTGCTTGTCGTCCTGCTCGGCGGCAGCTACCTGTTCGCGCCGCAATGGCTGATGAAGGCCGAGGTGGCGCGCGAGGCGATGAATGCGCAACTGGAAAAGCACGCCGTGCAGGCCGGCGACACGCGCTGGGTGTACTACGAAGGCGGCCAGGGTCCGACCATCGTCCTGCTGCACGGCTTTGCCGCCAACAAGGAAGTGTGGCTGAAAGTCGCGCCGATGCTCACCGCGCATTTCCGCGTCGTCATCCCCGACCTGCCGGGCTGGGGCGAATCCTCGCGCATCGCCGGCGCAAGCTACAACATCGACAACCAGGCCGAGCGCCTCAATGATTTCGTCCAGACGCTGCACCTTCAGCACGCACTGTTCGTGGGCCATTCGATGGGCGGCGCGATCGCCGGCGTGTACGCGGCCGAGCATCCCGATGACGTTGCCGAGCTGGCGTTGATCGATTCGTTCGGCTTGAAGTTCAAGGAAAACGACTTCGCCAAGCAAGTCATGGCCGGCATCGACCCCTTCGTCTACCACGATCGTGCAGGTTTCGAACGTGCGACGTCGCTGGCGTTCCTGCACGTGCCCTATGTGCCGGGACGCTTCATCGATGTTTTCGTGAAGGAAAACATCGCCAATCACACGTTTATCGACAATACCTTCAGAGAGCTGCGCGAGGATTCGCAGGTACTGTCGCTGCAGAATCGCCTGGACAAGCTGACCATGCCGACGATGGGCCTGTGGTGCCGCGATGACAAGATCATCGACATCTCCGCGCTCGACAGCCTGCGCAACGGCCTGACCCATGCGCCTTCGATCAACACCAGCATCCTCAACGGCTGCAATCACATGCCGCAGCTGGAGAAACCGCAGGAATTCGCCCAGTCGCTGACCAGCTTCGCGCTGGCGCACTAGGAATGCCCACGCAGGATCGCGCGCCGCAGTCGTTCGATGGCTCCTGCCATTGCGGCGCGGTGCGGTTTTGCGTGCGGGCGACCGTCACCGAACTCACCACCTGCGACTGTTCGCTGTGCCGTATGCGCCACGCGCTGATGCTCAAGGTGCCCGAACGGGATTTGCGCATCGTGCAGGGCGAGGACGCGTTGACGCTCTATCAATGGAACACGCACCGCGCCAGGCATTACTTCTGCCGGCACTGCGGCATTTACGTGTTTCATCGCAAGCGCGCCGCACCCGATCACTTCGGGATCAACGTGTTCTGCCTGGCGGGGTTCGACCCCGCCTCGGTTCCCGTTCGCGCCACCGAAGGCGCGGGCATGAGCGTCGAAGATCCGGCCGCGCGGCCGCAATGGCCCGGGCCGCGCACAGGCTGATCAAGCCTCTACAACAGCCATGGCACCAGCGCTTTGACGCGCGACATGTATTGCCGGTATTGATCGCCGAACAACTCGCACATCCAGCGCTCTTCCAACCGCAGCTTGCGCCAGAACGACAAGGCCACGATCGCCAGCGCCAGCAGCGCACGCCACACGCCGACGGCCAGCACCGTGCCCAAGAGAGCCAACAGCAGGCCCGTGTAGATGGGGTGGCGCACCAGGCTGTAGGGGCCGCGCACCACCAACTCGTGATCCTGCTTCATCTGCACCACGCCGCTCCAGTTGCGGCCCAGCGTTACGCGCGCCCAGCATGCGAAACCAAGGCCCACGACGGTGAGGAAAAAACCCAGCCACACGATCCACAGCAGCTCGGGCACGAAGCGTTCGTTCAGCAGCGCGCTGCGAAAGGGCGGCAAACCGCGCAACAACAGGATCGCCACGATCAGCGGCAACCAGTATTTGCCAAAGCGCGACCACATCGATTCCACCCGCGCCGCACGCTTCACCCCAAGCGCGCTGATGCCCCAGTACCCCAGCCACAACAGCCACACGCCCACGAACAGAGTACCGAACGGCATCGCCTTTCCCCTGCGTTGAAGTTAAGTGAAGTTATACACGGTACGGCAGCGTAGCCGCTGGCAGGTGCAGCACAGGTGAGCACCGCGTAAACGGCCGGTGCGCCGCGCGGGCCCTTAGTCGGCGACGTCGGCGATCAGCCGATCCAGTTCCGCCTTCAACATCGCGCCGTTCTGGCGCAGCCAGTCGCGCTGTTCGCGCCAATCGGGGAAGATCGACTCCACGTGCGCCCAAAAGCGCGGCGAATGATTGCGCACCTTCAGGTGACACAGCTCGTGCGCCAGCACGTAACGCAAGGCGGACGACGGCGCCAGCGCCAGCGCCAGATCGAGATTGATGCGATCGCGCGTATCGAGGCTGCCCCACAAGCTCTTCATCGGGCGGATGCGCAAGGCGGTCGGCGCCAGCCCGAGCTGCGGCACGTAACCGGCCAGCCAGCGCGATACGTCGCGGCGAATCTGCGTTTCGAAATACGAGGCCAGCAGGCCGCGCGCCACCGGCAAGGCACGGCTGTGCGGACGCGGAATTTCCAGCGTAAGGCCGCCCTCGAAGGCCATCACGCGCGGATAGGCGCCTTCGGCCCAGTCCAGCGTGGTGGTTTCGCCACGGAAGGGAAATTCGATCGGCGTACCCACGCGCAGCGGCGGCAGCGGTTCGATGACGAGGTTCAGCTCGTCCAGTTTCTTTTCCAGCCAATCCGCGTTGTGGCGCAGGAATGCGTTGACCTGCGACGGATGGGTGCCCTGCGGATAGGTGATCCGCGCGCCCTTCGGCGAAACGGTAAGACGCAGCCGGCGCGCCCGCGGGTGCGCCGCTTTGAGCACGCGAATCGTGTTGCCGCTGGGTGTGGCCAGCTCCAGCCAGTCGCCGTCGAGGTACGCCATGATCCTGCCCTTCGGTACTACCGCCGGGGGCCGAAATAACCCCCGGTTGCAAGCAGAATGTGGGGCGGCGGGGGCCCCGCGCAAGGGCTATTTTGCCTAGCCGGCGGGAAGCCCGGCCTGGCGCGCGTCTCAGCTGTCAGTGGGACGGGGAAGGCCGAACCATTCTTCCAGTTTGGCCAGCAAACGCTCCAGTTCCAGGGTCAGCAGGGCGAAGCGGGCGTCCATCTCGGCGGCCGCATCCTGCTGGCCGTCGCCGAGCTCGTCGAGTACCGCATCGAGGAACTTCAGCTTGCGCACCACCAGGTCTTCGCCCAGCACGAAGCTGATGCGATCGTCGAACACCAGGCCCAGCTGGAACACCTGCTTGCCGTTGCGCAGATGCTCCTTGACCTCTTCCGCGTCCAGGTCCTGGCGGCGGCAGCGCGCGATGGCACCGGTGGCGGTGGCCGGATCGCGCAGTTCGCATTCGTCGCCCAGCACCAGGCCGCCGGGCAGCTTGCCGCCGGCCAGCCAGTCGGTCATCAACACGCGCGGACCTTCCTCGGGCGCAAGCGGCACCGCGGGAAAACTGCCGAGCGCCTCGCGCACCTGCGTCAAGGCGTTTTCGGCGGATTTACGACTGGCGGTGTCAAGCACCAGCCAGCCATGCTTGCGGTCGACGTAGGCGGACATGCGCGAACTGCGCACGAACGCGCGCGGTAACAGTTCGTTGAGCAGGTCTTCCTTCATGCGCTTGCGCTCGCGCCCGCCGACCTTGCGGCCTTCTTCTTCGGCGATCTTCTGCACCTTGCGCTGCAACTCGTCGTTGATCACGGCGGCAGGCAGCAGCTTTTCCTCGCTACCGGTGGTGAGCAACGTGCAAGCGTTGACGAGGTGCGTCATCGCGGCATCTTCGCCGCGCCCGACCGGCGGCACGAAGCCGCGCGTACCCATTTCCATCGGGCCGCACGGACGCAGCCGATGCTCGCCCAACACCTCTTCGAGGCGTTTGAGATCTTCGGCAACGGCGGGAGAAAAGCGGAACAGCGTGAGGTTGCGGAAAAACATGAAGACCTTGTCGTGATGCGTGCGTTTGTTTTAGCCCCTCCCCCTGCTTGCAGCGGGAGTCTGGGTGGGGGTGTCTTGCACCAGCCTGGACGCAAGATTGCTTTACCCCACCCCAACCCTCCCCTGCACGCAGGGGAGGGAGCACCGGTTACAGGGAATCAGCGGATAACCGCGGCGACCGCCGCAACCACGTTGTCGAGGTTGCCCTGGTTGAGCGCCGCCACGCAGATGCGACCGGTGCCGATCGCATAGATGGCGTGCTCTTCGCGCAAGCGGTCCACCTGTGCCTTGCTAAGGCCCGAATAGGAAAACATGCCTGCCTGCTGCTGGATGAAGCCAAATTGCGGTGCACCGCTGGCGGCCAGCTTCTCCACCATGCCTGCGCGCATGGCGTGGATGCGTTCGCGCATCTGCGTAAGCTCCTTCGCCCACATCGCGCGCAGCTCGACACTGTTGAGCACGCCGGCCACCAGTGCACCGCCATGCGTGGAAGGGCTGGAATAGATCGAGCGGATGATGCGCTTGACCAGCGACTGCACGCGCAGCGCTTCCTCGCGGTTGGCGCCCACGATCGACAACGCGCCCACGCGCTCGCCATACAGCGAGAACGACTTCGAATACGAGTTGGCGACCACGAACGATTCGATGCCCGACTCGGCGAACAGGCGCACCGCCGCGGCATCCTCATCGATGCCCTTGTCGAAGCCCTGGTACGCCATGTCGATGAACGGCACCAGGCCGCGATCCTTGACCTGCGCGACCACCTGCTTCCACTGCTCGACGGTGAGATCCACACCCGTGGGGTTGTGGCAGCACGCGTGCAACAGCACCACGGTGCCGGGCTCCAGCTTGCCAAGATCGGCGAGCATGCCCGCGAAATCCAGGCCGTGCGTGGCGGCATCATAGTAAGCGTAGTCGAGCACCTCGAAACCGGCCGCGGCAAACACCACGCGATGGTTTTCCCAGCTCGGCGTGCTGATGGCGACCTTGGCGTTGGGCAGCGCCTTGCGCAGCAATTCCGCGCCCACGCGCAACGCACCGCTGCCGCCGATGGTTTGCGAGGTCGCCACGCGGCCGGCCGCCAGCAGCGGCGACTCGGCGCCGAACACCAGTTTCTGCGTGGCCTGGTTGTAGGCCGGCAGGCCGTCGATCGGCAGGTAGCCGCGCGGCTTGGCCTCGCGCGCCAGCGCCTCTTCCACTTCGCGCACGGCGTTGAGCAGCGGAATGCGGCCGGTTTCGTCGTAGTAGATACCCACGCCCAGATTGACCTTGCCCGGACGCGTATCGGTCACGAACGCCTCGGTAAGGCCCAGGATCGGATCGCCCGGGGTCATTTCAACGGATGCAAAGGAGGACACGGCTTTACTCGATGTGATAAATGGATGGATGGACGTCCAAACGTCCGCTGGAAGATCAATGCTGGCCGTCGCTTTCGGCTCCTGCCAGCCAGCCATGCGCGTCGGCGCGATGGGCGCCTTCGCGCGAACCTAAATTCGCGAAGTCGAACAGCCGGCGGTCGGCAAGCTGGGAGGGTGCCACATTCGCCAGCGCGCGGAAAATGGTTTCGCTGCGTCCGGGGTGGGTACGTTCCCATTCATGCAGCATGCGGCCGACTGCCTTGCGCTGCAGGTTTTCCTGCGAGCCGCACAGGTTACAGGGAATGATCGGAAACTGCCTGTGCGCCGCGTAGTCGGCGATGTCGCTTTCCTTGCAATAGGCCAGCGGGCGAATCACCACATGGCGCCCGTCGTCCGAGCGCAATTTCGGCGGCATCGCCTTCAGGCTGGCCTGGTAGAACAGGTTCAGGAAAAACGTGCCGAGGATGTCGTCGCGATGATGCCCCAGCGCGATCTTGCTGACGCCGTTGGCCGCCGCCCACGTGTACAGCGCGCCGCGACGCAGTCGCGAGCACAAGCTGCACATGGTCTTGCCCTCGGGAATCACCCGCGTCACGGTGCTGTAGGTGTCCTGCTCGATAATGTGGAAGGGCACGCCGCGTTCGCTGAGGTACTGCGGCAGCACGTGCTCGGGAAAGCCCGGCTGTTTCTGGTCCAGGTTCACCGCGACCAGCTCAAAGCGCACCGGCGCCTTGGCCTGCAGCGACAGCAACACGTCCAGCATCGTGTAGGAGTCCTTGCCGCCGGACAGGCACACCATCACCTTGTCGCCGTCTTCGATCATGTTGAAGTCGGCGATCGCCTGACCCACCTGATGGCGCAGGCGCTTGGCCAGCTTGCCGGCCTCGTAGGCCTGCTTGCGTGTGGGTTCCGAAGGAATGAGGTCGGGATGGGCGGACATGGGCACAGCGTCGGACGGGCAAGCGCATAGTGTACCTGCCTCTCTCCCGCCATTTTTGCGCGCTACAATTGGCTATCTTCCGCCGCCCAAGCGATTGATTGCCCCCATGCAGGCCCAGGATCAGTCCCAGATCGTCCATCTCCTGGCCGAACTGCGCCAGGAGCATCGCGACCTGGACGCGGCAATCGAGCAGATGGGTCACTCGCTGGGCAGCGACGAGCTGCAGATCACCCGCCTGAAGAAGCGCAAGCTGCTGCTGAAAGACACCATCGCGCGGCTGGAAAGCAAGCTGATTCCCGACCTCGACGCCTGATCCGATGCCCACCCTGACTCCGGTCTCACTCCAGGACGAGCACGTCCTGCTCGAACCCCTCGCCCCGCATCACGCCTCCGACCTGGAAGCGGCCGCCGCGGATGGCCAGCTGTGGGAACTGTGGTTTACCAGCGCCCCGGCCCCCGGGCAGGCCCCGGCCTACATCCAGAAAGCGCTGGATGGCCTGGCCGCCAACACCATGCTGCCGTTCGCCGTGCGCGAAAAAAGCAGCGGCGAGATCGTCGGTACTACCCGCTTCTACGAATTCGATCCGGCGCTGCCGCGTATCGCCATCGGCTACACCTGGTACGCCCGGCGCTGGCAGAAAAGCCACCTGAACACCGCCTGCAAGCGCCTGTTGCTGCAGCACGCCTTCGAGCGCCTGCAATGCGTGGCGGTGGAATTGCACACCGACGGCCGCAATCTAGACTCGCAGCGCGCGATCGAACGCCTGGGCGCCCATCGCGATGGCGTGCTGCGCGCCCACAAGCGCCGTCCCGACGGCACCCTGCGCGATACGGTGTGCTATTCGATCATCGCCAGCGAGTGGCCGGACGTATCGCGCTGGCTTCAGATGCGCCTGGCGCGCCTGCACGCGCTCAAAGCAGCCGATTGAGCAACCGGTCCAGCCGCACCCGGCTGAGCCGGCGCAGCAGCCGGCGCACCTGGGGCGGATAGTGGCGCGGATTGTCCAGCGCGCTGTAATCGTCCAACCGGGTGGCGTGGCGGCGCAGGGCGGCCCACTCCGCTTCGTGACGCGCCGTCAGCAGATGCGCGGGATCGCGCAACAGCAGACCGTTCTCCAGGTCCAGCCCCCACCCGCGCGGATTGAGGTTGTTGCCGGTGAGCACGGCGACCTCCTCGTCGATCAGCAGGCCCTTGAGGTGATAACTGTTATCGCCGTCGCGCCACAGCCAGACATTGAGCTGGCCGCGCATGACGTGCGTGCGATGCAGTCGCAGAAAGCGGCGCAGATTGCTTTCGTATAGATACGGCAGCAAGCCGGTCTTACGGAAGGGTTCGCTGGGTGGAATGTAGAAATCGTTCGCGGTCTTGTCCCCCACCATGATGTCGATGCTGCAGCCGCGGCGCAGCAAGTGGCCCAGCACCGCGCGCACCGGCCGCGGCAGGTTGAAGTAGGGCGTGAACAGCACCACGCGCCGCCGCGTGTCGCGCAGCAACGCCAGCAGCACATCGTTGAGCTGGTTGTCGGTGCGGCCGAAGCCGACCAGCGGCGTCACCGCCACCGCCCCGTCCGGCAACGCCTCGTGCGGCACCTGGTAATGCGCCCGTTGCAATTGCCGGCGCAGGTGCCGGATCGGATTCTGCAGCTCGCGGGTGGGCGGCAACGGCGGCCGGTCCAGCCGGATCACCGCGTCGCTGCCCTTGAAATGCCGGTGCACGAAGCCGGCCAGGCTATCGGCAAGGCCCGCATGGCGCAGCAGATGGTAGCGATCGAGCCGGTAGCGTCCGTGCCGGGCCAGATAAACCTCGTTGAGGCTGGCGCCGCTGTAGAGCACTTCGTCGTCGATCACGAAACCTTTCAGATGCAGGACGCCGAACACTTCGCGGTTTTGCACCGGTACCCCGTGGATCGCCACGCCGTCGCCCAAGCGCGCGGCGTACTGGCGATACATCGCGGCATTGCCATCGCTGTCGGCATGGCCGATCAGTCCGCGCCGGGCGCGATGCCAGTCGACATAGATTTCCACTGCCAATGCGGGATTGGCGCGCTTTGCCGCATACAGCGCATCGAGCACTTCGCGGCCGACGTCATCGTCCTGCAGGTACAGCGCCACGATCACGATCCGCCGCTGCGCCCGCGCGATCGACGCCAGCAGCGCCGCGCGGAACGCGGCCGGGCCGTCCAGCACGCGGATGCCATCGGCCGGCACCGCAAAGGCGTGCAGCGCATTCAGTTGCGGACGCAGGAAACGGCGCAACGGCAACAACCGCCGAGTCAGGCGACGAGGCGTCAAGAGGCGGGAAACATTCATGTCGCTATGGTACCGAGTCCTCTCCAGAGCTCAATCCGGCGGGGCCGCGCTGCCTAACGCACATTGCTGCGGGACAGCCGACGCCAGCAACAGACTCGGGATCATCCGACCGCATGTCAGCCCCTGCATGCGCCGTGCTCGTCGCCTCATTGGGCCCCGATGGATGCATGCGCGACCGGCAAATTGGCAATCGTGCCTACATCGCGCGCTACTTTTTATTGGTTTCTTTTGAAACGAATAAATACGAAACACGTTGGTACATATGGACGTCCAGCCGTCCGTACGTGTGCGAATTGGCAATTCGGAAAATTTTTCATAAAAAAATGGTTGACAGCCTCATGAACGGTGCCTTAGGGTCAACGACATGCCGCAGCGCAACAGCCACCGCTACGTGACCCGAGCGATCCGTCCCCCGACGGTTACGGACACGCTGCCGTTTGCCGGCCTCCTTCTTATTTCCCTTGTACTCGTACTCCTTATTACCAACGGAGGTGCGGGCTGAGGGCGCGTGTCCAGGTAAAGCAAAACTGACCTAGATACCCCGAAGAACCCCGCACCCACCAGGATGCGGGGTTTTTTGTTGCCCTCGGCACCGTCCAAACGGAGCCAGGCATGACCACCGAAACGACACCACCCAAGCACCAGGACGAAGCCGGCGACAACGCCGAGGACCGCGTACGCATTTTCGACACCACCCTGCGCGACGGCGAGCAGGCACCGGGTTTTTCCATGGACCGGCGCGCGAAATTGTGCATGGCACAAGCGCTGGAAACGCTGGGCGTGGACATCCTGGAAGCGGGTTTTCCGCAGGCTTCGCCGGACGATTTCGCCGCCGTGGCGGAAATCGCGCGCACCTTGCGCACCACCACCGTGTGCGCACTCGCACGCTGCCAGAACGGCGATATCGACACCTCCGCGCGCGCGCTGGAACAGGCGCATCGCTCACGCATCCATCTGTTCCTCTCCACCAGTCCGCTGCATCGCGAGCACAAGCTGGGCATGAGCAAGGCGCAGGTGCTCGACACTGCGGTAGCGTCGATTGAACGCGCGCGCAAATACTGCGCCGATGTGGAGTTTTCCGCCGAGGACGCACTGCGCACCGAACCGGATTTCCTGGTCGAAGTGTTCAGCGCCGCCGTCGCCGCCGGCGCGACCACGCTCAACGCGCCCGACACGGTCGGCTACACCACGCCGGCCGAAATGGTGGAACTGTTCACCTATCTGCGCAAAAACGTGCGCGACGCGCACAAGGCGGTATTTTCCGCGCATTGCCACGACGACCTCGGCATGGCCGTGGCCAACAGCCTTGCCGCGGTCAGTGCGGGTGCGCGCCAGGTCGAATGCACCATCAACGGCATCGGCGAACGCGCCGGCAATGCGGCGCTGGAAGAAATCGTGATGGCGCTGAAGGTCCGCGCACCGCATTTTGGCCTGAACACCGGCATCGACACGCGCAAGCTCTACCCCACCTCGCGCCTGCTCACGCAGATCACCGGACAGGCCGTGCCGCGCAACAAGGCGGTGGTGGGCGAGAACGCCTTCGCGCACGAATCGGGCATCCACCAGCACGGCATGCTCAAGCATCGCAGCACCTACGAAATCATGCGCCCGCAAGATGTGGGCATTGCCGAAACGACACTGGTGCTGGGCAAGCATTCGGGCCGCCATGCCCTGCGCCAGCGCTTGCAGGCGCTCGGCCACGCGGTGGAGGAGGCGGCGATGGATGAGATCTTCGCGCGCTTCAAGGCGCTGGCCGATCGCAAGCGCGAGATCCGCGACGAGGACCTCGAGGCGCTCGCGCTGGGTCAGGATCCCGATGCCAAGGGCCCGTGGCACCTGGACCTGCTCAACACCCATTCGCACCTGGGCGGCAGCGCCTCGGCCACGGTGAAGCTGAGCCACGAAGACGGCCGCGTGGTGGGCGAAGCGGCGATCGGCGACGGTCCGGTGGACGCCGTGCTGCGCGCGATCGAGCGCGCCACCGGCACCGACATGGTGCTGACGCGCTTCCAGGTCCGCGCCATCAGCGAAGGCGGCGATGCGCAGGGCCACGCGCGGCTCACCGCGCGCCACGCCGAGCGCGACTGGAGCGGCAGCAGCGTCAGCACCGACATCATCGAGGCGACCGCGCACGCCGCGCTCGCCATCGTCAACCGCATCGAACGGCAGCCCGGCCAACGCCCTGCCCAGATCCCCACGTCACAAGGAGCTTCCGCATGAACACGCCGTTCCTGTGGCACAACGGGCGCATCAAGCCCTGGGCCGAGGCTACCGTCCACGTCAGCGCGCACGCCCTGCACTATGGCTCCTCGGTGTTCGAGGGCGAGCGCGTGTACAACACGCCGGACGGCCCGGCGTATTTCCGCCTGGCCGATCACACGCGCCGGCTGTTCGAATCGGCGCGCATCTACGACATCGAGATCGGCTACACCGAGCAACAGATCGACGAAGCGTGCGTGGAACTGATTGGCGCCAACCGCATGGCTTCGGCCTATGTACGCCCCATCGTTTTTCGCGGCGCCGGCGGGCTCGGCGTACTCCCCAGGGACGGCGCGCCCGTCGACGTCGCGATCCTCGCGCTGGAATGGGGCGCCTATCTGGGCGACGCCGCCGAAACCGGCGCGGATGTGTGCGTGTCCTCGTGGAATCGCCCCGCCCCGAACACCTTGCCGAGCTGGGCGAAGGCCGGCGGCAACTACCTCAGCAGCCAGCTGATCGGGCTGGAAGCGCGCCGCGGCGGCTTCGACGAAGGCATTGCCCTGGGCCACAACGGCCTGTTGAGCGAGGGCGCGGGCGAGAACCTGTTCCTGGTCAAGCGCGGCAAGCTGCTCACGCCGCCGTCGAGCGCGGGCATTTTGTCCGGTATCACGCGCGACACGGTGATCACGCTCGCCGACGACCTGGGCATCGCGGTGGAAGAACGCGATCTGCCGCGCGAGGCGCTGTACTGGGCCGACGAAGTGTTCATGACCGGCACCGCCGCGGAAATCACGCCGGTACGTTCGGTCGATCGCAAGCAGGTCGGCAACGGCACGCCCGGCCCGGTCACGCGCGCGCTGCGCGATGCCTTCTTCGGCCTGTTCGATGGTCGCACGCAGGACCGCTACGGCTGGCTCACGCACGTATCGAGCGCGCTCGCCGCCGACCGCGAAAATCAAAATGCGGCCAGTCACGGCCGCACGCCTCAACAAAGCCAGGCCACGATGGAGGCCGCGACATGAGTCCCCGTACGCTGTTCGAAAAAATCTGGGACGGCCACGTCGTCGCACCCGAAACCGACGCCACCCCCTCGGTGCTGTACATCGACTTGCATCTGGTGCACGAAGTCACCTCGCCGCAGGCCTTCAGCGAACTGCGCGCGCGCGGCCTGACACTGCGCCGCCCCGACCGCACGCTGGCCACGCTCGATCACTCCACGCCCACGCTGCCGCCGAGCGCGGACGGTGAACGCCCCTACGCCAACGCCGAAGCCAAGGCGCAGGTGGCGCAACTGGAAGTGAACTGCCGCGAATTTGGCGTGCGCCTGTACGGCTGGGATAGCCAGGACCGCGGCATCGTGCACGTGATCGGTCCGGAACTGGGCGCCACCCAGCCGGGCATGACCATCGTCTGCGGCGACAGCCACACCTCTACCCACGGCGCGTTCGGCGCGCTTGCGTTCGGCATCGGCACCACCGAGGTCGGCCACGTGATGGCTACGCAGTGCCTGCTGCAACGCAAGCCGAAAACCTTCGCCATCCACGTCGATGGCACGCTGCCGCGCGGGGTCGGCGCGAAGGACCTGATCCTGCACATCATCGGCGAGATCGGCGTGGATGGCGGCACCGGCTACGTACTGGAGTATCGCGGCCAAGCCATCGAAGCGATGTCGATGGAAGAGCGCATGACCGTGTGCAACATGTCGATCGAAGCGGGCGCGCGCGCCGGACTGATCGCTCCGGACGACACCACCTTCGCCTGGCTCAAAGGCCGCCCCGGTGCGCCGCAGGGCGCAGCATGGGACGCGGCCGTCGCTCGCTGGCGCGCGCTGCGCAGCGATACGGACGCGGTCTACGACCGCCAGGTGCGCATCGACGCCAGCCAGATCCGTCCCACGGTCACCTACGGTACGCATCCGGGCATGGCGATCGCGATGGACAAGCCGGTACCGGCCGCACGCAACGCGCCGGAACAGCGCGCGCTCGACTACATGCAGGCCAAGCCCAACCAGCCGATGCAAGGCACTGCCGTGGACGTCGTGTTCATCGGCAGCTGCACCAACTCGCGCCTTTCGGACCTGCGCGAAGCGGCCAACGTATTGCGCGGCCGACAGGTCGCCCAGGGCGTGCGCATGCTGGTGGTGCCGGGCTCCGAAGCCGTGCGCCGCGATGCCGAACGCGAAGGCCTGCACGAAGTATTTCTCGCCGCCGGCGCGGAATGGCGCATCCCGGGTTGCTCGATGTGCATCGCCATGAACGGGGATCTCGCACAGCCGGGGCAGCTGGTCGTCAGCACGTCCAACCGCAATTTCGAAGGTCGCCAGGGCAAGGGCGCGCGCACCGTGCTGGCCAGTCCCGCCACCGCCGCCGCCTCGGCCATCGCCGGCGCGATCGCCGATCCACGCCAATACCTGACGGAGGTGGCCGCATGAAGCCCATCACCCGCATTCATTCGCGCACCGCCGTGCTGGTCGATGAGAACATCGACACCGATCGCATCATCCCGGCGCGCTTCCTCACCACCACCGAGCGCAGCGGCCTGGGCAAGCACTGCTTCGAGGACTGGCGCTACAACCAGGACGGCAGCGACAACCCGGCATTTCCGCTCAACAAATCCGAAGCCCGCGGCTGCGGCATCCTCGTCGCCGGGCGCAATTTCGGCTGTGGCTCCTCGCGCGAACACGCGCCGTGGGCCTTGCTCGACTACGGCATCAAGGCGGTGCTGTGCAGCGAGATCGCCGACATCTTCCGCGGCAACGCGCTGAAGAACGGCCTGCTCGCCATTGTGCTGGACGAAGCCGAACACCGCTGGCTGCTGCAAAACCCCGGCGTGGAACTGTCCATCGACGTGCGCGAGCAAACCATCGAGTTGCCCGACGGCGGACGCATCCGTTTCCAGCTTGAGCCGTTCGCACGGCATTGCCTGCTCAACGGCGTCGATCAGCTCGGCTTTCTGCTGCAGCAGGAGGCGGCCATCGCTCATTACGAACAACAACAGGAGAAAGCGGCATGAAGGCGCGTATCGTTACCCTGCCCGGCGACGGCGTAGGTCCGGAAGTTACCGACGCGGCCGTTGCCGTACTGAAAGCCGTCGCCGAGCGCAGCGGCCACACGTTCGAATTTGAATCGCACGCGATCGGCGGCTGCGCCATCGACGCCACGGGCGAGCCGCTGCCGGCCGCGTCGCTGGCCGCGTGCAAGCAGGCCGATGCCGTACTGCTGGGCGCGGTGGGTGGCCCCAAGTGGTCCGATCCGCAGGCCAAAGTGCGCCCCGAACAAGGCCTGCTGGCCTTGCGCGCGGCGCTGGGCGTGTTCGCCAACCTGCGCCCGCTGCAGGTGCATCCGGCGCTGGCCTCGCTGTCGCCGCTGAAGAACGAAAAGCTCAAGAATGTCGATGTCTTGTTCGTGCGCGAACTGACCGGCGGCGCCTACTTCGGCGCCAAGACCCGCACCGCTGACGCCGCCACCGACGAATGCAAGTACACCGTCGCCGAAATCGAGCGGGTAACGCGCCGCGCCTTCGAACTGGCGCGCGAGCGCCGCCAGCACGTCACCTCGGTAGACAAAGCCAACGTGCTGGAAACCTCGCGCCTGTGGCGCAGCACCGTCACGCGCATCGCGGCCCAATACCCGGACGTGAAGCTCGAACACCAGCTGGTCGATTCGATGGCGATGCTGCTGTTGACGCAACCCTCGCGCTACGACGTGATCGTCACCGAAAACCTGTTCGGCGACATCCTCACCGACGAAGCCGCCGCGCTGGCCGGCTCGCTGGGCCTGCTGCCCTCGGCCTCGCTGGGTGACGGCAAAGTCGGCCTGTACGAACCCATCCATGGCTCGGCACCGGATATCGCCGGCCAGGGCGCCGCCAATCCGCTGGGCGCGATTCTTTCCGCCGCGCTGCTGCTGCGCCACTCGCTGGAACTGGACGTGGAAGCCACCACCATCGAGGCGGCCGTGAGCCACGTGCTCAGCAACGGTCCGCACAGCCGCGACATCGGCGGCAAGGCCGGCACCGCCGAGATCCGCGACGCGGTGATCCAGGCGCTGGACGACGTAGCCACGCCGGCCTTTCTGTGCGGCCTGCGCGCGTGCGGCTGAGCGAGGGCACGATGCGTAGCGACCTGATCAAAACCGGCCCCGACCGCGCCCCCGCGCGCGCCATGCTGCGCGCCACCGGCCTCAACGATGGCGACATCACCAAACCGCTGGTGGCCGTGGTGCACACCTGGTCCAACGTCAGCCCGTGCAACTTGAATCTGCGCGAACTGGCCGAGCACGCCGCCGCCGGCATCCGCGCCGCGGGCGGCACGCCGATCGAATTCAACACCATTGCCGTGACCGATGGCATTGCGATGGGCACGCCCGGCATGCGCGCCTCGCTGATCAGCCGCGAGGTGATCACCGATTCGATCGAGCTGGCCGTGGACGGCCATTGCCTCGATGCGATGGTGGTGCTGTGCGGCTGCGACAAGACCATTCCCGCCGCCGCGATGGCGATGGCGCGGCTGAACATTCCCGCGGTGGCGCTCTACGGCGGCAGCATCGCGCACGGCACGCACGACAACCATCCCATTACCATCCAGCAGGTGTTCGAGGCGGTCGGCGCGCACGGCGCGGGCAAGATCGACGATGCCGAACTCACCGCCGTCGAAAAAGACGCCTGCCCCGGTGCCGGCGCTTGCGGCGGCCAGTTCACCGCCAACACCATGGCGATGGTGATGCAGACGCTGGGCCTGTCGCCGATGGGCTTCAACGACATTCCCGCCACCCATCCGGCCAAAACGCACGCCGCCTTCCGCTGCGGCGAGCTGGTGATGGATTGCCTGCGCCAGCAGCGCAAGCCGCTGGATATTCTCAACGTCACCGCGTTCCGCAACGCCGCGCGCATGGTCGCCGCCACGGCCGGTTCCACCAACGCCGTGCTGCACTTGCTGGCGATCGCGCGCGAAGCGGGCGTGCCATGGACGATCGAGGATTTCGAACCGGCCTCGGTGCACACGCCGGTGATCGCCGACTTGCTGCCGGGCGGCCGCTATACCGCGGTGGAACTGTTTGGCGCAGGCGGCAGCGCGCGCGTGGCGCAGGAGTTGATCGCCGCGGGCATGCTTGAAGATCGTCCCACCGTCACCGGCCGCAGCCTGTTCGAAGAATGCGCCGCCGCCCCGCGCGCCGAGCAACAGGACGTGGTGCATCCGGTGCGCCAGCCGCTGAAACCGCGCGGCGGCTATTCGATTCTCTACGGCAATCTCGCGCCCGAAGGCTGCATCCTCAAGCTCGCCGGCAAAGGCGCCAATCACTTCGAAGGCGTCGCGCGCGTGTTCGAAAGCGAGGAAGAAGCCTTCGCCGCCGTGCAGGGCGGCCGCATCAAGGCGGGCGACGTCATCGTGATCCGCAACGAAGGTCCGGCCGGCGGCCCCGGCATGCGCGAAATGCTCGGCGTCACCGCGGCGCTGGTCGGTCGCGGCCTTGGCAATGATGTCGGCCTGATCACCGATGGGCGCTTCTCCGGCGCCACCCACGGTTTCATGGTGGGCCACATTGCACCGGAAGCCGCGCGCGGCGGCCCGATCGCGCTGCTGCGCGATGGCGACCGCATCGTTATCGACGGCGACCGCCGCGAGCTGCGCACCGATGCCGACCTGCAAAGCCGCCGCGCGCACTGGACGCCGCCCGCCGCCAAGGTCACCCACGGCGCGCTCGCCAAATACGCGCGTCTGGTCGGTTCGGCGTCCGATGGCGCCACCACCCATCCGAAAACCGCCGTTGCCGTTCCGCCTTCCCCTTCAACCACGCAAGACACCCAAGCAGGAGTTACCGCATGAGCAGCACCGCCACCACCGACACGCTGGCCAAGGCGCGCATCGCCGTTCTCGGCTACGGCAGCCAGGGCCGCGCCCACGCCCTCAATCTGAAGGATTCAGGACTCGATGTCGTGATCGGCCTACGCCCGAACGGCCCCACCTGGAGCAAAGCCGTCGCCGATGGCTTCCACGTCGTGGAAGCGGCCCAGGCGGTGCGCGGCGCCGACCTGGTCGCCGTGCTGACGCCGGACATGGTGCAGCCGAAGCTGTACGCCGAATCGATCGCGCCGAATATCAAGCCCGGCGCGGCGCTGTTGTTCGCGCACGGCTTCAACGTGCACTTCAAGCAAATTGAGCCGCGCAGCGACATCGACGTGATCCTGGTCGCGCCCAAGGGTCCGGGCGCGCTGGTGCGCAGCGAATACGAACGCGGCCGCGGCGTGCCGTGCGTGTATGCCGTGCACCAGGACAGCACCGGCCACGCCGAAGAAAAAGCCAAGGCCTATGCCGCCGGCATCGGCGGCGCGCGCGCCATGCTGATCAAGACCGATTTCAAGGAAGAAACCGAAACCGATCTCTTCGGCGAGCAGGCCGTGCTGTGCGGCGGCGCCAGCGAACTGGTGATCAAGGGTTTCGAGACCCTGGTGGAAGCGGGCTACCAGCCGGAGATCGCCTATTACGAAGTACTGCACGAGCTGAAGCTGATCGTGGACCTGTTCTACGAAGGCGGCATCACGCGCATGCTGCAATTTGTCTCCGAGACCGCGCAATACGGCGACTACGTCAGCGGCCCGCGCGTGGTGGACAGCGCCACCAAGGAGCGCATGAAGGGCGTGTTGCGGGACATCCAGGACGGCACTTTCGCGCGCAACTGGATCGCCGAATACAACGCGGGCTTGCCCAACTACACCAAGCTCAAGCAGGCGGACCTGGATCATCCGATCGAACAGGTCGGCGCCAAGCTGCGCGCGCGCATGCCATGGCTGCAAGCCGGCGCGAAGTCCGAGCCCGCACCGTTGAAGAAGGCCGGTTAAATCCATGCGGCGCTCTTCCTCACCCCCATCCCTCCGGCAGGAAGAGCGCCGCATGGCCCTTTTTACACAGGGAAATTGTCGATGAAACGCTTTCACATCGCCCTGGCCGTACGCGACCTGGACGCTTCCATCGCCGACTACAGCACGCGCCTGGGGCAACGCCCCAACGCGGTGGTGGCGGGCAAGTACGCGATGTGGCGCACCGAGCTTTTGAATTTTTCGATCAACCGGCACCCCGAGCGCGCCGGCCAGCTGCGCCATGTCGGCTTCGAAGACGAAGCCGCGCAAGGCTTTACCAGCACGCAGGACGTGAACGGGATCGAATGGGAACACTTCTGTGCCAGTGCGCAGGACGAGCGCATCGTGCAGACGTACGGCATACCGGTCGATGCGTAGCGCGCGGCCGGCATTGATCCAACAACAGCGCAACGCGCATTGCAAAAAACACCAAGGGACAGAAGTGAACACGCCACTGCCGAAACCATCGTTCGCCGCCGACGCCGATCCGCGCGCCGCGCGTCACCCGCTCGCAGGAAAGGACCTGAGCGGCGCGGACATCGTCGTACAAGTGCTGGCCGACGAAGGTGTCGAGGTACTGTTCGGTTACTCCGGCGGCGCGATCCTGCCGGTCTACGATGCGGTGTTCCGGCACAACGTGGAGCATGCGCGCGCCGACGGCCGCGAAGCGATGCCGCTGATCGTGCCCGCCAACGAGCAGGGTGCGGGCTTCATGGCCGCCGGCTACGCGCGCGCGTCGGGCAAGGTCGGCGTGGCCGTGGTTACCTCCGGCCCCGGCGCCACCAACATGGTGACCCCGGTGCGCGATTCGATGGCCGATTCGATACCGATCGTGGTGATCAGCGGCCAGGTCGCCACCCAGGCGATCGGCAGCGACGCGTTCCAGGAAGCACCGATCAGCAACATCATGAGCGCGTGCGCCAAGCATGTCTTCCTGATCACCGAAACGGCGCAACTGGAAGCCACCCTGCGCACCGCCTTCACCATCGCGCGCAGCGGACGGCCGGGGCCGGTGGTCGTGGACATTCCCAAGGACGTGCAGAACGCCCTGATCCGCTTCGAGGGCGAAGGCGAACTGCCGCTGCCCGGCTATCGCGCCCGCCTGCGCACCGTCGAACACGCGATGCTCGACGACGCCGACTGCGCGACATTTTTCGACGCCCTGTCGCATGCCAAGCGTCCGCTGATCTATGCCGGCGGTGGCGTCATCGCCGGTGGTGCGGCACCTGCGTTGCGGGCGTTCGTCGATGCATTCGGCCTGCCCGTCACCACCACACTGATGGGCATCGGCGGCTACGACACCACCCAGCCGCTGGCCCTGCACATGCTGGGCATGCACGGCACCGCCTACGCCAACTATGCGGTGGACGATTGCGACTTCCTGTTGACGCTGGGCGCGCGTTTCGACGATCGCGTAGCCAGCGTACCGGCGCAGTTTGCGCCGCACGCAAAGTTCATCGCGCACATCGACATCGACCCGGCGGAAATCGACAAGGTCAAGCAGACCCATTGGCATCACGTGGGCCCGCTGGACCGCGCGCTGCAGCGCCTGATCCAATACGGCAAGGACCATCGCGTGCGCCTGTCGCTGGGCGACTGGCACGCACACGTCGCCGCACTCAAGCGCACGCACGCGATGAACTACGACCACGCCAGCACGCTGATCCAGCCATACGCGGTGCTGGAGGAAATCAATCGCCACGCGCAGGGCCGCGCCATCGTCACCACCGGCGTGGGCCAGCACCAGATGTGGACCGCGCAATATCTCGATTTCCGTGCGCCACGCCATCTGCTGACCTCCGGTTCGATGGGCACGATGGGCTTCGGCCTGCCGGCGGCGATCGGCGCGCAATTGGCGCGGCCCGATGCGCTGGTAATCGACATCGACGGCGACGCCAGCATCCGCATGAACCTGGGCGAGCTGGAAACGGTCACCACCTACGGCCTGCCGGTGAAGATCCTGGTGCTCAACAACGTCGGCGACGGCATGGTGCGGCAGTGGCAGAAGCTGTTTTTCAAGGGACGCTTCGCCTCATCGGACAAAAGCCTGCATCGCAAGGATTTCGTCCGCGCCGCCGAGGCCGATGGATTCACCTGGTCGCGGCGCCTGGAAAACCCGGCGGAACTGGCCTCCACCATCGCCGATTTCCTGCACTTCGACGGCCCCGCCTTCCTGGAAGTGATGATCGATCCCGATGCCGGCGTGTATCCGATGGTTGGCCCGGGCAGCAACTACTCGCAGATGATCACCGGCCCATTCATCCCCGCACGGCACGCCTCGCACGCCGGCGACGCGGCCGCCACCGACAGCTTCTAACCCGCCCGAATCACCGGAGCCAAGGCCATGCAACACACGCTTTCCATCTTGCTGCAGAACGAAGCCGGCGCGCTGGTTCGCGTCGCCGGGCTGTTCGCGGCGCGCGGCCACAATATCGACACGCTGACGGTCGCGGCCACCCATGATCCGGCGGTCTCGCGGCTCACGCTCACCGTGCGCGGCGACGACGCCAAGCTGACCCAGATCCTGCAGCAGACGCGCAAACTGGTCGACGTGCTGCAGGTGGAGCATCCCGCGCAACCATGAATGCAAGGCTTGCATCCGGCGAAACCGAAACCGTGCTGACGGCCGCAGCGGTATTGCGGCGCGCCGAAGCGGCGCGCGTGTACGAGGTGGCGCACCACACCGCGCTGGAACCGGCCTCGCTGCTGTCCGAACGGCTGGGCGCCACCGTGCTGCTCAAGCGCGAGGACCAGCAACCGGTGTTCTCGTTCAAGCTGCGCGGCGCCTACAACCGCATGGCGCAACTCGATCCCGCGCAGCGCGCGCGCGGCGTGGTCGCCGCGTCCGCCGGCAATCATGCACAGGGCGTGGCGCTGGCGGCCGCGCGGCTGGGCGTCCAGGCCACCATCGTGATGCCGGTGACCGCGCCGCAGGTAAAGGTCGACGCCGTGCGCCGCCTGGGCGGGCGCCATACCGAGGTCGTGCTGGCGGGGGACTCCTACAGCGACGCACAAGCCCAGGCGCAACGCCTGCGCGATGCGCTCGGCGCCACCTTCGTGCATCCCTTCGACGATCTGGAGGTGATCGCCGGCCAGGCCACCATTGCGCTGGAATTGCTGGCGCAGCACCCCGGCTCCCTGCACGCCGTATTCGTGCCGATCGGCGGCGGCGGACTGATCGGGGGCGTCGCCGCGGTGATCAAGGCGCGCCGGCCCGATATCCGGGTCATTGGCGTACAGGCCAGCGATGCCGATTCGATGGCGCGCGCGCTCGACGCGGGCGAACGCGTGGTCCTGGACGACGTGGGCCTGTTCGCCGACGGCACCGCCGTCAAGCAGGTCGGCACGTTGACGTTTTCGCTGTGCCGGCAATACGTGGACGAGGTGCTGCGCGTGGATACCGACGCCATCTGCGCGGCGATCCGCGACATTTACCAGGATACCCGCAGCATCCCCGAGCCTTCGGGCGCGCTGGCGGTGGCGGGGCTCAAGCAATACGTCGCCGCGCATGGCGCAAAGGGCGGCGCGCTGGTGGCGGTGGTATCGGGCGCCAACATGAATTTCGACCGCTTGCGCTTCGTCGCCGAACGCGCGGAAGTGGGCGAGCAGCGCGAGGCCGTGTTTGCGGTGACCATTCCCGAACAACGCGGCAGTTTCCGGCGTTTTTGCGCCGCGCTGGGGCAGCATGCGATCACCGAGTTCAATTACCGCATCGGCGATGCGCAGGCGGCGCACATCTTCGTGGGTGTGCAGACTGGCCAGCGCGGCGAACGCGAAGCGCTGACCGAGGCCTTTCGCGCGAACGGTTTCGGGGTGCTGGATCTCACCGACGATGAACTGGCCAAGCTGCACCTTCGCCACATGATCGGCGGACGCTCGCCGCTGGCGCGCGATGAGCGGCTTTATCGCTTCGACTTTCCCGAACGCCCCGGGGCGCTGGCGCGCTTCCTGGAGCGCATGCATCCGGACTGGAACATCAGCCTGTTCCACTATCGCAATCATGGCGCCGACTACGGGCGCATCCTGGTCGGCATGCAGGTGCCGCCCAGCGAGCATGCCCTGCTCGGGGGGTTTCTCGACAGCCTGGGTTATCCGCACATCGACGAAAGCGACAATCCGGCTTATCGACTGCTGTTGCGCGCGTAAGGCGCGGCGTTTGCGTCAGGCGTCCAGCATGTCGTCGAACGACCGGCCCGCGTCCAGCTCGAACACGTGGTTGTCGTAATCCATGAAGTACAGCGCGGTGTCTTCTCGCGCCATGAAGTGTTCGACGTCGGAGGTGGCCAGTTTGTCCGCGCAGACCGCCAGCTCATCGCGACTCACGCCAAGTGCGATGTGGTCGCCGTTGCGGCACGAGGGCCCCGTGCCCTGCCGCAGCAGGAACCACACGCCGCCCAACCTGGCGCAACTTTGCTGATGGCCGTTGCCGTCGGGCCAATCGGCCACGACTTGAGCCCCAAGGACGCTGGCAAACAGCTCTGCGGTACGCGCAGGGTCACGCACGATCAGTGCAATGTGACTGATTGACGAGACCATGAACACCCCACCCCCCAAAACGGTGCACGATCCTAGACTGATCGCACCGGCAGGGGCAATGTACTCCCCCCGCGCGCCTGGTGGGACAACGCACCGTTTCCGGGCCGGAGCGGCACGCTACACTTGGTCAATGTCTCCCACTTCCCGCAAGCGCCCCCGGCGCAATCCCCCGGCGCCGACCTCCACGCGCACGCGCACCGCCGCCACGCCGACGGTGCGCAAGGCGCAAAAGCCGGCCGACAGCTCCACCCGTGCCGCCCGCGTGCTGGATGGGCTGCTGCGTCCGCTGCCCGAACGCCACCGCCAGAAAGCGCACGATATCCTGGTACTGACCCGCATGGACCGGCCGATCGGCGCCTTGCTGCTGCTGTGGCCGACCTGGTGGGCGCTGTGGCTGGCGGCTGGCGATTTTCCGCCGTGGAAGCCACTGATCATCTTTACCCTGGGCGTGTTCGCCATGCGCGCGGCGGGTTGCGCGATCAACGATTTCGCCGACCGCAAGCTCGACCCCCAGGTCGCACGGACGGCTGGACGGCCGATCGCGGCCGGACGGATCACGCCACGCCAAGCCCTGATCGTGTTCGCCGCCCTCCTGGCGTTCGCCTTCCTGCTGGTGCTGCTGACCAATCCGCTGACCATCAAACTCTCTTTCATTGGCGCGGGCCTGGCGGCGCTGTATCCGTTCACCAAGCGCTATACCGATCTGCCGCAGGTGGTGCTGGGCGCGGCATTCGGCTGGTCGATCCCGATGGCGTTCGCCGCGGTGGGCAACGGCGTGCCGCCGTTGGGCTGGCTGTTGTTCATCGCCAACATCCTGTGGTCGGTGATCTATGACACCGAATACGCGATGGTCGACCGCGAGGACGACTTGAAGGCCGGCGCGCGCTCCACCGCGATCCTGTTCGGCGACGCGGATCTTCTGATCATCGGCGTACTGATGGGCACCTTCATGGTGGCGCTGGCGATGATTGGCACCCGCGCGCACCTCGGCTGGCCCTACTGGCTGGCGGTGGCGGCCTGCGCGGGACTGTTCGGCTGGCAGCAGTGGCTGATCCGCCATCGCGAGCGCGACGCATGCCTGGCCGCATTCCGGCACAACAACTGGGTGGGCCTGACCTTGTGGATCGGCATCGCACTGGCCGTGGCCGTGGCCGTGCGTTGAATTTTCGATGCTAGCGACCGGGTATCGGCGCTCGCGCAAGCGCCCATACATCGACCCGCGCCACGCCGGCCCGCTTGAGCACAGCCGCGCATTCGGCGAGCGTCGCCCCGGTGGTGAAGACATCGTCCAGCACGGCCACGTGCGCGGGTAGCTGCGCACCCTTGCGCAGGGCAAAGGCGTTGCGCAAATTGCGGCGCCGTTCGATCGCCGTCAAGCTGGTTTGCGCGTCGGTATGTCGTACGCGTTGCAGCACGTCCCACCGGCACGGAATGCGCAGCGAGCGCGCCAGCGGCCGGGCCAATTCCAGCGCCTGGTTGTGGCCGCGCTGGCGCAGTCGCCGCGGATGCAGCGGAACCGGCAAGATGAGCTGCGGCAGCGCGCGCGGGGTTTCATGCCGCCACACCTGCGCCAGCGCCCGGCCCGCGGCGAGATCGCGGCCGAACTTGAAACGCGTTTCCAGCCGGTCCAGCGGCCATGCATAGCGGAACGGCGCCCACGCCGCATCCCACGGCGGCGCCTTGAGCAGGCAGCGGCCGCATTGCGGCGCCGATGCGGGCAAGGGCAATGCGCAACGTGCGCAGCATGGCGTGTTGCGTGGCCATTCGGCGATGCAGGCGGCGCAAAGGTCGATGCCGTCCATGCCCGCGTCGCCGCACAGCAGGCAGCGCCATGGCAGCAGCCAGCGGTGCCAGGCATCCAGCAGATGTTTTGCCGCGCTCATGCAGTGGGAGTGCCGGCCTAACCGCGCAACCTGGGTATGCGTGCGCGCGGCATACCGCCCTGGTCTGTAGCCACGAATCCTTTCCTTGGGATGGACAGAGGCCGGATGGTAGCGGGTTTGGCATCCCCTTCCGTCAACCATTCCACCCCGTATTGAGTTGACAGCCTTCCGGGTCACTTCCACACTTATGCGCCGCACGTTTTCCGGAACCGATGCCCATGTCCGTAGCCGCACTTCGCCATGACTGGACGCGCGATGAAGTCGTCGCCCTGTTCGCCCTGCCGTTCAACGAACTGCTGCACCGGGCGCACAGCACGCATCGCCAGCACCACGACCCGAATGCGGTGCAGGTGTCCACGCTGCTGTCGATCAAGACCGGCGGCTGCCCGGAGGATTGCGGCTATTGCCCGCAGGCCGCGCGCTACCACACCGGCGTCAAGGCCGAAAAGCTCATGTCGGTGGACGCCGTCCTGGCCCGCGCCCAGGCCGCCAAGGACGCCGGCGCCAGCCGCTTCTGCATGGGCGCGGCCTGGCGCAGCCCCAAGGACCGCGATGTCGCCCAAGTCGCCGACATTGTCTCGGCGGTCAAGGCGCTGGGCCTGGAAACCTGCGCCACGCTGGGCATGCTGACCGAGCCGCAGGCCAAGACGCTCAAGCAGGCCGGGCTCGACTACTACAACCACAACCTCGATACCGCGCCGGAGTTCTACGACCAGATCATCCACACGCGCCATTATCAGGATCGCCTGGATACGCTCGAACATATCCGCGAAGTGGGCCTTAAAACCTGCTGCGGCGGCATCGTCGGCATGGGCGAAACGCGTACGCAGCGCGCCGGCCTGCTGCAGACGCTGGCCAACCTGCCCGAGCACCCGCAGTCGGTGCCGATCAACCAGCTGGTGCAGGTGGAAGGCACGCCGCTGCACGGCACCGAGGCGCTGGATCCGTTCGAGTTCGTACGCACCATCGCCGTCGCACGCATCCTGATGCCGGCCTCGATGGTGCGCCTCTCCGCCGGCCGCCAGCAGATGGACGACGCGGTGCAGGCGCTGTGCTTCTTCGCCGGCGCCAATTCGATTTTCTACGGCGAAAAGCTGCTGACCACCGGCAACCCCGACGTCGAGCACGATCGCGCCCTGTTCCGCCGCCTGGACCTGCACGCACTGGAGGTCGCCCAGGACACCGACACCGTGCACGCCGACATCCTGGAGACCCAAGCGGGCAGCTGCGGCAACGGCTGCGGCTGCCATGCCGCGGCCTGAACTGCTTGCGCGCCTGGCCGTCCAGACGGCCGAACGCGCGCAAGCCCGGCTGCAACGGCACCTGCGCACCATCGCGCGCGCCGATGGCCCGTGGGTGGAAAGCCAGGGGCGCCGCCTGCTGGCTTTCTGCACCAACGATTACCTGGGCCTGGCGCAACATCCCCAACTGATCGCCGCATTGAAAGAAGCGGCCGATGCCGATGGCGTGGGCAGCGGTTCCGCGCACCTGATCTGCGGCCATCGCCGCGAGCATGCCGCGCTGGAAGAAGCGCTGGCCGAATGGACCGGCCGCGAACGCGCCCTGCTTTTTTCCACCGGCTACATGGCCAATCTGGGCACCATGCAGGCGCTATTGCAGCGCGGCGACCTGTGCGTGCAGGACAAACTCAACCACGCCTGCCTGCTCGACGGCGCGCAGCTTTCCGGCGCGGACCTCAAGCGCTACCGGCATGCGGACGTGGATGCCGCCGAGCGCCAGCTGCGCGGCAACCCGGACGCCTGCGCACTGCTGGCCACCGATGGCGTGTTCAGCATGGACGGCGACATCGCGCCCCTGCGCGAACTGGCCGCACTGTGTCGCCGCGAACGCGCCACCTTGATGGTCGACGATGCGCACGGCCTGGGCGTACTGGGCGATAACGGCGCCGGCAGCGTGGCGCACGCCGGATTGAACGCAGGCGAGGTGCCGGTGCTGATGGCCACGCTCGGCAAGGCGCTGGGATGCAGCGGCGCCTTCGTCGCCGGTTCGGCTGGTTTGATCGACGGACTGACGCAATTTGCGCGCACCTACATCTACACCACCGCCATGCCACCCGCGCTGGCGGCAGCGGCACGGCGCGCCGTGGCGCTCGCCCGCCAGGAAAGCGGACGGCGCGAAAAACTCGCCGGCCTGATCCAACGCTTTCGGCGCGGCGCCACCGAACTGGGCCTGCCCCTGATGCCCTCGCACACCGCCATCCAGCCGCTTTTGCTCGGCGATGCCGGGCGCGCCCTGGAAGCATCCAAGGCGCTGGAAGCGAAGGGTTTGCTGGTGGTGGCGATCCGCCCGCCCACCGTGCCGCAGGGCCAGGCGCGGCTGCGCATTACGCTGACCGCCGCGCACGAAGAAACCCACGTCGACAGGCTGCTGGAAGCGCTCGCCGCCCTGCGCCTGGCAGACGCGCCGGTATAATGGCCAGTCCAGCGTCCCCGCCTTGCCTATGTCGATCCTCAATATTTCCGCCTACCGCTTCGTCAGCCTGGACGATTTGCCGGCGCTGCGCGAACGCGTGCTGGCGCAATGCCATGCGCTCGCGTTGAAGGGCACGATCCTGCTGGCGCCGGAGGGCATCAACCTGTTCCTGGCCGGCTCCCGCCAGGCCATCGCAGCGTTCATGCGTTGGCTTGGCGAGGACACGCGCTTTGCCGACCTTGAGACGAAAGAATCGCTGTCCGACGAAATACCCTTCAAGCGCATGCGCGTGCGGTTGAAGAAGGAAATCATCACGCTGCGCCATCCCGCCATTCGCCCCGAAGGCGGCCGCGCGCCCGCGGTGGATGCCATCACGCTCAAGCGCTGGCTCGATCAGGGTCATGACGACGACGGCCGCGAGGTGCTGTTGCTGGACACGCGCAACGCCTACGAAACCGACGTGGGCATGTTTGCGCAGGCCATCGACTATCGCATCGCCAGCTTCACGCAACTGCCGGCGGCGCTGGCCGCCGATCGGGCGCGTTACGCGGACAAGACGGTCGTCTCCTATTGCACCGGCGGCATTCGCTGCGAAAAAGCCGCGCTGCACATGCAGGACGCCGGCATGCAGCGCGTTTATCAATTGGAAGGCGGCATCCTGAAATACTTCGAGCAAGTCGGCGCTGCGCACTGGCAGGGCGACTGCTTCGTGTTCGACGAGCGCGGCGCGGTGGATCACGCGCTGGCGCCGGCAGCGCCATCGGCCCGCGCGTGGGAAGACACCGCAAAGGCCGGCGCCGCATGAGCCTGCATATCCAGACGCACGGCAGCGGCCCGATCCCGCTGGTGATGATCCACGGCTGGGCCATGCACGGCGGCATCTTCGCGCCGCTGGTGCAGGCGCTGGCCGAACACTGCACCCTGTATCTGGTGGACCTGCCCGGACACGGCTACTCGCGCGATAGCGAGCTGCCATTGGATCCGGCCATCTGCGCGCACGCGATCGCCGACGCCACGCCACCGGCAGCGTGGCTGGGCTGGTCGATGGGCGGGCTGGTCGCGCTGCGCGCCGCGCTGGACCTCCCGCAACAAGTGCGTGGACTGGCCATGCTATGCGCCACGCCGCGCTTCGTCAGCGCGCCGGACTGGCCGCAGGGCCGCGAACAAGCGCTGGTGCAACAATTGGCAACGGATCTTGAGACCGACTACCACGCCACCGTCGATCGTTTCCTGACGCTGGAAGTGATGGGCAGCCGCGATCCGCGCGGCGAGCTGCGCAAGCTGCGCGAGCAGGTCTTTTCGCGCGGCGAACCGAATCTGCGCGTGTTGCAGGAAGGTATCCGCCTGCTCGATCAAACCGACCTGCGCGCCGCGTTGCAGCGCTTGAAACCGGGCAACAGCTGGTGGGCCGCCGGCCGGCTCGACCGCCTGGTGCATCCGCAGGCCATGGAATGGTCGGCCGCGGCGAGTGCCGGCCCCTTCCACGTCATCGCGCACGCCGGCCACGCCCCTTTTCTGAGCCATGCCGATGCCGTTGCCCAAACGCTGCTGCCCTGGCTCGAGGCCCACCGATGAGCGATTTCCACCTCGACACGCAACGCGTGCGCGCCAACTTCGGCCACGCTGCCGACAGCTACGAAAAACACGACGCCCTGCAGCGCGAGGTGCAGCAACTGTTGCTGGAGCGGCTGGATTTCTATCTGCAGCAACCGTCGCGGGTGATCGACGTCGGCGCAGGCACCGGGCGCGGCTCGGCGCTGCTGAAAAAGCGCTACGCCAAAGCGCAGGTGATCGCCGTGGACGCCGCGCTGCCGATGCTGCGCACGGCCAGGGCACACGCCGGTTGGCTCAAGCCGTTTCTGCGCGTGTGCGGCGAGGCGACGGCGTTGCCGCTGCCCGATCACAGCGTCGAGGTGCTGCATTCGAACCTGTGCTTTCAGTGGATCGACGATCTGCCCGCGTTGTTCGGCGAATGCGTGCGCGTACTCAAGCCCGGCGGCATGCTGCTGTTCTCCACCTTCGGCCCGGACACCTTGCGCGAGCTTCGCGCCGCATGGGCCTCGGTGGACCAGCATTCGCACGTGGGCCGCTTCCTGGACATGCACGACCTGGGCGATGCGATGATCGCGGCGGGGCTGCGCGATCCGGTGCTGGACGTGGATCGCTACACCCTCACCTATAGCGATCCGCAGGCGTTGCTGCGCGAACTCAAGGGCCTGGGCGCCACGCATGCCGACCGCGGACGCGAGCGCGGCCTCACCGGCAAGCGGCACTTCCGCGGCATGCTGGCCGCCTACGAAGCGATGCGCGTGGACGGGCTCATTCCCGCCACCTGGGAAGTGGTGACAGCGCATGCCTGGGGCCCGCCGCCAGGGCAATCGCGTCGCGCGAAAGACGGCGGCGAAATCGCCAGCTTTTCCATCGACAGCCTGCGCGGCTCGCGCCGCCGCTGAAACGCCCCGCCTGGCGATGCAAGCGTGACCGCTATGCGCGCTTGGCGGCGCACGCCTTGTGCCGGAAGCAATCCACCAGATGATCGTTGACCATGCCGGTGGCCTGCATGAAGGCGTAGCAGATGGTGGTGCCGACAAAGCGGAAGCCGCGCTTTTTCAGATCCTTGCTCATGCGATCGGACAGCGGCGTGCTGGCCGGCACCTCGCCCTTCGCGCGCCAGCGGTTCTGCACCGGCTTGCCCTGGACGAAAGACCACAGATACGCATCGAGACTGCCGAACTCCTCGATGACCTGCAGCGCCGCCTTCGCATTGCCGCGCGCCGAGGTCATCTTCAGGCGGTTGCGGATCAGGCCGGGATCGAGCAGCAACTTTTCCAGCTCGCGATCCTTCATTGCCGCAACGCGCGCGATGTCGAAATTGTGGAAAGCGCCCCGATAATTGTCGCGCTTGTGCAACACCGTACGCCACGAAAGCCCCGCCTGCGCACCTTCCAGGCACAGAAATTCGAACAGCATGCGATCGTCGTGCAGCGGCACGCCCCATTCGGCGTCGTGATACGCCTGCATCAACTCCCCATCGGCCGCCCAATGACAACGTATGCGTGTGGTCACCGCAACTCTCCCCTTTTGGCAATCTCAAATAAAATCTCGCCCATAATTTCCCCAACCGCTCGTCGATAGGCTCTGAAATCATCGTCGTCACAGGTCTCTTGAACCCCTCGAACGGACTCATTCAGTTTTGCATTTATCTCAAGCATCAGAGCGCTAATTTCACTCTCCGCTATCTTATTTTTGATCATAACCTCTTCTCGAAATTGAGTTATGGGGATAAGCCACGTGTTTATTGCGAGCTGCACTTGCGTTCGAGAATGGGACTCTCCTTGCAGGGGAACAGACATCCCGACAGTCACATTTAACAAAGGGACCAGACCAGATGACAGCGACAGCATGAAACGCTGGGAAACCTCAGGTTCTGACTCCTTTGTTCTCGTTGTTCTTGTCGCGAAAACCGAACGGTGTAGGAGCGCTTTGCGGCTACCTAATGACCACATCAGAGACCGGGAGTAGGACCAGCACCGCGAAGACAGCGGCACTGACGAGAGAGATTATTAAGAACGCGCTGGCGACCTTTGCACGCCTAACGCCTCCTTTAGACTTTATGAATAAAAGCATTGTGACCGCGATAATGGTTGCCAATGAAAAATATGAATAAACGCCAAGTCGGCCGAAGCTAACCAGATGCGGCTGCACTTCTCCTGTTTTATACGCCATGATCGCGACGTGATAGAGCTGACCAAAAGTGTAAGCACATTGAACTGCCGCGACGAACGCGACAGCGGTCAGGAAAATGGATATCAGCCCACCCCTCAATGTCGGTGACATATGCGCCATTTTCCTGGTGGTACGACCAATTTTCCGTAGCAGGTCACGAGTGTTCCAAGCGGCTGATCAAAGGGCAACAGCCAAGACCCAGGGATGAGCGATCTTGCGCCTTATCGGCAATCGTCGTTGTCATCGTGCGGCCGAGAAAATTTTCAATGTTTTTATAGAGAGTGTTGCTGTATGAATTTCTGCTCACCGTAATGCACCGATCGCAACGGTTTTCCGTGGCACGACCGCTTATGGTGTTCGGGCAGTCCTAGTAAGCGCCGTAGCATTTCCACGCTTTGGCACTTTCCCTGTACACACATTGGTTCGTACCGGGACCCGTATAAGAAAACGATAGCTCATAACCGTTATCGACTTGTCGATACTTAAACGGCGTTACTTTTCTATCTGGCGTGGTAGCTACCAACCTATCGCCGGCAATGAACTTTGGAACTAGCTGATTCAACGAAGAGGGATAGGCATCATTGACCTGATGATACGCGTCAAGTGCTTTAATCACAGGTGCAGCGGCTGCATAGCCGCTCTTTGCCTTGACGCCATCTCCAGGTGCGACACATGCAGAAAAAATCACGACACCGGATATCAGAAAATTCTTCACAATGTTCATTGTTTGCACTCGCATGAACCTTCGATTAAACGTGGCTTGGTTTACATCTCCACTCCGTTAGCTTCGAATACACATAGCTCTGCCACATCTGTGCTTGTGCTTCATAATTACCGTTCTTATACCTAGCTTAGAACTGAGCAAGGTTGGCGGCCGGATTATTTATTGACCGGTCATAGGAATGCGGATCACTGTCGCCGGCCGAACTGGCCCAGCAGTTTGATGTGCATCGGGTCGGCTTGCGGGAAGCGTCCCGACGCCGAGTCGTAATAGCGTGCGCCGTTGTATTCGAGCCCGGTCTCTGCGTAAGCTCCCCCAGTTCCTGGACACACAGCAAGTAGAACTTTCTGGCATCTTTTCCGCTAGGAGGTTCCATGAAGAAATCCAAATTCAGCGAGGCGCAGATCGTCTCGATTCTCAAGCAGGGTGATGCCGGTGTACCGGTAAAGGATTTGTGCCGGCAGGCGGGGATCAGCTCGGCGACGTACTACCAGTGGAAATCGAAGTACGGGGGCATGGACGCTTCGGACCTGAAACGGGTCAAGGAGCTGGAAGCGGAGAACGCCAAGCTCAAGCGAATGTATGCCGAGCTGGCGCTGGACAATGCGGCGATGAAGGACCTGATCGCAAAAAAATTGTAGGGCCGGCGCAGAAGCGCGAGGCGGTGCGTTTTCTCGTTGAGGTGCATGCACGCCCCTTGCGCCGGTCCTGCGACTGCGTCGGCCTGTCCCGCGCGGCGTGGTACGCGCCGCCATTGGATTGGACGGTGCGGGACGCTGAGGTTATCGCGGCATTGTCCAAGTTGATCGAGGCCAAGCCTAGCCGCGGCTTCGACAAGTGTTGCCAGATCCTTGAAAGAACCCATCCGCAATGGAACCACAAGCGTATTTACCGGGTGTACTGTGACATGAAACTCAACCTGCGCCGGGCCGCGACGCGGCGCTTGCCCAAGCGTGAACGTGTGCCCTTGTACGTGCCGGAGCGCCCGGACATGGTGTGGTCGGCCGACTTTATGCTGGATGCCCTGATCTGCGGGCGCCCATTGCGTACCTTCAACATCGTCGATGACTTTAATCGCGAGGCTGTGCATATCGAGATCGATACCTCGATCACGTCGGCACGCTTGGTGCGCATCTTCGAGCGTATCGCCCAGGAGCGTGCGTTGCCTCAAGTGCTACGAACGGACAACGTGCTAACTCTGGAGTCAAGTACGTAATCAGGTTACAGCAATGCGCAGCCGCTTTTAGCGTCTGTTGGACAACTACCGCAACCTTCATCCGCGATGTCCCATGGGCTTCCACGTCGTCAAGGTCTCCTAATCTAACCATAGTGAACACGAGGTCCGAAGCGGCCTCGAACGTGCCTAAAACAGCATGGAGAACCCGTGGAAGGTCCGAGCATTATCTACAGGATCCTAAGCGGTCCCAACGGCCCTACTGAGCGGGATCGATCCACGGGGTAAAGCGGTCTCGAAGTAACAGCGGTAAAGGGTCTGATGCTTGACTAATCCATAAGCGACGCGCGCCATTTTGGCAGCGACGGCGGTGAGCGCCTTACGTTTTCGATCAGCATTTTTCGGGTCATTTTGGATATAGCGCTCATACTTGTTTCGGAAGCTGTTTTCACGCATCCGCACAGCGATAGTGGCCGCAAACCAAAAGGCAAAACGGAGTCTCGCATTGCCTCGTTTGGACAAGCGCTCCTGACCGCGGCGTTCGCCTGATTGAGACTTGGCCAGGTCCAGTCCGCAGTACTTGAGAAATTGTCGATGATGAGCAAAGCGACGCATGTCGCCGGCCTCAGCCAAGATGGTCAACGCGATGACTGGTCCCACGCCTGGGAGAGAACACAGGACGTCATAATCGGGGTTGCCATTCAAAAGTTGATGGGCTTGTGCGGACAAAGCGTCGCGCTGCTCAATCAGTACTTGGTATCGCTCAAGTTGAAGGCGAAAGGTCGTGATCGCCAGTGAGTCCTCAGCAACGGGTAAACCGATACTGTGGCCTGCACAATCGTACAATTCGCTTAGCCACGTTGTCTTATTCACCTTTCTTCCCACCAGTTCCCAGGCTTGTTGCCGGAAGGTTTCGCGGTCGAGTCGATGAACCGAAGCGGCAGTGGGAAACCGGAGCAGGAAGCGAACAAACCAATCTGCATGAGACGTGTTGAAGTAGCGCTCCATCTCGGGAAAATACAGTGGAAGGTAATGGGTTAGAAGGCTGTGCTGCAGCCGTGTGCGAGCAAGGCTAATCTGGTAATACGTTTTGGACAGCTCCTGCAAGCCATGATGCCCCGCTACGAGTGGATCGACATAACGCATCGTCATCCCCTGCTTGAGCAAGGCCATGATCACGCTTGCGTCCTTGGGATCGTTCTTGTCCCACGAGTTGAACATGGCCTCTCGATAGCGAGCCCCGGCAATCGATGAAACGAGGAAAACGTCAAAACCTTCATCAACCAGCCGATAGGCCAAAGTGCGGTGACAGTCACCAGTCGGCTCCATGGCGACCCGGATGGGCTGAGGTAATGAGTGGAGCAATGCGACCAATGCTTGGTGATCTTCAGATGAACTAGCCATCCTAAAACGTCGGCGCTTCTCATCCGGCACTTCGATCAACACCGCATGGTGGCGTTTGGCGATATCAATCGCCACCCAGGTGGCAACGGGCGTAGCATCAGTAGGGGCAGTCATCGTCGTTGAACTCCTAAGGCGTGTGAGAACCCTCAGGATGATCTCAATGACGGTGACTGCCCATCTGCTAACCATACTTCCAGATGTACTATGGGCCGGAGTTCCTTGGCGAAGTGTTCACGCAATGGGCCAAGGCGCATGGCATGGCCATCCGGTACACCCAGCCGGGAAAGCCGAACCAGAACGCTTACATCGAACGCTTCAACCGCACCTATCGTGAAGAGGTGCTCGATCAATACCTTTTCACCCGTCTCGACGACGTGCGCGAGGCCACGTGGCAGTTCCTCATCGACTACAACGAGCAACGTCCCCATGATGCACTCGGCGCTATGACGCCGGCCGAATATCGCGATCACTACGCCAAAAGTTCTACTTCTGAAATGTCCGCTTGACGGGGGAGCTTACGTCTGCATCGAAGTATTGCCCCCGGGAATCGGATGTTCCAAAACAAAAAAGCGCCCGTATGGCGCTTTTTTTTCAGCACCCTGTGGCGCGATCATTTGGCAACGAATTGGACAGAACCATCAGATCCAAGACCAAAACCAAGCACCAAATATGTAATACCACTAGTTAGCTTTAATGCCTTTGTTCTTTCAATGAAACCCGCAGGGACTTGGCCATAATTGACTTTTGACAACTCTTTTCCCGTGCCAGGAGGAAGATCGAATGCCCAGACGGGATGCTTATAGTCCCACTGCCCGGCGTCATTCTTCTTGACTACGGAGAACGAGTTGATTTCAACGCTTTCACCAAGTAGGCCATGGCTTGTCCTTTTGATTACAAAAGAGGGTGCTTGACCTTGTGACTGAGATACCACGATAGCGAATCGAGATGAGAGCCCGCAAAGTAAGACGACAAATAACAGGGCAACGCAGACCTTTGAAATGAACTTCATCAATCGTCCCTCTCTTAATTGTGGTTCATGCCAAGGCCCATAGGACCAAGCAAATTTTCAAATCCGCTCAGATCAGGAGTTCCTTGATGCAAGGCAACGAAGTAGTCATGGACTATCGCAGCTTGCTGCTCGTATCGGTAATCAGTGAAGCATTTGTGTTCTGTCAGCGAGTAGTCGTAGACATGCTTGCCATACTTCCACGTTTCTCTCATGGCTTTTCCGTATGTGTAGCCCGGTTCATTTTGGTGCTGAAAAATGTGTGTCACTTCGTGTGCAAGCCACGCCTGATCACTCAAGTCACCCTGTGAGAAGTCCGGCAGGTACTGCGATGATGGAAAGTGAATCGTGTTGTTTATCGTTACGGCATCACCGTTAGCCAGTGGTATGGCTGCGCGAAAATCACCATCTGTGCCCGATTCGATATCGACCTGCGAAAAATTTACTGTATTGTTGAAAATCGGAGTAAGCATCGCAACTTCACCGGCGGTCAATGGGCGGAGACCGAGAGAGTCAAATGTACTCAGTGGGTCACTGATGGCATATGCGTACGTACTTAGACCACCATTCAGACCAAACGGATCACTTTGCACGTACCGCCCAGTGCTTGAGTCGTAATCACGATTGACGTTGTAACTGAGCCCCGTTTCGGCGTCGAAATACTGCCCTGGGAACCCAAGGTTATAGACATAACCGCTACTCGTCGGCGCTACTTCGTTCCACGGATTACCCTGGTAGGCATTCTGCCACTCGGTGTTTCCGGAACTGTCTGCAATGGCGCGTGGCGTGCCTAACTGGTCGGCGGTGACGTAAGCGATCGTGCTTGTGCCATTGGCCGTGTCCACGTTGGCCACCGGAATGCCATCCATCCAGATATAGTCCCGGTTGGTAGCACCGTATTCGGCAAGTATCCCACTGCCTTCGTTGTAGTCGTAACGCTCGGCGTTGCTGCCGGCAACCTTCTGGATGCGCTGGTTCAGCGCGTTGTAGGTGTAGTTGGCAACCGTGCTCCCACCCAGTTGCGCGGTGCTCATGCGGTTGCGGTCGTTGTACCCAAAGCCATACGTGCTGCCGGCTTCGCTGATCGCCGTGGTGTTGCCGTCCGCATCGACCGTTCGTGTGGCGTTGCCCGTGGCAATGAGTTGATGCGTGTTCGGGGTGTAGCTGTAGGTGCCGGTAGCGAGGCCGCTGCCGGTCTTGGTCAGGCGATCACCCGTTTGGTTGTAGGTGACGCTTTCCAGCGTCGTGCCGTTGGCCTCCGTCACCGCCGTGAGGCGGTATAGCGGGTCGTAGCTATAGGTCTCCGTCGCCGGGCTGGCGCCGGGGCTGTTGCCGATGGCCGTGATGTCGCCCATCGCATCGCGTGCCACGTGCAGGGTGAACGCGGGGCTGGTGAGGTCCGTCAGCCGGTAGTTGGCGTCGTAGGTGCGGGCGATCTGCTGGCCGTTGCCCAGGGTGTAGCCGCTGACCGGGCCAAAGGGCTGGTAGGTGACCGCGCTCACCGCCGTGCCGGCGCTGCCGCTGGGCGGCGTCACGCTGATGCCGGTGATGCGCCCATCGCCATCCCGGCTGTAGCTGACCAGGGTGCTGTCGGGGTAGACGATGCCGCTGAGGCGGCCGGCGTTGGTGAGGGCGTAGCCGGTGGTGTCGGTGCCGGCGCTGGTGATCTGTTGTTTCTGGATCACGTTGCCGCGGGCGTCGTAGCAGTAGACGGTGGTGACGGCGCTTTCGATGATCCGCGTCAACCGGCCGACCGGATCGCTGGTGCTGCAGCCGGTGGTGCCGTTGGGATCGTCGTAGCTGTAGGTAACGTTCTGCGTGCTGTCGGGGTAGCGGGTGCTGACAAGCCGATCCAGTGCGTCGTAGGTGTTGCTGGCGGTGATGCCCTTGGCGTCGGTCCGTGTCAGCACATTCCCGGCGGCATCGAAGGTGCGACTGGTCGTGCCCGTATCGGGGCTCACCTGGCCGGTGGCGTCGCTGAGGCCGTCGTAGCTGTAGGTGGTGGCGAGGTTGCTGGGGTCGGTGACCTGGGTGAGGCGGTCCAGGCTGTCGTAGCTGTACTGGGTGGTGGTGTTCTTCGTTGCAGGGTCGCTGCCGTTGTAGTTGTCCAGGGTCTGCACCAGGCGGTTCAGGGCGTCGTAGCCCAATTGGCGCGCGATGCCCAGGCCGTCGCTGCTCTGGATCAGGTTGCCGTTGGCGTCGTAGCTGCCCGTGGCGCTGGCGTTGAACACGGTGTGGCTAAGCCCATCGACCACGCTGGTGAGCTGGCCCAGGGTGTTGAAGGTGCGGGTGAGGCTTTGGTGCAAGGTGCCCGACGAGTCATAGACCTGTTCGGCGGTTTTGTCGCCGGCGGCATCCAGGGTGTACTGGATGGTGTTGCCCAGGGCATCGGTGATGGTGGTCAGGCGATGGGCGGCATCGTAGCCGTAGGTGGTGGTGACGCCATCGGGATCGGTGACGGTTTGCACGGCCCCGTAGGCGGTATAGGTGAAGCGAGTGGTGGCCCCGCCCACCGTGCGCGAGGCGAGCCAGCCGCGCGGGGTGTAGGTGAGATCGGTGTTGACGCCGTTGGCGTCGGTGAGGCGGGTGATGCGGCCGTCGGCGTCGTAGGAGGCGATGGTGGTGACGTGGCCCAGGGCGTCGGTGACCTGGTAGAGATCGCCGGGCTGGTAGCAGGCGGCGCCGGGCGTGCCGCAACCCGTCGTGCTGCTGCTGGTGTAGTAGCTGTAGCTCGTCGTCTGGGTGAGATCGGTACGGGGGCCGGTGGCGGTGAGCATCAGGCCCACCAGCGGGCAGTTACTTCCGACGGCGGTGCAGTAGGTGTAGGTGCGGCGGCGCACGCCGGCCGGCACCGCGCCGGTGTTCGAGCAGCTGTAGCCGCTATCGGCGCTGTTGGCCGGGTCGATGTCGCAGCGGGCCAGGGTCTGGCCGGTGGCGTTGTAGACCCATTGCGTGTTGCTCACTGTGTTGCCGTTGGCATCGAGCACGGTGCGCGTCAGCGGTACGCGCAGTGTGGTGTTCCAGGTGAAGTTGGTGGTGCGCTGGGCCGGAGATCCGGACGCGTCGATCTGTTGATCGAGCAGGCCGTTGACGTCGTAGGTGGTGGTAGTGACGTTGCCGTTGAAGTCCGTGGCACTCGCTGGATTGCCATTGGCGTCATACGTACGCGCCGCCGCCGTCTGATCACAACCCGGTCCGCAAGGCTGGCTCACTGACGCGATCTGCGCTCGGCCATAGGGGGTTGCAAATCCAATCGTGGTTTGGACTCCGCTCGGATAGGTAACGGCAGACGTTCCATCCGAGTTGTAAGCCACCTGAGTGAGATTGGCTATGCCTCCTATCTGCGACGACATGGCACGACCCTGGCTGTCGTAGTGGATGTCCACATAGCGTTGCCCCGCCTCATCAATAATGCCCGTCAAAAGATTCGGTGACCCCGATGGGGCATTGCCACTTTCGTCGTACTTGTAGACGCGCGTACGGCCATCCGGATAGGTCACTTGAGTCAAGTTTCCAGACGTGTCGTATGCATACGCAAGCGTGCCGCCGTCAGGCAGGGTGATCTGCGTGATCTGGCTACTGGCGTTGTAAACGAACTGGAGCTGTCGCCCGCTGGGTGCCGTGACGGTAATCAATAACCCGGCCATCGGTGCGATGGTCGTGGGTGTCGTCCCATCGCTATACGTCAGTGTTGTAACTTGACCGCTCAGATCAACGATCGAGGTTAGCGCGCCGCCTGCGTTGTAATTTTCGTATTGCTGCGTCTGGGCATCGAAATATGTCCAGCTTTGAACCTGGCCTAGGGCATTGTCGCTCTCAGTGAGCGTATCGCTGACATCTGGATCAGCGGCCCACACCCCATTGACCTTCTGGAAGGCAAACTCTTTCCCATCGGGTCGAAAAACAGTCGCGACAGGGGTGGTGCTGGTCTGATATTGAATGCTGCGGTCGTAATTATCCAGCCACTGCGCGCCGATGTTGGTCGGGGTAATCGAATTGCTGCTGTTGTAGTAGCGTTCGAACCGTAGAGAGTCACTGGATGAGTAATCCTTTTGATCCTCGTATTCGTTACCGGTACCCAGATTGATGGGGTCACCCGCTACGCTACAGGAGCAGCCATTGTTCTTGCTTGGGCTAAACGTAGGAGCGCACCAGAAGTACCAACCCGCCCAACCACCATCGTCATGATTTGGCTCGGAATAAACCGTATAGGCATAGCTGTAATTTACGCCTTCAAATGGCTTGCCTAGACAAGGTGGACTAGGCGGAGAAGATCCGCGAACCACATCCTCGCACGTGTAGTAGTAAGGTGGACTCAGAGGTCCGTGCGAATTCAACCACGCAACAAACCCATTACACGCTGCATATGCCTCACCTTGAGTCTCATACGTACCAGATTGATCGGCGGCATGCGCGTTTATCGAAATGGCGCTGCAAGAAACAGCCAACAGCGCACCGAGAATCAGTCCAAAAATACGAGTCATTTGATATCCCTGTCAGTTCGTGTCATTGGAGTTGTCGATGGTTTGCACAAGCGATTGATCACGTCGCAACCTAACTGCCGTTGGATACCTAATCCGCCCATGCCCTGCACCTGGTTGCCGTCCGCGTCGCAACTGCCGCTCGCACTGGCGTTGAATAAAGCGTGGATCGAGCCATTGAACGACCAGGCTGCCCTAGGTACTCGGAACCCCTCAAAGTCCAAACCTGCCTTCATACTTTAACGGAGTCAGCGCGCGAACCGCGCAGATAGCAAGGTTTGATGAGCGTCCAATGCGTCACGGCCTGCATGTCTTGCACGCAGTTTTCATATTGACCTTCGAAGCTGTAGAAGCATCCGTAGGGTGAAATGCAGGAAGCACTGTCCGCCATGACGGATGCCGGGTGGCTGATGGCTACTAACGCAAGCGCGAGCAATGCGCCTAAGCGCTGGAAACCTGGGCCGGGGATTCTTGATCGCTGACGGGTGGCAGCGTTGCCCCGAACATTCCATGCCCAACCCAGACACATCCGCAGGATGCACCGAACCAAATCCATTTGCTTGTCCTTCCCACCCCTTGCGATGTCGGGAAACGTAAGCACCAACTTGTGAAGGAATCGTGATAAGTAGCCTACAGGGCGACCGTTACGATATTTCTGGCGCGGATATAAGGGTTTTCCTACAAGAGCGGCCTTGGAAAGAGGGTCAAAGGATACGCACCACGCTCAGTGGCAAGACCGCGCCGTCATCGCTGGATCGGATGAATCGACAGCTCCGTACCGACCGTCTCAACCGATTGATGCCATGATTCCTACGACTACGCGCTGGCCAAGCCCATCAACGGACTCTACAAAGCGGAGCCGCCCCTCGACGCTCTTGGCGCAGGCTCCAGCCAAACCAGCCAGGGACAGTTGTTTGGATAATCCCGCGCCTACACGGTCGGTTGAAAGTAACGCACCGCTAAAACGTGCTCGCCGGGCGATGCGACGCACCATTACCAGGGCAGCGCATCAAGATCGACATTGCCGCCGGTAAGTACCAGCCCCACGCGTTTGCCGGCGAAACGTTCGCGCTGCTTGAGCACGGCGGCGAATACCGTGGCGCTCGACACTTCCACCACGATCTTCAAGGCCTGCCATAGCTGGCGCATTGCGGCGACGGTTTCCTCGTCGCTTACGGTGATGACGCTGACGCCATGCTCGCGCAGCGCTTGCAGGTTCGGTTCGCCGACGAAAGCGCGCAGGCCGTCGCACATCGTGTCCGGCGTGAAGCTGTCGATGCGCGCGCCGCGCGCCAGCGATTGCGCGGTATCGGCCGCGCCGGCCGGTTCCGCACCGTAGATCGCGATGGATGGCTGCAAACCGTGCGCGGCAATGGCGCAGCCGGCGGAGAGGCCGCCACCGCCGATCGGCGTGACCAGGGCATCGAGGCTTGCGCACTGGTGCAGCAGCTCCAGCACCAGCGTGCCCTGCCCGGCCATGACGCGCGCATCGGCATAGGGATGCACCATGATCGCTCCCGTGGCCTGCTGCACCTGGGCCGCCTTGGCTTCGCGCGCGGCGATGGTGGGGGCGCAGCGATGCAGGATCGCGCCCGCGCGCTCGATCGCTTCGAGCTTGGCGCGCACGGCGCCTTCGGGCACCACCACATGTGCGGGAATGCCGCGCGTCGCCGCCGCCAGCGCGAGTGCGTTGCCGTGATTGCCGGACGAGTGCGTCACCACGCCATGGGCGGCCTCTTCATCGCTCAACGACCACACCGCGTTGCACGCGCCGCGGAATTTGAACGCACCGCCGCGCTGCAGGTTTTCGCATTTGAAGTGCAGCTGGGCACCGGCCACGGCATCGAGTTCATCGCTGCGCAACACCGGTGTCAGGGTGGCGTAGGGCGCGATCCGCGCGGCGGCATCGCGAATGTGCTGGAGCGTGGGTAGCGATGCGCTCATGCCGGGTCGATCTCCACGCCGCAGCGAAACAGCCGCTCCGCGCCCGGTTCCAGGCGGACGGCGCTGGCGCAATCGGCACGGTTGAAGGCGTCGGACATGCTTTCCATCGGCTCCAGCGCCACCGCACGGCGCGCGTCGCGCGTCACCGTATCGGCGGTGAACACCAGCATGACGCCGCTCTCTTGCCATACATGGATGCGCATGCCGCTGACCGGGTCGCGCAGGCTGGTGCGCGCGCGGCCATCGGCATCTTTGGCGAGATTCGCGTAGGCGTGGTTGATGTCGGTGGCACCGATCGGCCTGGCGCGACGGAAGTCCAGTTCGCGCGGCGCTTCGTCGAGCGGTTGATACGCTTGCGCGCCCGGCAGCGGAATGAAATCGCCATCGGTGCGCACCAGCGTCGTGGCAGGAACCGTAAGCTCCCACGCATCGATGCCCTGATCGCCCAGCCGGAAATACGGATGCCAGCCGAAGAAACACGGTGCCGCGGTTTGGCCGACGTTGCGCAGGTGCGCCTGGAGAGTAAGTCCGCTGGCATCGAGCGTATAGGTCACCAGCACATCGACCGCAAACGGATAGCCGTCGAACTTGCCGGGCCGGATCACCGAGGTGGCGAAGGTGACATGCGCGCCCGATTCGTCCGCATGCTTGTGCGCGACGTCGAAATCCACGCCGCGCACGAAACCGTGCCGGGCGGCGCGTTGCGCGCCTTCCACCCCCGGCTGCAGGTCGTAGTCACGGCCATCGAAGCGGTAGCGCGCATCGGCGATGCGATTGGCGAACGGCGCCATGATGGCGAAGCGCGAGCTGGGGCGGCTTTCCAGCTCGGCACTGTCCCGATAACCGTCCGCAAGCTGGCGCACGCCCCCGTCCACCGCCTGCTCCAGACCGATCAGGACGGCGCCGCGGCGCGCCAGGCGGACGCAGCGACCACGCTTAATGTCGCGCAAAACGAGTATTTCGTGCGCGCCCAGCTGGTCCGACTCGATGCTGAATACGGTCATGCGCTTGTCCCGACGGGAAAAACCCGCATGTTAGCCTGATCCAACTTTGCCTTGTCCACGTGCCGCATGACCCTCGCCAACGAAACTGCCCCCGCCCCCATCCGCCTGCACGACTACCGCCGACCCGCATGGAGCGTGGACGCCATCGAACTGGACGTCGACCTGGGCATCGACAGCACCGAGATCAGCGCCCGGCTCAACGTGCGCCACGATCCCACCCAGCCCCAACCGCTGCGACTGGATGGCGAGGGCCTGGAGCTGTTGGCGATCTCGCTGGACGGCCGCCCGCTCGATACGGGCAGCTACCGCATCCACGACAACGGGCTGGAAGTGGATGGCGCACACGATGGCAGCGTGCTGGAAACCCGCGTACGGGTTAAGCCGGCCGCCAATACCACGCTGGAGGGCCTGTACCTGTCCGGTTCGCGCGAGAGCGGCTTCCTTCTGACCCAATGTGAAGCGGAAGGCTTTCGTCACATCACTTTTTTCCCGGACCGTCCCGATGTGCTCGCCCGTTTCACTGTGACGCTGCGTGCCGATCGCGCACGCTTTCCCGTGCTGTTGGCCGGCGGCAATCCCGATGGCAGCGGCGAGTTGCCGGAGGGGCGTCATTGGGCGCGCTTCGTCGATCCGCATCCCAAACCGAGCTACCTGTTCGCGCTGGTGGCCGGGCGGCTGGAAAGCATTCAGCGCGATTACCTTGCGGCGGACGGTCGCGCGGTAAAACTGGTGATGTGGTCCGAAGCGAACGTCATCGACCGCTGCCACTACGCGCTGGATGCGCTGGAACGCTCGATGCGCTGGGACGAGCGCAACTATGGTCGCAACTACGACCTGGATGTATTCCACGTCGTGGCCACGCACGACTTCAACATGGGCGCCATGGAAAACAAGGGCCTGAACATCTTCAACGCGAAGTACCTGCTGGCCGATCCTGACAGCAGCACCGACGAGGAATACCGCGCCGTCGAAGCGGTGGTCGCCCACGAGTATTTCCATAACTGGACCGGCAACCGCGTGACCTGCCGCGACTGGTTTCAACTGTCGTTGAAGGAGGGCCTTACCGTGTTCCGCGAGCAGCAGTTTTCCGCGGACATGAACTCCGCGCCGCTCAAGCGCATCGAAGACGTCTCGCTGCTGCGCCGCACGCAGTTTCCCGAAGACGCAGGCCCCCTGGCGCACCCGGTGCGTCCGGCCGAGTACCGGGAGATCAACAACTTCTACACCGCCACCGTCTACGAGAAAGGCTCCGAACTGGTGCGCATGCTCGCGGGCCGGCTTGGACCTGAAGGTTTCCGGCGCGGCATGGACACCTATTTCGAACGCCACGACGGCAGCGCGGCGACGATCGAGGATTTCCTCGGCGCGCTAGGCGATGCCAACGGCACCGACTTGATGCCGTACCTGGCCTGGTATGCGCAAGCCGGTACGCCGCATCTGCACGCGCACGGCGACTACGACGCGGCCAAACGCCAATACACGCTGACCCTCTCGCAACACACGCGCGCCACGGCCGGACAGCCGGAGAAAGCACCCGTGCCGATTCCCGTGAAGCTATCGCTGTTCGATCGCAACGGACAGTTGCTGCCGCTGCACCTGGAGGGAAGCGACGGCGGCACGGAAACGGTCGTAGTGATCGACAAAGCATCGCAGCAGCTTGTTTTCCGCGATGTCGCAAGCCACCCGGTACCTTCGTTGCTGCGCGACTTCTCAGCGCCCGTGGTGCTGCAATACAACCACTCGCCGGCCGAACTGGCGCTGCTGTTGACGCACGACGCGGATGGCTTCAATCGCTGGGAGGCCGGCCAGCAGCTGGCTGTGCTTGCGTTCGAAAGCTTGCGCGAGGGCGAAACGCAGGCATGCAAAGCCTGGTGCGATGCCTTGGGCGTGTTGTTCGAGCAGGACACGATCGACGATGCCCTGCTGGCCGATCTGCTTACACCGCCCGGCGAAATCGAATTCGCCGATCGCCAGGCCGAAGTGGATCCGGTCAGCATTCACGCGCAACGCCAGGCGTTGCAGCATCATCTGGCCAAACACATCGGCGCGCCGGCATTGCTTGCGCGCTATCGCGCACTGGCATCGCAGGCCGGCCAGTCGCTCGATGCCGACAGCCAGGCCCGGCGCCGGCTCAAACGCCGCGTGCTCGAACTGCTGGCCCTGGTGGATGCCGACGGCGCGCATGCGCTGGCGGCGCAGCAATACGCAACGGCCAGCGGCATGACCGACCGCCTCGCCGCACTGGGCGTACTGGTCCGCGATCGCGCGGCGCAGGCCGCGGCGGCGCTTTCGGATTTCCGCCAGCGTTATGCCGACAACCCGCTCGCGCTGGATAAATGGTTCGCCGTGCAGGCGCAGGTGCCCGGCGAGCCGGCGCTCGCCATCGTCAAGGCATTGGAAAGCGATCCGGCCTTCACGCTGAAAAATCCCAACCGCGCGCGCGCCGTGATCGGCGCGTTCGCCAGCAACAATCCCAGTGGCTTCCACCGCGACGATGGCGCCGGTTATCGCTGGCTGACCGAACGGCTGGCCGCGCTGGATGCACTTAACCCGCAGATCGCCGCGCGCATGGCCACGGCCTTCAACGGGTGGCAACGGCTGGAGCCGGTTCGGCGGGAAGCGGCGCATGCGGCGCTTGAGGATCTGGCCCGGCGGCAGGACTTATCGCGCAACCTGGGCGAGATCATCGGCAACGTGCTGCAGCGCTGAGCCTCTTAACGCCCGCCTGAGACTTGGACGGCGCCCTCCCACAGGGGGCGCCGTCGCAGGGCGGCACTGAAAAAGGGCTTGTTCAGCCGGGCAGATGATCCAGCTCGGTGAGCAGATGATTCATGCGCGATTCCAGGCGCGGGCGCAGCTGCTGCTGTTGGGCAGGCTCGCGCTCGACCAGATGATCCATCGCCATTTCAAGGCGACCGATTTCGATCATCAGATCGTGCCGCAGGTAAACCGGTGCGAACTCGTTACTGTTATCCATGACACCCCTCCGACTTTTGCTTGCACGGAAGCGCTGCATTAGGCGTGCCAACTTGTGATGCACATCACACAACATTTTTGCTCTCGATCACGCTGTGACCTATTACGTCATCAGCTGCCAAATACCGGCATATTTTTGCGTTTTAGTCACCCAATGTTCACACGTACGGGGCGATGATCGCCCTACGCCAAGGGGATGCCATGGTTGCCATGCAGCCCGTGATGCGTGACGGTTTTTCAGTTTCTGGCGCCCGGCAACACGGTCATCCTGGATTCCCCCTGTTCCTGAGACCGCCGGGCGCCAGATCTCTCTTGCAAGAGATCAAAAATAACGACGGCGCCCTTTCGGGCGCCGTCTTTGCTTCCTGTCCCGGTACGCGAAGGGGCCCCTGTCGCCCTATCTCAGCGCGCGAATTGCGCGGCATCTGCCCGTGAAAGTGCGGTGATTAGCAAGCAGAAAACATGCCATGTTTAGGTAGGCGACCCCCTACAAGGCCTGCTGGGTTATCATAAGTCCTTGTCCCAACCTTAATTTTCCGCACTTCGATGCTCCATCCACGCACCTATGACGTGATCGTGATCGGCGGCGGCCACGCCGGCACCGAGGCCGCGCTGGCCGCGGCGCGCTGCGGCGCGCGCACGCTGCTGCTGAGCCACAACATCGAGACGATCGGCCAGATGAGCTGCAATCCGGCCATCGGCGGCATCGGCAAAGGCCACTTGGTGAAGGAAATCGACGCCTTGGGCGGCGCCATGGCCCAGGCGGCCGACCGTGCCGGCATCCAATGGCGCACGCTCAACGCCTCCAAGGGCCCGGCGGTACGGGCCACGCGCTGCCAGGCCGACCGGGTGCTCTACAAGGCGGCGATCCGCCGGATGGTGGAAACCCAACCGCATCTGGACCTGTTCCAGCAGGCGGTGGACGACCTGCTGATCGAGCAGGGCCGCGTGGTCGGGGTGGTGACGCAAATGGGCCTTTCCTTCCGTGCCAGGTCAATTGTGCTCACGGCGGGCACCTTCCTGGCCGGAAAAATCCATATTGGCCCCGCGCAGTACGCGGGCGGACGCGCCGGCGATCCACCCGCCAGCACGCTCGCCCAGCGCCTGCGCGAGTTGCCGGTGGCCGCCGACCGCCTCAAGACCGGCACGCCGCCGCGCATCGACCTGCGCAGCATCGACTTCAGCGGCCTGGACGAGCAGCCCGGCGACGACCCGGCGCCGGTGTTCTCCTACCTGGGCTCGCGGGCCGAGCACCCGCGCCAGGTCAGCTGCTGGATCACCCATACCACCGAGCGCACCCATGAGGTCATTCGCGGCGCGCTCGACCGCTCGCCGCTCTACACCGGCCAGATCGAAGGCGTGGGCCCCCGCTACTGTCCGTCGATCGAGGACAAGGTGGTGCGCTTCGCCGACAAGGCCTCGCACCAGATCTTCATCGAGCCCGAAGGCCTGGACAGTTTCGAGATCTATCCCAACGGCATCTCCACCTCGCTGCCGTTCGACGTGCAGATGGCGCTGGTGCAGTCGATCAAGGGTTTCGAGCAGGCGCACATCACCCGCCCCGGCTACGCGATCGAATATGACTATTTCGACCCGCGCGGCCTGCACCCGTGGCTGGAGACCAAGACCATCCCCGGCCTGTACTTCGCCGGCCAGATCAACGGCACCACCGGCTACGAGGAAGCCGCCGCGCAGGGGCTGATCGCCGGCCTGAACGCGGCGCTGGCCGTGCAGGGCAAGGCGCCGTGGTACCCGCGCCGCGACGAGGCCTATATCGGCGTGCTGATCGACGACCTCACCAGCAACGGCACCATCGAGCCCTACCGCATGTTCACCTCGCGCGCCGAATACCGGCTGCACCTGCGCGAAGACAACGCCGACCTGCGCCTGACCGAAACCGGCCATGCGCTGGGCGTCGTGCCGCAGACCCGGTTTGACGCATTGCGCGCCAAGCGTGAAGCGGTGGAACGGGAGATCCAGCGACTGGCGGCGCTCTGGGCCGCGCCGAACAACGCGCTGGGCGCGGCCATCGAGCGCCAGCTGGGCATTGCGGTGAGCCGCGAAACCAATGCCCTGGATCTGCTGCGCCGCCCTGAGCTGGACTACGCCCGGCTCACCTCGGTGGCCGAACTGGGCCCCGCGGTCGAGCGCGAGGACGTGGCCGCCCAGGTCGAGGTGCAGACCAAGTACGCCGGCTACCTCGAACGTCAGCGTGAGGAAATCGAACGCCAGCGCCGGCACGAAAACACCGCCATCCCGTCCGGCTTCGACTACGACAAGGTGCGCGGCCTGTCCGCCGAGGTGCTGCTGAAGCTCAAGCGCAGCCTGCCCGCCACGATCGGCCAGGCGGCGCGCATCAGCGGCGTGACGCCGGCGGCCATTTCCCTGCTGCTGGTGCATCTGAAACGGCGCGCCGCGGCTTAAAGTCCAATCCGTCGCGGGCGCATGGCATCATGCGCGTCTGTTGAAAGAGGGATGCGCGATGGAAGTCTGGATCGGCCGACACGGCGAACGCCACGGTCCTTATCAGGAACAACAAGTGCGCGAATGGCTGCGCAGCGGGCAGCTGGGTCGCGACGACCTGGGCTGGTACGACGGCCTGGCCGACTGGCAGCCGCTTTCGGTGCTGTTCGCCGACGAATTTTCCAAGGCGCCACCGCCCTATCCTCCGGCGGCCGCGCCCGTATCGGCTTACTCCGCGCATGCCGCGCCCCAGCCATCGGCCACGGTGAGCTACGCCGGTTTCTGGAAGCGCGTACTGGCTTACCTTATCGATGCCTTCGTGCTGTATTTCCCTTTCTCGCTGCTGGAAATTCCTTTCGGCATGCGCAAGGCCTATGTCGCGCTGAACCAGCAAGTGCTGTCAGCCGGCACTGATTTCCAGGCGGCGATGACGGCGTACCAGCATTTCTACGTCGAACAGTGGCCGTATTTCCTGACCACGATGGTGGTCGGCTGGCTGTATTTCGCGGTGTGCGAAAGCTCTTCGTGGCAGGCCACGATCGGCAAGCTGGCGCTGGGCATGCGCGTGACCGATCTGAACGGCGGACGCATCAGCTTCGCACGTGCACTGGGACGCTACGGCGGCAAACTGATCAGCAGCTTCATGCTGTGCGTCGGCTTTCTGCTGGTGGCCTTCACCCAGCGCAAGCAGGGGCTGCATGACATGCTGGCCAACACGCTGGTGGTCAACGGCCGCGCCACCGACGCCCATCGCAACGCACCGCCGCCGGCGCAGGACGACCGCACTTCGTTCACCGCCTGATTTGCCGCGCAGAGGCCAGCGGCGACGGAGCGATCCGGCGCCGTTTTTCTGCCCATTCACCGCGCCTTGCTATCATCGGCGCTTTCTTCACCGCATGCCGGCGCCGCGACGCCGGCACAAGGAATCGTCGCTCCATCATGCTCAGCATCGAACAACGCATTGCCCAGGACATCGCCGCCAAGGCGGAACAAGTTCACGCCGCCGTGGACCTGCTTGACGGCGGCGCCACCGTGCCGTTCATCGCACGCTACCGCAAGGAAGCCACCGGCGGCCTGGACGACACCCAGCTTCGCCTGCTCGAAGAACGCCTGCGCTATTTGCGTGAACTGGAAGAACGCCGCGAAGCGATCCTGGCCAGCGTGCAAGAACAAGGCAAGCTCACCGATGCATTGAAGGGCGACATTCTCGCCGCCGACACCAAGGCGCGCCTGGAAGATCTGTACCTGCCCTACAAGCCCAAGCGCCGCACCAAGGCGCAGATCGCGCGCGAAGCGGGCCTGGAGCCGTTGGCCACCGGCCTGCGCGAGGACCCCACGCAGTCGCCCGAAGCCTTCGCCGAAGCCTTCGTCGATGCCGGGAAGGGCGTGGCCGACGTGCGTGCCGCGCTCGATGGCGCGCGCGCGATCCTGATGGAAAGCATCGCCGAAGATGCGCAGCTGCTGGGCGACCTGCGCGACTGGCTGTGGGACAAGGGCCAGATCCGCGCCAAGGTGGTCCAAGGCAAGGAAAACGAGGGCGCGAAATTCCGCGACTACTTCGACCACATGGAAGCCATCGGCAAAATTCCCTCGCACCGCCTGCTTGCGCTGATGCGCGCACGCAACGAAGGCGTGATCGAGCTTGAGCTTGCGCCGACGGCCGACGCCGAGCAAGGACACCAGGAAGGCGAAGGCCGCGTGGCCGCGCACACCGGCATCGTCGATCGAGGCCGCGCCGCCGATGCGTGGCTGCGCGAGACCGTGCGCCTGACCTGGCGCGTGAAACTGCATCTGCATCTGACGCTCGACTTGTTCGGCCGCGTGCGCGAGAGCGCCGAGGACGAAGCCATCCGCGTCTTCGGCGACAACCTCAAGGATCTGATGCTGGCCGCACCGGCCGGCGCGAAAACGGTGATGGGCCTGGACCCGGGCATCCGTACCGGCGTGAAAGTGGCGGTGGTCGATGCCACCGGCAAGCTACTGGCGACCGATACCGTTTATCCGCACGAGCCGCGCAATCAATGGGACCAGTCGCTGGCGCGGCTGGCGCTGCTGAGCAAGCAGCACGGCGTCAACCTCATCGCCATCGGCAACGGCACCGCCTCGCGCGAAACCGACAAGCTGGCCGGCGAACTTATCAAGAAGCACGCCGACCTGAAGCTTTCCAAGATCGTGGTGAGCGAAGCGGGCGCTTCGGTGTATTCCGCCTCGGAAACCGCGGCGAAGGAATTTCCCGATCTCGACGTGAGCCTGCGCGGCGCGGTATCGATCGCGCGGCGCTTGCAGGATCCGCTGGCCGAGCTGGTGAAGATCGAGCCCAAGGCCATCGGCGTGGGCCAGTACCAGCACGACGTGAACCAGGTGAAGCTGGCGCGCGCACTCGATGCCAAAGTCGAGGACTGCGTGAACGCGGTCGGCGTGGACGTGAACACCGCTTCGGCGGCGCTGCTTTCGCGCGTGGCCGGCCTCAGCCCGAGCGTGGCCGACAACGTGGTGAAGCATCGCGACGCCAACGGGCCATTCGCCAATCGCAGGGCGCTGTTGAAGGTGCCGCGCCTGGGTGACAAGGCGTTCGAACAATGCGCGGGCTTTTTGCGCGTTCCCAGCGGCGACAATCCGCTCGATGCCAGCGCGGTGCATCCGGAAGCGTATCCCGTGATCGAGCGCATCATCGCGCAGTGCGGGCGCGAGGTGAAAAGCATCATCGGCGATACCGGCTTCCTGCGCGGCTTGAAACCCGAGCAGTTCACCGACGAACGCTTCGGCGTGCCGACCGTGCGCGACATCCTCAAGGAGCTGGAGAAACCCGGCCGCGATCCGCGTCCCGAATTCGTCGCGCCGAGCTTTGCCGAAGGCGTGGAAGACCTCAAAGATCTCAAGCCGGGCATGATTCTGGAAGGCCGCGTCACCAACGTGGCCGCGTTCGGTGCGTTCGTGGACATCGGCGTGCATCAGGATGGACTGGTGCACGTTTCGGCGCTGTCGCATACCTTCGTCAAGGATCCGCGCGATGCCGTCAAAGCCGGCGACATCGTGAAGGTGAAAGTGATGGAGGTGGACATTCCGCGCCAGCGCATCGGCCTCTCCATGCGGCTGGACGACGAGCCTGGCCAGGCTCGCGGCGGCCGGCCGGCGGGCGGCAGCGAGCCGCGCGGCGGTTCGCGCGACAACCGCGGACCGCGCCCTGGTGGTTCCTCTGTCGCAAAACCCTCCGCGCCGCCCACCAATAGCGCGTTCGCCGACGCGTTCTCGCGTGCGCTGAAGCGTTGACCATCGCCAATCGGGCATGCCAAGTGCCTGATTCGAAACATCATACAAGGCCCACGTGCGCGGCCGCGCACGCGGGCCTGCTGCTTTACGCGGTTTGCGTGCAACGCAGCATGCGCTTACGTATGGATTGCATTAACGTAACATCCCTATAACAAACGCAGGAGCACTAACCCATGGCTCACCCACGCAGGATCGCTGGCGCCATTGCGCTGGCACTCGGACTTATCGGCGTTTCGCACGCTACGGGGAATCCGAAGTCAACCTTCGATAACGTCATCACTTTCGGCGACAGCCTGAGCGATGCGGGCAATCTTTCGCTGTCGGAGGTTCCCGGCTTTCAGCCGCCGCAGAAGTTCACCACCAATCCCGGCAATGTCACCGTGCAGAACGTCGCCGCAGGGCTCGGCTACTCGTTGACGGCCTCGCTGGCCGGCGGCAACGACTATGCGTGGGGCGGCGCGGGCATCAATAACAATTCGCCGGGTACGCCCACCGGCGTGCCGACCATCACCACGCAGATCGACACATACCTGGCCAGCCACCCCACCCTGGACAGCCGCGCGCTGTACACCATGTGGGGCGGCGCCAACGACATCTTCTACGCCACCACCACGCCGGCCACCGCGCAAGCGCAGATCGTGGCGGCCGCGCAGCAGGAAGTGAAGCTGCTGGGCGCACTGCAGGCGGCGGGCGCGAAGAACATCGTAGTGTTCAACCTGCCCAATATCGGCCTTACGCCCGATGCCACTGAAGCGGGCGCGGCGGCAGCCTCCAATCTCACCACGCTCAGCGTGATCTACAACAACCAGCTCAATGCCGGCATCGGCAAGCTGGGCCTGGGCATCATTCCGGTCAATGCGTTCGCGCTGCTGAACCAGGTCATCGCCAACCCGGGCCTGTACGGCTTCAGCAACGTCACCACGCCCGCGTGCGGCGTGGGTTCGGACTCCGTGCTTTGCGGTCCGCAGGGCTCGGGCCTGCCCTACACCTATGCGCCGGGCACCAACAACAGCTACTTGTTCGCCGATGGCGTGCATCCCACCACCGGCGCGGACAAGATGCTGGCACAGGTGGTGCTGTCGGAACTGGCCGCGCCGCAGCAGATTTCGCTGCTGCAGGAAGCGCCGCTGGCGGCGGTCACCACGCAGACCTCGGCCATCCGCAACCAGATGACGGCCGATAACTTCGGCAGCACCACGCGCGCCTTCGCCAGCATTAACTACTCCAACCAGCAATTCGACCAGAGCGCCGGCGCACCCAAGACCACCAGCAACAATGTCGATCTCACGGTGGGCGCCGACGTGCACGCCACCGACAGCATTTCGGCCGGCGTGGCGCTGGGTGTGGGCGAGCACTATGCCGACGTCAGCGGCGGTGGTGGCTACGATCTGCAGGCGCTCACGGGCCTGGGCTACCTGACCTGGCATGCCGGCGGCGCCTATGTGGGTGCGTACGGTGATTTCGGTCAGGCCAGCTACACCAACATCAACCGCGTTTTCATGGTCGGCGACGACAGCACGCATGAAAGCGGCAAGACCGATGGCTCCTACCTGGGCCTGGGTTTCCATGGCGGCTACTGGTTCGACGTGGGCAGCTTGAAGACCGGCCCGCTGGTCAATGTCGAATATCAAAACATCAAGATCGACGGCTACAGCGAAGGCGGCGACGACGCCACCTCGATGTGGTTCGCCCGCCAGGAACGCAATGCACTGATCAGCACGCTGGGCTGGGGCCTGCAGGGCCATTGGCAGACCCGCGGCATGGATCTGACGCCTTTCGTCGACCTGGGCTGGAATCACGACAGCCGCGCCAGCACCGACATGGTGACCGCGGGCGTGAACGGCTTGAACGGAAGTTTCGAAATGGCCGGCTTCACGCCCGACAAGAACTGGGGCTCGGCCAATGTCGGCGTCCAGGCGCAGATCACGTCCAACATCGTGGGCTGGGTCAGCTATGACGGTCACTTCTCCGATGACAGCCAGCGCTACAACAGCATCAACCTGGGGGTGAAGTTCGGCTTCTGAGCCGGCTTCACGCGGCCCACAAAAAAGCCGTCCGCATGCGGACGGCTTTTTTCATGTGCATCGAGGTGATCGAAGGGCTGTTCGATCCGCTTACTTGCCCTTGCCGCCCGTGGCCAGGCTCAGGATGTCCTTGGCCTGCTGCTGCAAGCTGCCCGCATCGCTGTCGCTCAGGGTGCTGGAGGTGCCGCCAGCATCGTGCGTCTTCAGCACCAGCGTGCCGTCATCGGCCCAACCGGCGGTATCGATCGAGCTAGGCTTGGCGTTTTGGCTGGCCATCTTCTTCTGCTGCACCACCCACGGCTTGCCGTCCTTGTAGGCGTAGTCGGTGCTGGTGAAGCCTTTGTCACCGTAATCGACCAGCTCGCGGATGAACTTCACTTCCAGGCCATCGCGGAACACCTGCCAGGCGCGCGAGACATTGGGCTCGAGCTTGGTGCCGCTCGAACGCTTCATGCCGCCGATCTGCTTCTGCACGTTCTGGAACGCGGCAAGCATTTTTTCGCCGGGCGTCTGTTCGGGCATCAGCTCGATCGCGATGTTGCTGGTCGGGTGGCCCTGCGTCAGCACCGGGGCCTGCAGCGGCATCACATAGTGACGATCGCCATCGGTGAGCGTGGCTTCCACCACGTACATGTCGTTGGGAACGACATTGGCCGGATTGAAGTCCAGCTGGAACTGCTGCGGGAAGGTGGTTGCCGACGCGATGTCCTTGGTCGCCAGCGGCGCAGAACCTTGCGCGGTCACATCGACCAGCTTGATATCCAGCGTGTCCTGGGCGGACGGCTTGATGTCGCCACGAATGGAGACCGTACCGGTGACACTGGTTGCCTGTGCGGCGGGCGCCGGTGCGGCCGCGCCGTCACTCGAATTCGTCGACGACGAATTGGAGGCATTATTGCAGCCGGCCAGTGCAACTGCTGCCACTGTCATCAGCGACCATACAACGCTGCGCATGGAAGAAACCTCAGGTTTGGATCGATTCGAACGCGATCCGCGTGACGCTACGGCGCCGCCACGATCGCGGGGGAGCCTCAGAGAATAGCCGAAAGTCACGGCATGGAAAAGTCAACCGGCTAAAAGTTCCCATTCGCAGGCGTATGTAACCATCTGATTTGTAGGATCTGTCTGGCAGTTATGTCATCCAATGCCAGGGACTGCTGCACGAAGGGCTCAAACGCGCCGTCGATTTTTGCCGGGTTCGGCCTGGCGATCCGGTAGTTATCGCCGACGCAGGCATCGACGCCATGGCATGCCCATGCGCAGCGCCCGGCGCCCGCCGTCAGGCCGGCCGCAAAAGCTCGGGGCGGAGAGCCCGCAGTTTCTTGCCCTGTGTCGCACCCAAATGTCAACGCAGAAAGAACTGACGCGTTTATGCGTCCAAGGATGACATGACGTGCCGGATTTCGCAAAATAATGCGAATTCAGACCAAAATCTCGCGGTGCCCCACGCCCTGAAAATCCGCAAAACATCAGAAAAATAAGGCACTTAGTAAAATCCTGCCGCCCACCTGCCAGAAAAGCGCGGAAAATTGCGATGAATCTGCAAGCCACTACGATCCCCGATACGTCTTCCACCTTCGCCGACCGCATCAAGTTATTGATCCAGCGCGTAGGCAGCGTCACCGAAATCGCGCGTATGTGCGGATTTTCCGAAGGAGTCGTGCGCAGTTGGCGCGACGGCAACACCGATCCTTCGCGAGCGCGCTGCGTGACCCTGGCGCGAACCTTGGGCATCTCGCTCGTATGGCTGGTGGCCGGCGAGGGATCGATGCAGATCGATCCGGGCTCCTTGGTGCCCGACGATGGCGGCGGCAACAGCGCCGAAACCATCGCCCACCGCCATCGCGCCAAGCTGCGCGCTGTGACCGATGCGCTCGATGCCAGCGGCGTGGCGATGGATGCACAGCGCCTCAACACAGCGCTGCGCATCCTGCAGTCGGAACTGGACCTGGCAGGCAGTCCGCTGACCCTGGCTGAAAATTCCGACATGCTGGCCGAGCTTTACGAGATTCTCGGTCCCGGCGGCAACGACGTGGATGCCGCGGCGATGGTCGCGTTCAATCATCGCCTCGCCGAGCGCCTGAAGAGCCATCGCGCCACCACGCGCCTGATGAGCTGACTGGCCACCTTCAAGCCCATAAAAAAGCAGCTTTACGGCTGCTTTTTTATGGGCTGCGCCAACGCTAGAGGCGTGCGATATCCGCGATCGCCGTGAACTGCGCCTTGAGCCGCCCCAGCAGCGCCAGTCGGTTGGCGCGCACGGCCGGATTCTCGGCGTTCACCAGCACGTTGTCGAAGAATGCGTCGACCGGCGCCTGCAGCTGCGCCAGCCGTGCCAGCACCGCGGTGTAGTCGCGACGCTGCAACGCCACGACGTTGTCTGCCTGTGCCGCTTCCAATGCCTGGGCCAGCGCACGTTCCGCATCCGCTTCGAAGTGGGCGGGATCGACCTGTGTGCCGACGCTCTGTGCACCATGCTCCTCCTGCTGCTTGCGCAGGATGTTCGCCACGCGCTTGTTGGCGCCCGCGAGACTGGCCGCTTCCGGATAGCGGCCGAATTCGACCACGGCGCGCAAGCGGCGATCGAAGTCGACCAGGCTGACCGGAGTCACCGTCGCTACGGCTTCGAACTGCTCGGTGGTAAATCCCTGCTCGGCGTAGTACCCGCGCAGACGTTCGAGCACGAAATCGGCAAGCTCGTTCACCAGCGCGGCGCGACGCTGTCCCACGTCGAGCGCCGGCATCTTGCCGTCCTTGCCCGGCTTGAGCCCGGCGGCGAACGCCGTATCCGGCAGCAATTCCAGTGCTTCGGCGAAAAGCGCCTTGTGATCGAGATCCAGACCGCCTTCGATGAGCGTGCGCGCCAGACCCAGCGCGGCGCGGCGCAATGCGAAGGGATCCTTGTTTCCACTTGGCTTCAAGCCAACGGCGAAGATGCCGGCGAGCGTATCGACGCGCTCGGCCACCGCCAGCACTTGCCCGACCTTGCCTGCCGCGATCGAGTCGCCGGCGAAGCGCGGCTGGTACACGCTGTCGAGCGCATTGGCGACTTCGGCCGGCTCGTATTCGTGTTGCGCGTAGTAGCGCCCCATCACGCCCTGCAATTCCGGAAACTCGCCGACCATGCGCGTGAGCAGATCGCACTTGGCCAGGCTTGCCGCGCGCGTGGCCTGCCCGGCATCGACACCGACGCGGTTGGCCACCACGCGGGCGATTTCGGCCACGCGTATGCTCTTGTCCCACAGGCTGCCGAGCGCCTGTTGGTAGGTGACGTTCTTCAGCGCCTCCTGATAGCTTGCCAGCGGCGTCTTCAAATCTTCGTCCCAGAAGAATTTCGCATCGGCAAAGCGCGGGCGGATCACGCGTTCGTAGCCTTTGCGGATTTCGCCGGGCTGCTTGCTGTCGATGTTGGCAATGCCGATGAAGTGTTCGGTCAATGCGCCTTTCTCGTCGAACACGGGAATGAACTTCTGGTTCGCTTCCATCGTGGTCACCAGCGCCTCGGGCGGTACGTCGAGGAATTGGCGATCGAACGCGCAGGCAATGGCCACCGGCCATTCGGTGAGGTTGGCGATTTCGTCCAAGAGCGCCTCGTCGAGCCGCGGCGTGCCGCCGGTCTGCTTGGCCACGCGTGCGACTTCGTCGCGAATGCGCTGGCGGCGCTCTTGCGGATCGGCCATGACCTTGGCCATGCGCATGGCGTCCAGCCAGCTGTCCGCATCGGCCACGTGCACCGGTTGTGGATGCATGAAGCGATGGCCGCGCGATTTGCGCCCGCTCTTCAGACCCAGCACCTGGCCATCGATGATGTCCGCACCATGCAGCATCACCAGCCAGTGCACCGGGCGCACGAACGTGTAGTCGTGATCGGACCAGCGCATCGGCTTGGGAATGGGCAGGCCCTTGAGCGCTTCGTCGACGATCTCCGGCAGCAACGCGGACACCCGCTGGCCCGGCTTGACCGTGCGGAACACGAACCACGCGCCCTTGTCCGTTTCGAGCTTTTCCAACTGCTCCACGCCGACGCCGCACGATTGCGCAAAACCCACCAGCGCCTTGCCGGGGTTGCCATCGGCATCCATCGCCGCGCTTACCGCCGGACCGCGGCGTTCCAGCGATTGCTCCGGCTGCGCCACCGCGACATCGGGGATATGGACGGCCAAACGCCGTGGCGTGGCGTAGAGCGTCGCCTGCTCCAGCAACGCGCCGACACCGCGCTTGCTTAAACCCTCGCAAATGCCGCGCAGGAACGACGCGCCCAGTTCATCCAGCGCCTTGGGCGGCAGCTCTTCGGTGCCTAGCTCGATGAGCAATGACTTGGCGGCGCTCATGCGGCCTGCTCCTTGTGGGTGTGCCGGAGGCCCGGGAAGCCGAGTTTCTCGCGCTGCGCCACGTAGGCCTCGGCAACGCTGCGCGACAAGGTACGCACGCGCAGGATGTAGCGCTGGCGCTCGGTCACGCTGATCGCGCGGCGCGCATCGAGCAGGTTGAAGGTGTGGCTGGCTTTCATCACCTGCTCATACGCCGGCAGCGGGAGCCCCGCGGCGATCAGCTTGCCCGCCTCGCTTTCGCATACGTCGAACCAGCGCAGCAGCTCGGCGACGTTGGCATGTTCGAAGTTGTAGGTGCTCTGCTCCACTTCGTTCTGATGGAATACGTCGCCGTAGGTGACCTTGCCGTGCGGGCTTTCCGTCCAGACCAGGTCGTAGACGTTGTCCACGTTCTGCAGGTACATGGCCAGGCGTTCCAGGCCGTAGGTGATCTCGCCGGTGACCGGCCGGCATTCCAGGCCGCCAGCCTGCTGGAAATAGGTGAACTGGGTGACTTCCATGCCATTGAGCCACACCTCCCAACCCAGGCCCCACGCGCCCAACGTGGGCGATTCCCAGTTGTCTTCCACGAAGCGCAGGTCGTGCACCTGCGGATCCAGGCCCAGTTCCTTCAACGAGCCGATGTACAGCTCCAGGATGTTTTCAGGGTTGGGCTTCATCACTACCTGATACTGGTAGTAGTGCTGCAGGCGATTGGGATTTTCGCCATAGCGCCCGTCGGTGGGGCGCCGCGAGGGCTGCACGTAGGCGGCGGCCCAAGGTTCCGGACCCAGCGCCCGCAGGAAAGTAGCGGGGTGGAAGGTGCCGGCGCCGACCTCGGTATCGAGCGGCTGCAGCAGTACGCAGCCCTGCGCCGCCCAATAGCGGTTGAGGGTCTGGATCACATCCTGGAAAGTAGGTGCGGACATCGCTTTCCGTAACCGTGTGTAAAGCGCGCTAGTATAGCCGCAGCGCATCTTTCCGCCGATTTTTCGCGTGGATGGATGCCTAAATGAAGGGATCTGAAGCCGATGGCAGCTACTCCACAAATCGCCTCCTTGCTCGGCCGCCGCGGCCGGCTGGCCCTGGAAGATGTGCTGGCCGCCCTGGTGGTCGATGGCCATTTGTCCTCCGATGACGCCAAGCAATTGCGCATGGGCAGCCGTGCCGGCACCACGGCGGTGGAGCTCAATCCCCTGGTGGTGATCGCCAACGCCAAGTTCATCAACCAGCGCGACCCGGGACGCCCGCTGAGCCTGGAGGGCCTGACCGAATGGCTGGCCGGCCACGCCAGCCTGCCGTATCTGAAAATCGACCCGATGAAGATCAATGTCGCGGCGGTCACCCAGGTGGTCAGCCATGCGTATGCGCTGCGCCATCGCATCCTGCCCGTGGCGGCGGCGACCGGTGAAGTGACGTTCGCCACCGCCGAGCCGTTCGACAACGCCTGGGCGAAGGATCTGGCGCAGATGCTGCGCCGGGACGTGCACCGCGTGGTGTCCAGCCCGATCGACATCAATCGCTACCTGCAGGAGTTCTACGGCGTCCAGCGCTCCATCCAGCTGGCCAAGGACGCCAAGGGCCAGGGTTATGACACATCCGCATTGCTCAACTTCGAGCAGCTGCTGGAACTGGGCAAGGCCGGCGAGGTGGGCGCGGACGACCGGCACGTCGTGCACATCGTGGACTGGTTGCTGCAATACGCGTTCGAGCAGCGCGCTTCGGATATCCACCTGGAGCCGCGCCGCGAAGCCGGACGCATGCGCTTTCGCATCGACGGTGTCATGCACAAGGTGTTCGAGCTGCCACCGCCGGTGATGACGGCGGTGACCTCGCGCATCAAGATTCTTTCGCGCATGGACGTGGCGGAAAAGCGCCGCCCCCAGGACGGCCGCATCAAGACCCGCGCCACGTCCGGGCGCGAAGTGGAACTGCGCATTTCCAGCATGCCCACGGCATTCGGCGAAAAACTGGTGATGCGTATCTTCGACCCCGACATCGTGGCGAAGGATTTTTCCCAGCTGGGCTTTTCGGCTTCCGAAGCCGCGCTGTGGCGTCGCCTGGTGGAGCGCCCGCATGGCATCGTGCTGGTGACCGGCCCTACCGGTTCGGGCAAGACCACCACGCTGTATTCCACACTCAAGCACTTGGCGACGCCCGACATCAACGTGTGCACGGTGGAAGACCCGATCGAAATGGTTTCTCCCGAGCTGAACCAGATGCAGGTGCAGCCGGCGATCGACCTGGACTTCGCCACCGGCGTGCGAACCCTGCTGCGCCAGGACCCTGACATCATCATGGTCGGCGAAATACGCGACCTGGAAACGGCGCAGATGGCCGTGCAGGCATCGCTTACCGGACACCTGGTGCTGTCCACGCTGCATACCAACGACGCGCCGAGCGCGGTGACGCGCTTGCTGGACCTTGGCGTTCCCCATTACCTCATCCAGTCCACGCTGAGCGGCGTCGTGGCACAACGCCTGGTGCGCACGCTATGCCCGCACTGCAAAGCCCCGACGCAACAGGATCCGCACGAGTGGACCGCGCTCACGCACGGGTGGTCGATTGCGGTTCCCGAGCGCGTGTTCAAGCCGGTCGGCTGCCTGGAATGCCGTCATACCGGGTTCATGGGACGCACCGGCATTTATGAAATGATGGAGCTGACGCCAAGGTTGCGCGGACTGGTCGGCGCCCAGCTCGACCTGATCCAATTTGGCGAGGCGGCGCTGGCGGACGGCATGCGGCCCCTGCGCATCTCCGCGTCCGACCAGGTCGCGCGCGGCCTCACCACCGTGCAGGAGGTGCTGACGGTGATCCCTCCCGTCGAACATCCCGAAGATATCCAGCATTAAGCTGCATTTGCCTCATTCGTCATTGGCTCCATGAAACCGATCCTGATCATTCGTACCGGCCACGCCCCCGACAACATCCGTGCTCGCCACGGCGATTTTCCGCATTGGTTTCGGCTAAGCGCCCGGTTGCCGCTGCCGCGCGTGCGCGTCGTCAACGTGGCGGCCGGCGAAGGGTTGCCGCCACCGCAGGAAGTGGCTGGCGCCATGATTACCGGCTCCGCGGCGATGGTGACCGAACGTGCGCCGTGGAGCGAGCAAACGGCCGGCTGGATTCGCGCTGCCATGGATATCGATCTGCCGCTGCTGGGCGTTTGCTACGGCCATCAATTGATGTCGCATGCACTGGGCGGACGCGTCGACTATCTGCCCGGCGGCCGCGAAATCGGCACTCTGCCGATCGAATTGCTGCCCGGCGCCGAACGCGATCCGCTCACGGCGCATTTGCCTGCCCAGTTTCGCGCGCATACCACGCACGAGCAAAGCGTGCTTGAAGTGCCCAAAGGCGCCCAGGTGCTGGCCCGCTCGGCGCGCGACCCGCATCATCTGCTTCGCTACGGGCGCAACGCGATCAGCGTGCAGTTCCATCCGGAATTCAACGCCGATGTGATGCGCGCGTACATCAAGCGCAAGCATCACGACATGCGCCGCGAAGGCTTCGACCCCCACCACGCCTTCCGGCAGGTGGCCGCGACGCCCAATGCGCGCCGGCTGTTAAGGATGTTTTCGCGGCGGCACGGGCTTAGTCACGACTAGGCCCTGAGCACGCTCAGCGGCTGCGGGGCGGCATCGGGAAGGGCGTTACCTTCTGGCCGTCCGCGGCGTCGCGTATGGCAAGCGCCCCTTTGCGCTCCACTTCCTCGATGCGTACGACCGCCTGCATCGGTAAATGCAGCACACGCGTATCCTTAAATTCCTCGCGCAGGCGTTCTTCCGTGGGATCGACGACCAAGCCATCCCCGGCCGGCTCGAAAACCAGATCGCCGATTTCGGTGAAGCCCCATAGCCCGCTCGATGCCACATGCTGCGCATACAGCTCGTAGCATTTGCCCAGGTGCAGAAAGGTGACTTTGTAGAGTTTCTTGGTACGCATGGCGGCATTTTAACGCCGCATGCGGCGCATGATCGCGCCGCGCGACAGAAGTGCGAATACGGCTCCAAACAGGAAGCCGGCCACGTGCGTCCACCATGCATAACCGCCGTAGCTGGGTCCGACGTAGCTGAAGAGCAGTTGCAGCAACGCCCAGATGCCGATCAGCAGAAACGCCGGCACGCGCACGAATTCAAGATAAAAACCGAGCGGCAGCACAAGCCCCAGGCGCGCGCGCGGGAACAGTGAAACATATGCGCCAAGAATGGCCGACACCGCGCCGCTGCATCCGATGATCGGTCTGACCACCCCCGCCAGGGAAACCGCGCCGGCGAAATTGGCCACGACCCCGCCCAGAAGAAACAGCACCAGGAAGCGCACCGACCCCAGCGCGCGTTCAGCCGGCACGCCAAAGATCATCAGGAACAACAGGTTGCTTAGCAGGTGTAACCATGCGACATGGATGAACAGCGCCGTCACCAGGCGCAGCAGTGCTGGATCGCGCAACTGCTGCCAGACCGGCTGGTGAGTATCGAAGATGTTGGCGGGAACCGTGCCCCACTCCAGCAGGAAGGTGACACGTCGAGGCGCAGGCATCAATGCGAGCACGACGAAGGTCACCACGCAAATACTGATCAGCAGCATCGCCGCCCAGTGGATGCGCGGTTGACGTCGCGTTTCAACATTGACGAACACGGCGCTTCTCCTCGGCACTCGCTCAGTTGTAGCCGATCCGAAGCTGCATGATAGGCGATAAGGGGGTGCCGGTTGTGCGGCTGGGCGGCGGCGGTGCTTGGGTGCGTGTCTGCGCGGCCCGGCGGGCGGGGCCTTTTGCCGGGCCCCTAAAGCCAAACGCCTTCCGGTGAGGGAAGGCGTTTGAAGGATAAAGCCCCTGGCGGTGACCTACTCTTGCATGCAAGTGCACACTACCATCGGCGCAGCTGCGTTTCACTTCCGAGTTCGGGATGGGATCGGGTGGGACCACAGCGCTATGGCCGCCAGGGAAGGGGTGGGAGCAGCGCTTATGAGCGCCGGCTCCACAAAGGGGTAAACGAGTGACAAGCGTCCGGTGACGTTCTCGAGATGTCTCGCCAGTCATGCGCGAAGCGTCTTGGGGTTATATGGTCAAGCCGCACGGCTCATTAGTACGCGTTAGCTCAATGCATTGCTGCACGTCCACACCGCGCCTATCAACCACCTAGTCTAGATGGGGCCTTAAGGAGAGTCGAACTCTCGGGAGATCTCATCTTGGGGCGTGCTTCCCGCTTAGATGCTTTCAGCGGTTATCACTTCCGTTCGTAGCTACCGGGCAATGCCATGGGCATGACAACCCGAACACCAGCGGAACGTCCACTCCG
>Ga0335072_10000141_pt1 | contig 152450 bp, 89 predicted proteins | sample Lox_Sample_21_FD_206725 | JGI IMG/M metagenome (GOLD analysis project Ga0335072, IMG submission 206725) | Soil microbial communities from Loxahatchee National Wildlife Refuge, Florida, United States - Lox_Sample_2.1 | ecosystem: Environmental > Terrestrial > Soil > Wetlands | place: USA...
ACGAAGAAACAGGGATTAAGCGGCGGATCCATTACAAAGATTGCAGTTGCCGATGACGACTCTTTATGGATCGCGACAACCGGTGGCTTGGCTCATTTCAAGAACGGCAACATTCGCAATTACACAGAGGCAGATGGACTCTCGAGCAGTAGTATTCTCGATGTCTATCAGGATAGCGACGGAACTATCTGGGCCGCTACTCAAGGTGGCGTGGATCGACTTGCTTCGGACCGCTTTGTGCCGTTACCAACATCGAATGACATGAGCGGCCTCCTGGCACATCGATTCTTCGAGGACTCGAAAGCAAATCTTTATGTTGCCGATCTGCCAGCGGGGATCAGTCGAATCACTCGGGGACAAATGACAATATTCAACCGCGAACTCAACGTGCTGGAGATGAAGGAGACAAAGGACCACAGGATGTGGTTCAGCAGTCGAAAAGGTGTGATTGGGTTTACCGAAGCCAATTTTGCGCGAGCCGGACGACTCGGCACTCCCCTTGATTACGAGCTTTTTACTCGCGCAGACGGACTCAATACGACTGAGGCCAGTGTCGGCAGCCCCAATATTTCAGTGGGGATTGACGGAAGGCTATGGATCGCAACAGTGAAAGGACTAGCGATGATCAATACTTCACGCATACCTCGCACCGGCCGGCGACCACTAATCTTCGTGTCAGAAGCTTCCACTGATGGCGAGGAACATTTTATTGGAAATGAATTGGTGCTACAGCCGGGTATTCATCACGTGGAAATTGGGCTAGCTGTGGTTGATTTGGCCAATCCACAAAGAACTCGGCTTCAATATCGCTTGGAGGGGGTCGATTCCCAGTGGCTGAATGCTCCTTCATCCCGCGTTGTTGTCTATACAAACGTTCCCGTGGGGGCTCACCGCCTGCTGATTCGCGCGACGGACAGCATCGGTCACTGGACTCCACCTGAAGCCGTATACGAACTCAAACAATTGCCACATTTCTATGAAACATTGCTCTTCCGGATAAGCGCAGCCACTGGGGCAGTCCTGCTGCTTGTTCTGATTTATCTTTGGCGAGTCCGATATCTGATCAATCAAGCGCGCCTCATTCTCGAGGAGCGACTGGGGGAACGGGAGCGTATCGCCCGCGAATTGCATGACACTCTGCTGCAAGGTGTTCAGGGCTTAATCTTGCGTTTTCAAGCCATCTCAAATCGAATGCCGAAGGAAGACTCGTCGCGCGAGATGATGGAAGAAGTCCTGGATCGTGCCGACGAGGTCCTGGCAGAAGGGCGTCAGCGCGTGCGCAACTTGCGATCGGAAGAGCCTGGTGCTGAGCTTTCAGAGGCCTTAGCGTTGTATGTTGGCGAATTCGTCCAGGATCACACCGTCGATGTCCGCGTAAACGCTGTTGGCACTCCGCTGGTTCTGAATGCAATCGTGCGCGAGGAGGCGTTTAGGATTGGTCGGGAGGCTCTGGCTAACGCTCTGCAGCACTCCAGCGCTTCACTGATTGAAGCAGAGATCATCTATGAGAGTGCGACGATGAATATTCGGGTCCGCGACAACGGCTGTGGAATCGATGCGGCGATGTTAAATGGCGGACGACCAGGACACTGGGGCATTTCTGGAATGCGGGAACGGGCCAGAAATATTGGTGCCCAACTGAACATCTGGAGCAGCCCTCGCGCCGGAACTGAGATCGAACTCATCATCCCAGCCGCTGTCGCTTATGGCTACAGTCAGTCAAAACGCCGCGGGTATTGGCTCAAACGGGTCGTTGGCCGTGAGAGATAAACGTCACGCCTCGAATACAAATGAGGATCCCTACTGTCGATGATCTTCCCCTGCCCGATGAAAAGGGGCAGGACATAAGGTCTACGTGACTCTTTTTGTATTCGACAGCAATCAATCCAGGTCGGGCATGCTGCTAAAGCTTCGGTCTTTCTCTGGATTTGACAACTATGTCTATGCCGTCCTCACCTCGATCGAGTCGAAGACAATGAGATCGCTGGCTTTTTCATCCCGCAACAAGGCGTTGACTCAGCCGTTCAGGAACCCACGCTTCATCGCAATGGTTACAGCATGGGCACGGTCATTTGCATCAAGTTTAGCGAGAATGCTCTTCATATGGGCTTTGACAGTTGCCTCCGAAATTGACAAATGGTCGGCGATGATCTTGTTCGATGTTCCGGCTGCAACCCTACGCAACACATCGATCTCACGCTCGCTAAGCATATCGTCAGCCACGTGCTGGGCTAGTTCGGCGGCAACTTCGGGTGAAATGCGACGACGCCCTGCATAGACGGCGCGAATCGTTTCCCCCAGATCCTTGCGGATATTGCTTTTCAACAGATACCCTGACGCACCCGCCTTAAGAGCGCGGAAAGCCTGTATGTCTCCCTCATAGGTTGTCAGGCCGATAAAGCGTGCATCCGGAAATTCGAGTCTGATGGCCTTAATGGCATCTATTCCATTCATCGTGGGCATCTGAATGTCTATCAGAGTTACGTCGGGCCGATGAACTCGAAAATTCTCGATCGCTTCCCGACCGTTGGCAGCTTCAGCGACGAGCACTATTCCGTCCTCGCCATGGAGCACAGCAGCGATCCCTTCGCGGAACAGCGGATGATCATCTACGCTCAGAACCTTAATCTTCTTCCCAGCATTCATCGTTCCGTGGCCCTCCTTTCCTCAGAACCATCGTGCAACCCAACGACTTTTAGTGTAGAACTTCTTGGCTGAGGCAAGGTAGAGCCGTTGTGTGGTGCGTGAGTTCCTGCTCGTCTGAGCGAAGAATGTTGCCAAATCGGGCAACTCTAACAGCGCCTCAAGTTGCGCGATAGATTTGTTGAAGTACGGCCGGTTCGGCTCTGCTCGCATCTTGGCTCCTACGCAATATTGCCTGATGTATCAGGACTCTCGATTGAGGATGTTCAGGTAGCTTTCGTAGAGAAATAGACGGCCCCTTCGTTTGCCACTCGACTCCCGCAGGATGCCGGCTTCGGCCATGCGGCCCACCGCCGAGGAAGCAGTCGGGAAGCTTACCTTCATCTCGCGAGCGGCATTTTTGATCGAGAAGAGTGGGTTCGCCTGAGCGTACCTATAGACCAACAGCGCAGAAGCCGCTCCGCGACCGAAGCGTTCGATCTTCTCCTTGTCGGCACTAAAAAGTCTGTCGATGCTGCCAGCCATCTGCGCAGCCTGATTTGCAGTATCCCGCACCCCTTGTAGGAAGAAGTCAAGCCACTCTGTCCAACCTTCCCTTCCTCGGGTCCCATTTAGCCGGTCGTAGTACAGGCGTCGATGCTTCTTGAAGAACAGACTGAGGTAGAGAACCGGTTCCCGCAGAACCTCTTCGGCACACAGCATGAAGGTAATGAGCAGTCTGCCAACCCTGCCATTGCCGTCAAGGAAAGGATGGATCGACTCAAATTGTGCATGTACGAGACCGGCTTTTATCAGCAAAGGAAGCGATGCGCCCTCTTGATGGATGAAGGTTTCGAGTTGTCCCATGCAGTCCAGCACATATTCCGGCGGCGGGGGCACATACGCCGCATTACCGGGCCGCGTGCCCCCGATCCAGTTCTGGCTTTTTCTGAACTGCCCTGGTTGTGCATGGCTGCCACGCCCCTTCGACAGGAGGACTTCATGGATCTCCCGAATCAGACGAAGGGAGAGAGGAAAGCCACCGCGCATCCGCTTGAGGCCGTGATTTAGGGCCGCCACATAGTTCGACACTTCCTGCACGTCATCCAGCGGGACACCCGGTGTCTCCGCATTCTCATAGAGCAGTAGGTCTGAGAGCGAGGATTGTGTTCCCTCGATCTGGGAGGAAAGCACGGCCTCCTTGCGAAGATAGGAGTAGAGGAAGAGCTTGAGATCGGGGAGAGCGGAGGTCATGCCATCTAACCGTCCAACCGCCTGGTTCGCTTCGGCGAGAATGGCTTGCAGGGAACTCAGATCAAGCGCCCGCAGATCAGGTGGCAGGGGCGGAGGAACGAACGCCCGAACCCTCTCGCCGGAGAGGGTAGAAGTCACATAATCACTTCGGTTGCCGTCTTTAGGTTCTTTGGGCATGTCTTCATTAGCTCATCCGTTATTAAAACATAGAGCCGTTTGCTTTCATAAAGATTTTTGCTATTCAAGGATCCCAAGGGAGCCACCTACACAGTTCTCGCCTCTAAACACTCCCAATTGCACCCCTTCAACGGGCGCGGTCCGGGCTTTCTTAGAACATGTCCATTTATGCCCGATTCTGGCAGAAACCAGAGAGTTGTGTATTAGGGTGTGCCCGGCAATGATCCAGCATCTGACCTCACATTGTCGACGCCTCAGCCGGCGGAGATAAAACCCAGCTTGGAGACCCGAACCTATGACCCGAACCATTTTCAGGACTTCGCACCACAGTTCGTAGAATCCATGCCTTACAGCATGTGAACACAAAACCTGGATTTGGGAACAATAAGCTGTTCCAGGGGCGCTTACAGGACTTGTGGGGCGACCAGAGCCTTGTAAATACAGGGGTTAGCAAAACGGTCTATTATGGCACGGAAGAGGTCATCGTTCGAATCCGCCTTCACGCGGCGAACTCAGCCAGTGACCTCTCAAACGGGACTACGAGTAAATTCGAGACGTTGCAGGCCCCCGCAACCAACCGAATGAATCACCTGCGATTCGACGGCTGCAGCGGCAAACTCCCAAAAACTCCCATTGGGTGCCTAACTGTCGCTGGTTCCAGATCGCTCCAAACCCACAAGCAAGCGTTTACGGTCTGCTGAACGGCTGGGAGCCGCAAACCAGCACAAAGTGCCCACAGTTCGCTGATTTCCCTCAGTGTGAACCGCCCTCGAATCAATCGCTCTGTGTTCTTGTGGGAATTCGGCGGACTCCGGCCCTGCCAGCCGATCAAGGACAGCATCGCAGTTTGGGCACAGAATCCCTGTTGCTCACGAACTCATGAGGCGCCCGAAATCCCGGATCGCATCGCGCGGTTGGCAGCCGCCAAAAGCACTGCGCCCGTATCATCCCTCCAAACGTGCAAAATGGTTGGCATGAAACGTCTCGCGTATCTGGCCATTCTGTTCTCCAGCTCCGTGTTCGTCGGTGCGCAGCAGTTTGCGTCGGTTCCTGGTCAGGGCCGGTCCATGGTGGTCTCGAAGTTCGGAATCGTCTCCACGCCGCAGTTTCTTGCCTCGCAGGCCGGCGCCCATATTCTTGAGGAAGGCGGCAACGCCATCGATGCCGCAATCGCGGCCAACGCGGTCATGGGTGTCGTCCAGCCCTATGTCAACGGCATCGGTGGTGACCTCTTCATGGTCTATTACGAGGCTAAGACCGGGAAGCTCTATGGCCTCAACTCCAGCGGCTGGACACCCAAAGCCCTTACCATCGACTACCTCAAATCAAAAGGCGTCACTGCCATTAATCCCATCGGGGTAGAGACCATCGATGTTCCCGGCGCGGTGGCGGGTTGGGATGCCATGCGCAGCCGCTTCGGCACTCTGCCTTTCAGCCAGCTTCTTGCCCCGGCGATCTACTATGCGCAGAACGGATTTCCTCTGGCCGAGCGCAATGCGCGCTACTGGGTGGCAAAGCGGCTTCTCGATCAGCCAGGCTACAGGCAGACTTACGTCATCTGGCCCGAGCCGCCAAAGCCCGGCGATCTCTTCACGAATCCTGCCCTGGCCAACTCTCTCCGCCAAATTGCGGTTCATGGACGCGACGCCTATTACAACGGCCCTATGACCGAAACGATGGTCAAATTCCTCGACTCCCAGGGCGGCCTCCATACCCTTGAGGATTTTCGAGACTTTCAGCCGGAATGGGTCGAACCTGTTTCGACCACCTATCACGGCTGGACCGTGTACGAGTTGCCCCCCAACGGACAAGGCATCCCTGCGCTCTCCATGCTCAACGTCATGGAGCACTTTCCTCTCGCCGAGTACGGGCATAACTCGGTCGACGCCCTCCACGTCATGATCGAGGCCAAAGAGCTCGCCTATGCGGATATGTACAAATATGTCGGCGACCCATGATTCACGCCCATTCCCGTCCAGCAGCTGATCTCAAAAGAACTCGTCGCGCAACGGGCGAAGCTCATCGACATGAACAAGGCCGCCTGCCAGGTCGTTCCCTCGAACATCGAGGCCGAGCTGAACAAACATGGCAACTCAACGATCTATCTTTCCACCATCGATAAAGACGGCAACATCGTCTCGCTGATCCAGAGCAACTACGCCGGCTATGGCGCCGGCCTGGTCGCGCCCGGACTGGGCTTCTCCTTCCAGAACCGCGGCGCGGCTTTCCAACTCACGCCCGGTCTCCCCGATTCACTCGCCGGGCACAAGCGTCCCCTCCACACCATCATTCCCGCCTTCATGGAAAAGGGCGACATTCATATCGGGTTCGGCATCATGGGGGCTGGAATCAGGCCCAGGCCCACGCGCAGTTCGTTTCCAACGTCGTCGATTTCGGCATGAACGTGCAGCCGGCGCTTGAACAGCCGCCCTTCACTAAGGAGACCTTCGACGGCTGCGATGTTTAGATGGAAGAAACCATTCCGGCCAACGTTCGCGCCGGCCTCGCGCAGCGCGGTCATCAGATCAAGCTGCTTGAGCCGTTCTCTTTCACCGTGGGGCAGGGTGCGGCGGTGGTGCGTGACAGCAGCCGCCAGGTGAACTTCGCTGCCGGCGATCCGCGTTCCGACGGCGCCGCCATTCCCCAGGAGCCGCCTGCGCAATAGGACAATAGGACGCGATGGACTGGCCAACGCCGACGTTTGCGGCCAGGTGCAAAATCACGTCCGCACTCTGAAGCACTTCCATCAGGCGGTGGGGGTCGCGAATGTCGCCGCGCACCCGTTCCACTCCGTTCGAGAGATAATCCGATAATCCGGCGGCCCGCCACTGTGCACCTGGCAGATCAGCTCGTCCAGCAAGCGAACACTGCGGCCGGCGCGCAGCAGCCCGTCGGCCAGATGGGAACCGCCGCGCCGCAGGTCGGAATCGCCTCAATAAGACGAATATTTCTCCGACCCGCTCCCTTCAGACTCTAAGTGGATTTGAGAGGACAAAAGAAGCATGAGGGTCCTGAGCCAGGCGAGCAACTAGACGTTGGTTACGACTCCTTCTCATATACCTGTATGTTCGGCTCGCTCCGCCCCGGACTACGCGTCGTAATTGTCAAAGTATTTCCATCGGGCGATAGGCTGATCTCCTGCTTGTGCCGTACCTTCCCGCTGATCTTATCCGTAATCTCTACCTTATGTCGGTTCAGCCGTCGTGCCGACGCCGTCATGCCATCTGCCACCGCGCCCACATTCGCGTAGTCCTGACCATCCCACTTAACATTCTTCGTCCCGCCTCCGCCCTGTGAGATGAACGACAGCCCGCCGTTATTCCATGCCCGAACCTTCAGCACGACCACCGAGTTCACCTGCTCGCTCGAACTCACCCAGGTGCCCACGAACCCCAGTCCGCCGCCCTTCCTTTTGTACACATAATCCAGACTGGTCGAATCCCCGTTCGCTCGCGCCGCCGTAAAGTGGTCGCTGAGCCTGCTGCTGTCCTGCGACAGCGTCCAGATCCCGGTCACCAGTACCTTCCCGTCCTTCTTCCGCACCACCGTCCACTTGTTCGGCGCGTCTATGCTGACCGCGATCATGATCCCGAAATGTCCCGGTTGGTCCGTCCCGTCCGCAACCGCGATTTCCGGATCGCCGCCCCCAAAGTCGAAAGAGTACTTGTTCCCACCCAAGCTTCCCACCTTCATTACGTCGGTGAGCGTGCTCTTCTGCGGATTTAGCTTCCAGTCACCCACCATCGGGTCGTCCGCCGCGTGGGCTGCGCTTCCCAACAGGCCTGCCACCAGCATCAACAGATACGCTCGCTTCAGCATGGAACTCTCCTGGGCTCTTTCCGGAAGCACGTCGGCAGCCATCGTTTCCTCGTCAGACATTTCGCCGCCGCCTGGCTGGTTCCGCAGCTTGATCAACGGACGGGCCCGCGTTTTAGCGTGTGCTGTCGGTTCAGAATCACCGCTCTACTCACGCTGAATCCTGTCCACGCGCGGACACATCACCTTGAAATCGGACACTATCAATTAGTGTCTGAAAAGGTAGTCCTTGCCACCTGCAATGAAGTTCCGATGCTCGCAATGAGGAATCTGCGCAAGTTAGAAACTGAAGCTATTTTGCAATTGTGGATAAACCGCTCGGCTAGAAAGCATCTTCGCCGGTCGGAGCTACTCGGCGCGAAGAGCTTCGACCGGATTTACAGATGCTGCGCGGCGGGCGGGCAGAAAGCTGGCCGCCAGTGATGCCAGTCCAAGCAACACAGCCACGCACGCTAAAGTTACTGCGTCCCATGGCTCAACGCCGAACAACAGACTGCGAATAAGCATCGACGTTCCCACAGAGCACAACAACCCGGTGCTCAGTCCCGCCAAAGTCAGCCACACTGCCTGGCGAATCACGAGGCTGTATACTGAGCCGCGTTGAGCTCCAAGCGCCATACGCACGCCGATCTCACGCGTTCTCTGCCCTGCCGAATAGGAAATGACGCCATAGAGTCCTACAACGCCCAGGACCAGTGCCATCACTGCGAACCCGCCCACCAGCCAGGCAGAAAATCGATGCAGCACTGCGGCTTCAGTCATATCAATCTTCTCGATCACGGTGGTTTCATTGGATACGCCCAGATTTGAATTGATCTGGTGCAGCGTACTCGCCACCTGGGGCAGAAGGGCGCTCGCCTCTTGCGATGTACGCACCACCAGCGTGAAAGAGTGTTCGCCTATTTGGTTAAGAGGAAAATATTCCGTGGGCGCAATCTTGGCATCAAGCGGACCTTCTCGAATGTCGTCGACCACGCCGACAACCTGCCATACCGACGGGTTTCCGCCCTCATCGTCTGCGATGCTCTGGCCGATGGGATCCTGATTGGGGAAGTATTTCCGCGCAAGCGTCTGATTGATCACAGCCACTCCGGGCCTCGACGCGTCGTCAGTTTCGGTGAAGAATCGGCCCCTTATCAGCGGTGCCTTCAGCGTAGCCAGATAATCCGCGCTGATGTGACGCTCATCCACTTCGTTATGTTCGCCGTGATACGGCCTGCCCACAATTCTGATTCCATCCGTGTTGCAATCGCACTCGACCGGAAGCCTGCTGGTGAGTCCTGCCGATTCAACACCGGGCAAACTCGTGGCGCGTCGCACAACTTCACGATAAAGCTCCGTAATCTGCTCACTGCTGGTGTACATTGAGCCGGGCACGGCAACTTCCGCAGTTGCAAGATGGCTTGCCTCGAATCCCAGCCGTACATGCAGAAGACGATAAAAGCTCCGCCCTAGCAATCCGGCTCCGGCCAGAAGTACAACCCCGATCGCCAGCTCAGCAACGACCAGATTCGCGCCCAGCCTGCGCCATACCCGGCTTGCCGCACCACGATCTCCGTCAGATAATCCGGCTCGTATTTGGTGAAAGGAAAGCCGCAGCGTTGGCGCCGCAGCCAGCAGCAGTGCAGCCAGCGACGCGATTGCCGCAGCGAATTCTGCGCTGTGCGCCGTCAGCCCAACACCCTCGAGGAATGGCATGCCTGACACCATATTCCTGGGGACCAGTCGAGTCAGCAGCCTGATGAGCACAGCGGCAATGACCATCCCAGCTCCGCCGCCGAACACGCCCAGCACCAGTCCTTCAGTAACGAACTGTTTTATAAGGCGCGCGCGTGTTGCGCCCAGCGCGCGGCGAACTGCAATTTCACGCCTGCGGCTTTCTGCTCGCACCAGAACCAGGCCGTTCACATTCGCGCAGGCAATCAGCAGCAGCAATCCGGCTGCGCTCAGCAGCGTCAGCAAGATCAGCCGCACGTCGCCCACCACAACCTCCGAGAAGGGAGTCACACCGGCCTTCAGGTCATGTCCGGTAATGGCATATTGCCGTTGCAGCTGTTCAGAAATTGGTCTTATTTCTGCCTGGGCTGCCTGTGCTGTGACCCCATCGCGCAGGCGTCCGATTGCAAAAAAGTTGTAGAAAGTCCGTGAGTGTTCATGAGGACTTAGGGCGTTGATAGGAACCCAGAACTCGGCGTTGCCGCTCAGCGCGAAGGTAAAAGACCGCGGCAGGACCCCGATGACCGTATAAGGCTGATTGTCCAGGTCGATAGTTCGCCCAACTACGTCCGGCTGCGCTCCGAATCGATGTACCCATGCTCCGTAACTCAGCAGCGTTACATTCGGGCCACCCAGGTTGTCTTCTCCCGGGTTGAAGTCACGTCCGAGGATTGGGCGTACTCCGAGGTTTCGAAAGAATCCGCCGCTTACCCGTTCGCCAGACACTGCCTCCGCGCCTCCGCTTGTGCGCAGAAGATAGCCGCTGCCTGTGAAGATATCGAGTGATTTGAAAGAGTTGTTCAGCGCCTGCCAGTCAAGAAAGTCAGGATAAGAAAGAGGCCAGCCCGGCAACTCGGTGTCGCTCTCGCTGACCGACATGATTCGGTCCGGATTCGCATACGGCAGCGGTTCGAGCAGTGCCGCATCTGCAAAAGCAAAGATGGCAACGCTCGTGCCGATCCCAATAGCAAGCACGAGCAATGCAACACAAGTAAAACCAGGCCTTCTTGCGAGTTGACGAATCGCGAACTGAATATCGCGGACCAGATTGTCGAACCAGATAACGCGGCTTTTCAGATAGAACCGTTCGCGGGCGCCCTGCACGTTGCCGAACTCCACCCTCGCTCTGCGGCGCGCTTCCTCTTCACCCCAGCCTTCACTCCGCAGATCGTCAGCCTCGAGCTCAAGATGCGCTTTGATCTCCTCAGCAAAATCGTTGGCATTCCGTCTACGCCTGAACATGACCAGGCCTCCTCGCTGCTGGTGTTCCACTGAGGATCCCGTAGCTTGCGTGAGCCGCCGCCATTCGTTCGCCTTTTCTGTAGGCTGCCGGCGGCCCGTAGCCGTCAGCGAGTAGAAGCGTGCCCTGCAGGTGAGCTGTACGATCGTCCCAGTTCTGTCGTGACGGCATCCGACCCAAGCATGTCACTGCGTGGGCCAGATGTCAACAGGAAGCGGAATTGACTCCTGGCCGCACCATGAATGGAATACGGAAGCATCAGGAAATCACAGCTTGGCGAGTATACCCTCCGCTGGAGGAGGGCACTCCTCACCCGCCTGAATGAGGAATGGCCGTGGTCCGATCCTTCAACTCTACTTCCCACCGCAAGGGCTTACCTATATGGCTTTCACCGCTGAACTGAATTCCTCGTTCAGTGGAAGCTGGCGTCTCAACCTTGCCGTTCACCGTGATTTTCGCTACCCGCTGCCGTTCACCTTCGGGGAGAGTGACAGCGACGTCCCATCGTCCCGCAGTTGCTGGCGCGTACCATCCGGAATAGCCGCCGGGCGATCGCCTGAAACCCACTAATGGCGACGAGAACTCAAACTCAGACAAAGGAAGATCCGGACGGAAGCTAAGTCCGCCCGGGTTGAACTCCAGTCCGAGCAGTTTGGCGGCGGTGTAAAGCGGCCACGCGTGCGGATGCATGTTCATGACCGGGAAATCCGGCCCGGTTGCGCCGGGGCTCTTCGACAGTACAGAGTTATAAGCATCCGGGCCACTCCAGATGCCGTACCAGAAGTCGGGATAGACCGCGGCGTGACGTGCGAGCGTGTTCTTTTTCCACTCGTCCCACGCCATGGCTACATTCACCTGCGCGAGCGCCCAGATCAGGGTTCCATTGATGGAGGCGAAAATACCCCCATTGGTTCCGATTCCGGGTTCATCTTTCATCGTGGGATCCGGCTGGCTTTGCAGGAGCGCTCCGATCGGAGAAGGCTTCCGCGCGAGTTCGTCGATTGCTTCGACCAGGGTTTTCGCCTGTTCAGCAGTGGCGCAGCCGCCAAGGAGAGCCCAGGGTTGTGGAGACAGCCACATTTGCTTCTCGCCGGACCAGCTTAGCTCCTCGCCGAGCCATGCGCGGCGAAACCAACGGCCCGTCCACTGCTTTCCAACCGCCTGACGCTGGGCCTCAGCGCTGGCGCGGACCTCGCCGGCAAGCCTCGAGCCTCCGATGAAATCCAGCATCTGAGCGTAGTAACCCAACACATAAGACGCCATAGCGGCATTCAGGACACTTTCGCCCTGCTCGGTGACCTGGATGATCTGCGCGGGCGGGAACCGGTTCACAACGATGCTGTCGTTCCAGTCTCCACTGGAGAGTCGCATCAGGCCATGTTTTCCGACCCCGATGGTCACGGTCACGCGCCTGTAGGCATGCTCGAGGAGTTCACGGACGGTCAGCTGAGACTGGTTCTGCCCGGTGCCGGGATTAGATGGAATTCTTTCGTTGAGAAAGTCCCTGTCGCGCGTAGCCAGTACATATTCACTCGTCACCCAGAGCAGCCACAACTCCAGATCGCTGGGCCGATAGAGGCATGGCATCGGAACTCCGCTTCCCACGATGCCGTAGGGGAGGGAACCGTCAGGCTGAATCTCCTTGAGGGTATAGCGAATCACTTCGCGGACGATGGCGGGATTGCTGTAGATGAGCGGCAATGCATGCTGGAGTGGATCGCGGGCTGCGCCCTGGAGTCCGGCGATGTATTGGTAGGGAGCCCCCTGCGAGATGATATGTTCGCGGAAGAAACTGTCGTAAGTAATTTCGCTGCGCAGATAGTAACTGCCCCACGTAGTTTCTCTTTCTGCCCACGGTTCCGCGTCCGTGCGAAACCGAATGCCATCTTTTTTCCACTGAGAGCTCGAACGGGACCAGAGAGAGGCAGGCTCTGCCGAATACTGATCGATCAGCCGGTCGAGGGTAAATCCCTCCGGAAGATATCCATAGAGGAAGTACATTGTGCGGCTTTCGCCTGGCCGCAGAGATAGATGGCGCTCGAGCATCAAAGCGCTTCCCGGGCCGCTTGTGCTGAGATCGTTGTTCAGGCGGTCTGCCATACCCGACGGGCGAGCTACGCCGCCGTTGAAAAAGTGATCTCCGTCGGTGGCAAATCCATCCGCAGCGGCATCCAGCGAGACAAGAAAGGTTGCGGGCGGATGAAGATCATCCATGCTGGCGCCCTGGGCCAGGGGTGGCACGGGTCCTCCGTAGAACCCGTGTGGGTTTTTCTTCAACTTCACCTGAACTTGCTGCCAGGTTTCTTCTTCCTCGGCCGTTCTGCCGCGGAAGGACTGGCTTTCGAGAAGCCCCTTGCCACCGCTGATGGCCTGAAAATGATGCGTGAATAGATCGGCGAAGTCACGGCGGAGCGTGGGTGCCGTGGTGGCATCGCCCACAACCGCCGATTCCATCAATGAACGGTACGAAAATTGATAGTTGTGGCAGCCCCAGTACTCCACCCATCGCGGACTGACAGTGCGAGTGGAATGGTTGGTGATAGTGACCTGTGAAACCACGACCGGGTCATCTCCAAAGGGAGTGAAGATCACCTGGTCGATTGCATAGATATCGCCAGTTACTTGCTTGCGGAAATAACCAATGCCGAAGATTCTGTCGAAGGATTCGGCCTGGCCGGAATAATAGGTGCTTAGGATTTGGTCATTCTCTGCGAGAAAGCCGATGCCACCGCCGTAGCGATGCTGTTCCGGGCAATAGTCGTTGAGGAACTTAGGAGAGCCCTCGTCCTGACGGACCTGCACATACCCGTAGTTGGAAACAGCCGCCACCAGCCGGTTGTTGCCCACTTGGTGTGTGTGATCGGACGGGGAACGCCATGCCTTATCGACCGGCGAGAGTGCCTTTGGATCCGAGATCTGGTCGCACGTATAGTGATAGGCAGGCAGTCCGAATGCATCGCTGATCCATGTGCCGAAATGGCCTGAGCCATAAGTGCTCTCTGCATTCGCCCGAGGTTCTGCGGCGGTCAGCGGTCGTGCCGCGAGCGGAAACTCAGCGAATGTCTTCGGCAGAATCCAGCGACCGCACAGGCCAATTCCAGCGCGCTCCATGAAAGTGCGGCGATTCATATAGCCCTCTTTCTGCGTCAGGGTTTTTCATTGCTCAGGGAAGGTGGCGCATCTGCGGGCGCTGCTCCCCAATGCTTGTTGGGCTCAGGACCAACGACGACGCTGACTCTGCCTCCTGCCGCAATGGATCGGAATGGGATCCAGTTCTTCTGCCATGGCCGACCGTTCAGCTGCACACTCTGGATGTAAGGAGCATCGTCGCGCGCTCCGCTGGCTTCGATGGAGAAGGTTTTGCCTGCATAGGGCTCATGCAGATGGATGGCGATCGCGGGAAAGGTCGGGGCGGCAAGCTCATAAGCCAGGCTGGCCGGATCCACGCTGTAAATGCCCATCATGGCCAGCACGGCCCAGGAGGACATGGCGCCGCAATCGTCATTGCCGGGAACACCGTCCGGTGCGTCGAAATAGTTTTCCCGAAGCACGCGGCGCACCACGCGCTGGGTCATCCAGGGCTGGCCCGAGAAATTGAAGACAAACGGAGCCTGAAGATCGGTTTCGTTGTACGGGTTGTAATACTTTGTGTACCAGCCCGGCTCGGAATAACCGAAAAACTCGCTCATTCTCTGATTGAAGAGATCCCGGCCTACCGCGTGAACGAGCCATGCCAGATCAGAAGGAGCGAAGGGCTGATACTGCCAGCCGGAGCCTTCGACAAATCCGAGTTCATAGCGGGCGGGATTGAATCCCGGCACCCAGGTCCCGTCGGCTGCGCGTGGCCGGAAGTAACGATCGTTCGGATCGAAGACATTCCGGTAATAGAGCGCGCGATCGTACAGCGTCTTCGCTTCGCTCGTCCTGCCCAGTGCCGTCGCCAGCCGAGAGAGCGAAGCATAGGCGAGGGCGTCTTCCTGAATTTCAGAGACAGAACCGTAGTCCACTTTGTCGTCCGGTACGAAGTGAACCTTGTTGATCCACTCCATCGCTTTTTCTCCGAGGTAGGGGCGGCCGGGTGGCGGAGTCTCGGTGGCATCTTTGAGCATGCCTTCCCAGGCTTTATCCATGTCGAAGTCATGCAGGCCATCCAGCCACGCTGTTGCCAGCGCGATGCTGAGCGGGCTACCGACCATGTCATTGGTGTAGAGGTTGATCTGCGGCCAGCGAGGAAACCATCCACCCTGCTCGTACATGAGCGCGACGGATTGCGCCATATCCTCCATGCGCTTCGGTTCGATCATGGCCAGCAGCGGAATTTCGCTTCGATAGATATCCCAGCCGGAGAAGTTTGTGTAGACATGATGTCCGGCAGCAACGGTATGAACCTGACCGTCGAATCCGAGATAGCGTCCATCGGAATCGTCGAAGCGAGACGGCATCAGCAGGCTGTGATACAGGGCGGTATAGAACACTTTGCGCTCTTCCGCTGTGCCACCAGAGACCTCGATGATGCTCAGCTCCCTATTCCATGCCTCCTGAGCCTCACTTCGGATCGTCGAGAAATCTTTGTGCTCAGCCTCGGCCTGCAGGTTCTTCTCGGCTCCCGCCAGGTCCACATAGGAGATGCCGATCTTTGCGGTGATCGACTGAGCCTCGGTTGTGGCCGGCCAGCTCGCCCAGGCTCCAATCTGCTCCTGATCTCCGCTCTGTTCCGCCGAGCGGCTGGCCTGGGCCACCCTTCCCGGATCGTGATCAGTGGCGCCCGTCCACGTGCCAAATGAAGAAAACGGCCGGTTGAAGGTCATCGCGAAATAGACCTTGTACGTGGTCTTCCTGTCGCAGAAGGCATGATTCTCCACGTAGCCCTCGATGCGATCGTTGCCAACCAAATGAACCGAGGCTGCGGCGGTGTGGTTCAGCGTATGGCTGATCGGCACGAGAATATTGGCAGCTTTCCCGGCGGGGAAGGTAAATCGGGCGACGCCGGTATGCTCCGTCGCGCTGAGCTCTGCATTGATTGCCCACTGCAGAAGCTGAACCTGGTAGTAACCGGGCCTGGTTGCTTCACGCTTGTGCGAGTATGGCGTTTGAAAGTCCACCGTGCGCGTTTCAATCCGGCCGGTTGTTGCAGTGAAGAACTCGTCCCCCTCATTTGCGCATCCCGGACCGCTCATGTGGGTCATGCTGAAACCCTTGATCTCGGTCTGCGTGTAGTGATAGCCGAATCCGTGATCTTCGGTGTCAGGACTGAGTTGCACCATCCCGAAGGGCATGACCGCGCCCGGATAAAGATTGATGCCCTCACCGGGCCCAAATCCGGTACCGACGAATGGATCCACGCTGGCCGTAAGAGCTGGGTTGGCCGGATTCTGCGCATGTGCAACAAGAAGAGTAAAGCTGAAAAACGCAATAAGCACTGTCCAGTGCGCAACCGTTGCCCGACGATTCCTTCTCGGCTTCAGAGAGTAATCCATGGCGTCAACTAATCCTTAAACATAGGTCCGAGTTACGAGGCTCGATAGGTGAGGGAGAGCAGGCCCTCTAAATTCTCTGCTGAAAACCCTATGGTGTGATCTCACTGAGCGCGACCGTCCTCTTTTCGCGGGCGGATCGGATCGCAGCAAAGGCAACGCGGGTTGCGAGCACCGCTTCGTCGACGCTGCACAGCACAGGGCCTATGCCCAGTATCTGATCCGCAAAGCGCTCCAGGGCGTGCGCATGCCCTTTGTCCGGCTCCGCGGTGAACTGCAGCTGGGCATCACCTTTGGCGGCCGCTTCGGCGCACGCCGCGCGCTTCTTGGCGAGCCATCCCGGAACGCCGCCTTCTGTGCCGATGTCAGCGTGACGGTCCTGCACCATGGGGTAGGTCATCCGGGCGGGAACCTCTGTAATGCCGGCCGTGCGGATTTCCAGCATATGATCGACGGCGAGATAGGCTCCATTCCCCATGAACTCGTACAGCTCTTTGCAGTAGCCCATCGTTCCGTTACTGCCAATGACGATGGTGGCCAGAGCGCCGTCCCGATACCGAATAATGACTGCCTGATTCAGCATCCCTGTTTCAACCGCAGTCACCTCGATCGGCTCGCTGCCGAGGAACCAGTTGCACACGTCGGTGAAATGCGTCATTTCGAAGAGCATGGGCCCATGCGGGGCCTGGATTTTATCAAACACCCAGCTTTTCCAGCTGTACCAGTCGTCGTTGATCCGCACCGAAACGGATGGAGTTCCGTCTTCCGGGAGAGCGGGAAGCTTATCGCCTTCCCTCCGCCAGCGCCACGGGCAGGGTTTGGGGTTCGTCATGTGCTCGCGGAAGATACGCTGAGCGTCGAGCATCGCCGGGCTTGCGCGCCGGTTGTGGCCCACGCAGAAGGGAATCTTACTGGCGTTGACTACATTCTGAATCGCGTACATCTCGTCCAGCGTCGTCGCCAGCGGCTTTTCAACGTACACAGGTTTGCCGGCCTGCGCCGCCAGTGCGATCACCGGCAGACGAAGCTTTTCTGTTGTCGCGAGACAGATGACGTCAACATCAGGATCTTCTATAGCGCCCTGAAAGTCCTTCCGGATGTGACCTGCACCGAAGATGTCGCGACACTCGGCCAGCACTGCGTCATCGAGATCGACGCAGGTGTGGAGCGCCATCCTCGGAGATCGGACGATATTCGGAATATGCTGGGCGCGCGCAACGGAGCCGCATCCGATGACTGCGAAACGAAGAGGCAGAGTGTAAGAAAGACTTGTCACTCGGGTTCCTTGCCCGACTCCGGGATCCGTTGCGGTAAGAGGCTGTGCGGATCGGCACCTGACAGCACCTGGGCCATGTAATCGCGCCGGGAGACCAGTCCGAAGTGCCGCATGACTTCTCTCACGGAGAGATCCGGCGAGCGCGATTCGAGCATGAACACGCAGTTGTGCTGATTGAAGCGAACGCGAACATCGCGGCCGTAGTGGCGAGCGACTTCTCGCACCTTGTTCTGGTTGAAATCAGCAAAGAGCGTCACCGCGTCGAAGTTGATCGTCGCCAGCAGCACCGGCGAGGCGAAGCCAAAGCGCAGGGTCTCCGATCGATAGCCACCCGCTGCCAGTTCCGTGCCATCCCGGTCGAGGATGCGGCTCCACGGGGAGTAGGCCAGCACAAACGGCACGCCTGTGATCAGCGCGCAGGAGTCGAGGAGAGAGCCGCCGGGGGTATAGCTGGGAATGACAAAAAAGTCGGCTCCGTCTTCGATCTGAGGATCGAAGACGACTTGCGGAAAGTAAAGATCGATGCAGATGCCACCGCCGATTCGCAACCCCTCCCAGGGAATGGGTCCTGTGTTCCCGGATTCGACAACGCAAGCTGTCTCACCTACTGCGGGCACACGCTTCTGATAGAAGCCAAGCGAGGTTCCGTCCTTAGCGATCACGTAAAAGCGGTTGGCAAGGACTCCGCCTTCTCTCACCAGCAGAGGCAATATCAAAGAGACCTTCGCTCGAGCGGCGGTTTCACACAGTGTTGCCGTTGCCTCGCGCCAGTTATCAAGAGCGAAGTCCTCGAGCGCTGCTGAGCCGCTCCTTCGATGAAGAAGATTGATCGTTTCCGGAAGAACGGCGAGATCAGCACCCTGAGCCGCCGCGAATTCAAGCCAGCGGGACGCCTCCTCGAGCGTCTCCTCGAAGCTGGCGAAGCCTTCCTCGCGGAGCGCGATGGTTGCGATGGTCTTCTCGTTCACAGCGGGTCACTTTCGAAATCGAATGGCGGACTCGAACACAACCATAAATATTCCCGGGTCGCCCTCGGCGAATGCCAGGAATTGCCGAACACTGCGGCTACGACAACCATTCATCCAGATGCTCAGCTACAAAAGCGTCGTCATTCAGGAGCGGGTACGAGGAATGGATACGATCGATTTCATTGAGTTGGCCATCCGAGAGGCCTTCGGCTGGATCCAGGCACCAGCGGCCGGCGAGCAGGCCCTGCCGGCGGAGTATTTCGTGAATGCCCGGGATGCAGCCACGAAATTGATGCGCAGCGTCGAAAATGGCCGCATTGGCGTCGGTGATCTCGGCGCCTCGAGCGAGAACAGTCTTCAGGCACGCGCCGTTGTATTTGGCATCGTGTACCGACTCAAGGAGTTCCACAGCTCGGCGAGTCCACACGGCCCACTGTCCAAGCAGTCCGCCAACGAAGTGAACGGTGCGTTCCCCAAAGCGAAATTCGGTTAGAAGATCGGCGACGATGTTATCGTCATTGCCGGTGTACAGCGCAATTTCCGCGGAGCGCCCGCTGTGGGCAACCGCCCTCAGGACTTCCATGGTCTGGTACCGGTCGAACGATGCAACCTTAATGGCGACGACCGACTCGATCTCGACGAACCTCTCCCAGAACTCGACATTGAGCGGACGTCCTCCCACTGCAGGCTGAAGATAGAAGCCGACGATGGGGAATATCTCTCCGACGGCGCGGCAGTGTTCGATGAGCGCGTCGTTGGAAGCGTCAGAGAGGGCGGCGAGGCTGAGTAAACCGGCATCGTAGCCCATCCTGCGGAGCGTAGCCGCTTCCCGGCAAGCCTGACTGGTGTCGCCACAGATGCCGCCGATCCTCGCCAGCACTTTCCCCGACCGATTCTCGAAAGCGCTCACCTCGGCGATGGCAAGTTCCAGTACCGGTTCGAAGAGGCCGACCGCTCCGTTGCGGATCGAGAATTGGGTGGTATGAACCCCCACCGCAACGCCACCGCTTCCGGCATCGCAATAATAGCGAGTCAGCGCGCGCTGACGCCTCTCATCGAGCCCGAGATTTTCATCCAGGGCAAGGGGGTGGGCCGGGATCACGAGCCCCTGCTGCAGCAGCGTGCGAATCCGTTGGGTGCTGTCAGGCATCAGAACTTTCCATCCGTTACCTGGAATTTCGTCGCTTTGTTCAGGCTGGCGCCGCCGGATTCAACCCAGCCGGCAACGGCTTCCATCAACTCGTTTGCCGAAACCGCAGGGTAGCCAAGCGCGGCGTGACACGCTCCTGCATTGCTAAGCAGCGCCACTCCTCCGGACTCGCCTTTCACCTGCAGTACTCGGCGGAACCGGTGGGCAAAAAACTCCGCGATGCGCAGCACCTGAAGGGTCTCCGGCCCGGTCACATTCAGAATGCGCGCGGGCGATTCACAAAGCTCCAGAGATCGCATGGCATAGGAATTGGCGTCTCCCTGCCAGAGAACATTCACGGCGGGGACAGAGATATCGACCGGCTTGCCTTCATACACCTGGCGCGCAATGTCCACCAGAACGCCGTAACGAAGATCGATGGCGTAATTGAGCCGAAAGATCAGACACGGCGTATTGAATTGTTTGGAGTAGTACTCGAAGATCCGTTCGCGCGCGAGGCAGGATTGCGCATATTCGCCCAGCGGAGCTGGAGTGTCCGACTCGACACACGCTCCCTTTTCCGCAGAAACGAAGGGATAGACATTTCCCGTGGAGAAGGCGACGATGCGCGAGCCGCGAAAGTGCTGCGCAACCATGGCCGGAATGACGGCGTTCATGGCCCAGGTCAGGTCCGGATCGCCTGCCGAGCCAAACTTGCGGCCGGCGAGGAACAGGACGTTTTCAACCTGAGGAAGAGTCCTGAGGCTTTCCGGATCGAGGAGATCGCAGGAAATGGTTTCCACGCCGAAGTCTCGGAGCTCACGCTCGGCTGCGGAGGAACTGAACCGGGAAACCGCAATCACCCGCAGTTGCCGGTCTGCGCTGCGCAGTGCCCGCAGCAGCCTCTGCGCCAGGGTGGGGCCCATCTTTCCCCCGGCGCCGAGGACCAGGGTGTCGCCGCGGAGCCGTTGCGCGAAGGCTCTGTCTGCTTCGCTGGGCTCGGTTAACAGCTGATTGAGTTGCTGATCGGATTCCGGTCGGATCATGGAGTGAAAAGCCCTGGTGTCGAGCAGGTGTGCTTCCGCAGCCGTTCGGGGATATTGGTTTTTAGTTTCGGAATACGAAACCATAGTTTGCAATACGGACCAAGAGTATGCCTGAGGGAGCGGTCTGTCAAGAAGGCTGCTGGAGGCTCACAAACCGAGCCAGCACGCTGCCTGAGCGGCCTGCTGGAAAGGAATGCTCCAGTACTCGAGGGTGTTCCATTCGATGGCGGTGGATTCTTCGAGATAGGGCGAGTCGTCGGGCCTGCCGATGAAGCCCACCATCATCGCTTCGGGAATTTGCGGAATGCGGAAGGAATAACCCACCGGCTGACGGTAGCCGATTCCTGAAAACAGCGAACGGTTGAGTGCATTGTGCCCGAGGCACCATTGGAGCAGCCGCTCCGCGGGCCCACGCCACCGGGGTTGCTTGAGCAGCGCGGCGGCGCGTGCCAGCAAATGCGCATGGCTCATCAGCACCGAACTCGTTCCATGCACGATGCCCTGAGCATTGAACGGATGCATGAAGGTTCTCACCCCGCGGCCGTTCCCGGCATCGCGAAAGATCTGCCGCTCCGGATGCGTGGGATGGAAGTACACGCCATAGGGAGTGAGCGAAAAAGGATTGGAGTTGCAATCCGCCAGCAGGTAATCCTCGATGTAGCGGAAGACAGCTTCGCGAGCCTGCTCGGCCACCGGGCTGTCTCGCAGGAGCGAACGCATCTCCCAGAATCGCAGCAGAGTGAAGGGTGGATCGGCAGCGAAGGCGATGGAACGGAATCCGTCGGCGGAGTCGGCCTCGGTGAAATAGCCGGACAATCCTTCGGCGGTCCTCACCTGCCGTTGCAGCAGTTGCCGCGCTGCGTTCTCGAGCACTGCGACCTCGACGGTCGTGTCGCCCGCTGCCAGCAGTTCGAGGCTGCCGCGCAGCTCAGCAGTAAGGAACAGAGTTCGATTGTCGTGGCCGCGGCAGCGTCCGAAGGCAGCGGCTCGCCGGGCCAGTTGCAGACACGTTTCGGCCTGTTGCGGCGGAAGATGCCTGGAGGCTCGAGCCTGGACGTGAACGAAGGCCCATTGGACGAGAGGATTGCAGCTGGTCCGGATGGTGCGCTCGTCGCCCGAGTCGGGAACGTTGTCGGTCCAGCGGTTATCGCTGGCATCCCCGTAACACCCAGGGTGGTTTTCAAACCACCAGTTGTTCTCGTAGGTGAAGTTGCTGCCAGGCGGCGCACTGCCGCCGGCGACGTCCTCGTAGACCTGGCCGTCGGGGGCGATCATGCGATGAAAGTAGGTATTGCCCCATGCCACTTCCTCGAGCAGCGAATCGGGGGAGATCCCTCCGTCGGCAAGGTCCTCGCCAAGCTTTTCGTGCAGCGTCAGGAGCACCTCAATGTGGTAGAGGGTAAAGGCGAGCCATTTGCGAAGGTCGCCGGCGTCGTGCCAGCCACCGGTCGCTCGCAGCGGAGAACCGTCACTGTCGAGGATCCCATCGTCGAGATGGCAGGCATCGTGGATGCCGAACGCTGCGCATCCACAGCGTTGCGCCCGAAGAAACGTCAGGTATCCCGCGATGATGCGGTCATAGATGCGATCCCGGATTGAGAATGGTGGAGACACCTGCCAATCCGTCTCGATCTGATAACTGCCCGGAGTATCGAAGTGGCTGAAGTCCGCCTGCCAGAGCATGCCCCAGCGGCTCGAGAGCCTTCGCAACTCTCCTCGATAAAGTGGCTGAGATGTGCCGTCGAGAGTCAGCCTGCCGCGAAGCAGATCGTAGGGAGATGGAAAACGCGGCGAAAACCCTTTTTCGTGTTTTCCATCGCGCGGAATGCGAAGACAGTTCTGGCGAAGATAGAACGGAATCGTCTCCGGAAGCCCGGTCGTATCCCCGGGCGACAGGGTCAGAATTTTCGGGCTCTGCGGCAGATATCCCAGATGACTCAGGCTGAGTTCAATGCCCATCGACGCTGCACCCTCTTGCCGCCGCTTGTGCGGGCTGGAGACCGTTCTCTATGCCCACGCCACAATTCCACGGGTGATGCCGCTGTGCCCCAGTTGCAGTGAAGCCTTGCGCGCTGCCTCCCTGAGCTGTGCCGCAATGGCGGACTCGCGGTCCGGAGAAACTTCCAGAATCGGCAGCGTAATGCTGATAGCGGCAGCCGACCGATCGTCCTGACCGCCCACCCCGGCCGCCAGCACCCAGTAGCCAGGCAGCAGCTCCTCGATATTGCGGGCATAGCGCATCTTCTGCACCTGCTCTATCTCCTGCTTCATGCGCGACGCCGAGGTAATCGTGCTGCTCGTGTATTTCTGCGTGCTGGCGGACATGATGCGGTCGACTTCTTTGGCTGGCATGCCGGCCAGAAAGATCTTGCCTGAGGCGGTGGCATTCAGTGGCCGGCGAAGTCCAACGTCGGCGAACGCATCCGGCGCGCCGGAATACCCCACCGAGTGAATAAACAGAACATAGTCGCCATCGAGAACGCCAAGCTGGACGGTGCCCGGGAATTGTTTCGCCAGCTCCTGCATGGGAAAAAACGCCGCCCGGTAAACCGGAGAGTGGCGAAGATACCCTGAGCCAATCCACAGGGCGTGGCTGCTCAGCATGTAGCGCCGGGTCCCCGGATCCTGCCTGATCAGGTTGGCTTCGATCAGGGTCGTACACAGCCGGTGGGCCGAAGCCTTGGGAATTTCAAGTCGAGCCGCGATATCGCTGAAAGACAGTTCAAACGGTTCACCCGCCAGAATTTCCAATACCTTCAGGCAGCGCAAAGTAGAGCTCATGGCGGTGGATGGCTTTTTCATACACAAACCCTCTCATGAGGGCTCTTGACAGCGCAATGCGTCATCCGTTACTGTGGTCCGCAATACAAACAGTAGTTTCGCATTGCAGAACTACGATATCAATTGCTCACCTCGATGCGCAAACTGCGGAAAGAAGTCCGGGGAGGGACAGCAGCATGAGGGCAGAGACCGCGCACCCGAGTTTGAAGCATTCAACCATTCTGTTGTTGAGCATTTTCCTTCTGGCATTCTGTTGGCTGCCCATTCGCGCGGGCGCTCAGCAGGTGACAGCGACCATCAACGGAACCGTCACCGACCCGTCGGGCCTTGTGGTGGCGAACGCAAAAGTGACGGCCACGGATCTCGATCGAGGCACGGCTTGGCCGGCGCAAACCAATTCGTCCGGATTTTATAACCTGACCAATCTGCCGGTCGGACGCTACGAGGTCCGCGTGACCGCCCCCGGCTTCCAAACGGCGGTTCAGTCGCCCATCGAGCTGCAACTCAACCAGGTGGAAGCGGTGAACGTAAAGCTGGCCGTCGGCGCAGCCACTCAGACCGTCCAGGTTACCAATGCCGCTCCGCTGCTGCAGACAGAGACGACCGATGTCGGCACCGTCATCGACGCGCGGACCAACGTCAGTTTGCCGCTGGCCAGCCGCAACTATCTGCAGCTTACCTTGCTGACACCAGGTGCTGTGACGGTACAACCCACAGGATTTGAGAGCGGCCAAAACGCCGGACAGGTCGCGCGGCCGGAAATCAACGGAAACCGCTTCGATGCGAACAGCTACCTGCTCGACGGCATGGACAATAACGACGCCGGAAGCAATTACGTTGCATACTCCCCACAGCCTGACGCCATTCAGGAGTTCCGCGTCATCACGCAGAATGCTCCTGCTGACTTTGGCAACTACATGGGCGGCGTTATCAGCGCTTCGATCAAAGAAGGCACAGACTCATACCACGGCACGGCCTACGAGTTCTTTCGCAATGACATTCTGAATGCGAACCAGTGGATGAACAAGCTGGTACCGGGCGACGTTACAGCCCGCCAGAAGATGCGCTGGAACGAGTTTGGGGGCACAGTGGGAGGGCCCATCCTGAAACAAAAGCTCTTCTTCTTTGCCGACTACGAGGGCGAGCGCTTTGACTTTCCCAGCACGACATCCTTAATCACAGTTTTTACAGCGAAGGAGCGTACCGGCGATGTCTCGGAACTGGTGGCAGCTGGCAAGAACATCGTCGATCCGCTGACGGGACAGCCTTTCCCAAACAACGTCATTCCTCAGGGGCGTCTGAGCCCGGCGGCTTTGGCAATTATCAATTCAAAATACTATCCCACGCCGATCAACGGTGCGCTGCAAAGTAACGCAGCCAACACAACGGCAATCGCCACCGACGCCGATCAGGGTGACGGTCGTTTAGATTACGCCGCCAGCGACAGGGACCACTTCATGGGCCGCTTCTCGTACTCCTATATGACGAACCCGACCCTGAACTCATTTGCTCTCGACTACAACCCATTCAACGTGGTTTCGACGTGGAACTTCGTCACCGGATATACGCGAACGATATCGTCCACGATGGTGAATGATGCGCGTCTGGGTGTGAACTACGTCCAGGTCGGTCAGAACCATACCTCGTCCAACTTCCCAGGAAATGCAGATACCTTGTTCAGCATTCCTGGATTGACCACAAGTTTCCTGCCCGCTATGAGTTTCAGCGGCGGGTACGTGAGTGGTTTCGGCACCAAGGACAGCGTCACCGATAACTACGACACCTCGGTTCAATATTCGGATGTTTTGAATTGGGTGCATGGGAAGCACAATATGCGCTTCGGCTTCCAGGGCTGGCGAATCCGCACCAACGGATTGTTCAACGGCAGCAATGGACAGGCCGGAACCTTCGGCTTCGGTTCCACCTACTCGGGTAGCCCCGAATCGAACTTCCTGCTCGGCTTGCCCACCTCAATCGGTGCCGGCAACACAGGCTCGGAGTGGGGACAACGGAACAACGTCTTTGCCGGCTTCGTTCAGGACGACTGGAAGGTGAAAGATCGCCTGACCTTCAATCTCGGCCTTCGCTACGAGACGCACACACCCTTCGTTGAGGCCCAGAACAAAGAAGTCAACTGGGATCCACAAACCGGTAATTTCGAGTTGCCTGGGCAAAACGGCAACAGCCGCGCACTCTACGACTCATACAACGGTTATGGAAATTACCAGCCTCGTATCGGCGTCGCTTATCAGGTGATGCCAAAGACCACGATTCGTGCCTCTTACGGATTGTCGTCGTTCATGGAAGGCACCGGTCTGGGGCTGCGTCTGCCTGCTAACCCGCCACAACCAATTGCAGCCAGCGCCAATTACAGTGCCCTGGCCTACCCGACGACAACCCTGGACCAGGGCTTTACCCCCATCGCTGTGCCTGCCGGCTGTACGATTGCCGGTTTGCAGAGCGGCGACCCGATTTGTTACAAGGGCTCCATCATCTTCTCGTGGGACAAGAAGGTGCAGCCGGCACACTCGAATCAGTGGAGCCTGTTTGTGGAGCAGGAGCTCTCGCGGTCAGCGATATTCCAGCTGGGATACGTAGGGCAGTCGACCAAGCACCTGACCAACGCAGAGTTGCTCACGCAGCTGGTGTGGGACGCGCCGGGGGTGGTCAGCCCATCACCGTTCTTCGCGAATAACCCGCAGTACATTGATCAGGTAGCGTATATCTTCGGGACTTTCGCTGAGGCACACCAGAATTACAACGCCCTGCAGGCTCAGATGCAGGGACGTCTGAATCATGGCTTATCCTATCAGCTCAGTTACACCTGGTCGCGGTGCATGACCAACTCCCAGGGATTCTGGGGGGAAGCCGGGCAATCATCGGCGCCGAGTGCCTGGTGGCAGAATACCTACAACCCGGAGGGTGAGACCGGAGCCTGCTATTACAACGTCAAGGGCGACTTTACCGGCTATGTGATCTACGACCTGCCCTTTGGCCGCGGCAAGCAGTTCGGCACCAACATGAACAAGGTCGCCGATGCCGTGGCGGGCGGCTGGAAGGTGAGCGCAATACCAACCTTCCGCGGCGGTTTCCCGCTCACGCTCAGCTCAAATGACGACCACTCCGGCACTAACTCCTTCCAAAACCGGCCGAATTGCATCGCGCCACCGAACGTGCTGCATAAGCAGCCGATCGGAAACGGCTTCTACGGGTATCGATGGTTTGATCCCAAATCATACCAGGAGCCCAGCGACGGCTATTTCGGCAACTGCAGTGTGAGCTCGGTCTACGGTCCGGGCGAGCAGAACATTGACGCCAGCCTTTCGAAGATCTTCTCCATCACGGAGCATCAGAATGTCGAGTTCCGCACCGAGTTCATCAACGCCTTCAACCACACGATCCTCGATGCGCCGAGCAATGGAGGCATCGATGTTACCAATCCGGATGGAGGCACAATAGGTCAGATCAATAAGTCGGAGGGAGCGCGTAATATCCAGTTCGCCCTTAAATACAACTTCTAGCCAGTCGCCTGCGGTGAGTGAACAGAACTAAATTTCATCAGCGCCGGGCTCCGCACGGGCCATGATGGCCGGAGTCCGGCTGCTGCTGTTCTCGATCCGGAATGTAAGACCATCAGTGTCCGCCCAGCCAAAGCATCCGGGGCGCAGTCGTGTTTCGATTGAGATTAACGGTTGCTGCTGAATCAGGGAAGCGGTTCTACGCGCAAAACCGCTGACAGAAGAGCTTCCCAGCCGCGGCCGCCACGAACCGTATGGCAGTGCCGGATCGACCGCAGAGAAGAAATCCGGGATCCGCGGAAAGATGGCACGAAGAACTCCTGTTCGAATATGCGAAATCGAGATCTTATCGCCTTTTTGACGCCGATCCCCAACCAGTTCAGCGGGGCCGATTCTCTCGAATTCATCGACGTTACGGGACAGGTGGCGGATGTCGAGGCGACCCTTTATCGCATCACGATTCGCCTTCATCTTTCGGCAAGGATCTATCGCGGCCGCTTCGAAACCATCTCCCATGCTTTCGACATGTCCACAGCCATGATCGAGATGGTTCGTGTGCCGGACGGAAAACGCGTGCCGGTGGGGCCGTGGGACCTTGATCACATTCACAATGTCATGGCGATGCCCATGATCCGCACCTTTGTGAACGGAAAGCTGAAGGGCGGACTGTGGTTCGCTATGCCCGGTCCCGAGCAGATTGCGGAGGGACGCCTCGCTGCGGAATTCGGATTTGAGGCGCAGGAAGGGGAGAACGAACTCATCCTTGAGATCATCGAGCGCGATCGTGAGCGCATCGACCTGGGGAAGCTGGCGTACCTCGAGCTTCGCACCGACGATCGCCGCATGTTGCCTCTTGAGCCGTCGGTCGAGGGGCATCCGCGGCTCTTCCTCACCTCAGGCGAGCTACCGCAGGTGCGCGACCGCTGGAAGGGAAGCGCCGAGTGGCGATCTCTCGAGGAGCGGCTGCGCACCGAGGATCTGGTCTTCCTCACCGATAACAGCCAGGGCAATTTGCAGGTGGCCTGCCTGGTGTTCGCTCTCACCGGAGACGAAGTGATCGGCGCGCGAGCTAAAGCCAAAATCATGGAGCTCGCCCATGCCTCCACGTGGAGCGGCCGTCCCGATCCACTATTGATGGGCGGCGACAATGACCGGATTATCGGACTGCGGCTGTATCACACGGCACTAGCCTGGGATTATCTACAGCCTCTCTTTAACGATGAAGATCGACGCGCGCTTCTGTCCAAAGCCGAGGAGTATCTGCAGAAGATCTACGACTTCACTTTGTTGCAGCGTGCTTATCTCGGCTATCCGTCGATCGATCCGCATTCTCTGGGCGCATGGAACGGCGCCGCCATCGCCTGCATGGCGTTTTACGAGGAGCTTGCAATCGCTCGTCGTGCGCTGCCTCTCTTTCATGGTCTGTTCTGCGACAGCCTGCAGTTGTTTCCGGCCAGCGGCAAGGCGGCCTGGGCGACCTATTTCCCGTTTCATCTGATTCTCTATCTGGCAGCGGCTCACGTCTTCGGAGGAAGAAGGCCGGAGCTCTCGTCGAGTCCCTTTCTCGACAACCTCGGCGAGGCCTTGCTGGCAGCTTTCGAAGTGCCCAACAGTCAGGAGCTGCAGCGCGGCCTGCGCACCCGCGAGCACCGCTTCCTCACCGCCTTCCTTTGCCGCTTCCACCCCACCCTTGGTATTGAGTCCATCTACCGTGCTTTCGCGGAGCGGGAACGAAATGCCACCGGCGACCTGACCCTCGGGATCTTCGATCTGCTCTATGCGCCGAATCTTTCCGGTGAAGTCGCACCCTTTCCCAACCGGCCGCTCTTTGCCAAAGACGTGGGCGATTTGATTGCGGTATCGCGCGGAGAGCATGTCATCGCCGTCTCGATCAGCGGCGGCCCCAAAGCGGGGCGGCAGGCGAGCTTCACCCTGATGCCGCACAACCGCGAGTTCGCGCCATCGCTCGGCGCACTCGAGGTGACCGTCGACGGAACGCCCGTCCTGTGCAACATCAACATGGGCGTCTACGGGCTCGACAGCGCTCTCACGAACACGATGTGTTTCGAGGATGGCGGCGCGCTGACCAATGGGCAGTACCTCAATGGCGCAATCCCACCTGAAAGCTGTGCCGTCATCCGCCGTTGCTTGATCGACGACCGCTTTATCTACGCACATAAGGTCATCACGCACGCGCTTGATCCCGAGCTTCGTGTGCGGCAAGCCGACCGCATCTTTCTCTTCGACAGGAAATCGGGAACCATCCTGCTCTCCGACGCCTTCCGCAGTGAACGGCCGATTCGTTTTGCTACCCATCTGCATTGCTCGGGATCGGTAAAAGACCTCGGAGTCGGACAGTACCGGCTGACCGGAGGACAGGCGAATCTTATTGCGGGCATCAAGGGCGGAAGCAAAGGACTGGATGACGAAGAGAGAGGAGAACTGTTCGTTCAGGTGCTGCGCACCATGCCTGCCACCCGCGTCGTGGTGGAAGAGCCCACGTGGGTCCCAGGATATATCTACGGCCTTAACAATACCGGACACGAGGATATCAGCGAAGGTCGTTTCCCGCGCTATCGGCGCTGGCGGCTGGAAGCGCCGCAACCGGCATCGGAGGCTTCGTTCCTCATTGCGATTAGCCCGCGCCCCGATCAGGTCAGCTGTGACGATGGAAACATTATTCTGCCTGACGGCGGGGGCGTTCGACCCGGCAACGGTCTCGTGGATGCGCTCGGTGTGGAGTGCCAATGCGAATGGCTGATGTGGGACGAGGAAGCGGGCCGCATTGTAGCCATGGGACTGCGCTCGCTGCGCCATGGTGAATGCCGGCTGACCTTCACCATGCCGGTGGATGTGGTGTACAGCGTGGCGGCCGGTACGGGCACGATTTACGCGCAGGGATCGCCTCAACCTGCGGAGAGCCGCGGATTTGAGATGGCCCCATCCTGCAACATCGGTAACGAGAGCTGGAAAACGCACAACCGAAATCGCGCGAACTTTACGCGCACTCATAACAAAACAGAGAAGGTCGAGGGAAATGCATGAGTAGTGGCAAGCCGATCGAGGTGGCTGTGCTGGGCGGCGGAAAGATGGGCGAAAACGTCATTCGACACCTTGGCGATAGTCCGTTGGTGCGGGGCATCACCGTTTACGATCGGCACCCGGAGCGCATGGCATCGCTCAATCAGTCTCACGGAGTGAAGACAGCGGACAGCCTGGACAAGGTACTCAACGATTCGGACATCCGGCTCGTCTTTATCACCGCATCGAACAATGCCCACAAAGATCTGACCGTCGCTGCACTCGAAGCGGGCAAGGCAGTGATGTGCGAAAAGCCGATGGCCACCACGCTGGCGGATGCCGAAGCCATGGCCATTGCGGCGGAGAGGACGAACGGCTATCTTCAGATCGGTTTCGAGCTGCGCTACTCGCACCTTTACACCGCCGTGAAGGACTGGATCGACCAGGGATTTCTGGGGCGCGTGCTGAATACGCACTGTCTGTATACGAGCAGTGCCTGGGGCCGTCATGATGTGTGGCGTGCACGCCCCGGAACCAGCGGCGGAATGTTCGGAGAGAAGCTAAGTCACTACGTCGACCTGACGCGCTGGTGGACCGGCGACACGGTCGAAGAGGTTTATGCAACCTGCGCGCCGAATATCGTTCCGTATCTCGAAGTTCACGACAATTATCACTGTACGTATCGCTTCAGGGGCGGCGCTGTCGGTCACATCACTTTTATGATGGGACCTGCGGCCAGCTTCCAGGGTGATCCGCTGCAGAACGCCGTTTCGCAGCAGGCTGGGGACGGTCACATGCTCCGCTACCTGGTCTATGGGGACAAGGGAGCGGCGGAAACCGATGTCTTCCCACGAACCATCAAGCGCTGGGAATTCGGCGAGGACGACTACGGGCAAACCAGCAAATGGGTGCAGACTGAGACCTGGAATCCGGATCAGGACTTCAGCTATTTCCACAACACGCATGATCAGGCTCTGGATATCGTAAGGCGCGTCGTGGAAGGAGAACCGCCGAAGACCAGCCCGCGGGATGCGCTGGAAACCACCCGGCTTTGCTTTGCCGCAGAAATCTCGGCGAAAGAAAAGCGGCCGGTGCGTCTCGACGAACTAAAGATTGGCTAAGCAGAACACCGGGGAAACTCTACAGGAGAATGATGAGCGAGGAGTCGAGCCCGCAGACAGCCGTGCCAGGGAATATTCGCCCCGTGGAAGTCTCGTATAGACCGGGGATGGATCTGCCCACTTACTACGCCGATCGAAAGCTGATGTGGCGCAACGTGTCGTGGATTACCTTCGGCAATTTCGGCATGTCGCTCTCCATAACCATTGTGGTGCCGCTGATGAACCTCAGGCTCAAGGCCATCGGCGTAAGCGATTCGAGCGTTGGCCTGCTCACCTCAGCCAACCTCTGGGCGGTGAGTTTCCTGGTCATGTACTTCTCCTGGAAGAGCGATCACTGCACCAGCCGCCTGGGACGCCGCACCCCTTACGTGCTTCTATCCCTGCCGTTCCTCGCCACTGCCCTCGTCCTCTTTCCTCTGTTCAGCGAAAAGTGGCTGTTGATCGGCCTGATGCTCATGTATTACTTCTTCAATGACATGAGCGCTTCCACTTATCCGCTGCTGTCGATCGACTGCGTTTCACCCAACGTTTTCGCACGCGTAGCCGGGCTGGTGGCCGTCATCATCAGTGTGGCCGAATTTTTGTCCGCACGCCTCGGAGCGAAGATGGCTGACGTGAGTGAGACACGCGTGTTCGTTCTTGCGGCGGTCGCCCTGGCTGCGACGACACTGCTGGCACTGTGGAGGATCAGGGAGCCTCCGATTTTCCATCCAACCACAGAGAGATTCAATTTTCTTGCGCCAATCAAGGTTGCCTGCCAGGATAAGCGCATTCTGGTACTGATGGTTGCGGTCGCGCTCCTGAACGCGTTTCAGATGATTTTCAAGACCTGGGTGTGGTTTTATGCTAAATCGAAACTGGGCCTCACCATCGGCGAGACCGGAGTAGCAATCTCCTGGGGCTTCCTGATCAAAACCATCGTTTCGTACCCGGCGGGCTGGCTGATCGACCGGTTTGGAAGCTACGTCGCGCTCTCCATCGAGTGGGTACTGATGCTGGCGCTCGCGCTGTGCTCTGTCTATGTGGCGAATGTAAGTGGATTGATCCTGCTCATGGTGCTGTTTTCACTGTTTATGCCGCTGCAGGTTGCGGGAGACACAATCCTCTGGAAAACAATGAATAAGGCAGACACCGGATCCTATACCTCAACGGTGGCGCTGATTCGCAACTTCTGCACGGGCACAGTTATCGCGATCTCGGGATATCTGATCAAGTGGACAGGCAGCTATGTGGTGGCCTTCTGGTTTGGCTTTTCGCTCAGTTCAATTGCGCTGATCATCTTCTTTATCTACAGGCATCTCATGCGCAGCGGCGGACCCTCCATTGCTGCCGCACCTGAAATCCTCGGCGCCGCCGAGCTTCCTGAGGGCCCCGTCTCCGGCTGTGCGACCGCCAGCGCGTAACGAAAAGCAATCCGCCAATCGCGTCATGGACGAACCGGGTCCAGCTTTCCGACAGGAAGATTGAGAAGCTGATCGATCTGACCAATTTCCGATTTACCGGCGCAGTGTCGGTGTGGATGGGGCTCGATCGGCAGGATGTGCCGATGATGATTCGCGACGTCGGTACCAACGACTTCTACGCGCTCAGCCTCGAGGAAAAATAGGCAACGTTCCGGATCGATCCACCTGTGCTCGCAGCCCGGGTTGGGTTGAGTGCGCTACATTTTCCCGCCGTTTCTCTTCGCCATTCACGATCCGGGCTGGCATAACGGGAGTTCCGAAAGATGCAAGATATCCACAATATGTATGGCTTGCCTTTTACCGGGGCCCGAGATACAGTGGTTCAGTTCCCTGGTCTCTCCAATCGAGAATCAAAAGGGAATCCGGTGAAAGTCCGGAACTGCCCCGCAGCGGTAAGCAGGTACGAACGCCAATCGACACTGGGCCTCCGGCCTGGGAAGTCTGGCCAGTAGGTTGGAACCTGTAAGTCCGAAGACCTGCCCGGGAAACATTCGCTGACGCCTCCGAGGGGAGGCGAGGTGGCAGAGGCACGTCTTCCTGCGAAGACTCTCTGTTTCCCCGCATCGCTTTCTGAGGCCCGAGGAGACTCTTCGATGGCCGCTCAGACTCACAGCTTTGATTCCGCTCCTGCGGTTCCACCCGCTGGGTTCGTCAACTTACATAGTCCTTCAGCTCAGCGCCAACCCGGCCTGCAGGTCATTCGGCGCAACGGCGATTTCTCACCGTTTGACGCAATGAAGATCTCGGTTGCGATCACGAAGGCGTTCGTTGCGGTCGAAGGTACCGACGCCACAGCGTCCCGTCGCGTTCGCGACGCGGTGGAGTCGTTCACAAAGCAGGTTGTGGGAACCCTCAGCCGCCGCGCAGAGCCGGGACGGCCGATTCATATCGAAGATATCCAGGATCAGGTCGAGCTGGCGCTGATGCGTAATGGCGAACACAAAGTCGCACGCGCCTATGTGCTGTATCGGGAAGAACGAGCGCAGGAGCGCCGCAGGCGGGACGAGCAGGCAGCCGCGCCCACTCAGCCTCGGATTCTGGTGCGCCTGGAAGATGGACGAGCGGAGCGTCTGGATGAAATGCGGTTGTACGAGGACATCTCTGCGGCATGTGCCGGGCTGGATGGCGTCTCTCCCGATATCGTCATGGCTGAGGTGCGCCGGAATTTATACGACGGAATCGTGTTGAACGAGCTGGGCCTCGCCCAGACCATGGCAGCCCGATCTCTGGTGGAACAGGAGCCCAATTACTCCTATGTCAGCGCGCGGCTGCTGCTCAACATCCTGCGCGACGAAGCTCTCGCTCTCGTTTTTCCCGGCGCGTCGTCGGCCTCTCAAAACCATCGCCAGCTGGATTACCAGGAGTACTTTCCGGAATTCGTTCGCCGCGGCATCGGGTTTGAGATGCTTGACCGCGAGCTTGGCAATTTCGACCTCAACCGCCTGGCCGGTGCGTTGAAGCCGGAGCGCGATCGCAATTTCCAGTTCCTCGGCCTCCAGACTCTCTACGACCGCTATTTCCTGCAAAAGGACGGAGTGCGCTACGAGCTTCCGCAGGCATTCTTCATGCGGGTGTCAATGGGTCTGGCCATCCGCGAGATTGATCGCGATGAGAGAGCAATCGAGTTCTACGACCTGCTCTCCTCGTTCGACTTCATGTGCTCAACCCCTACGCTTTTTAATGCCGGCACGCTTCGCCCGCAGTTGTCGTCCTGCTTCCTGACCACCATTTCCGACGAATTGGATGGAATCTTCAAGGCCATCAGAGACAATGCCCTGCTGGCCAAATACTCCGGCGGCCTCGGCAACGACTGGAGTATGGTGCGCGGTCTGGGCGCGTCCATTCGCGGGACGAACGGGCAGTCGCAGGGCGTCGTGCCTTTCCTGAAAGTGGCCAACGACACCGCCATCGCCGTGAATCAGGGCGGCAAGCGCAAGGGCGCTGTGTGCGGTTATCTCGAAACCTGGCACATCGACATCGAGGAATTTCTCGACCTGCGCAAAAACACGGGCGATGACCGCCGCCGCACCCATGATATGAACACTGCCAACTGGGTACCCGACCTCTTCATGGAGCGCGTGGAAGAGGACGGGCCCTGGACACTTTTCTCTCCGGACGAAACGCCCGATCTCCACGACCTTTACGGCAGAGCATTCGCGGAGCGCTACACGTTCTACGAGGCGAAAGCTCAGCGAGGCGAGCTCAGGGTTTCGCGCACTGTGCGGGCAGTGGACTTATGGCGCAGGATCCTGACGATGCTCTTTGAGACGGGCCATCCCTGGATCACATTCAAAGATCCATGCAATCTGCGGTCGCCGCAACAGCACGCGGGCGTGGTTCATTCCTCAAATCTGTGCACCGAGATCACCCTGAATACAAATGGGAAAGAGATTGCCGTCTGCAATCTCGGCTCCGTCAACCTTGCAAACCACGTCACCACCAGCGGCATCGACGAGAATCGCCTGGCAAGGACGGTGAAGATCGCGATGCGGATGCTCGACAACGTGATCGACATCAATTTCTATACCGTTCCGGAAGCGCGCTTTTCCAACCTGCGTCATCGGCCCGTCGGATTGGGAATCATGGGCTATCAGGATGCGCTCTACACATTGCGGATCCCGAATGCCTCCGATGAGGCGGTTCGATTTGCCGACGCGAGCATGGAACTCATCAGTTTCCATGCCATTTCCGCGTCGAGTGACCTCGCCGCCGAGCGCGGACGTTATGCCAGCTTCGAAGGCTCGCTGTGGAGCCGCGGCATTCTGCCTGTTGACTCCATCGGCCTGCTGCAGGCCAATCGCAGCCATGCGCTTCAACTCGACGGTTCAGCCACCCTTGACTGGACCGGCCTGCGGGAACGGGTGAAGAGCGTTGGTATGCGCAATTCCAACACCATGGCGATTGCGCCAACTGCAACGATCTCGAATATCTGCGGTGTAACCCAGTCGATCGAGCCGACCTACCAGAACCTGTTTGTGAAATCGAATATGTCGGGCGACTTCACCGTGGTGAACGCCGCGCTCGTTCACGATCTGAAGCAGCGCGGACTGTGGGACGATGTGATGGTCAGCGATCTGAAGTACTTCGATGGCTCACTCGGCTCCATTGACCGCGTCCCGAACGACCTGAAGCGCTTGTACGCCACTTCCTTCGAAATCGAACCGACCTGGCTGATCCAGGCTGCGGCGCGGCGCCAGAAGTGGATCGATCAGGCACAGTCGCTGAATCTCTACATCGCGCAGCCCAGCGGCAAACGACTGGATGCCTTGTACCGGGAAGCATGGCGTTCCGGACTGAAGACTACGTACTATCTCCGCTCACGCAGCGCAACCCACGTGGAGAAGTCAACGCTCAGGGGTACAGACGGCAAGCTCAATGCAGTTGCTCTGGAGGCGGATTCGGCCAGGGCCTGCTCGATCCATGATCCCAATTGCGAAGCCTGCCAGTAACGTCTTCACAACCCGGAGGAGAAGCGATGCTCGACTGGACAGAAGTGATCGAAGAAAAGCCCGCGGAACTGGTGCTGACCCCGCCGCGGATCAGAGAAGATTCGGAGAGCACCGGCCTCGGCAAGATCGCCCGCGCGGCGGCCCGCGTCCGCGTCGACGATAAGGCGATGATCAATTGCCGCGCCGATGTCAACCAGCTGCTTCCCCTCAGGTATCGCTGGGCCTGGGAGAAGTACCTCTCAGCCTGCAGCAATCATTGGATGCCCACTGAAATTTCGATGCAGGCCGATGTTGCACTCTGGAAAAGGTCAGATGGCCTCACGCCGGACGAGCGCCGCGCCGTCAAACGGAACCTCGGATTCTTCGCAGCCTCCGAATCCCTCGTGGCCAACAACATTGTCCTGGCGATCTACCGCCACCTCACGAACCCCGAATGCAGACAATATCTGCTGCGCCAGGCCTTTGAGGAAGCCGTACACACCCACACCTTTCAGTACATCGTCGAGAGCCTCGGGCTCGATGAGGGCGAGCTCTTCAACATGTACCGTGAAGTGCCCTCGATTACCGAAAAAGCCTCATGGGCCCTGCAATACACCCAGAATTTGAGCGATCCTGCTTTCGCAACGGGGACGGTTGCGGCCGATCGCGCATTCCTGCGGGATCTGATCGCCTTCTACGTCGTATTCGAGGGAATGTGGTTCTATACCGGATTCGCTCAAATTCTTTCCCTCGGCCGCCGCAACAAGATGGTCGGCATCGCTGAACAGTATCAGTACATCCTGCGCGATGAATCCATCCACCTGAATTTCGGAATCGACGTCATCAATCAGATCAGAACCGAAAACCCCCATTTGTGGAACGACGCCTTTGAGCAGCAGGTCCGCAACATGCTGGTGACCGCAGCCGAGCTGGAGGCTGCCTACGGTCGCGACACGATTCCGAATGGCTTCCTCGGTCTGAGTGCCGGTCTCAGCGAGCAATATATGCACTTCATCGCGAACCGCCGGTGCAGTCAGCTCGGGCTCGATCCGGTCTTTGCCGCGGCCGAAAATCCCTTTCCATGGATGTCTGAAGCCATGGACCTCAAAAAGGAGAAAAACTTCTTCGAGACCCGCGTCATCGAGTATCAGAATGGTGGCTCTCTTAGCTGGGATTAGAGGTGTGCTCAGTCCCGCCGCGCCTGGCTTGATCCTTTGCCAGGCGGACCCGGCAAAGTCACTCCGTCCTGCGCAGCTTGACCAACTCACTGGTGAGCGGAACATCATTCGCCACTTTGACCCGAAGCAGCGCTTCAAAAGGCTTCATATCGGAGCCAGGTGAAATTTCGAGGCGGCGAAGAATATCTTTGACCGAATCCGGGTCGCAGGCAAAGTCCACCGCAGCCTGGGTGCCGACCGTGGATGCGCCGGCCAGGATAAGCGTCCATCGCGAACGATCGAGTCCGTGCGCCAGGGTGATTACGGCGTAGTCCACCTGCATCGGCTGCGTCTCCGGTGTGGGCAGATAATTGGCGCTCTCTCCCGGCCGTGGCCGCAGATCGATCACCGCCTGGGTCCAGTCTTGTCCAACCTGAATCTGTTTGAAAGCAAAGCCGCTGTTCTCAGGGATCTCGCCCAGCGTGAGGTTTTCGGTCGGTGAGCCCACGAAGATCAGGTTATTTGTGCGCGCATCGTCCAGGGTAAACAGGCCACCCCTCTTAATTTGAAATTGCCGCCCGAAGTGCAGGAACAGGCCTTCCAGCTCCTCTACGCCCATCACTTCGCCGATCCCGGTGTAGTGTTCCGAGATTGAATTGCCGGAATCTCGGGTGCGATTGTAATAGCGCATCCCGGTGATGGGGTTCCCTACAAATTCTGCATTGCTGAAAACCACGAAAGGCGGCTCGGAACCCAAAAGAAACGGGCCCCAGAACGTCCTGAGTACCGGGGAAACAGCCTGGGCAGCCTGGTTGTTCAGGCGGTCGATCGATCGCGGCCGGCGAAAAGCAATATAAGCAATGCTGCCGGCGATGGTGAGCGCCCAAAGCAGGGCGACCACCATGATCGCCCGGGAGCGCCTGATCGGAATCGATTCGGGCTGCGCGGTTGGCTTCCGCACCTCCTTACCCGGTGCTGGTGCATCCGTCTCGATAATCCGTCGCCGGAAGGAGAGCGAATACCCACCCTTCGGTACTTCGACCTGAATGGCGTCGCTGGCTCCGTCCGACAGATAGTATTCGGCCAGCTTTGTCCGGAGACGGGCCATCTGTACCCGAACACCGGAGTCGGCCTGCGGATCGAAATCGGGTGGCCGGCCGAACACCTGGGTCGCAATCTCATACTCTTTTATGTGCTCCGTCGGGGAGTCGAGAGCATGATGCGCGAGGAAGTGCAGAAGCTTGCAGAGGGCCTCAGAGCCGGACAAATGTGGGCTTCGGACCAGCCTGTCAACCTCATCGAGACAAGCCTCCGGATCGAGGGCGCCGTCCTTTTCACTTCTCCTCTGAGTCGCATTTAACATGCGCGTAACAGCCAATGTAAGCCTTTAATAAAAATGAATTTATAAGATTTAACTCTGCCGCGGCCGGTGGGTTAACTCCATCAGACATACCTGGAACTTCACAAAACTGGCCTCGTTCCCCCATCCTTCGTCCCGGTCAAACATCGTACGCCGCCATATAGGCGTAAGCAAGCCGGGTCCTTAACGAGGGCCCGCCCGCACCGGGTGTCCTTAAACGGGACTGGGCAGCATAAGAAACGGATGATCCAACCAGCTGGGATATGGATGGGGGCAAGTGAGAGGAGGAGGCAAGTGAAGCGATGGAGCAGATTCACCAGACTGTGTGCGCTTTTGTTCAGCCTGTCGTCGGTCACCATTTTGGCCTGGGGCCAGGCTGACCGGGCGACCATCACCGGAACCGTGAAGGATCAGGCGGGCGCAGTTCTGCCCGGGGCCATGGTCAAAGTAACCAACCTCGCCACGGGGGTCATTTACGGAGAACGCGCGAATGGAGATGGCATCTACACAGTCCCGAGCTTGCCCGTGGGAGTTTATACGCTTGAGGTTCGCCACCCCGGCTTCAAGACCTTCACGCTGACTGGCGTTTCACCCCTCGCGAGCCAGCAGGTGAGGGTCGACGTAACCATGACCATCGGAGCGACGACCGAAACGGTAACCGTGGCTGCGGCCGAGCCGGAGCTGGAATCGCAAAACGCGACGGAATCCATGACCCTCGAGCCCGACGCGATCGAGGAATTGCCGCTGAATGCCAGCGGAGGCCGCAACGGTATCAATCTTCTTATGGCCACCGCTCCGAACGTTCAGGAGTCTTCGATCTCGAACACCGGAACCCAGAGCTGGATCGCTTTCTCCGGAGGCCAGACTTTTACCAATTCCATCTTTATCGACGGCACGAATGCCAGCGCGGCGGGCAACCAGGGCTACGCGATCACTCCCGTCCAGGATGGCATCCAGGAGATGCAGATTCAGACCAACGTGACCGATGCCGAGCTCAGCCAAACCGGCGGCGGATCGATTGTCTATGCGCTCAAATCCGGCACCAACAAGTTCCATGGGTCGGCGTTTGAGTATCTCCAGAACGAAGATATCAACGCCAATCAGTGGCTGGATAACTACTACCACGTTCCTCGGGCGACTGATCGCTTTAATGATTATGGCGGCAGCGTCGGAGGCCCCATCTGGAAAAATCACACCTTCTTCTTCGGCGACGTGGAGTATTACAAGACCAGCAACTTAACTCAGAACCCCACTGGGATCACAGTGCCGCTCCCGCAGATGGTGACCATCAACGGTTCCGGGAACTACGATCTGAGTCCGCTGCTGACAATGGGCGCGCAGCAGGGCAACATTCCCAATCCGAACGGCGGTGGACCCTGGACCAATCCCTGCACCGGTGCGCCGTATCAGTACGGGCAGGTCTTCGATCCGGCCACATGGACCAGCGTCGGTGGTGTAACCTGCGCGAGCCCATTTCCCAATAACCAAATTCCAGCCAATCGGGTCGGTACGATATCGCAGGCCATTTCCGGCACTTTCGCCAAATATTACAAGCCGGCCATCAACCGCCTCATCGGTGGAAATTTCCCCTCCTTCGCAAGTGGCACCCCTCAGAACTGGCAGGTCAGGACCGACTTAAAAATCGATCACACCTTTTCAGAGAAGCATCACATCAGCGGTTCCTGGAACTGGCAGAACGCCCTCAGCGACAATTCGACGAACTTCCCCTCGCCCGCAGGCCCCTTCGGAGGCTATTTCGGATTCGGTGACACCAACGATATGGCCCGGGTCGTGGACAACTATACGATTACCCCGGCGCTCATCAATACCGCCTCCATCGCGTGGAGTATGCAATGGTCCAAGCAGTCGCCGCTGAATAACGTCGACGTCTCCAGTTGGGGATTTCAGTTCAGCCAGCCGGTGTTTCCCTATGTCGGCATTTCCAGCGCCGTTAACGGTATCAACTTCACCAGCTTCGGTGAAAACTGGGATATCTTCTGGGCCAACAACGCTTATAACTACTCCGACACCTTACAGTGGCAGAAGGGCCGGCACTCCGTAAAATTTGGCTGGCAATGGACAGCATGGCAGGAAAATGCGGAGAACTATAAGAAAACCAGAACTCAGTATGACTTTGCCAGCGATGCCGGCGGCCCCACCGACCCGGCGCTGACGCCCTACGTTGGGAACAGCTTCGCTTCGATGTTGCTGGGAAACGCGCAGGACAGCTACATCTACCCAAGCAATCCCTATAATCCGCGTCAGAAATATATGGGCCTGTTCGCGCAGGACGATTTCAAGGCCACACCGAAGATGACATTGAATGTCGGTCTGCGCTGGGATCTCACCCTGCCCATACACTGGCCGACGGCAGCGTGGGAAAATTGGGATATCAACACCGTCAATCCAAACTGGGCCCCCTACGGCGGCGCCTGGGTCTTCTCTCAAAATTCAGGCTCCACGTTTGAAACATACATTCCCCTCTACCAGTTTGGACCGCACCTCGGCATGGCCTATAAGGTGTCGAATAAGCTGGTGGCCCGAGGTTCCTATAACCTGACCTACGTGCCGGCCAACGACGTCGGCGCCGGCGCTGCCGACTACTATGTAGGCAGTCAGGATCCTCTGAACGGCGTAGGCTGCAACGTCATCAACAATATTCCCGGCAGCTGGGCCTATCAGTGGGATTCGGGAGCTCCCTGCACTCCCACCGCATATCCGAAGAACAGCTCCACCACGGCCTTTGGCGACGCCAGCACCAACATAATGGATATCGAGCCGGGCACCCTGAAGCTGGGCCGGGTGAACTCATTCTATGCCGGTGTCGAATATGAACTGGCCCGGAATGTGGTGCTCGACACTCGGTACCTGGGCACCTTCGGCAGGGCACTGCAGGACTATAGCCAGAGCCGCGCGGCTAACTTCGCGACTAACTGGAGCACCTACAATGCGCTGTTGCAGAGCGGCCAGATCAACACCACAGTAAACAGCGCTGCCTCGGCCGCGGCGGTTTCTGCCGCTTCCGGGGCTACCGTGCCGTTCCCGTTTGCCGGCTTCTCGGGACCGGCCTACGCTGCCATCATGCCTTACCCGCAGCTGGCTGAGAAAAACTTCCAGCTCGAGCTGATCGGGGATCCGTCCTACCAGGCGAAAAGCGACTATAACTCCTTTGTCGCCGAGTTGAAGGTCAGAAACACGCGTGGCCTTTTTGTCGACTGGAACTATACCATCTCCAAATATACCTCCAATGCCTCCACGGATAACTGGGGTGTTCCCACAAATTTCGGGAATAGCTGGGGTACGGACTGGCAGGGTCCGAACGATAACACTATGTGGCCCGTTGAATATGATCGTCGCCAGTTGGCCAAAGGTTATCTTACCTATGACCTGCCGTTTGGCAGGGGACGGCAATGGCTGAGTAACTCGTCCACTCTCCTGAATGAGTTCACGGGGGGATGGACGATCGGCTACTACGGTGCGTACGGCAGCGGGTATCCGATGAGCAGAGTTAGTTCCGCCTACCAGTTGCCCTATTACTTCAGCGGCCAGCAGAGATCCTTCTTTGCCAATGGGGCTACGGCCAGCAGTATGAAGAACTTCTTCAAGGGGCCATTCAACCCGGGCACCCCCACGGCAGCGAGTAACTCCGACTTTAGCCAGAACGCATTTGCCAGCGGAACCTCAGCGGGCGCGTTTGGCAATACGCCGCTCTATTTCAGCCATTGGCGGTGGAACTCTCAGCCGGCGATGGAAAACGTCAGCCTCGTTAAACACTTCAGCATCGGCAGGGAAGGCCGCTATCAGGCTGAGTTGCGCGGAGAGTTTTACAACGTCTTCAACCGTCACTATTACAACCAGCCCGATCTGGGCATCACAGATGCAACATTCGGCAATGTGACAGGCCTCTCCACGACATCCCGCGTGGGTCAGGTTGCTGCACGTGTGGAGTGGTAGCCATCCTGGTGGGTGAGGGGACGGGCCCTGCAGGGCCTGTCCCTCAACTCCGTCACCAGGACCATCTCTGAACAATGAGCCTGGTGCGCCGCATCGCGTGGGTCGGGGCACACATATCCAGACGCCCTGAGGGAGCAAACTGTCCCATTCGCAGGTAACTCACTCGGTTTGCGGAAAGCGCCGGGTGCAATCTGTGAAATCGGCAACTTAAGGGTCAATCATGTCCGAACTGTCACGCCGGAATATCCTTCGCAGCGCCGTTCTCCTTTCAGCCGGCCAGGTGCTCTCGGCAGCGCGCCTGAGCGCCGCCGAAGGAATTCTCCATAGCAGCAACCCCATCCCCGCCAAACAGCCGGTCAATTCAATTTCATTGGCAGCTGCCGCAGATGGAGTATTGCACTATCTGATCGCAAACAGCACCTGTAATCCTCCGAAGACCGACTTCTGGCGCAATCCGCACGACTCAGGTTTGACGCCCGATCAGAACGGATGGCAGGGGGCGCAGTCGATACAAAGCGCAATCATCAACTACGAGGCGACTCATCAGGCGAACTATCTGCAGGTGGTTCGCGACTTCTCCGATTGGATTGAGTACACCTACAGCGGCAAAGATCATCTGACCCTCTGCCAGACCTGGCCGGGATGGGATATGGCGACCCATCAGCCGATAGGAAAGCCGCCCTCGCATTTCTGCATCTGGTGCGATGACTCCGGGTGGGTTGTGAACCTCTATCTGCAGATCTATCAGTATGCGCGCAAAGACAGGTTCCTCGATATCGCCTATCAAACCCTGGTCAACCTCGATCGGCAATGGGCTGTCGACTTTCAGTCGAATTCCCGCGGCCTGATGTACTATGACCATCAGGATCGATATTCGATCTACATGTCTGCCCAGATCATCGGAGCCCTTGGCTTATTCGATGCGCTCTCTGCAGTGGATCCCAAAAAGGCACGAAACTGCCTCGCGATCGCGTCGAAGTATCTGAACTTTGTCGAGAATTACCTGCACAGCACGGGCCGGGGGCGGTCGAACATCACCGGGGCAAAATTCGGAGTTGCTGAAGATCTGTTCGAAGAGGAATGCAACTTCGGATTGGGTGACAGGATACCGCCTCCGGATGCCAAATCCACGCTGAAACATGATTTGTTCACCTCTCCGCACATGATGATGACGGCTGCCTACGCGATGTTTGAGCAGGCAGAGAAGGCAGGCGGCGATATCAGCCATGTCAATCCTGAGTTCAGAGACTTCAGGAACAGGGCCGTCAGGGCAGCGGATGCATTCATCCGTGTCTATCCGGATGGCTATGTGGAGCAGGCGGCTGGCGGATCGGGCACAGTCGTGATGAATCTCTTTGATACCAATGTGAACGGCTTCGGATGCTACTGGTGGACAAAATTCGTCGTTCCCCTGAATCCGAAGCAATACGGCGGAGTCATGATCCGGACTGCAAGGGAGATCGTCCGTGAACAGGGAACGGGCGACGTCTCCAGTCCCTGCTGGGACCCAACGAACTGCACGCTTGACCATTCTCATTCGCCATTTGGAAGCAAGCCCGAATGGGTGACGGTGCGTCAGGCAGGTGCAGCCAGTATGATTGCCTCGGCAAGGTGGATCGAGCGCATGCACCCGGAGCTCCGTTACAACTGGGACGACGCGACGAACTCCCATGCGTGATCGTCGATATGAGGAAATATTCGGGAATCGTTCTCAGACCATAAGTCAATATGTCGAGCTAAGCAGGAGGCAGAGTAATCACCTGAATGACAGAGACCCATGCTGCACGCTTCCCGGTTCAGGAGGGATTGCCTGATGAAGAAAGGCCCATTTATTCCTGCCCTGACTTCTTTTCTCGTGCTCGTACTCGCGCCCTTCGCCGGCGCTCAGCTGATTGCGGTCAGTTCTCCGGACTACCGCGCCGACGTGCACGGCACGACTGTCGTCCATGTTAGCGCCGCAGGATACAACAGCCCTCTCGAAGCGAAGAGCTGGCTGCCCGGAGGCGAGTATGGCTCTGACTCAACCGTGGCTACTGTCGCGCTCGACGCCAAAGGCTCCGGCTCATTTGACTTTCCCGCTGATCGCTATCCGCATGGACCGATTACCGTCCGCATTACCGGCACGCGGATCTCCGATGGCTACGTCGACACCTGCTATCTCCAGCTCTACAACACTGGCGGGGTCTCATGGAACGAAGGTATTCCAAAATCCACGCCTCCCGGGGCAGCAGGAATGTCACTCGTCTTCGAGGATGATTTCGATGGCCCGCTTTCCATTTCCCGGACCGGCTACGGAACGCGCTACGGAGCACATAAGCCCGACGGCCTGGACTTCAGCCAGATACCATTTTCCGATCCCGGCCCCGATGGTCCGTTTTTTCAGCGCGACACTTATCTGATCATCCGCGCCAACGGGTTGCGCAACACGACCGGACTGATCTCATCGGTCAACTCGCGAGATGGCACAGGCTTTACCGTAAAAGCGCCCTATTACATGGAATGCCGCTTCATAGCGCCGGATGCAATCGGTACCTGGCCGGCGTGGTGGACCCTCACCGATGAATACAAGGATGGCCGATGGGGCGATAAGTCCGACGAACTCGATACCATCGAGGCCTATGGCGGCGATGGCCCGAAAAGCCCGAACGCTCCGCGAGAATATATGGTCACGCCCCACACGTGGGGGTACAAAGCTGGGAACATCGTCGAGAAGGCTAATCCTGTCGATATGCGCAAAGCAGGCGGGGGTGGTGGGTGGGCAGATACACCGCACACCTACGGGTTGAAGGTGACGGCTCACACGTTTGTGTTTTACCTGGACAACATTGAGGTTTTGCGACTGCCTGCATCGCCTCTTGCCGTTCAGGATCCCACCTATTTCATGGTCAATCTTGCGACCGGCGGTGGGTGGCCCGTGGATCTGTCCCGCTACGGCAACATTGTCGATATGTATGTGGATTACATCCGGGTCTATCATCAGGAGGCGAGCGGGCGGCCTTAGTTGCTGCGGCTGTGGAGGCGAAGCAAAGAGAACGAAAGGTACGCGCGCATGCCACAGCGATGAAGATGGACGAGGACCCCGGACGCTGCAATGAGATGAGGAAGCGCATCAACCGGCGCGATTTCGTAAAGCTGGGAGCGGCTGCGGCGCTCTGTCACCCGCCTGCGTTCGCCATGCCGCCCACGCCGGCGGAGGAGATTTTCAGCGACCGGGCCAAAGAAGCGGGCATCGATTTCGTACATTTTAACGGCATGTCGGGCTTCCATTTTTATCCGGAAGTGATGGGCTCAGGGGTTGCACTCTTCGACTACGACAACGATGGCGACCTCGATATCTTCCTTGTCCAGGGCACAATGCTCGGGCCGACGGACAAAAGCCGGCTTATAGATCGTCCTCAGCTGCCGCTGCGCGGCCGCCTTTACCGCAACGATTCAGTCCGCAACGCCGACGGCACCTCCACGCTTAAATTCGTCGACGTGACGGAAGAAAGCGGGATCAGAGCCACGGGATACGGCATGGGCGTGACCGCCGCGGACTTTAATAACGATGGCTGGGTCGATCTCTACATTACCAACTTTGGCCATAACCAGATGTGGCGTAACAACGGCGACGGCACCTTCTCCGATGTCACGGCTGAATCGGGCACCGATGTTGCTGATTGGAGTATCTGTGCTGCCTTTGTCGATTATGACCGCGATGGCTGGCTCGACCTCTTCGTCGCTAACTATGTAGATTTCAGGTTTACCAATTTGGTAAAGTGTCTCGGTCCCAGCGGAGCCGGAGATTACTGCAGTCCAACTTCCTTTAATCCTTTGCCCAATCGCCTGTTCCGCAATCGCCGCGACGGCACGTTTGAAGACGTCACCGCGCGCTCGGGAATCGGCAGTGAATTCAACGGTGCAATGGGGGTCGTCTGCGCAGATTTCAATGGCGACGGCTGGCCCGATCTCTTCGTGTCCAACGATCTTCGCCCCAATGAGCTCTGGATAAACCAGAGCGATGGAACCTTCAGGAACAACGCGCTGATCGCAGGCTGCGCGCTCGATCAGGATGGTAAGCCGCAATCCGGAATGGGTGTGGATGCCGGCGATCTGCTGGGGCATGGTTTTGAAGATCTGGTATTGGCCACCATCTCCGGGGAGCATGCCGACCTGTATTCCAACGACGGCACGGGGAGCTTCGAGGATCTTTCTTCGCAGAGCGGCCTGGCGCTTGCCACACGGCGCTATACAGGTTTCAGCATAGGCATGCTGGACTACGATAACGACGGGTGGCTGGATCTGTTTATCGCGAACGGAGCGGTGCGCACCGTCGAAGAGCAGGCTCGCAAAGGCGCCCTCTATCCGTATGCGCAGCCGAATCTGCTGTTGCACAACGACGGCAAAGGACACTTTCAGGATGTCAGCAATCGGGCCGGGAGCGCATTTTTAGTTTTGGAAGTGGGCCGCGGCGCGGCCTTCGGCGACATTGATAACGATGGGGCCGTCGACATTATCCTGGTAAATAACAGCGGTCCCGCGCGTCTCCTCATGAATAATGTCGGCCATCGCAATCCATGGATCGGATTCCGAATGGTGGGCGATCGATATCATCGCGACATGCTGGGCACGCGCGTAGCTGTCTATCGCCGCAATGCGCCCACGCTCTGGCGGCGCGTTCACACCGACGGCAGTTATTGCTCCTCAGGCGATCCCCGTGTCCTGTTTGGCCTCGGCCGCGATTCCGAAATCATCAGCGTCCAGGCCCACTGGCTTAGCGGACGCATTGAAGAGTGGACCGGCCTGCCGCTGGGAAAATACACCACGCTGCGTGAAGGCAGCGGCACAACGAAAACTGTGCCATGATCAGGATTCGTTACCATGCCGCTGCGCTGCTGCTTGCCACGATGACAGCGAGCCTTATCGTCGTCGATGCGGATTTGTCCTGGGCACAGAGTGCGCCTGCCTCTCCTCGCCACAGCCAGGCAGACTTACTCAACCTTCCTCAGCCGGACCTTGCTGGCATCGACCCGCCAGCCCGAAAACAAATTCAATCCGCTCAGGCTGCCCTCGAAGCCGCCATCGCTCAGCCCGTCGTTGCCCGCATCCAGCAGGCAAAGGTTGTCGGCAGCCTTGGACAGATTTACCAGGCCTACGGCTTCGACGATGCCGCACTGGCCTGCTACACAAACGCTGCCCGTCTCGACTCGCGCTCCTTTCGCTGGACTTACTACCAGGGCTACCTGCACCAGAAAAGCGGCGATGTCGAGCTGGCGGTGCGCGACTACCAAAGGGCGCTGACTATCGATCCGGACAATGGCCCGGCCCTGGTGCGTCTGGGCATGCTCCAGCTCACCCTCGATCGCCCGGATGCGGCCAGGCAGTACTTCACAAAAGCCATGGCTCAGCGCAACTCCCCAGCGGCCGCATACGCCGGACTGGGTAAGGTGGCTTTTATTGAACGCCAATACAGCCTGGCTATCAGATCCTTCAACCAGGCGTTGGCGCGTGATCCGAAAGCCTCCAGTATCCATTATCAGCTGGCCATGGCATACCGCGGTCTCGGGGATCTTGCGCATATGCAGGAGCAATTACAGGCTCGCGGCAACGTCGATCCCACAATTAAGGACTCTTTGCTCGATGAGATCGATGCCCTGAAGCAGGGCACGTTTAGCCTGCTGGAGCGTGGTGGAGCGGCCATGCGCGACAGCCATTTTACTCAGGCGGTGGACATCTATCGCCGATTGGTCACCCTCGACCCCTCTGATCCGCTTGCGTACAAATACCTGGGAATGGCCTTGGCCCAATCTGGCCAGCGCGGCGAAGCATTGAAGCAATATGCGCGCGCTCTGCAGCTCGACCCGGCAAATCCCGCGGTGCATTACAACATCGGCGTGTTACTGATTCAGGACCACAACGAGGAGCAGGCGATTGCGCAATTCCAGAAAGCACTCCAGCTGGATCCGGGGCTGACGGCCGCTCACTTTCAGCTGGCAAACCTTTTCATGCGGAAGGGAAGAGATGCCGACGCCGAACGGGAATATGGAATGGTCATCTCGCTTGAACCGCAGAATGGATTTGCCCGTCTGATGCAGGCGATGGCGGCGCTGCACTCGGGCGCATACAACCGAGCGCGAACCTTGCTTGATCAGGCCGCCCTGGCGCTTCCCCACGACGCCGACATCGCGAACGCGCTGGCACGCGTGCTGGCCGCCGCGCCTGACCCCGCCGTCCGCGATCAGAGCCGCGCGCTGCGCATCGTCCAAAGCCTGGTAAGCAATCAGCAGGGCGATCCCCTCGAGGTCGGAATCACTCTGGCGATGGCTCTTGCCGCGGCGGGCCGGTTTCACGAGGCTGCTGCCTGTCAGCAGGCGATCATCGCTCAGCTGGAGGCTCGCCGGCAATACGACCTGGCCCGCCTCCTGCGTCGCAACCTCGTCCGCTACCAGCAAGGCCAAACCTGCCGTGTGCCCTGGGCCAGCGACGACCCAATCTTTACACCGGTTCCCAGTACCGCTCAGCTTTCCATGGAACCGAAGACAATGGCAGCTGGTCCTTAATTGCAGCTTTCCCGCTCAAGCTCTGGCAGCGTGGTGCATGCGGTGTTTCCTGAGGCGAAAAAGTGAATCGACGAGACTCAATCAGGCTGATGCTTGCCGCAACCTCCGGGGTTCTGCTGCAGGCTGGTGAAATTCGATCCGGTACGCCGGTCTTCGCTTCGGCTTCTGCGGCCGGCGGCGTTCGACCCGCTTTCACTCCGCTTCAGTTCGGCGAGGTCAGGCCGAAAGGCTGGGTTCTGGCACAGATGCGCCGCGATCTGCAGACGGGCTTCGCCGGTTGCCTGGACGAGTTATGCCACGAGGCCTCAAGCGATATCTTTGCCTCCGGCCGCAATCGCCCGGGTAAGGCAAACACCGGGAACGCAGCTGCCGATGCCTGGTGGAATGGTGAAACCGAGGGCAATTGGCGGAGCGGGCACATGATGCTTGCCTGTCTAACCCGGGATTCGCAGGCGATGACCAGGGCCAGCGCATATGTGAAGCATATTCTTGCCTCGCAGGACGCGGATGGCTACATTGGCATCTTTTCTCCTGAGCTTCGTTACCGGGGCAACGGCGAACTGTGGACGCAAACCTGTCTTTTCCGCGGCCTGCTTGCCTGGGCCGCGGCCAACTCCGACCAACAGGTCTCTCGTGCCGTGAAGCGCGCCGTGGATCGTACGATCGCGGGATATGCGACGCAGAACAGCGTCAATCTGACACAACACGACGCGATGTATACCGACATCCTGGAGCCGCTCTACACACAATATAGTGACGAAAAATATCTGCACTTTGGCATGAGACTCTATCGCGAGCGGACGAATCTGGCCGCGTTCCTCCGCCAGCCCCTCGTCGGACAAACCTTCCAGCGCTGTTATGCGGATGGCCACGGTGCCACCGTTGCCGAAAGCATGCGCATTCCCTTCTGGCTCTGGACGGCAACCGGCGACCGAAAGTATCTGCAGATGGGGACCGGCGCAATCGCAGCCATGAACGCCTTTACTATGCCCAGCGGAGCTCTGGTGAGCGAAGAGAGCGTAGACGCTCCGCCGCATCCGTGGAACGTCGGCTACGAGTATTGCGCCATTCTGGAGCGGCAATGTTCCCTGATCGATGCCGGACGAAAGACCGGAGATGCGGCCTGTTTCGGGGCCGCCGAGCATCTCTGGTTCAATGCTGCGCAGGGCTCGCGCGAGCCGGACGGTTCGGCCATCCTCTATTGTTCCGAGGAAAATCGGCTTTCCGTTCACGATGAGATAGGGAAGCGGCAGCGATTCTCGCCCACCCATCAGCAGGTAGCCGTTTGCTGCGTGCCGAATGCCACGCGAATTGCTCCTTATTTCATCAGCAACGCCTGGATGCGTCCGGCGGGGCCTGAGCCTGCTCTTGCCGCCACGCTCTATGGTCCATGCACAGTGCAGACAAGATTGCATGGCGTTGCCGTCACCCTCGAAGAGCGCACCAGCTATCCCTACTCCGGCGATCTCGAAATCATCGTGCATCCCGAAGTGCCGCTGCGCTTCTGCCTGTGGCTCCGCGTTCCGCACTGGGCACAGGAAACGAAAATCGTCTGTCCCGGGGCAGGCATTCGCCGCGCCGGTTCCTGGTGGCAAGTTCGCAAACAGTGGAAGACTCGAGATTCAGTTGCGATTAGCTTTAGTCAGACCGTTCGCACGCTGCCCGCGCTCGACCATGAGTTTGCTCTTCAGTATGGTCCGCTGTTGTACGTGCTTCCGGTGAACGGCGAATCTGAGACAGTGAAAACTTACCCGCGGCCTGGCTTTCGGGATTACTTCGTGACGAAATCTCCGGATGCCGAGACCGATCTGGCGCTGCCCGCCAGTCAGCAAGCCGCTGGATTTGGGTTGGTGCCCCGATTCGGTGCGAACTTCGATCCTGACTATCCGCTCGACAGCCCGGGCTTGTCTCTCTCCGGAGAGATGCTCACCAGGGATGGCTCTTCCGCACCGGTCACGCTCGTACCCATGGGCGCGAAAAACACGCGCCTGCGCCGTGTCACCTTCCCCGTGACCCAACCGCGGAGAAACCTGTAGCTCCTCCGGAATCCGGCAACATCAAACTGCCCGAGTGCCACTTATGATGTGCGTGGAAACATAGAAACACCAAACTTAGTGCAGCCGTAAGGCGCCAGCACAATCCGTGTTGGCGTGCCGCTCATTAGCTTGTCAGGAAGCGGCTGCAACTCCGTCGGCGTCCACGCAATGTCATGCGCGTTGATCCCAAGCTGAATCGGCGTGGAAAGCGTCCACTGCCACTGGTCGTAAGCAAAGCCGCTCATGCGAAAAACCTCGGCTTCGCCGGGGCCGGGCGTGCTGCCGTTCACATCGATCGCATAATTCGACTTGATCCCAGGAACCTCCTGATTCGGCGACTGCGCCGGAATCGGGAACGAGAATAACAGCGGGCCATAGTAAACCGATGCGTACGGATTGTGAATCTCCTTCAGCTGCGAGATCGCGCGGCTCTTTTTGAAATAGGGGATCTGCGGATAAGGCGTCTCATATCCCTTTACAACGCGAACCCGCATGGGAAAGCGAAGCTGCACAGTGTCGCCGTCTTTCCATTCCCTTGTCACTGTCTCAAATGAGCTGAAGTGCCGGGCTGTTTCCCACGGCCTGCCATTCACCATGATCTCGGGCGCTTCCGTCCAGCCGGGAATGCGGAGATGGAGCGCAAATCGAACCGCGCGTTCTGGCTTCACTCGCATCTCGATCGTCTCTTCAAACGGATATGCCGTATCGCTCTCGATGCTCACCCGCACATTCCCGCTCACCGTCCCGGACATCTGCGAAGGGCCGTACAGCGCCGCCGCCAGCCCGCCATCGGCCGTGGCCATCCACATATGCATGACATAGTTAGGAATGATCCGATTAAGATTACCGACACAACACAGGACCGGATCGCCAATGTCCGTGAACTGGTACGATCCTTTGCCCGGATTGGCCGGTTCCTGGCCGGGAAGCGTGGTGCTGAACCGGTTCGGCCTCTGGTAGTACGACATCGTTTTGAAATCGGCGCTTACCGGGGCCGGGCCCGCATTCACGAAAACCTGCTCCACGCGGTCGAGATATCCGGAATCTCCGGTGATCTTCGCAAGACAGAGATTCGTCCAGACAGACGCAGATACATCGCAGGTTTCGACATTGCGGGTCGAACCAATTCCCGCGTGATACTCCTCCCCCGAACTTACCCCCATCGGCAGAAGGCTGTTGGTGTCGTTCCAGCGCAGGCCCGCGACCGTGGCTGAGAGATCGAGTTCCGAACCTGTCCATGGAAAGAGGAGGGCCGGCGTTCGAATATGCTCGTAAAAAATCACATTGTGGCCGAACTGCAAATCTCCGCCTGCCCACGCATGGGCGGTCTCCTGATAGGACTTTCTGCGCGAGAAGGCCAGAACATTCTCGAGGATCTGCGGATCGCGGCTGATCCTGTAGGTATCGGCCATCGCGTCGATATTGACCGCTCCCGACACCCTCTCGAATGTTGCCGGAAGATCGTCAACCGGATAGGTTCTGTAGACCTTCACCAGTGCCTGCAGAACTTTCGGATTGCCGGACGCCATTTGATAGGCAACCAGCGCACGCCCCATATGTGAATGGGCCCAGCTGTTGAAGGGATCTTTCACCGCCGAAAGCGGCCGCCAGTAAATGAACGACTCTCCGCCGCTAAGAACTCCGTCAACCACGCCATCCAGCCGCTGCGAAACCTTACGGATGAGCTTTTCGTCCCTCAGCATGTAACCGAGGCGAATCGCGCCATCGAGCCAGTAGCTGCATTGTTCGAGTGGCCATCCTGTGCCGTCCGCATTGGCCCCCAGTGCGGAGAATCCATAACCCCGCCACGCTTCATGGAAGGTTGCGCAGTATTCATCGAGGTGGCCGGTGATGCCGCTGGCCGCACGCTCGGCCCACGACCGCAACCATCCCCGCGGTTCAATCGCTCCCGCAGGCAGCACCGCCAGGGAGCGTGCATGCATGTCCGCCCCGGTCGCGCCGATCGCTGTTGCGCTCTGCCGAGCAAAAGCCTGAGCTGTGGAACTCCCGGGCCCTGCCAGCAGGAGGCTCCCGCCGGCTGCGGCAGAGGTTCTGAGGAACTCGCGGCGGGTTGTTCTCTTCGCCATACCTATCCGTCCTCTTATCGCGACTTCTCAATCAGCATGGAAGCCGCCTGCGGCAAATCGACAGATAGCGCAGGGCCATGAGCAGGGAGATCGTCTCCGCTCCAGATATCTTTCCAGTGCGCTGCGCCCCAGCTCTCCGGAATTTCAAGTACAGCGTGGCGCGACAAATCCGCATCGTCGCGCAGGCCCTCTTCCAGGTTCCCGGCCAAAATGCGGATACCTCCATCAGCCGTGCGCCATGCGGCAATATTCATGGTCTGCGGCAGGTCGATCTCTCTGCTGTGGAGCCCGCCCTGCTGCTTAAGCAAATCGTTCATGACACCCGCGGCCAGCGCGTACGGAGTGCCGGTGTTTCCCCATAGCCAGGAGAGCGGCTGCCCTTCTGCCGAACGCAGATCGGGCGGGTTCCACACCATCACCCGCCTCCCTCCGGTCGCTTCAAGCGTCAACTGCGGAACACCGTCAGCCCGGTAGATAACCTGCGCTGAGCTCGACGCCGTAACATGCTGCGGATAGCAGAACGAACTGAACGATGCCTCCGCGCCTTTGACATATCCCGCCGCATCCGTTGTTCCGCGGCACGGCTGGACCTCGACAGGCCCGGCATCGAAATCTCCGCGTCGTCCCGCCAGCGTTTCCAGCCGCGGATCGATGCCCCCGGCCGCGCTGCCCAGCAACGCGACAGCTTGTCCCCCACGAATCAGCTTCTCCAGTTCGCTCAGCTGCGGCTGCGGCAGATGAACCGGAGTCTGCACCACAAACAAATCGGAGTGAACCTGCGGGAGCCACTCCATGCGCGTGGCCGAGAGAATGGGAACAGGCCACTTGATCAGCGAGCCGGCCTGCTCACCCATCCACGCATTGATTTGCCCGTCAGCGGTTGCGTGCTCGGCCTGCCATTGCATCGCGCTGCGATTGTAGACGAGCGTCGGCCCCATCACGTCGTTCATCCCGTGAGCGTCAGTCACTGCGGCATTAATGTTTGTGGTGAGGAACCGGACATCGTTCTCACTCAGCAGGCGCTCGCCCCGGTTGGCCCAGGAGATATAAGTTCCCGCCGGAATCTCCAGCCCGTGCGGCGTCTTCACCGCTGCATGCGAATAGGCCCAGATGCCCCAGCGCAGCTTTGCCGGAGCGGTGTGAATTACGTCCCAGCTCTCCCACGCATCGAAGGTTTCCACCAGCGGATAATGCCGAACCCTGGTGCCTGCAAGGACAGCCGCATGCGTCAGCATGTAAGCGAGCTGATAGGTCCATCCTTTGGCGGGACCGTTCCAGAAGACATGATCGCGCACGCCCACTTCGTTCCACGCGCCGGCCCATGTCTGGTCGACCCAGATATCGAGATAGCCCTGCCTGGCCAGCGCCTCCAAATCCAGCCCATTGGAGCGCCAGTCAGCAATCGCACTGGCTCCGCTCGAATACATCATCACCAGCGCCCGCGGATTGGCCAGCTTGGTCTCGCGCACAAGGTCTTCGACATCCCGCGTCGCTTTGTGAATCACGGCCGGCGATGGAGCCACCAGACCCCACGGTCCTCCGCGCTGATAGGGCAGCGGAAGCCCGAATGAGTCCCGCAGCATGATGGCGTCGAGGCCCAGAACGTGGGACAGGCTGCCCCACTGCGCAGCGAATGCCTGGTGTACCGGCATGCCTTCGGGAATGCCGCCGGGCAAACCGCCCAGAGGCCGCGCGTCCGCGTGCAGGCGCGCTCCCGGATCGAAGTATCTGCCCACATCAAAACAACGTTCCTGGTGAAAGGATGACTTTGTGAAAGCTTCCGGATGGCGCCTGACCCACGCGGCCTCTTCGCCATATGCGTTCGTCCAGGCGTAAGTGAGAATGCCGACCCTGAAACCGCGGATACCGGCGCGGGCGCCCTCGGCCTTCAGCGCCGCAGAGAGCTGCTTCACGTCGCCATAGGTCCAGGGATCGTACCCCCGTCTTTTGATAACCACCGGGCTTGCGAACCGCTCCTCGAAGAGCTTCTCGCGTTGCGCCGTTGTCCCGGTCAGCATCTGATGCTCATCCACCCATTGGCTCTCGCCGCTGCCCGTCGGCAAAGAGATCCTCTGGTCCAGATTCCCGGACCACTCCATGACCGGCCCCACTGTCCAGCCAATGTTGAGGATAACTCCGCGGTAACCACAGACGCCCGCGAACAGCGGACGGAAGCGATCCCAGAACTGTCGTACGCTGCCGGCCTGGTCATGCTGTTTAAACCAATACAGATCGATCTCCATCCAGCGATCGGTCTGAACGCAGTTATGCGAAGAAGTTGAGGCGAAGGCTGTGGCAGGGATCGCGGACGGCATCATCCCCAGCAAAACCGCAGGCACGAAAACGCCGATGAACCATTTGCATCGCATTTGCGGATATCGTGAAATCCTGGCTCTGTTTCAGGTCGAGTAAAATTCGATCAGTTTGGCAGGCATATCTGATCAGGGCGCAAGCAAGGCGGAGATTGAATCGATGGGCAATTCCCGTTCAGGTTAGCCGCAGCAATCGGCCCTCGCAAGTTTCTTCATGTATAAGTGCGTTTCACCAAAGTTAAATCCACAAATCATTCGCTGTCATCTGGATAGCCGGTCCGTGTCCCATGTTACATGCGAGTTGATGCGTCCTCTGATGTGTCTTGTCGATTCGCAAACCCCGTCAACCACGCTCTCTCAACGCTGGCCCCCAAGCGAACGCCGGCCGTCAGCGGCTCTCCGCAGTTTTGCCGTACGGCCGCTGCGCAGAAGCCGACCGCCGATTCGAACATTCGCATCGCGGTTTCACCGGGCGACGCCGGCATCATGACTCGTGCTTGTTATTGCTAAAACTCGTCGTACGCAATCTGTTCCGGCGGTACCCCAATCGAAGCCAGCATCCGGTTGCATGCCCTGATCATCATGGGCGGACCGCAGAGATAGTACTCAACCGCGCGCGCGTTGGCGTGATTGTGTAAGTGCTGGGCGAAAACCACGTCGTGAATAAAGCCGGTGTACCCCGTCCAGCCATCTTCCGCGAGGGGTGCGGAAAGAGCGAGATGGAAGGTGAAGTTCGAACTGCGTTCTTCGAGGGCGCGGAAATAATCCTCGTAAAAGACCTCCTGGCGTGAGCGAGCGCCGTACCAGTAGCTGATTCGGCGTGCACTGGCTTCCGCTTCAAGCAGATGAGAGAGATGCGCTCGCAGGGGAGCCATCCCCGCGCCGCCACCGATGTAGACCATCTCACGCTGGGTGGGCTTGATATGAAAGTCGCCCGATGGGCCTGTGGCCGAGACCAGGTCGCCGGGTTTGAGGCTGAAGACGTAACTGGAGCCAACTCCCGGCGCGCAGTCCTGGCCGGGTGGCGGCGTGGCGATCCGGACATTGAATCGCAGACAGCCTTCACGGCGCGGATCGCAGGCGAGCGAATAGTTGTTGCGGCGGCCAGGCCTCGGGTTCCGCGCCACCAGTTCGAAGACGTGCTGGTTTCTCCAAACAGTGGCAAAAGGTTCGGAGATATCGAAATCGCGGAAATGGATGGCATCGTAGGCAGGGATGTCGAGCTGGATATAGTCGCCCGGGGTGAACGGAATGGCGGTTGAGTCGACCGGCTCCAGAACCAGCTCCTTAATGAACGTGGCGATGCTCCGATTGCTGACTACGCGAAGCTGCAGCGCGACCGCCGCGCGTGAACCGGCTCCGCCCGGTCGACTCATGTCGACAAAGATGCGGCCCTCACGCTCCGCGACCGGATACGTGGCCAGGCCACGGCAGATGGGCGTGCGCGCCGGCGACCCGTCGCGGAGATGAAAACGGCCGTTGTGCCTGGGGCACTCGATCATGCCGTCTTTCACCAGGCCGTCGGCCAGGTGAGTGTTGCCATGCGTGCACAAGCCGTCCGTTGCGTACAGCTTCCCCTCGTCGTCGCGATAGACAGCGTAGGTTTTCCTGGAGCAGTCGAGGCGGATCACGTCTGCCCGCGGCAGGTCCCGAGCTGCACAGACTGGAACCCAACCGTCGACCTCTGGTGCGATTACAGTGACGAAGCTGGCCTTTCGATCGCGCGAAGCAGGTTCCGGAAGGCGCCGTTTGACATGCCAGGCGGGATCCTTAACCTGGCGGGAGATGGCTGCAATGATCTCGCGCCAGGCATTGAAGATGCCGGTATAAGGGACAGGACAGTCGCTCTTGACTGCTTCGTGCAGCCGGGGCAGCGCATGGTAGGGAACCAGCGGGAACATGTGGTGCTCGACGTGGTAATTCATGTTCCAGTAGAGGAAGCGGTTCACCGGATCCATGTAGACGGTGCGGCAGTTGAGGCGATGGTCCAGCACGTTCTCGGCCAGGCCGGCATGCTGCGTAAGACCGTAGACCACCATGAGCCACGTACCGAAGAGATTGGTCAGGCCGACGAAAAGCAGCGGCAGGATGCTGCGCGTGTAGATGGAAAGCGCGATAACTGCGGCGTAGACGGCTGCGTAGATCCGGGCATTGCGATAGATGTGCTGGAACTCGCTCCCAGGAACAAAGGTCTTCTCCGCGGCTGACATGCGGCCCAGGCAGTGCATTGCGACGGCGCGGAAGTAAAATACATAGACGCGCAGACCGAAGAAATTCATGACGATGGCCTTCACGTCCGGCGGCCGCGGAACGGCGATTTCGGGATCGCGCCCCACGATGATCGTGTCGCTGTGATGCCGGTTGTGGCTCCAGCGCCAGATCACGGATTCGCGCATGACCATGAACGACGCGGTCTCGTACAGCGCGTTGTTCATCCAGTCGGTTTTGAACGCGGTGCCATGGCCCGTTTCGTGCCACCGCGAATCCGAGGTCGATGCATAGAGCATCGCGTAGGCCAGGTACGGCAATACCGCCCACCACGAGCCTCGGAGGGTGTAAGTTGCAAAGCCCGTGGCGAAGATAAGCGCGAACCAAAGGATCGTATCGCGGATTGCCGGTCCGTCGCGCCGTGCCAGCAGCCCTCGCATCGTTTCGCGCGGCACTGGACACTGGTACCAGTCAGCCTCCGCGAGACCGTTCTCGATCGCGCGTGCCGCATTGACGCCGGTAAGACTGTAGTCGATGCGCCGAGTCGGAGGGTCGAGAACTGCCGCCTGCCTGTTCATGATCGGCTCACACGTTCAGCATCCTGCTATGCGGCGCTTTCTGTGGGCAACGGACGGGGGAGAAAATTGCGATGCGGTGCTGCGGCCGGTAAAGCTCCGCCTCTCTGCCGGCTGTCCTCCTGACACGGTTCCATCAGGGCGAAATCTGATCAGGGACGCCATTGCCACCGTGACCTGTACAGTAGTCTATGCTCCGCGTCCCCGGCTGTCTTCTCGACAAATGATCAAAACTTATTATATTTTGTCTAAACCATGCTGGCCGACCTCAAGCTAAGCTCCCGGTACGATGGGATGCTGTATCTCGCCGAGTCGGTCCGGAACGTGCCCAAACTCGATAGCCATCGTCACGTGGAGCTCGAGCTGAATCTGGTGCTGCGCGGCTGGATCACATATATCGTAGGCGAGCGGCGCTTTACATTTCATCCACGCAGCCTGCTGTGGCTCTATCCGGAGCAGGAGCATCACTTAATAGCGCTGTCGCCCGATGCAAAGTTCTACGTCGCAGTTTTTAAGCCCTCGCTCATAGCGAGTGCCTGCCAGACGCCGGCCTATTCCAGCCTGAAACGCGGCGCTTCTCAGCCCGGTGAAGTGCTGCACGCAAGGCTCATCCCCGAAACATTCGATCTGATTCGCCGGTCGATGGAGTCCGTGATGCAGGGATCGCTCGATCCGGATGTGTTGAACCGCGAAGCAGGTTTTGGATGGAGGTCCGATTTTGCATACGAACACAGTGATCCGGACGCCCTGAACGCCGGGCTTCGTTATCTGCTGCTTCTGTGTTGGCGCGCGCAACAAACGGGCAGGCTCTCAGGCGAAGCAGTTGCGCTGCACCGATGCGTTCGGCGCGCAATCCGGATCCTGAACGACGGAAACCTGCAGGTTGGGCTCGATGAACTGGCGAAGACCTGCGGAGCAAGCGAAGCCTACCTGAGCCGCATGTTTCGCAAGCAGATCGGAATTCCCCTGAGCCATTATCGGAACACCCTGCGCCTCTCGCAGTTCTGGGAGGAGTTTCGTCAGCCGGAGCAGAGAACGGTTGCAGAGGCCGTCTATGCTGCGGGCTTCGGCAGCTATGCTCAGTTTTATAAGGTTTTCACGCAAACCTACGGTCACGGCCCCCGCGCTTTTCTCGCCGGGGCTGATCGATCGTCGAGAGACTGATCTCTCCCTCATTCAGCTCGACAAAATACGATCACTTTTGATAGCGTTGCGGGAATGCGTGGCGACGCCCCGGCGCTGCGTTCGAACTTCCTGGAGGCCAGGGAATGGCGAAGTCGCTGCGCCTGCACTATGTCGTCTTTCTTGCATGCACAGGGGCTTTGGGTGGCCTGTTGTTCGGGTTCGATATTGCCATTATCACCGGTGCCGGTCCGTTCCTCGCGCGCCGCTTTGCTCTTGGCGACATCGGCCTTGGCTGGGCCTTCAGTTCGCTCCTCTTCGGCTGTGTCATCGGCTCGATTATCGCGGGACGCATGGCCGATCGGTTCGGCCGCAAGCGGCTGCTGACGTGGGTTGCGGCGCTGTTTGCGGTTACCTCGCTGGCAACCGCCCTTGCTCCGAGCTTTGCAGTCTTCATCGTCGCGCGCCTTCTGGGCGGCGTTGCCGTCGGCGCAGTTTCATTGCTCTCGCCGATGTATATATCGGAAGTTTCGCCGTCTTCCATCCGCGGGCGCATGGGAACGTTTTATCAGCTGTCGATCATCATCGGGATACTGGTCTCGTATGGCATCAACTACGTGCTCCGCGATGCGGGCCCCGACAACTGGCGATGGATGTTTGCGACAGGACTCATTCCCGCCGCTACATTCCTCGTCCTGATTGCCGTCGCACCCGAGACTCCGCGGTTTCTCGTGCGGATTGGAAAATCCCACGAGGCCCTGGCGATGATCGAGCGGATAGAGAACCGGCAGGCAGCGGAATTCGAAGTGGCGGCGATTGAGCTCTCGCTGCGCGAGAACCGCTCGTGGAGAGAGATGGCGCGTCCCGGCATCGCGCGCCCTCTGATGGTCAGCGCATTCCTCGCAATTTTGATTCAAATATCCGGAATCAACACAATCGTTGATTATGCCCCGGCGATCTTCGTTTCATCGGGGTGGAAAATCGATGGGGCGCTCTTCTCGACCCTGTTCGTCGGGCTTACCGAATTCCTTTCCACACTCGTCGCCTTCTGGGTCATTGACCGGTTTGGGCGCAAACCCCTCTATATTTCTGGCTCAGTCGGAATGGCCGCTTCGCTTGCAGGATTACTGGTAGCCGCATTAGTGGGTGCTTTCCACGGTGTTCTGGTGCTGGCTCTGGTCCTTCTGTATCTCGCGTTCTTCTCCGCCTGTGTGGGGCCCGTGTTCTGGACTCTTGTGCCCGAAGTATTTCCCAATGATGTGCGTGCCCGAGCTATGATCGTGCCGGTTTTACTCCAGTGGGTCGCGAACGCCATCGTGGTTCTCTATTTTCCATACGCGTTCAATCAGATCGGCAAAGCTGCGACGCTTGGATTCTTCGCACTCATGTCGCTGGTTCAGGCCGCCTTCACATGGCGGTTTGTGCCCGAAACGAAGAACAGGGCGCTGGAAGAAATCGAGAGATATTGGTTAACTCCGAACGAGAGGGTTGAGTCGTCGCTGTTATCCCGATCGGAATGCGATTGACCCCTGCACATCGTGTGCAGCCACGAGGGGTTGAGGCGAGTAACGAGTGCGGCGGATCCGCAGATCTCTCAAGAGCTCGGGGGTTTGAGGGATGGCCCCGGCCACGATGAGAAAACCTGCGGAAGAACGCGTCGCGCATGGAATTGGCCGGGCCAGGAGGCCCGCCATAAGCCCGATGCTCGGCTCCGTCCCCCTGACGGGGCAGACACCCCTCCCCTTCGGCATCGGCCTGATCCACCATCGGTGCCATTGAGAGTTGCGCTAACAGGAGCGAGGATTCCTGCATGCGAGTCAACCTCTTCACTCGACCGTCTGGTCCCGGCGCATCTGCGACAAAATCGGTGCCGCTTACACTGACGATCCAGCCACCCTACGGACTCCCCGGAGACTATGAATGCTCAATGGACAGTGCGGCCCTGCTGCGCTTGCTCCGGCAGCAGACCGATCTGCCCGGCTACGTTCTGGATGCCTTCCGGGCGAAGCTCGCCCTGCCGATCGGCGCTCGGCTGACCGGTGTTGAACTGAACGACACCGTCTTGACCGAAATCGGCTATTTTATCGACTAGAAAGTTCGTTCAAAAACGCGCCGAAGCACAGAGCGAGCCGCAGCAGAATGTGTACCCCGCCGTAACCCGGTGCAGGAGCCTGGGCCATTGCTCTCCTGAAGATAAGCACGAGCACTTCCTGTTACACGGAGGTGCGATAGGCTCCGCTTTACCTGGCCCCTCCAAATCGGCATAGGCAAAATCCCCAGCCACTGATTCAGCCGGCGCACTGCGTAACCAGAGACGGCTAAGCGGCATCCGGGGACTATATCGGGGCGGATGGTTCCGGCGCCGAATAACCTCTCGAGCTGAGCAAAATCGCATCCCGTCGCCGCCATTCCAATACTGTTAACAGGACCTAAGTATCAGGCGGACTCATCTGGTCCTGCGGTTTGAATCTCGCGGGTCAAACAGCCCTGCAACACGCGGCCGCGAGAAAGCGGACCTGTTGCGATCCGCACTTCCATCCGCGATGCCATCGCGCGCACCTCAACAATGTTCCTGCGTGCAGTACTTTGGTTTGCGGCCCCGGGGCAAGTTGTATTGTTGCAGGTCACCACACCCTTCGAAAATCAGACCCGTGGAAACTGACTGGAACTGGTCTCATAAATCCACCGTACCCCTTGGCACCGCGTATGAGACCCGCCATCGAAGCGGGGCTCATGCAGTTCGCCGAAGCCGCTGCACTATTGATGAGACCAGTTCTAATCCGCAGACGAAATCGGCCCCGACATTCAAAAGGCCGGTGATCCGTACTCGATCCAGTCTTTCCCTGGATCGAGTACACCACATTGATCTGCACGGTTCCACGAAGTTTCAGCAACACCGCAGGAGACCCCCGGCCTATGCCTTGCAGTATTTTTTCTGCCTCGATAAAGCACCTCACCCTGGCAAGAACCGCCCGGCGCCGGGCGACAATGTTCGCATTCTTTCTTGTTGCCGGCTCTCTTGCAGGCGCGCAAACCGCCAACTTCGGCAGCTATGAAAGCACGGTTGTGCCCAGCGGCCTGCATACGCCGCATAACGTGGCCGTCGACTCGAGCGGCAACGTCTACGTCCCCGATACCTGGGGCCATCGGGTGCTTAAGGAAACGCCATCGGCGGGAGGCTACACGCAAACCACTCTGGGCAGCGGATGGCAGGAGCCGTGGGGCATTGCCATCGATGCGGCCGGCTCCCTTTATATAACGGATACCGGCCTGAACCAGCTCATCCGGCTTACTCCTTCGGGAAGCAGCTACGTTCAGAGCACCATCGGCACCGGCTTCAATTCGCCTCAGGGTCTCGCTGTGGATTCGTCCGGCAACGTCTATATCGCCGATGCGCTCAACAACCAGATTGTGAAAGAGACGCTGTCGGCCGGGACTTACTCCCCGAGCACGATCGTGAGCGGCCTGAACCAGCCCGCGGGGATTGCGGTCGATGCCAGAGGCAACCTGTATATTGCCGACACGAATAACTACCGCGTCCTGATCGAGGCGCCATCGTCCGGCACCTACATCCAGAGCCAGATGAGCGTGCCGGGCCTCGACATGCCCTTCGGCATCGCGGTCGATCAATATGCAAATGTCTATGTCGCCGACACCTATCACAACAAGATCCTGGTGGAGACGCTCTCGGCGAGCGGCACTTACACGCAAAGCTCGATTCCCACCAGCCAGCTGTACTATCCCGATGGCGTTGCAGTCGACAGGAACGGCAATGTCTACATCGCCGATTCTGACAACGCCCGCGTGATTGAGGAAACCACTGCGGGTGTCAATTTCGGTTCGGTCAACGTCGGCTCGGCGAGCGCGTCACTGACCCTGAGCTTCGTCATCGCCACGGCAGGCACGCTCGGACCGGTCGCGGTCAGGACGGCCGGCGTAACCGGTCTCGATTTTCTCAATGCCGGCTCTGGAACCTGCAAGGCGGGAACCGCCTATGCCGCCGCGGCTACCTGCACCGTGAACGTAACCTTTGCCCCTGAAGCTCCCGGAATGCGTCGCGGCGCCGCCGTTCTTGAGAACAGCTCCGGCAGCGTGATCGCCACGGCCTATCTCGTCGGCGTCGGTGTCGGTTCCCAGGTGAATTTCCTGCCTGGAGTGCAGAAAACGGTTCTTGCCACCGGGCTGAACGGCCCCTTTGGCGTCGCTGCGGATTTCAGCGGGAACGTCTATCTTGCAGACGCCCACAATTACCGGGTGCTGAAGGAAACTCCGTCGGGGAGCGGCTACACCGCGGCCACTGTCGTCGGCGGCAATCAATATGGCCCCTACGGCCTTGCCCTCGACGGCGCAGGGAATCTCTATGTCGCGGACTACAACAACAGCCGAATCGTAAAGGTGGCGCCCTCCGGGAGTACCTGGGTCCAGACCACGATCGTCACCGGTCTGCATAACCCGTACGCGGTCGCCGTGGATGGAAGCGGCAACCTTTATATCGCCGACACCAACAATCAGAGAATCCTGAAAGAGACTCTCACGGTGGGCGGATATATGCAGTCGGTCGTGCCCACCAGCAACCTTAATGATCCCTATGGAGTCGCCGTCGACGCCAGCGGCAACGTCTATCTCGTCGATACCTGGCATAACCGCGCACTCAAGGAGACCTGGACTCCGGCTGGCTACACGGAAAGCACGTTAGGAAGCGGCCTCGCCGGCCCCGGTGCGATTGCCGTTGACGGTAACGGCAACGTCTTTATCGCCGACACCTACAACAAACAGATCGTGAAAGAGACTCCTTCAGGTAACAGCTATGTCCAGAGCACGGTTGTCTCCGGCAACCTGAGTCTTCCCCTCGGGGTCGCCGTCGATGGGAACGGCAATGTCGTTGTCGGCGACTATGCCGGCAATCAGGTGATCAGGCAAAATTTTTCCGATCCGCCAACGCTGAGTTTCGCGGCTGCGACCGTCGGCTCGGTGAGCAGCGACAGCCCTAAAACCGTCGCCCTTGAAAACATCGGCAACGCGGCGCTCAATTTCCCGATACCGTCCAGCGGGAACAATCCCAGCGTCGCCGCCAACTTTGTCCTCGCCGGAAGCAGTTCCTCTGACTGCACGGTGCTGAATCCCGCTTCCTCGGCCATAGCCGTTCTCGCCCCCGGTGCTTCCTGCCTGCTGCCGATCAGCTTTGAGCCGGTGGCCGCGGGCAGCATCAGCGGTTCTCTCACCGTGACCGACACCGCACTCAATGCCCCACCGCCCGGATACGCAGCTCAGAGCATTGCCTTGAGCGGCGCCGCAACCAGCGCAACTCCGGTAATCACCTGGGGAACGCAGGCTGCCATCGCCTACGGCACGCCTCTCAGCGCCGTCCAGCTGAACGCAACCTCAACCGTTGCCGGCGCCTTTGCCTACACGCCCGCGCTCGGAACCGTGCTGGGTGCAGGTCCCCACATACTTTCCGTGACCTTCACACCCACTGACTCGACGGACTATACGACCGCCACTTCCACGGTGACACTCACCGTCAACCCGGCCGCGCCTGCCATTACCTGGCCTGCTCCCGCTGCAATTGCCTATGGCGCAGCGCTGACCGCCGCCCAGCTGAACGCAACCTCAACCGTTCCCGGCACCTTTGCCTACACGCCCGCTCTGGGAACCGTGCTGAGTGCAGGCCCCCACATACTTTCCGTGACCTTCACACCCACCGACACCACGGACTATGCGGCCGCCACTTCCACGGTGACGCTCACCGTCAGCCCGGCCGCGCCTGCCATCGCCTGGCCTGCTCCCGCTGCAATCCCCTATGGCACAGCGCTGACCGCAGCCCAGCTGAACGCAACCTCAACCGTCCCCGGCGCCTTTGCCTACACACCTGCGCTGGGAACAGTGTTGAGCGCGGGCCCGCATACACTTTCCCTGACTTTTGCGCCCACCGACTCGACGAACTACACGACGGCGACTTCGACAGTGGTGCTCACGGTCAATCAGGCAGCCCAGACGATCACCTTCGCTGCCCTGGCGTCGCCCGTGACCTACGGCGTGGGGCCCATTCCGCTTACCGCCGCGGGAGGAAATTCAGGGCTGCCCGTCACCTTTACGATCGCCGGTCCTGCGGTTCTGAACGGCGCAAATCTCGTCGTCACTGGCGCCGGCACCGTTAGCGTAACCGCCGGGCAGACAGGCAACGCCAACTATGCAGCAGCAGTCCCGGTCCAGCGGACTCTTCTGGTGAATCAGGCCGCCAGCACCACCGCCGTGTCTGCGGCATCGCTGGCCCCTTCGCAGCAACAGCCGGATCTGCTGACAGCGACGGTGACCGGCCCCGGCATCCTGACCGGTACCGTAGCCTTCAGCGCCGCCGGCTCGATCCTCTGCTCAGCTGCGCTCAGCAACGGTGTCGCCTCCTGCAGCTATGTGCCGCAGGCGCCCGGAAGCACAGGAATTACCGCCCTGTATTCGGGCGATGGGAATCACACTTCCAGCTCCGCGAGCCTGAGCCTGACCGTCCAGCCTCTCTACGATGTGGCCATCAGCCTGCACACTGCCAACACGCAACTGGTGTATCCAGGGGCCACGAATCTTTCCGTGTGTGTCACCGCGGCTTCAAAGATCGCTGCGACCGGCACTGTGGGCATTTATGATGGCGCCGCGCTGCTGACGACGCTCACGATCGGGGGCGACGGCTGCTCGTACTGGTACATTTCTCCGGGCCTGAGTGCGGGCACCCATTCGGTCTCAGCCCGATACTCCGGGGACAAAGCAAACGTCGCCGGCACATCCGCGCCCGTTGCGCTCACTGTCAATCCGGTACCGGTCACTCTGGCCGCCAGCTGCTGGAACCCGAGCTTCGTCTATGGCGGCAACTACCAGTGCGCGGTAACGGCCGGCTCCAATGCCGGCTCGCCGCAGGGTGCGATCACCTGGAGCCTCGACGGCAGCGCGGCAACGTCGCTGGCTCTCAGCAACGGCTCGGCAATGCTGACGGTTGCTGCGCCAGCGGTGGGCAGCCACCAGTTAACGATTTCCTGGCCTCAGCAGGGGAACTATGCCGCTGCCGGCCCGCAGCAGGAAACATTCACGGTAACGGTCGCGCCCGTCGTCGTCACTCTGTCCTCTTCCGGTTTTTCGGCCAAGCCAGGGGTCGCTGTCTCCTTCGCGGCAGCGGTGTCTTCTGCGAGCGCGGGAGCGCCCATCGCCGCCGGATCAGTTACCTTCTTCGATGGCCCCACGCCGCTGGCAGTCACGGCGGTCAACCCGCAGGGGCAGGCCAGCTTTACAACTTCCACTCTCGCTCCCGGAAAACACACCATCACTGCAGCGTACGGTGGCAGCAGCAACTATGGGAGCGGCTCGGCCAGCGTCAGCGTCACCATTGCGCAGAGCCCGAGCTCCATCACTCTCACAGCCGCTTCGACCACGATCGCGCTCGGCCAGGCGGCGCAACTCACCGCGGCGGTCAGCGGCTTGAACCCAACCGGCTCCGTAGTCTTTACGTCCGGCGGCGCCACGCTCTGCAGCAGCACGCTCGTTGCGGGCGCGGCTTCCTGCAGCTTTGTCCCCGCGGCCACCGGCGGTCTCAAAGTCACCGCCGTCTACCAGGGCGATGCGAACAACCTGGGCAGCGCCGCCAGCGCGACCATTGCCGTGAACGCCGCAATCGATTCCGCCATCAGTCTCCAGTTCGCAGCCACGACCCTCGTCTATCCCGGCGCCACAAATGTGACGGTGTGTGTGGCCTCCGGCAGGAAGTCGCCGGCTACCGGCACCGTAGAGGTCCTCGACGGAGCCACGCTGCTGACCACCCAGTCCCTGGGCGGAAACGGATGCGCCTACTGGTATATCTCTCCCGGGCTGGCGGCGGGATCGCACAGCATCACGGCTGTTTATTCAGGCGACAGGAACAACCCCGCCGGAACTTCTTCTGCCACAGCCATTACTGTCACTCCGGTCCCGGTGAATCTGGCCGTGGCGCTCAACAATGCCTCGATTCCCTACGGCATCAGCGCCCGGATGACAGTAACGGCCAGTTCCAACGCCGGTCCGCCGTCGGGATCCATCACCTGGAGCCTCGACGGTGGAAGCGCGACCAGCGTGGCCCTCACCAGCGGCAACGCGCAGGTTGTCATTTCCGGCGCCGCCGTGGGCACCCACACAGTACTTATCGGCTATGCCCGGCAAACGAACTTTGCCGCCGCGCCATCGCAGTCGCTGGCGTTTGGGATAACCGCTGCTCCCGACGCGCTTGCGCTGGCCGCTTCGGCCACTTCAGCACGATCCGGCACGAGCCTGTCGTTTTCCGCAGCCGTCAGCTCCGGAACGGCCGGAGCACCCAATGGCGTCGGCTCGGTTTCGTTTTATGACGGCGCCACATTGCTGAAGACAGTAGCGGTGAACGCTCAGGGCCAGGCAAGCTACTCGACCAGCTCACTGATCCTCGGCCGCCATACCATCACCGCTACCTACGCGGGAGCCAATTACGCCACCGCTACCGCATCGACCGCTGTCTACATCGCGAACTAAAATCCCCCGGCACCGCCGGGGGGACCCTCCATAATCGCCAGGTCAAGAGGATACTCGGATCTTCGCCACATTGACTCTCTCTCAGCCCGAATCCGAAGACGCGCCTGAGAACAGGGTTCCAGGGGCTTGCGGACCCACCCATGTCCTCGGTGAGCAGGGTCACATCATTCCTCTCTGAAGCCTGCGATGATCGCAAAACCGAAAAGTTCCCAACGGTCCGGCTATAGCGGTGCTGTGCGGCCAGTGGCAGCGATTCCGCATGGTCAAAAGAAGCAGTCTCGGAAGCTGTAAGACCCTCCTCATCGACGCGGCCAAAGCGCTGGCAATGCTCGATCGCATCAGCACGCGAGATGATACCGAATCACTTACTCTGGCTGCCGCGAGGGCCACAGAACTCTACGATCAACTTCTGCGAAGAGGAACCGCAGCTCACCTGCCCGAATATGAGGCCGAACTCTTCCAGAGCCTCATGGATCGACTGAAGGCACAGATCCGATTTCTGAGGAGCGCACGATGATCGGCCTCACCCTGCCCACCATCTGACGGATTCAGAACTGCTGTCGAATGTCGAATCGGCGCTGTTGCGTTACATCATCGCCTTCTGCCGGAAGCAGAGGTGCGCCTGTGTCCCGATCTCAGGCCTGCGGTCGGAACTGATCGCTGATATGCAGGATCGCTCTCTGCCCTCGCAGCTTCTCCTGTAGCTTCGAGGTTGGTACATCCTGCACGGCACAATGACCGGCGACCGCGAGACTGGCGGCAACTCCGGCAGCCTGTCCGATGATCATGTACTGCGGCTCCATGCGCAGGCTGGAATAGGCCACGTGGCTCGCGGACAGGCAGACGGGGACGAGGAGATTCCCTGATTCGTTGCGCCCTGGGGTGATGCAGCGGTAGGGGATCTCGTAGGGCTGGACGGGCACCTGCACATCGCCTTCGTTGCGCACGGTGCCGTCGGGCATGGCCACGCGCTGTATGTTGTGCGAGTCGCTGTTGTAGGAGCCCATGCCAATGGAGTCGGGCTTGGTGCGCTCGGTCTGCAGATCCGACTGGCGCATGACATAGTCGCCGATCATGCGCCGGCCCTCGCGAATGTAGAGCTGATTCGGCCAGTGATCGGTGTCGGCGAACTCATCCCTGGGAAGGCCCCAGCGGTTGATGTCGTCCCGAAGACTCGCTGGCACGGCAGGGTCGGTCGAGATGAAATAGAAGAACGACTTTGTGTAGAGAAGATGATCCTCCCAGATTTTCGCCTTCAGCGCATACGACGCTTCAGGGTATTTCCAGCTGCGCCCGATGAAGTCGGTGGAGACGGGGCCATTGTTGTTGAAGTCGGCCTTCCGATTGGGTATCGCGACGGGATTGGTGACGTCCCCCGCCACCGGGGGACGGCCTTTGTGCTGGGCGAATTCGCCGAGATAGCGTTCCAGCAGGGCGAAGTCTGCGCGGTTATAGCCGTCGGGTCGCGTGAAGGGGACCTGGTTGCCCCGCTCGGTAGTAAGAATGAGGCGGAAGTTATAAGACTGGACCTTTTTGTCGCCCGATCCTGCAGCGCCCATCGGGCCGGGATCGATTTCCGGCAGAAGGTGATGGTGCGCGTCGTAAGCCGAGAGCGGCCAGGTGAACTGATGCTTGGGCGTGTCGACGCGAACCCCGGCCAGATCCTCACCGTATTGCGAAACCGGCTCGCGGCCCCAGGTGTAGTGAATCTTCGCCTGGGCCATCAGGTCGCCTTCATAGGAGCAGTCGGCGAAGACCTGGGCCGCCCATCGCCGTCCGCTTTGAGTGGTGATGGCGAGCATGCGCTGGCCGTGCAGGTCCACTCCGTGGTGTTCGCGGATCCGCTCGCCGAAGTGGCAGGTCACACCGGCTTCGCGCAGCATGTCGCGAAACAGCTCTTCCCCCACGTGAGGTTCGGATCGCCAGTTCGGCGGCTCGTTGAGATCGTGAACACCGTAATGCGCTGCTGCCTTCATGTAAAACGCGCGCGGATAGCCGCCGATGATGGCGTAGTGACCGAGGTCGGTGGCCGAGAGCCCGCCCGTGACCATGCCCCCGAGGTGGTGGCCAGGTTCGAGGAGGACGACGTGCAGCCCCTGGCGCGCCGCGGAATAAGCAGTCATCACGCCGGAAGCGGTGGCTCCATAGACGACAAGGTCTGCCGGAGCATCCTGCGCGGAAGACGCAAGCGCGGGCGAAGCTGCGAAGAGGCGCTGTCCTGCGGCGAAAGAGCCAGCAGAACCCAGTAGCTTGAGAATCCGGCGTCGGGAGAGGGTATTCATGGGTTCAATATCGGGCGCCCCGAAACTCCGGGCTCTCTCCGAAAGATCAGGCTGCCAGAAAAGGGAACTCCGGTACAGTTTCCAGGCGTTTTGTTACGGTGTTACGCCGTGCGTGCAACAACTTAGCGGCAGATAGATTAGTGATTCGCTGAGTCGATAAAGAAGTTCTGATCCTCCGCCACCGGCGACGGAGAAGCGTCCGCGATCTGATTGGAGGTATGGCTTCCCTTATAAGTACGGAAGGCAACCATGCGGCTCTGGATAGGATTTCCGGCATTCACTTCGGAGAGGACGACTGCCTCGAAGTAATTATTGCCTTGCTTCGCCTGGGCGCGGGTGATCTCGCTCATGCCCTCGTCGGAGGTGAGATACGAGATGAGGGCCATGGTCTGCAGTCCCTGCACTATAAGGATGCGGCCGCCTTCGGACCCGCGGGGCAGGAGCGCGATGATGCCGGGAGCTACGGTGCGCGAGGCGGACTCCTGCACGGCCGGGAATTCTCCCGGGCTGCCGTGCGGCTGATGCGTATCGACGACGTAGCGCTCAAAGGGATAGGGTGCAAGCCGATAGCTGAGGCGGTCGAGATCGCTCTGAAAATCCGCCATGGAGGACGGCGTGCCAAAGACGATGATGTTTTCGTGGTCGATGATGCCGTGCGGCGACTCGTCGGCGCTGGAGATCGAGCTCTGCACTCCATAGCTGTCGAAGAAGCGGGCGAGCGCAGTGAGGCGAAGGTATCGGAGGCAACGGTGTAGTTGCGCCACGGGCTGGGTTTGCCGAGTTCCTTCTCGAGGGCGGAGATCTCCACCGACTGGTCCATTTTGTTGAAGTCGTTTATCGAAACGTCGCGCGCCATGAGAACGTGCTGATTGGCCGGCGGTCCCCATGCAAAGAAAACCGGCGTGGGCAGCACGATGCGCGTAGGCTTTCCGTTGTCGAGAAATGCTCGCCAGAAGAGCGGCAGTTCATGCTTCGCCGCCTGCACGGTGCGGCTGCCGGGATGAAGCGAAGGCCAGAGAAGCCACCCCAGGCAGAAGACCAGCAGAACGATAACGCTGCTGAGCAGCGGGACGAGAAAACCCCGCGTGGAGAGCTGCGAAGGTTGTGCTGCGAGCGGCGCGCCGAGTGGATCTTCGGGTACGACCTGATGGACAGCAGTTTGTTGCTCCGGCTCGTCGCATCCGGGGTCGGGCAAAGCCGGCACCAGCTGAATCTGGTGTGTGCCCATCGGAATCACGAGTTTTTCGGCAGCGTTCCGGCCCTCCGACTCGTAGTACTTCGCGAGGAACTGCCGAAGGCGCGAGATCTGGACGCGCACCGAAGCGTCGACTTTGGATTCAAAGTTAGGGCTGCGGCCGAGAGCTTCGACGGCGATGGCGTATTCGCTCATCTCCCGGTATCTGTTTTCCCAGAGATAGACGAGGAGACTGCGCAGAGATGAGGCCCGTCTGAAGCATTCGCTGCGAAGAACTTCCTGCAAATGCGCCGAATCCTGATCGGTCACTTCCGGAGCAGGAGCATTTGCAGCAAACGCACACACGGAGAGGAACTTATCACTTCGAATGTACGGTTGGCAACAACGCTAATAGTCGGATCGTTGGTCTAATTACCATCCGGGCCGATACGCAGACAGCTGCAGGTTGATAGGCGGGATGGGATGTGGGCCCTGGGCGAGCATCGCTCTAAGCTTCTGAATTCACTACGTAACAGCGCGTAACAATACCCCGGGATACTTGACCTGGATTGCGCGAGAGCGCTCTCTGGAATTGCACATGGCTCTGGCAGGATGCTTGACGCGTTCCTGCACGGAGCCGGCGAGGTTCGGCGTGCACGCAGCAGCAGCGCCTCCCCGAGAGGAGGAGCGGCGGAGATCGCCTGCGCGCGGCGAACATTTTGGGAGGCAGCATGAGTGAGTTCCGGAGCAGGACCGGCAAAGAGGCCGGCGGGATGGTGACTGGGAGACGACCCGGGCCGCAGAAGCTTCTGCGCGCGTTGGGGCCGGCGATAGCGATGTGGCTCACGAGCGTGCGGCGGCTGATGATGGGGTTGACGCTGCTCAGCTCCATCGCCTGCCTGGCCCAGGTGCAAAATGGATCGCTCACGGGAACGGTGATGGATCCCGGCGGGGCGGTGGTGCCCAGAGCTGCGGTGACCATGACCCAGACAACGACCGGCCTGGTGCTCCGCGCGACCAGCGGCGACGATGGAAGCTACTCGTTCTTCCAGCTGCAGCCCGGGCCGTACCACCTGGTGGTGCAGAAGGCAGGATTCAAAACAGCGGATGCTTCGGTGACGCTGACCGTAGGACAGGCGGCGCGGCTGGACCTGCGCCTGCCGGTGGGCAGCCGCACCGAGGTGGTGAGCGTTCGCAGCGACTACTCGGGGCAACTCGAGACGCAAAGCTCGGCGCTCGATTACACGGTTGGAACCAGGCAGGTGGAGCAGCTGCCGCTGAATGGGCGCAATGCGTATGGGCTGGCGGCGCTGACGCCGGGCATCGCGCCGGGAAACTACTTTGGTCAGGGGCTGAGCACGACGCGCGGAGCGGTCGTAGCTGCGGCGACCAACAATTTCGAGACGAACGGAGGCATCGCGGGATCGAATGAGATTCTGCTCGACGGTGTTTCCATCGTAGTTTGCTGCCAGGGCCAGCCGGCGGTTACGCCCACGCTCGAGATCCTTGGGCAGTTCAAGGTGCTCACCTCCGATCCGCCTGCCGAGTACGGCGATTCCAGCGGCGGCATTCTGAACATCGTGACCAGGTCGGGCACCAATCAGCTGCACGGCGATTTGTACGAGTTCTTCCGCAACGACGCTCTGGATGCGGCCAACTTCTTTACCAAACGAAGCGGACGCTATCCTTTCCCCGGGCGTGCCGACTACACCCTGCCGCACCGCTTCAATCAGTTTGGGGGTTATGCCGGCGGGCCGGTCTTTATGCCCCATATCTACAATGGCAAAGACAAGAGTTTCTTTCTCTTCGGCTATGAGGGGACAAGAAACTTCTCTCCTTCCTATGCGACGGCAACGGTTCCGACCGCGCTGATGCGCCAGGGCATCTTTACTGAGGCGCCGAATCCTCTCTACGATCCGACCACCTATAACTCGGTAACTGGAACCCGCTCCCTGCTTCCGGCCGCTTGTAGTGGATCGACCTGCTATCCCGCAGGGGAATACATTCCGACCATCGATCCGGCAGCGCAGAAGATCATGGCGTTGATCCCGGCTCCGAATGCGCCGGGGATTTCAAACAACTACGGCTATGCCTACGATGTTACGGATACAGAGAATCAGTATAACTTCCGCATCGACCATAACTTCTCGCCGACGCAGAGAAGCTTTATACGCGGGACGCGCGATGTCGATGTGCACCATCAGAATGGATTGTTCAACCAATACAAGGACCCCAATGCCTATAACCAGGCGCTGACCGCTTATCTGCTGGCGGTGGGGCACGTGTGGACGGCGTCGCCGTCGCTGCTGCTCCAGTTCAGCTATGGCTTTGCCTTCCAGGCGAACTCGCAGGTCGGTGACGAATACTATAACTACAACCCGACGGACTACGGATTCTCCAGCCAGTTCGCGTCACAGCAGCAGGTGCAGGGCCTGCCGAACCTGCAATTCACCGACCTGCAGACGCTGGGAGAAGGCACGGGCAGCGCCGGCTTCAACCTGTGGCATCATTACACCCACTCGCTCAACGCCACGGCGATCTGGCAACGCGGCAAACACACCATCACCGCGGGATACAACGGCAGGATGATTCTCGAGAATCAGGGAGGGATGGGCAATCCGCTGGGGACGTTCAATTTCACGACGACCTATACCAATGGACCCAATCCCAACGCAGCGGTAAGCGCCAATCAGGGCGGATTCGATTCGTGGGCTTCGTTCCTGCTCGGCTATCCCTACAGCGGTTCTATTTCCAATCAGCAGACGGTGGCCTTCAGCCAGTTCTACCATGCGCTGTTTGTGCAGGACGACTGGCGCGCCACGTCGCGGCTTACAGTAAACCTGGGGGCGCGGTGGAACATTGAGACAGGGTTTAAAGAGCGGTATAACCGCTGGGCGGATTTCGATCCGTCGATCACCAACCCGCTCTCGGCCGCCACGGGATTGCCTTTCAGCGGTGGGGCCGAGTATCTCGGAGTTTCCGGAAACCCCAGTCGCACCTCGCCGACTTACTATGACAAGGTTGCTCCGCGCGTCGGCATATCTTATGCCGCCCGGCCGGACACAGTCTTCCGCGGCGGATTCGGGATCATGTATCTGCCGATTTCGCAGCGAGGCTTTGGCGATGCAACCATTGGCTTTGCCCAGAACACTTCGATGCTGTCGACGGTGGATGGATTTACGCCGGTAAACGGGCTCGACAATCCATTTCCTGCCGGCGTTCTGCTGCCGCAGGGAGCAGCGACCGGCGTTACTGCCAGCACCGGATCGAGCATAAGCGGGTTCCTCTATCACGACGCGCTCTCTTACCAGCAGCAATGGAATGCCGGGCTGGAACAGGGGCTTGGACGGGGTATGGTCTTCAATTTGAACTATGCGGGCAGCCATGGAGTAAAGCTGCCGCAGAGCCTGACGCCGAACGATCTTAACCCAAAATACTTTGGCGCTCCGGGCGATCAGGCGCAGGTCGCTTATCTTCAGGCGCTGGTGCCTAACCCCTTCTATGGGGCGAATGACATAGCGCCGGGATCGGTTCTGGCCAATCCTGCCGTGCAGCGCGCCCAGCTGGTGGCGGCGTTTCCGCAATATGCGCCGAATACCGGGATGCACAATTCATCACTGACTTATTTGTTCGATGACGAAGGGTCCGCTTCTTACAATGCAATGCAGGCGTCTTTGGTGATGAATCGGAGCAATGGACTTACCGGATCGATTGCGTATACATGGTCGAGGCTGGTTGGCAATGTGACGGATCTAACCTCGGGATTCCTCAATCAGACAGGGAATCCTGGTTATCAGAATTACTATCTGATGCATAATTACGAGCGCTCGGTGCTCGCAACGGATATTCCGCAGCGCATCGTCGGCAACATCAGTTATCCGCTGCCCTTTGGCAGGGGGAGGGCCGTGGGTAGCGGCATGCCGGCGTGGGCCAACGAGGTTGCGGGTGGGTGGACCCTCAACGGCATTGCTTCTGTGCAGTCCGGATATCCGCTGGGATTGACGCAAACCGGAGGGCAGCCGTTCTCGGGAAGCAGGCCCAGCTATGTTGGCGAAGTAGCGCCGCTGACTGCAGGATCGACCCATCAGCGGCTGGGCGGCCAGGGGCAGGGTCAGGCCTATTTCAATCCGGCTGCCTTCCGGCTCAGCCAGTCCTTCGAACTGGGCGACGTGCCGCGCTCAGCCGGCAATCTGCGGTCGCCATTGACCTTCCAGGATGACTTATCTGCGGTGAAGAATTTCGGTATCTACGAACATCTGACCGGGGAGTTTCGCCTCGAGGCTTTCAACTTTCTGAATAAGGTACAGTTTGGATTCCCGGGCACCGTGTATGGCTCGTCGACCTTCGGAGACATCACGTCGCAGCAGAATCTGCCGCGCAACATCCAGGCCGCGCTAAAGCTGCACTTCTGAGTTGGGTTCTCATGGTAGATTTCAGCGCAACCATCTTCGGCTCCGCAATGCTACTTGCTGTAAAAGCGAACCCAGTCCACATACATGTCCCCGGGCAGCGCGCCATCGTCTACGCCGTGATTGCCGCCCATAGGCTGCGCGATGGACGTGAGCCAGATGTTGACCTTGCCCTGGGGCAGACCTTTCCAGTCCACCGTCTGTACCACCTTTCCGTCGAAGTAGTAGCGGATCACGTCCGGTGAATACTCGCAGCCGAACACGTGAAAATCCTTCGACAGGTCGGGCGTGGAGATTGTTTTGTGCCCGCGGGCAATGTGCGGTGGGACCCAACGATGCGTCGTGGTGGTATAGGAGGAGAGGTCGTCCGACGTATTTTCGATTACATCCATCTCCAGCGTCGCTTTGTCGCCCTTCGTATCGACGCCGTTGTAGCGCTGCATCCAGAAGGACGAGTGCCATCCGCTCCCGGCCGCAATTCTCAGGCGCGCTTCGTAATATCCGTATCCGAAGGTGCGGCGGCTGATGATACCTCCACCTGTGTAAGACATGCCGCGAAGACTCTGTTTGCGCAGTGCGATGATGAGATTGCCGCCATGAACGCTGACGTTGTCAGGGGTTTGCGCGCTGAGCAACTTAGTATCGGTGCGGTAAGTCCATCGCGACTGGTTGAGAGAATTCCCGTTGAAATCATCGGACCAGGCAAGCTTGTATCCCGCCGGAGGAGCATCACGCGACTGGGCCGGAGCAGACAGGGGAAGGAAGGACAGAACGAGCGGCCAGCAGTGCAAATGCGAATCTCATAGGCCTCCTGAAGATCGTGCGTTAAAGCTCAATATCGGCGTCGAGCCAGAGTCAACTCAAGTGTCCCGAATGCGGCTACTTCTCAGCCTGCACCTCATAGCGATGGCCGGCCAGCGGATGCTCGATGATCCAGGCATGATCGGCGAAGCGGACGGGTACATTCGTTCCCATGGTCGTATCGGTTACGCGAACAGATCGCCACGGCACACCCGGCGGGGCGCCGTGAACAGCGACCGTCAGCGGTTCGCGACCTTTGGGGAGTCTCAGCATGCTCTCTGCCTCAGTCGCGACCGGATAGATACATATCGACGGAATGCCGCCGATTTGCTCGAGCACAACGCCCGATCCGCCGATGAACACGGGCGTTTTCTCAGCGGGCATCGGGAACTGCCGCAGAAACCTGTTGCCGGTATAAGTTGTTCCAGTGTCGTAGTCCATCCATTGGCCCGCCGGCAGATAGACATCGCGCGCCTGGGCGGTCGCATAGTTGCTGCCGTAAATTGGTGCAGCTAGGATGGCGTCCCCGATCAGCCATTCGTAACGGTGGCTGTTCTCCTTATCCAGGCCATACACGTTTGGGTCTGAAGGGAAGGCGAGGGGCAGCGGGATCATTGTCCATGGATATCCATCGATGGCGAAACGTTGCGCCTGGCTGTAGAGATAGGGCGCGATCCGCGCATGGAAGCGAGCGGAGGCGAGCATGACCTTCTGCACCCGAGAGCCGAACGTCCAGGGCGGTTCTCCCATGCCCATGGAGCTGTGCAGCGAGGCCCAGCGCGCATTCCGCATCATGTACATCTCCATCTCGGGGGTGCGGGAGATGTCGAAGCGCCGCTCTCCGAAGGTGCCGCCGACGATGTCGGGATAGACCAGAGGAAAGCCGGCCCATGCCAGAGCAAGGGCGTTTACCGGACCGCGATCCTGATCCTGGTCAAAATTGAAGTCGTTGATGCGATGCAGATCGCCGTTGGAAGAGAGATAGCCGTTGCGCTCGATGACATCGGCTCCTTCACTCATCAGGCGATCGTTGGTGGGGTCCACCTTGTCGTCGCGCAGATCTTGAAACCCGAAGAAGTCTTCCTTGAACCCATCGACCCCAAAATCCTGCCAGCGCTTCACGAGCGACATATACCAGTTGAGCGCCGCGGGGTTGTGCGCATCGAGGAGGTAATACGGCAGCCTGGGCCAGCCGCCGGTGAAAACCTCCGGCTTGCCGTCGTGCTCGAGAAAATAGCCGTGCTTTACGCCCTCCGCCGAAAACGGCCCGGTAGTGATAAAGGTGATGCGCAGACCGAGCAGAACGCGCAGGTGCTCCTGATGCAGGTGAGCGAAGAGCGCGCGCGGGTCGGGATATTTTCCCGAGTCGAAGAGGCCGAAGCTGGTGGTTTCGTGCATGGAGGGATCGGCCGGCCAGTAGCCCGAGCCGATCACCGCCCAGCGCAGCGGGTAGCCCTCCGCAAGATAACGATCGATGCTCTCTGCGATGGTCTTCTGACTGGTGTTCCAGCCCAGCGCGCCGAAAGCTTCCCAGCCCACGCCAAACATCTCGTACTTCGGCATCCAGACTTTGTATCCGGCGGCAATGCGCGCCGAGCGATACGCAGAATAGATTTGCAGCGGGGTACCGAAAAAGTAATGCAGTGTAACCGTGTCGCCGGCGTGTGTGACTCCTTCAATAATCTGCTGCTGCGATGTGTGGACGATCTTCTTCGTCGGGTCGATCAGGATCAGAGCAAATTGCCGGCGCGGATAAATGATGAAGTTGCTGACTAGACGCGTTATTCCCTGGCCGGAGAGGAAATGATCGTCGGAGAATCCGGTCACATCGGTGTTGTAGGGCCGGTCGAGAATCGCATGGTCAGCGAGGCCATAGGCGGGAGAGGCTCCTCCCGTACGGAAGGCGACAGAGAGTCCGCGTGTGGTGAGTTGGGCCGTGAAGGTCGCCTCGCGCGGAGTGAGCCGGACGGCAATGTGAATTTTCTCGCCGCGCGCATTCGTGCCCAGCAAAGAACATGAGTCGCCAGCGCAGCGCGAGGAGCTTTGCAGAGTCACGGGGCTGCCGTCGACCAGCAGTCCGGCCTCCGGATCGGCTGCCATTACCGGCGCGCCCCGAAGGACGAAGTTGTAACGAAAATCCAGCCCGGCGATCTGCAGAGCGAGCTGACCCGCATGCACGGTAAATGTTGAATTCCCCAGGTCCTCTGCCGTGGCCGGAGCGCTCAGAAGCATCATCGGCGCCCAGCAGAGCAGGACGAACAGGGAACCGAGTGACAGAACGAAATCCGGCAGAGTGGATTGCTTTTTGGCTAGTTTAGCGCTTAACATGAGCTCCGTGTCGTTTGCGGTTTAAGGTTGCGGAATCAATTGCTGGGAGGCAGGCGCAAATCATAGCATCTGCGCGCCTGCATCTTCCACTCGGGCGAGGGGCTGGTCTGCATGACATTGAATGAATTCCAACCGGGCGGCCGGAGACCTCTGCAGGTGTCCGTTACGGCCGACCTGGTGGTCGTCGGCGGGGGAATGGCGGGCATCTGCTGCTCGATTACCGCTGCGCGGCAGGGACTGCGTGTTGCGCTGCTGCAGGACCGGCCGGTGCTCGGCGGCAACGCATCGAGCGAAGTGCGGCTCTGGATCCTGGGCGCGACTTCTCACATGGGAAACAACAATCGCTGGGCCAGAGAGGGAGGCGTCATCGACGAAATCCTGGTCGAGAATCTGTGGCGCAACCCCGAAGGCAATCCGGTCATTTTCGATTCGCTGCTGCTCGAGTGGGTTACCCGCGAGCCCAACATCACGCTCCTGCTCAACAGCGCCGTGGGTTCCGTGGAACTGAACGAACAGGGTGGGATTCGCAGCGCATCCGCCTACTGCAGCCAGAACGAAACACTCTACCGCTGCGAGGCCCCACTCTTCTGCGATGCTTCAGGCGATGGAGTACTCGGCTACCTGGCGGGCGCGGTCTTCCGCATGGGCGCGGAAGCAGCATCGGAATTCGGCGAAGGGCTCGCGGGCCCCGATGCGGTGCAGGAATTGCTCGGAAACTCGCTTTACTTCTACAGCCGCGACACCGGACAGCCGGTCACGTATATTCCGCCGGCCTTCGCGCTGAAGGATATCGGCAGGATCCCCCGGTACCGTGAGCTGCGCGTTTCCGATTCGGGATGTCGCCTCTGGTGGCTGGAATGGGGCGGCGCCATGGATACCGTGCATGCGGCCGAGGAGATTAAGTGGGAGCTGTGGCGCGTTGCATACGGCGTCTGGAATTACATCAAGAATTCGGGAGAGTTTCCGGAAGCAGCGAATCTCACCCTCGAATGGATGGGAATGATTCCCGGGAAACGGGAGAGCCGGCGCTTCGAGGGCGATTACCTCCTGCGGCAGCAGGACATTGTCGAGCAACGCCGGCACTTCGATGCAGTTTCGTTTGGAGGATGGGCCATCGACCTGCACCCGGCGGAGGGCGTTTACAGCCCTGAGCCCGCCTGCACGCAGTGGCATGCCAAAGGCGTGTATCAGGTTCCGTGGCGCGCGCTGTACAGCCGCAATATCCCGAATCTCTTCTTGGCCGGCCGCATCATCAGCGCCACGCACGTGGCTTTTGGGTCCACGCGCGTAATGGCGACCTGCGCACACAATGCACAATCTGTTGGCATGGCCGCCGCGCTTTGCTGCGAGCAGCACCTGCAGCCGCGCGACCTGCTCGAGCCGGAGCGCATGCGATCACTGCAGCAACGGCTGTTGCGCGCGGGGCAGCATATTCCCGGAGTTCGATCGGCCGATGCTCGGGATAAGGCGGGTACCGCGACCATCACGGCCAGCAGCACGCGCCGGCTCGACAGGCTGGTGAGCAGCGGCGAAACTCGCGTTGTGGAACAGCCCTGGGCGCTGCTGCTGCCGCTGCTCGCAGGACCTGTCCCCGCGTTCACATTGCTGGCGAATGCCGATGAGCCTGCGGCCATCCATGCGGAGTTGTGGCGGTCTTCGCGGGAAGGCAACACCACCCCCGATATAAAGTTGGCGCAGACAACAATGCCTCTGCCCGCAGGCCGGCGGATACCAGTACGGCTGGAATTCCATACCGAGCTCAATGAGCCTTGTCACGTTTTCGTGATGATTGCTCCGGCGCCCGGCGTATCTTTGCACTTCAGCAGCGAACAGTTGCCCGGCGTTCTTACTGTTTCACAGAAGATGAATCGCTCCGTCGCCAAAAGCCCGATACAGTCGCCGCCGGAAGGTTCACAAATCGACAGCTTCGCCTTCTGGCTGCCGGAGCGCAGGCCTGCGGCGCGCAACCTCGCAGTGGAGGTGACGCCGGCGGTCCCGTGCTTCTCGCCGGCTATGGTCGTCAATGGCTGGGGACGTCCGTGGTGCGGCGCTAATTGTTGGATCCCTGAGAAGCACGACCCCAGGCCCTGGCTGCAATTGGAATGGGAGGAGCCGCAGACGCTGCGGCAAATTGAGCTGACCTTTGATACAGATTTCGACCATCCCATGGAATCCGTGCTCATGGGCCATCCGGAGCGGGTCATGCCGGGCTGCGTCACCCACTTCACCATCGAGGCCGATTCCGGCAGGATGGTGGCGTGCGTTCACGATCACCATCACACCCGCTGGACCTGCACCTTGCCGGAACCATGGACCACGCGCTCGATCCGCGTGGCAATGAACGGCTGGGGACCGGCGGGCGTCGCCGTGTTTGAGGTCCGCTGCTATTGAACGCCGCACCGGCAAACAAAACCGGGAATCCGTCGGCGCCTGCGCTGTCTCGGCAGAGATGCTGGTCGATCGTCGGCCTCATCTTCGTGGTGGCGTTAATCAACTATTTCGACCGCCAGAGCCTCTCCGTCGTAGCGCCGCGCCTTCAGGCCCAGTTGCACCTCTCCGACGAGGGATACGGCCACATTGTCAGCCTCTTTCTGCTGGCTTCGGCATTCTCCTACGCAGGTGCGGGGTTGATTGCCGACTGGCTCGGCACCCGCGCCAGCATGGCGCTGTTTGTCGGCTGGTGGTCGCTGGCAGAAGCTTCGACTGCGTTTGTGACCAGCGCCTTCCAGTTGGCTGTAGCACGCTTTTGCCTGGGATTGGGCGAGCCCGGCCTCTGGGTTGCCGCTCCCAAAGGGGTGGGTGAGATCTTTGCTCGGAAAGAGCGCGGGCTGGCCATCGGCATCTACACCCTGGGCGCCATGATCGGCGCTGTCATCGCCCTGCCGGTCATCGTCGCCGTCACCACTCACTTTCACTGGAGAGCAATCTTTCTCCTGGACGGAGCGGCGGGGATTCTCTGGATTCCTCTTTGGTTCCTTGTCTTTCGTCGCAGCAGTACAGCAGACGTGCCCAGCGAATCAAGGCTGACGGACGAACACGGCTCGCTGCGCGATGTGCTGTCGCAGGGCAGCACCTGGAGACTGATGATTGCGCGCGGCCTCACGGATCCGGTCTGGTACTTCTATCTGTTCTGGTTTCCCAAGTACCTGTTGAGCGCGCGGCATATGACGATGGCGGCGGTTGCGCACCAGGGATGGCTCGTCTATCTCTTTGCCGGCGCCGGAACGCTGCTCGGGGGCATGGTCTCAGGAACCTTCATCCGCCGGCGTGTCCCCGCGTCCATCGCTTACAGAAGAACCATGCTGATCTTCGCCATGATCGTCCCGCTGAGCCCGCTGGCTGGGCTGGTGGCGAAATCCTGGGTAGCGATCGCCATCGCGTCAGTCATTGCCCTGGCGCACATGGCGTGGCTGGTGACGCTCACAGCCACGATCGTGGAACTCTATCCGGTGGCCGAAGTGGGGCGGGCCGCCGGTTTGATCGCTGCCGGCAGTGCGCTGGGCGGGATGCTTTCCACCGAAGTCATCGCGGCGCTGGTGACCTCGCACGGTTATCTGCCGGTGTTCACGCTAATGGCGTTCCTGCATCCGTTGGCGCTGCTGCTTATCTGGAACAGCTTTCATCAGAGGCGGAGTGTCGTTGCCGTTCCGGCCTGAGTTATGCCGGCGCAAAGGCCGCAGGAGAATTCGGCGGAAGAGTTTTTTTGAAGTCAGTCCTGCCCCATCATCCGGGTGGGATACCGTGAACGGAAGTCGGGCTAAAATCGAGAAGACTTGCCGGACTTCGTAACCTGGGGAATGACATGGGCACACCAACCATTTCGGATATCGCAAAGCGAGCGGGCGTTTCAACAGCAGCCGTCTCCATAGCCCTCAACAAGGGCGAGACGACCCGTGTCAGCGCCGCAACCCGCCAGCGGATCCTGAAGGTGGCGGAAGAGATGAGCTACTCTCCCAACGAACTGGCCAAGGCGCTTGCCGAGAACAAGACCCGTTTGCTGGGGCTCGTGGTGCCCATGCGGGACCCGATCTTTTTTAACCTGTTTATCGCGCAGACGCTGGCGGGTATCCAGAGCACGCTTATGCGTCGGGGTTATAACCTGCTGGTCTATTCTCCTGCCGGTCAAACCGGAGTTATCGCCCGCGACAAGATTTATGAGAGTAAGTTTACCGACGGCATCATCGTCGTGAACACTCGTTCATGCTCAACCCGCACCGTGAATGAGACCATCCGCGAGTTGCAGGCCGCGCGCGTCAAATTTGCAATGATCAACTCCTACTATGGGCGCGCCCCTGTCAACTATGTCGGTGTTGATGATGCTGCGATTGCCAGCGCGGCCGCGGAATATCTGATCGGCAAAAAGCATCGCCGCATCGCTCTCCTCAGCGGCGCGCAGTCGCTGCCCGCACATATGCAGCTGGTGAAAGGTCTGGAACGCAGCCTGCGGAAGCATGGGCTCTCTTTGCCGCCTGAATTTGTTGGATGTTCTGAGTACGATCGGGATCAGGCCTTTGCCATTCTCGATCGATGGTTCTCCTCGAAGGGCCATCGCCCATCGGCGGTCATTACCGCGGACGATCAGTTGCTCATGCACCTGTACGACTACGCGGATGCGCGAAATCTCACCATCCCGGACGATGTCTCTGTGCTTGCGCGCCGCAACGTCGGCATCGAAGATCATATTCGTCCGCGGCCGACAGCCATTGTCATTCCCACCTTTCAGATGGGCCGGCTTGCTGCCGACCTGCTCGTCGACTCCATTGAAAATCCCCATTCCAGGCCATGTGTCAGAATGTTGCCGTTTGAACTGATCGAAGGCACAACCGCCTGATCCTGAAACCGCCGCTGCTCGGGCGATGGAAGAACGCAATGCACCCTGCCGGATCGGACCCGGCAGAGGCTTCCGCTGGTCCGCAAGCTGCCGACTCCCTCGTCGGGAGCCGCGGTCAAAGCAGATAACCCGCCGCCGCGCGTTCGGGGTGATGAAAAGGAACCGCTGCCCAGGCTGCAACCCTGCTTGACAGCCGCACGTTAAGCGCTATACTCTTCGACTACTCGTACGTTAAGCGCTTGACTTGGCCAGTCGTTCGCGAAAGGAAATAGCCCCTATGGAAGTTACAACGTCCCGCATGGCTGCATTTCTTCGGATCTGCGTAAAGTACCTCGAAGCCGTCGTGCCTCTCGTCCTGTCCGCTGTCATCCTGCTGGCAACCGGACCGGCGGCACGGGCTCAGACGGATGTCGGATATATCCTCGGCACGGTCAACGATGCAACAGGCGCCGCTCTGCCCGGCGCATCGGTAACCATTACGGCTCAGGGCACCGGCATCGTTATTCATCTGGAGACCGACGCGAACGGGTATTACACGTCGCAGCCCCTACAGGTCGGACAGTACACCGTTACCGCCGGCAAGACAGGCTTTTCGACCGCGACTGTACCCAACATCACCGTCGACGCGGCCGCACACGTGGAGACGAATCTGGTTCTCCAGGTCGGCGTCGCCTCAACCTCGGTGACGGTCGAGGCCACACCCCCGGCCATGGATACGACCGACGGAGAGATCTCCAGCACCATCGATACGCGCGACGCGCAGCAGCTTCCGGTGAATGGCCGCAGTGTGCTGGCGCTGGCCACGCTGTCGCCAGGCGTCGAGTCCTCTGTCGGCGCAGTCAGCGAAGGATTTCAGAACCGCGGGACGGCGGTGTCGGCGATCAGCATCGACGGCGGCGCCAGCGGCGTCAACGAAAACATTCTCGACGGAGTGTCGAATACCCAGGACTGGCTGGGGGAAGTCGCCATTAACCTGAAGTCCGACGCGGTACAGGAATACAGGATCATGTCCGGCGTGATCCCTGCACAGTTCGGATACACGTCTGGCGGCGTCATCAACATGGTTACGCGATCGGGAACCAATAACCTCCACGGAAGCGTTTATGAGTTTTTCCGCAACGATGCGCTCGACGCAGAGCAGTCCTTCCCTCGGCCTGCCTTCGGCAAGCAGGAAGTCCGCTTTAATAACTATGGCGGCACGCTCGGCGGCCCAATTCTGCGCAACAAGATGTTCCTGTTCGGCAATTTCGAAGGCTATCAATACCGCAGCGCGCTGCCCGTTTATTTCACCCTCCCAACCGCCCAGGAGTATGGGGGAGACTTCAGTGATCTCGGCCAGCTCGTGAATGGAGTCTGTACGCCCGTCAATATTTACGACGCCGACACGGTCGTCAACGGACAGCGCCAGCAGTTTAATTTCAACGGCACCCCGAACGTCATCCCGCCCTCGCGCCTCGATCTGGTAGCGGTTGCGTATTCGAAGCTGTTCTACCCGCTGCCTAACAACACGTCAGGCGGATACAACTCCTGCACGCATGCGAACAATTTTCTCTATGCGCTGCCGGTTGCAGCCAGTGAACGCCAGGGCATTGTCCGCGGTGACCATAAACTCTCCGACTCAGACAGCCTGATGGCCCGCTATGCCTACTACTTTAATGGAACCAACAACGGCACAAATTCAGGCGGCTTGCCCGGAGACTACAGTCATCGCGTCGATCATTTGCAGAATCAGACTGCTGTTCTTTCCGAAACCCATGTCTTCAAACCCACCCTGCTGAACGATGCGCGCATCGGGATGATGCGGGACGACTTCCCATTTCAGGCTGCTTCGTTCAACAAGAACATCGCGGGGCAGATCGGCCTGCCGAACGATACCGGCATCGAAATCCCGCAGATGATCAATGGGGTCGTCGCGCCCAACATTACCGTCGGTTTCCGCGCCTCCACGACCATACAACTAATCGACGATGTAACCTGGATCTTTGGGAACCACTCCCTGCATATCGGTGGCAGCGCCCAGTGGACGGAGGGCTACAACAACCAGACCGGCTCCTCTGCATCGGGAAACTACACCTTCGGCGCAGGGACGACCGCTGCCGGCAACGATGCTACTGTTCTTTCAGGAACAGGCAGCACCATCGCGTCCTTCATGCTCGGGCAGGTCGCCAGTGCCACGCAGCTGGTGCAGGAAGGCACAGCCTTCCGCAGGATGATGTACGCCGGTTACGTTCAGGATGACTGGCATGCGACGCCGCGCCTGACCATTAACGCGGGTCTGCGCTACGACCTGCAGACACAGGCCGTCGAAAAACATAACGGCATCGAGAACTTCGACATTACCCAGCCGAACCCGAGCAATCCGATGTTCAGGGGGCTTGTGGAATATGCCAACACCAATGGATACGGCCGCAACTTCGTCAAAGAGAACTATGGCGATTTCGGGCCGCGTCTGGGATTTGCCTACGCGTTGGACTCAAACAACGCAACCGTACTTAGAGGGGGCTTCGCCATCTATTACCCTTCGACAGCGATCTATACCTATGACGAATCGTCGGGTAATCCCGCCGGCTATACATCGATGACCACCTCCTGGACCGCGCCAACCGCGCATGGCTACGACTTTCATCTCGCGGGCGGATTCCCCAGTCCATGGCAACAGCCTCTGGGCGCAGCAGGGGGACCGAATGCCTTCCTGGGGCAATCCGCGTCTTATATCGAGCCCGAAGCAAAGGATCCCAGCGCTCAGGTTTTGACCCTGACACTGTCGCGGCAAATGCCTTCCGGCGTGGTGGTGGATGCTTCCTATGTCGGCAATCACGGGAACCATTTCGAAAACTACTCGCCCAATCTCAACTTTTTGTCCCCTCAGTATTACAGCCTCGGGACCGCGGCGTTGAGCACCCAGCAGCCGAATCCCTATGCAGGCCTGGTGCCGGGAAGCCTGGGCGCGGCTACTCTCACCGAGGCGCAACTGCTCAAGCCCTTTCCCTATATGACCAGCGTGACGACGCAAGATCCCCGCAATGGTTATTACTGGTCGAACCTGGGCATGTTATCGGTTCAGCGCAGAGTGCCGCACGGACTACAGATCCTGGGAGCATACACCTTCGGCAAAATGACAGATGCCGGAGTGCAGGATGTCTCCAACGTCTCTGCGGTGGGAATCGGAACATCGGCCCAGCCTCAGGACCCTTTTAACCCGCGCGCCGATCACTCTGTCGATACCATCGATGTGACCCACCGGCTCACCCTTGCAGGCCTTTACGATTTGCCATTCGGCAGCGGCCAGCAATTCCTCTCCGGCGGAAACACGGACAGGCTCTTCGGCGGCTGGCAGGTGAACTCCATCTTCACTCTCCAGTCAGGGTGGCCCATCGGCATCGCCGGCGCCAACAATCAACTCGCCACAAGGCCGGACTGGAATCCGGATGTCAGTCCCTTCGTGCGCCATCAGGGCCGATCGGTGCTGTATCGTACCGGACAACTCGAATGGTTCAATCCAATGGCGTTCGTCAATCCGCCCGACTATACCTTCGGCAACGTTCCGCGGGAACTCGGTAATTTGCGCGGCCCCGGGACTGTCAATCTGGACCTGTCCTTATTCAAGACGACTCACATCACAGAGCGCACCAGTCTGGAGCTGCGCATCGAGGCATACAACGCCCTCAATCATCCCAACCTTCCCATGCCGGGAACGTCGTTCGGCGCAGGTAAACCGGCTGATCCGAACGATCCGTATGCAGAAGGCGGCCTGAACACGAATTCTTCCTTCGGCATGATCACGAGCGGCGCCACGACCACGCGCAACGTGCAGCTGGGAGCGAAGTTCCTCTTCTAGTGGCGGCCCTGTGTGGTTTGTTTTGATCGGTTATCTCGACGAGAGCGAAGTTAAGCCAACGCGCTCGCGCGCTGAATCGTTCGCTCTCGAAAATCCGCAGACACAACAGCAGAAGTGTTGGGACAGGAACGCGCGCCGCGCGTTCCTCGCACCCAGCGCAGGAGACAAAGCAAATGCCGCTAAACCGCAGGAATTTTGTGCAGCGCCTCCTGATGTCGCTGAGCGCAGCGGGCGCGAGTTCGCCGCTGAAAGGGAGCGCAGAGGTCCTGACCGCGGGAGATCAGCCGGCGGAGAGCACAGCCGCATCTCCCGGGAGCGGCTACATTCGCCCAGGCACGATCGAAGTGATCAACAAATCCTTCGACGTAATTGTTGTGGGCGGCGGAATCTCCGGCACCTGCGCGGCCATCAGCGCAGCGCGCAACGGCGCGAAGACGGCGCTGGTTCACGAGCGCTCCACGCTCGGCGGCAACTCGTCGAGTGAGGTTCGACTCTACCCGGAAGACACCTGCTCGTTTAGTCCATGGATCAAGGAATCCGGCATTCTCGAGGAGATCTCCACCGAGGAGCGCGCCCGCAACTGGGAGCCGTACATCGAAGGCATGATGAACTCCCACTGGGACCTTGTTCTCTATGAGTGGGCGAAGCGCGAGAAGAACCTGAGCCTGTTCCTGAACACCACCATGCGCGAAGTGGTCATGCGCGACGCTTCGCATATCCAGGCCATTCATGCTCCGCAACTGGGCACCGAGCGCGAGTTCATCCTTTCGGCCCCGATCTTTATCGATGCCACTGGAGACGGCGTACTCGGCTATCGCGCCGGAGCTGAATTTCACTGGGGCCAGGAAGTACGCTCGGAGTTCCACGAGCAACTCGCGCCGACAGAACCAACCAAAGGCCTCATGGGCAACACGCTCTTTTTTCGTGCGCGGGATACGGGGCACCCGATGCCCTTCAAACGGCCCGATTGGGCGGCAGAGTTTAAAACAGAAGCGGATCTGACCGATCGTGGTCACGGTCAATTCGAGTGCGGCTATTGGTGGATTGAGGTGGGCACCCCGCTCGATCCTATCCGCAACAATGAAGAAATCCGCGACGAGGCACTGCGTCAGCTGCTGGGCGTGTGGGATCACATCAAGAACCATTGCACAGATGACGACGTGCGCGAAAAGGCCAAAAATTTCGCGTTGGAGTTTGTCGGTTTCTGGCCCTATAAACGTGAGTCGCGCCGCGTCCTTGGCGACTACACGTTGACGGAGAAGGACGTGCGCGATCCGTCGGTGCACCCTGACGATATTGCTTATGGATCCTGGGGCATTGATATTCACGTGCCGGGCGGCATTCTGGAACGGCATGTGCCACCCTACCCTCCTCCGCGGACCGACGAAAATTTCCAGCAGCGGGGAACTATTCCCTATGGAATTCCGCTGCGCTCCTGCTACTCGCGCAACATCCACAACCTGCTGACGGCGGGAAGACCGATCGGCGCCAGTTATGTCGCGTTCGCATCGTCGCGCGTGCTTCCCACCGGCGCTATCGTTGGCCAGGGCGTTGGTGCAGCGGCTGCCCTGTGCCGCAAGCATGTGTGCGAACCCAGCGTCATTGCTTCGAAGCACGCCCGGGAACTGCAGCAGGTCTTGCTGCGGCAGGATGCATCGATTCCCGGCGCCGAGAACGAAGACCCCGCTGACCTGGCGCGGCGTGCTGCCGTAACCGCCAGTAGTGAGGCTCCTCTCCGTTTTCCTGAATCGCAGACCTTCCATCCGGCCCGCTATGCATTGGGCCAGCTCTTTCCGGTGTCGACCGATCATCTGGAAACGGTGGAGCTGCTGCTGCAATCGACGTCCTCGCAGCAACAGATCGTCACGCTGAGCCTGCGCAAGGTTGACCACGTGTGGGATCTTCGGCCGAGTCGAGAGATTGCCTCAACAAAGGCAACGATAGCTGCCAGCTCGCGCGGATATGTCTCATTTCCATTGCGCGCCGCCACCAAACCGGGAAGCTTATATTTCGTCTCAATCGATGCAGCGCCGGAGATTGGCTGGGCCATGTTCAGCGATGAAAGCGGCCAGCCATCGCAAATCCCCGTGGGCACGACTGCGGCCGATCTTCCTCCGGGCGGCCGGTGGCGTCCTTTCACCGGAGGCCGCAGTCTCGTGCTGCGCACAACGCCGATGCAGCATCCCTATAGCCCGCAAAATGTCGTGCGGGGTACCAATCGGCCCGATATGTGGACCAACATCTATGTATCCGACGCGGAGCAAAAGCTTCCGGCATGGATCGAATTAAAATTCCCCTCCGCTGTGCGGATGAGCCAGATTCAGATCACCTTCGATACCGACACGAACCGGCGCATCAAGCTGCCTCTGTTTCGCTATCCCGAGTGTGTAAAGAGCTACGAGATCGCGATTCCGCAGGGTAGCGGATGGAAGACAATCGTTGAGGAGAATGACAACTACTATCGCCGCCGGGTTCATCGCGTAGATCCGGTTGTCGCCAGCGGTCTCCGTATTCATATGCTTGAAACAAACGGGTCGCCAGAAGCCCGGGTCTATGAGGTGCGCGTTTACGACCACGATGCGCTCGCCTGAGGGCACCCATTGAATCCAGCTGAGCTAATCTGGACTGGCGGTCGAACAGGCTCTGGATATGCCGGCTTCAGGCGGTGCGCGGGAAAAAAGTCGCAGCCCCGAAAGCGGAGCACGAGGGTGTGCAGGTATTTCGTGAACCCGCGAAGTGCTCGGAGCGGCGTGCCATGGTCAGGACACTTCACCTTGGGGCCTTCGGACCTCGATTCCTTTTGTCCGCACCGTTGCCACCAGTGCCAGACCATTCGTCAGCAGGATGAGCGCGAACGTGAGCGATGGAAAGTAGAGGAGTTCCTTCGGCTCCGCCTGAATCGCCTGCAGCACCAGGACCGCAGTAATCAGTCCGCGCGGAATCAGAATCGTCGCCACCTCGCGCTCGCGCCGCGTGGGGCCGCGCCATACCAGCCGGCTCGTTTGGACGGAAACCAATCGGGCGGCCAGCATGATCAGCAAAAGTTCCAGACTCGGCAGCAGCTGTTTTTCCAGTCCACGAAACTGAATCATCGCTCCCAGCAGCACAAAGAAGAAGCTCCGCACCAGAAACGCCAGTTCCGAGTGAAAGGAGAGGATACTGCTGCCCTTATCGGCCGGGTGGAACTCCATCTCGAACTCACGCAAAAAGCTCTCCGGTCCCAGCAGGCTCGACAGCGTCGCCCCAAAAACCATCACCGCAAACAGATCGCTGCCTCCCAGGGCGTGAGTTCCAGAAAACACAATCAGCACTGCGGCAAACGTCAGCACCTGCCAGAATCGGTGATTGGTGACACTGGGAAGTAAGCGCGCCCACAGGAATCCCGCCCCGATCCCCACCACAAACGCCAGCACAAAGCGAAAAACAAACTGAATCACCATCCCGCCCAGGATGGCGCCCCCGCTGGCGTGATTCGCGGCTCCCCCGGCGATCAGGCTCAGCAGCACACCCACCACCAGCGCTCCCAATCCGTCCCCGAAGGCTGCCTCGATCACCAGCGTCGTCTTCAGCTCGGGCCTCAAATTCATTTGCTCCAGCATCGGCAGCACAATTGAACCGCTCATGCATCCGAGTGCCGCTCCAGCCAGCAGGGACGCTATGCGGCTCAGGTGCAGCACGTGCATGCAGAAGAGGTGCGCCCCTTCCATGGTCAGTGCATAGCTCAGCACCGCCAGCACTGTCCCGGCCGCGAACTGCTTGCGCGCGCGCCGCAGGTCCAGCTCCAGACCCGCGGCAAAAAGAATCAGGATCAGCGCCAGCGTTCCGACGCCCCGAGTCACCTCAGGAAAACGGCCTGCGTCAATCCAGTGCAGCCCCGGCCCCAGAGCAATTCCACAAAGCAGCAGGACCACTACATCCGGCACGCGGGTGCGGTGGGAGAATCGGTTGGCCAGGTAGGCCAACACCAGCAGGCCGCCCAGTAGGCCCCAAAAATTCGCCAAAGTGATGGACATCGTCAGCTATCTCTGACCATAAATCAGAAGTGTCCATCAGCAACTGGATCTCTCGCCGCATCGCCGCCGATCGCCGTTTCCCAGGACGCGCCATCGCGCAGCGATCGGCGCTCACATTGCGGTCATCCCGAGTCTGTCCAAGCCTGTTAATACATGAACTTCAACGCAAACTGCACCTGGCGCGGCGCCTCCGCCTCAAGGATATGGTTGAAGGTCGGCGAACTGATGTCGCAATCGGGCAGCCGGAAGTTCGTGCGGTTCAGAACGTCGAAAAGCTCGGCGCGGAACTGGAACTGCGTCGATTCCGTCACCCTGAAATTCTTAAGCGCAGCGAAATCCCAGTCGGCATAACCTGGTCCTATATTCACGTTGCGGCCTTCCGTGCCAAACTGCCCCGCGTTGGCCGTGGGATCGAGCCGCTGGAAAGCGCCGGTGTTCAGCCACGTGTTCACCGCGCGCGGCCCGCTATTGGGATTGCCAATGAGATTCGGTCGCTGCGCAGAGAACCCGGTGATCTCCGGTGCGCTGCCCTGGGCCGCAACGTCGTTCGAGTCGAAGACCGTAAACGGCGTGCCGCTCATCAGCGTGGCAATGCCATTCAGCTGCCATCCGCCCAATCCCCACTCGTACCAGTTCTGCCGATGACTCCGGAAGGGAAGCGCCCATTCGTAGCTCCCCACGAACCGGTTGCGCGCGTCGAACAGCGAGAGCCCGCGCTCCGCCGCAAGGTTGAACGGGTCCTGGGCGAGATCGTTTTCGCCTGCCACCGGCTTCGCCGCCGATCCGGTGATGTTGAGCGACGAAACGTCATCGATGTCCTTCGACCACGTATACGAAGCGAGGAACGACAGCCCGTGGCCAAACCGCTTGCGCACCGACGCTTCCATCGCGTTGTACGACGAGTTGGCGATGCCTGCGATTTCGCCCGTGGATGAAAACTGGCAACTGCTCGCCGGGTCGGCCAGGGTGCAGCCGGAATAGAGCCGCCGTTGATCGGCATTGCTGGAATTCGAAATTGGCTGGCCGTCCACGCTTCCGGGAACGAATACCGCCGGGTTCGCTTCGACAAAGCGCGGCAGCCGCGTGCCCTTGGTCCCCACGTACCCCATCTCGAACAGCCAGTCGGACCCGAACGAGCGCTGTAGGTTCACGTCCCAATCCTGCGTATAAGGGAGTGTCAACGTCGGCGACAGAGTTAGGTTCGTCAGTGGCCTGGAGAACGTTCCCGCGGCCGGAGGGTTGCCGTCAAACGGATTCGCGAAGTCCGGCAGGCTCACCTGCGGCGTGCTCAGGTACGGCGGCGCACTGATCGGCGCCTGCAAAGGCCCACCCTGTCCGGTGTAATAAGGTTCATAGAAGATACCGTATGCCGAAGTTAGCAGCCAATCCCCATGACCATTGGGGTCCCACGCGATGCCAAAGCGCGGCGCAAAAGCCTTCACATCGGTGGGGATTAGCCCTGCGGGCACACCTGGATCGCCTGGATACAGCAGGCCAACCGGCGCATTCGGAACGACCTGGGACTTCTTCCCCGGCTCGAACAACGATTGGCGGTTATGAATTTCAGTGTAGGGTTCGGGCAATTCGTAACGCAGTCCGGCATTGATTGTGAATCGCGGCGAAACCTTATAGATATCCTGCACGTACCAGTTCGCATTGTTGCCGCGGATCCCACGCGAGAAATTGCCTATGCCTTGCAGGAAGACGACCGGCTGCCCGGTGAGGAAGCTGGCGAACGCGTCGGTCACCGGGAATGGCGCGAACACGAAGAAGCCGTTGGTCGCGATGCCCTGCAGCACGTTGATCTGCTGATGCTGGTATCCGCCGCCGAATTTCAGCTCGTGTCTGCCACGCACCCAGCTCACCGATCCCGAATAATCGAAAACGTCCTCGTAGGTATTGCGCGGTCCGGTGATTGGATCGCCAACCGTGGAATAGCCATTCACCTGAATGAAGGGCGGTCCGGCGGCAATATCGAGACTTGGCTCGTATTGGAATCCAAGGCTTGAGGGCAGCTGATGGTCTTCGTGTTCGCCAAATAGGAACTTATTGCGCAGGAACGAGAAACGCGCCACCGCGATGAGAGCGGGCGAAAAGGTGTGCGTCTCCTGCGCGACAAAGTTCTGCGCGCGCTGGTCTTCGCCTACCGGGAAGCCCGGCACACTGGCGCCGCCCGGCGATAGAGGATCGACCTGGGAGAGCTGGTCGAACATGTAGCGGAAGTTCAGCGTGTCGCGCGAGTCGAGATAGTGGTCGACCTTGATCCCGAACTGATCGGTGTTATTGCTCAGCGTCTGCGTTGTGGAGAACAGATTCGTACCGGCGTTCGCAAGCGGGAAGAAGCTCAGCAGGTTTTGTGAAACCGAGTTGATCTGGACCTGCGGCACCAGGTTATTCGGGTAAGGCGCATTGGCGAAGACGTTGAAAAGCTGGTGCGCCGGGTTATTGCAGAAGCCGGCTGTGAATCCCTCCGGGCAGAGCTGCGAGAAGTCGCCGATACGCTCCTGCGCCGAGGGCACTGTGGTCAGTTCTGTCTCCCCCTGGCGATTGCGGAAGCCTTCGTAGAAGCCAAAGATAAACGTTCTGTCCCTTTTAATCGGTCCACCGGCCGTGGCTCCAAACTGATTTTGCTTGAGCGGCTCCTGCGTCAGCGCGAAATAATTGTTGGCATCGACTGCGTCGTTGCGCAGGAACTCCCACAGCGTCCCGTGCAGCTGATTCGTGCCCGAGCGCGTGATGATGTTCGTCGTCGATCCCAGCGCGCCTCCGAACTCGGCATTCGCGCTGTGCGTGATGATGCGGAACTCGCTGATCGCGTCCACCGGGGGCTTGAGCACAAATCCGCCGTCGATGCCGTTGAAGTTATTCGCGCCGTCGATGAGAAAGTTGTTCGATTCAGGCCGCTGGCCGTTTACCGCATAGGCCTGCCCATTGCGCAGCGATCCGCCCGCTTCGGCGATCCCGGGCGTCAGGGGAACGACACCAGGCTGCAACAGGCCCAGTTGCGAAAAGTTGCGTCCGTTCAGCGGCAGATCTTCGAGCTCGCGCTGCTGCACCACCTTGCCCATGCTGGTGACGGTTGGCTCAATCAGGTCAGCATCGGCGTTTACCAGCACCTGCTCCTTTTCCGATCCGAGCGCCAGGCGCGGCGAGACTGAAGCCGTCTCGTTCACGTTGAGGGTGATGCCGTCCTGCACGTATTCCTGAAAACCTTTCGCTTCAACCTGCAGGTGGTAGTGCCCGACCGGGAGTTCCAGAAGAACGTAGTCGCCGTTGCGATCGGTGGTCGTGCTGCGCGACAAGCCCGTTTCCGCCTGCCGCGCTGTAATCGCAGCGGCTCGAATGACCGCTCCGCTCGGGTCCGTAACGGTTCCGCGAAGGGTTCCCGTGATCTGCTGAGCAGACAAGCTGAGGCAGGGAAGCACCACGAATGTCAGTACATTGCGAACGATCTTCATCTTGCTTTCGAGTCTCCGTAAGACTTGGCGTTGGGACGGAAGGTCATGGGCCCAGCGATGCCGGGAAACTCGCGTCCAGGCTCCGGCGCAATCGGCAGCTCAATCCATGCCATAGCAAATCTCCTGTGCTGAATCGTTGCGGGAAAGGTGCAGGGAATCCGTAGCAGAATAGACGCGGCGCTCGGCAATGCACATCCACCCGAAGGTGGAGAAAAATGCCGTTCTCTGTCCGGATGCGCCCTCCCATCCGCGGCCGCCATAATTCGCTGGCCGGAACTAATCCCCGAATTCAGAAGCGCAATCCCGGCCCATCAACACCATGACCACTCTCGCAGCACGAGACGCAGCGGATTTGCGCGCGTCGGAAACCAGACTGACTTACGCCGGGTGGCGCGTGGCCGCCGTCTGCCACATCGGCGTGCTCACCGGCTTCGCGACCGTCTTTATTTACAGCTTCAGTTTCATGGTGCAGCCGCTGCATGCCAGCTTCGGCTGGAATCGCGAGCAGATTGCCCGCGCCTTCTCGCTGGCCGCCGTCTCCGTAGCCTTCGGCTCGCCATTGATCGGCAGGCTCTTCGACCGCTTCGATCCCCGCAGGCTCATCACGCTGTTCATGGCGGCGTTTGGCCTCGGACTGGCCGGTCTCGCGTTCCTCACGCCCAACCTGCTGCAGTTCTATGCCAACGCCGTGTTCATTGGAATTGCCGGCACCGGGACCTATCAGCTGGGATATGCCCGCATCATTGCCGGATGGTTCGAGCGCAGGCTCGGCGCGGCTTTGTCGATTGTCGTGGCGGGGTCGGGTGTTGGCTCGTTCGTCGTCCCGCCACTCGTGCAGCACCTGATTGCAGTTTACGGATGGCGCCACACCTATCTGTTTCTCGCGGCCTTGCCGCTGCTCGTCGGTGCGCCAGTTACCCTGGCTTTTGCACGCACGGCCGGAGATTCCCGTCGCGCTGCCGCGGCTCCTGCGACGGCTTCCGGCAACGTTACCGGTCTGCGCTGGTCGCAGGCCCTTCGATCCCTGCCATTCTGGCTGCTGGTTCTGGGCGTGTGTGCTCTTTCGCTCAGCGAGAACGGCGCGCTGGCCCACCTGGCGCCGATGCTGAGCCAGGGCGGTCTGGCTGCACGCCAGGTCGCTTATACCGCATCGTTGCTGGGGATCGCCAGCATCACCGGGCGCTTCGCTTTGGGATGGCTGCTCGACTATATGAAGGGATCGGTGATTGCGGTGGGATCGCTGCTGGCCGGGGGAGCTGGCATGTTCCTGCTGGCGCACGCGCATTCCTTTGCGGCGGCTGGCCCTGCGGCATTCCTTGCCGGTCTTGGCGGCGGATGCGAACTGGACCTGATTCCTTACATGCTGCGCCGCTACTTCGGACTGCGCGATTTCTCCGCGCTCTATGGCCTGGTCTACACCGGGTTCGCTCTGGCCGGTGCCGCCGCGCCGCTGATCCTTGGCCATGTCTACGACGCGACCGGTTCCTACACCGCGACCATGAATCTTTTCTGCTGTGTAACCGCCGTCGCCGCCGTCGCCATGTTCGCGCTGCCTGCTTATCGATTCACCACCTATGCAGCCCTCGCTGAGGAGCCCACCTCGGCTGCATCCGACGCCCTCTTCACTACCGACAAAGGAGCAGCCATTGAAAGCCGTTGAACAGGAACCGATGTGGCTTCCCGCTGTGGAAGCCAATCCGCAGCCCAGCCCTTACGCCGACCTCATCCGCATGGCGCAGGCGGCCGGCAGGGAGCACTGGCAGATCTGGAACCTCTTCGCCTTTCGCCCCGAAGTGACTGCACATCTCGCGAGTTTCACCGAAGGCGTGATGCGCAGCCCGGCTCCCATCAGCGGCGCAATGCGCGAGCTGATCGCCGCCTGCACGTCATGGACGAATGAATGTGAATTCTGCTGGCGGTCTCACGCCGCTGTCGCAGCGGAGATGTTCGGCAGCGAAGAACTGGTGCGGCAGGTGCTGCAGGACCTCGAGTCGTCGCCGCTGCCGGAGCCGGAAAAGGCGCTGATGCGCTTTGCGCGCAGGATGACCAGCGAGTTGCCGCAGATGTGCGAAGCCGACATCGAACAGCTCCGGAAACTCGGCTGGAACGACGAGGCCATCTACTTCACCATCCTGGTGGTTGCGCTGTTCAACTTCTACAACCGCTGGGTCACCACCTCGGGCGTGCACGCCGTCTCGCCGGAGATCCATCGCGTCCATGGCCGGCGCCTCGCGCTCAGCGGCTACGAACCCAAAAATCGCGTCTCAGGAATGCAGGCCGCCGGATTGTAAGCACACGCGGAGACTCAATCAGATCTCCGCGACCACGGAAGACCCTTTTTGAGGAGCCAGTATGATCCGCACCTTCTTGAGCAGATGCGGTGAATCTTCTCTCCTCAGCTCTGTTGCAACCACTCCGCATAGATCCTTTGTGGATCACCCTCCGCTTCGACAACAACGCGCAGACTCCGCTGTCCGTCGCTTTCCTGATGGACGCCATGAATCTGTTCCCGGATCGAATCTTCCGCAAGGATGCGGCCCGTAGCATCGGTGCCGTTCATCATCCAGCACGGGCGCGAACCGAATCCGGCAACCATCTGCGGAAGGTCGAACTCTCGTAAAATGCCAGGCACAAACCATCCGAATGGCAAAGAATAATCCTCGGATTCGACAAGCGACCGATAACTCACCGGCGTCCGGTTCACCAGCACCGAACGCGGTCGGGGATCCAGGAACGTTGTGATCAGAGCTGCCAGTCCGGCGCCTCCGAAGCCCAGCACTCTGATTTGCGCAGCATCCACGTCTGGCCTGCTGACCAGGTAGTCGATGCCGCGCATCGCATCCCAGACTCTCTGTCCCATCACCGGTCTGCCCATCACAAGACAGGTCCACACATACCTTTGATCGACGTGAACCTCCCCGCCGTAATAGGACGGCCCTCCACTCGGCAGTCTCGGTTCCGTAATATCCAGGCCTCGCAGGGTGATCGCGCAAATGGCATGACCGGCCGCCAGTAAACGATCCATCGATCCCGGCTCCCCAACCACGTCGTTGCCTCCGTGTTCGTTGAGGTAAAGCACCGTCGAACCGTGCCCATTGGGGGACGCGGGTTTTAAAAACCATCCCGGTATGCGAATGCCGGGCTCCGATTCAAATTGAAATGCCTCGATGGTGATTCCCTTACGCACATTCGACCAGCGCACCTTCGCATGCAGAGGGCTCCGCTGTTCGGGCAGTGCCAGCAGCTTCTTTAGTCGTTCGCCGGCCTTTTGGCGAAAGGCATCTCCATCCGGCGACTGGTTGTGGAATGGGCTCCTCTCCAGTGCCGTTCTGCTGCGGTCGGAATTCAATTGAACGACCGAGCGGCCGCCCAGAGACGTGAGCACCTGCCCCGTGCTTGTAACATTCAGCTGCTTCTCGGGAATGATGTCGAGGTCGGCCTCGTCGGTTCCTGCGCCTGGATTATCCAGCCATCGGTTAAACCATGCGTAGATCTGTGAACGGTTAAAGAAATCCAGACCATGGGGCAGATGGCCGGCAAAAAGTCCTACCTGCTCCTTCGCGCCAAAAAGCCCGTAGACGCGTTGCAGTTCTTCGTAGATATTCCGCGTCGCCTCTTCATACACCGGAGAATAGGTGACTCCTTCATCATGGGTCGTGTAACAGACCAGAAGAGGCTTCGGAGCAAAGATTAACAACAGATCTCCGCGATCGATTCCAAAGGGAAGGCCACCGACAATGTTCTGTTCGGCGTCATCGGTAGCTCCGGGAGGATCGAAAAAGGGCCCGGCGACATCTTCCGAATTTCCTTCGCTCACCACAGCCGCATGGAGTCTCGGCTCCAGGGCCGCCAGGTACATGGTCATCGTGCCGCCGCCCGATTGCCCGGTGCATCCCAGGCGGTGCGCATCGACCTCCGGACGGCTCACTAAATAGTCCAGTCCCCGAATTCCGTCCCACGCGCAGTAAAGCGCGAAGCTGTCGCCCGTCAGGACCATGGGCCGGCCCGCCTGCTCATGCTCCCCAACCGCCCCATAGCGCGACGCCCCGGTCTTCGGATCGGGGTATTGAATTCTCTCTCCCTGGCCAAACGGATCGTAGGCCAGAACCACATATCCCTTGCGCGCCAGATTCTGATAGAGATGCTGATAGTAGTGGTAAGCCTTGCCATTGTCCGAATGGCCGACCGGCGCCAGAATCGCTGGATAGGGAGGCTTTCCCCCAACAGGAAGATAAAGATTCGCCGTCACGTAAACCCTGGGAAAGCTCTCGAATACTACCTTCTCGATTCGATATTGACCGCGGTCCAGAGCGCCGGTGACTCGCGGATTCAGCGGCGTCCTTTCCGGCTCCCCTCCCATCAGATCCCAGATTCTCGACCGAACCGCGCTGGCTCGCTCCCGCATCTCCGCCGCCGACTGAATCGTTGCCAGTTGCTCCAGCCGAGCGCTTCTCATACGGTTCATGGCGGCGGTCAGGGAATCGGGCCAGTCGATCCAGAAATTGCGGTCAGACCGTGCCTCACTCAAAACCTCCGAGGCTTCATCGGGCATTGCTGATTCGGAAAGCAATCGTCCAGGCTGGACAGAAAACCCGCCTGCCGCCAGAAGATTCATCGCCAGAAAATGTCGCCGTGTCGTCACCAGTTCCCCTTTGCAGTTCTGCGTCGCAACCTCGGGCTTCCAGTCAGTACGCGGTCGCGTGATCCCGCCAGACGAATTGCAGACCGCCGACCGGGCAGTGCTGCGGGTCATCTCCGCAGCGCATCGGCCCCGGAACCCAAAGGGAAACTTTTTCACGGTTTACCGTCCGGGTTTCTCGCCAAAACCTACTAGATCAGCGCGAGAAACGCAAGAAATGGAAATGCCGCCTCCCCTCCCGGCTGCGGCCTCCAGGCGAAAATCGCTGTTTTCGCATTCGTCTTCCGCAAAAGCTTACGATCGTGCCTGGCCGCCCGTACAGCGCCGGCGGGCATCTGCCGCTTCGCATTTTGCTCACCAATGAGATATTTTTCTTGACTATCGAGATTTTTGCTTGTTACAAACCAAAGACATCACCAGGTTGCATCGGCCAAGCCACACAACTCGCAAACAACAGTGACCCCACGGCCCGGTTCCGATAGCCCGATGCCTTTGGGTCTCCGTTTTGTCGAGAATTTGCGAATGATTCGAGGAGGGAGAATGGCAGCCGCATTGAAAAACATTTTGGGCAGGCGACCTTTTGGCATTCATGGAGGGCCCAGCGCGGTTCTCATCCCTCTGCTGTCGTTGGCGATCATCCTGGCATGGGCTGCCCCCGCCGTTGCCCAGTTCACGACTGCAAAACTCAGTGGCACCGTAACCGATAAAACAGGGTCCGCTGTCGCGAATGCCACGGTGACAGCGTTACAGGTCACCACCGGCTACACACGGACGGAAAGGACCGGATCGGAAGGCACCTATCTGTTTCCCAGCCTGCCGGTCGGCAGCTACTCGCTCACCGTTCAGGGGTCCGGCTTTTCCACCTATGTACAAAATGGCATCGTGCTGTCGGTCGGTCAGACAGCTACACAAAACGTCTCCCTGCAGGTGGGTTCAGTCACGCAACAGGTTACGGTCAGGGCAAATGCCTCTCTCGTAACCACGGATTCCCCCACCCTCGGTCAGATTATCGACAGCAAAAGCGTGGTCGATCTGCCCCTGAATGGTCGCGAAGCGCAACAGCTGGTCTTCCTGACCCCAGGCACGATTGACGAGACTTCCATGTACTGTTGCGAGGGAGGTGAGCTTCCCGGCGAGCAGTACGCCAAAGTAGATGGTGGAACAGCGAACGGTGTCGACTATCTCCTCGATGGTGTGGATTACAGCGACACCTACATCAATGCCAACCTGCCCTTCCCCAGTCCTGACGCGCTCCAGGAGTTCAACGTACAGACCGATAACATGAGCGCGGCCTATGGCAACGCCACCAGCGGCGTTGTGAATGTCGTAACCAAATCCGGCACCGATAACATTCATGGCGACGCCTTCGAATTCCTTCGCAATTATGCGATGGACGCCCGTAACTATTTCGCCAGCTCCCCCAATCCTTTGAAGCAGAATCAGTTTGGCGGTACCATCGGCGGCCCGATTCTGAAGGGTCGGCTGTTTTACTTTGGCTCGTATCAGGGCACTCGTACCAATACAGCGCCCAACGGTCAGGTGGCCTTTGTCCCGACCGCAGCTGAACGCCAGGGTGACTTTTCCGATCTGGGAACACCGCTCATCAATCCCTCCACAGGGTTACCATTCCCGGGCAATCAGCTTCCCGCCATCAGTCCGGTCGCCCAGTATCTTCTGAATGATATCCCGCTCCCCAACGGACCCGGCCGCGAGTTGACTTACAACGGCATTCCCACTCAGCAGAATACGGATGAGTATCTGGCCAAGGCGGATTATATCGTCGGGAGTCATCACCTCAGCGCCCATTACTTTCAGATGAACTACAGCATTCCCCTGGTTCTGCCGCCTGCTTCCGACATTCTGATGGCCAATACCGAGGCCCCGCAAAGCGTTACCCTCAAGCACGTCAGCGTCGTCGATATCTACACCCTCTCGCCTCACTTCCTGCTCAACAGCTATTTCGGATACACGAGCCAGAATGGCGATTCCCTCTCCGGTGAGCCTTTCACGATTGCGGATGCCGGATCCATGATCGCGCAGCCCACCAACCAGATCGGGAGCGCGAAGGTAATGAACGTCAGCGTCGGGGGCAATTTCTCCATCGGCAAACAGCACAGCACGGGTGAGTGGGACCGCGGAGACCAGTCGCTTCGTGAAGTCGCCGCGTGGCTCAGGGGAACGAACGAGCTCCAGTTCGGCGGCGAGTTCCTCCGCATCCGGGCGCCCATGGCGAATACCTATGAGTCAGCCGGAATTTTCTCCTTCACGAACAGTTATACCGGCGATAACATCGCGGACTTTGAGTTAGGGGATGTGTCCAACTTTACCCAGGCGGGCGGTCTCTACCTCGACTTCACCGGGATCAAGTGGAGTGCCTTCGTTCAGGATGACTGGCATGCCACGCACCGCCTCATCCTGAGTGCCGGCCTGCGCTGGGATCCTTTCCTGCCCTATACCGACAGTCTGGGGCGGGTCGCCTGCTTCGTGCCCGGTGCCCAGTCCACCCGTTACCCCAACGCGCCGGCAGGGCTGCTTTTCGGCGGGACCAATCACGATGCCGGATGCCCGCGCTCATCGATGGATAACAACCTCGGAAACTTTGCGCCCCGCATTGGTTTCGCCTCTCGCCTGACCCAGGATGGAAAGACCAGCATTCGCGGCGGAGCGGGTCTCTATTACCAGGCCCCCAACACCGTATCTTTCGAGGACGTAGTCGGAGTGCCTCCATTCGCGCCCGTCGTCAACCTGAGCGACGTCAATTTCACTGACCCCTATGGCAGTGCAGGTGTGGCGAACCCCTTTCCGGACGAGTTTGGGCCAAGGAATCCGGGCCCCAACGCCACGTTTCCGCAGGACATTTCCTTCACACAAATCTTTTCCCGGAATTTCCGGCTCCCCGAGGTGCTGACCTGGAACCTGACTCTGGAGCGCGGCATGGGAAGCAACTGGCTCGCCCGCGCCGCCTATTTGGGGAACAGCGCAAAACGCCTCGGAGGAACGGGCGATCAGGAATACGGCCTGCTGCAGCTGAACCCGGCCGTCTATATACCGGGGCAGTCAACCGAGGCGAACACCCAGCAGCGGCGCGTCTATCCGGCATACGGATTCATCGACTCCATCAACTCCGGCGTCAACAGCAATTACAACGCCCTTCAGCTTACGCTCCAGAAGAATGTCAGCAGGGGATTCTCCCTGCTTGCCAATTACACCTGGTCTAAGTCCCTCGATGACTTTGGTCCACTCGGGCAGCCCGGAGGCCAGGGAACGAATAGCTGCAGCTGCGGACGCTCCTTCGACTATGGTCCCGGCGATGGAGATATCAATAAGATGTTCCGCCTTTCCGGGGAATACACATGGCGTCATGCCGCGTGGAGCGGGCTTACGGATAGGGTCCTCAATAACTGGAGCCTGACTGGAATCGGGAGCTGGCAAACGGGCTTTCCGTTTACTATCTTCAGCGATTACGATAACTCCTTCAGCGATATGGGCGCCGACCGCGCTAACCTGAACGCGACGAAGGTTCAGGATGCCGTCCTGAGTACAGGCCGCTCGCACCAGCAGCTCATCAACGAGTGGTTCAACACTTCTGTTTTTGCTCCTAATCCAGTCGGGACCTTTGGGAATACCGGCAAAGATATCCTTCGCGGGCCGCGCTATTTCGATACAGACCTGGCGCTGTTGAAGAACACCAACCTGACTGAGCGCGTTTCGCTCCAGTTCCGCGCGGAATTTTACAACGCCTTCAACAATGTCAACTTTGGCCTGCCTGATAACGGGCTCACCGATAGCGGATTCGGGCAGATTACTTCTGCAGATGATCCTCGTATCCTGCAGATGAGCCTGAAAACCATCTTTTGATCGCGAAACGGGTCGACCTTTGTGAGCAGAGTAACAGGATCACCCGGCTGATCGAGCACCGGGAACATAGAACAAGCGGATAGGTAGAACCGCGCCGGCCAGGGATCTTTTGTCGGCGAGGAAATGGAACGGTCTCATTGGATCTTGCTGTGAAAGAAACAAGTCGAGCTGACCGCCATCTTTTAACCGGAGGAATGTTTGAAGGAGAGTCAGCGTGATTAGCAGGCGCGAGTTTCTCGACACAGTTGCACATGGCGCGGCCGGCTTAGCTATTGCTTCCACTGCCAAGAGTTACGGTCAGATCATCGGCTCCAATGATCGTCTCAACTTTGCGATCATCGGCCTGCGCTGGCGCGGCTATGCTCATCTGGCCGGGCTCAAAGCTAATCAAAATGCGGCTCGGGTCTCCCACGTCTGTGACGTCGACAGCAAAATCCTCGATAAGTTCCTCGGCGTCGCGCAGCAGCAGTTAGGCTACACGCCGGCCGCCGACCGCGACTTCCGCAACGTCCTTCAGCAGAAAGACGTGGATGCTGTCGCCATCGCCACGCCCGACCACTGGCATACTCCCATGGCGATCGATGCCCTCGAGGCCGGCAAGCACGTCTACCTTGAGAAGCCATGCTCTCACGACCCCGCTGAAGGCGCACTGCTCGTCAAGGCTCAGCAGAAGTATCAGAAGTACGTACAGCAGGGAACGCAGCAGCGCTCCTCCACCTGGACCATCGAAGCCGTCGACAAGATACACAACGGCCTGATCGGCAAGCCATACTTCGTTCGAGCCTGGTACAGTAACACCCGAAAAGGCATCGGCTTCGGCAAAGAAGTTCCCGTGCCCTCCAATCTCGATTGGGATCTCTGGCAGGGACCCGCGCCGCGCCGCCCGTTCAGGGACAATATCCATCCTTATAACTGGCGCTGGTTCCGCCACTGGGGCACCGGCGAAGCCGGCAACAACGGCACCCATGATATCGACATAGCCCGCTGGGCCCTTGCTGTCGACTATCCCAAAAGCGTTGTGGCCAGGGGCGGAAGATATCAGTTAAAAGACGATCAGCAGTTCTACGACACCCTGGCCGTTGACTTCGACTACGGCGATCAGGTCATCTCCTGGGAATCCCGATCCTGTAACGGGATGAAATACTATGATCGCGATACCGGATTGATCGTCATGGGCACCACCGGCTCAGTTCTCATATATGGCGACGGCGGCGCCGGCTACGAGGTATTCGATCTCAAGGGAAACCGCACCGGCGTATTCAAGATCGACGACTCGATCCCGTTCTTCAACAAGCTCGATGGCGACACGCGACCGACGCCCACTTCGCGAATCTCATCGCCGCCATCCAAAAAGGAGAGAAGCTCCATGCTCCCATCTCCGAAGGCAATAAGGCTGTCACCATGATGCATCTCTCCAACATCTCCTGGGAGCTGAACCGCGATCTGCGAACCAGTCAGGAAGACGGAACCATTCAGAATGATCCCGAAGCCATGAAATTGTGGAGCCGCGAGTACGAGAATGGCTGGGCTCCCCATCTCTGAGCTGCCTTCCGCGGCGAGAACGTGCCTGGCAGAAAGCCGAACCCGGAGCCGGCAACGATCCCGCTGAGCGCGCGTGGGTGCTGCCTCTTCCTGAGCCGCAGGCTCCCAACCGGCTCTGCCATTCGGCCGATCGAAACGAACCCCCTTGCCACACGCTGATGGGGAAAACGCCGCGGAATGTCCCCCTGCAACAAGTAGGGTCAACGAGTGCCCGAAAGCTGATGCGTGCGAACTTTCTGATGTGTGCAGTCGGCCGTCTCTTTTGATCCTGTGTGTTTCCGAAACCGCACAGCCTTCGGCCCAGGTGTTCCGCTCTGCTATCCTCTGCCTTGACGGACGTTTCTCCTGGAGCGCCGTACACGGGCCACGAAGTTGAACCACCAAGGAGGATTCTCGTGAAGAGACAGCTCGTTATCGGGTTAGCGGTGTCGGCCGCATTCTGTGTGTCTGCATTCGCTGCCCTCAAAACCGGCGACCGCGCACCCGACTTTTCTGCCCCCGCCTCCCTGGCGGGCAAGGAACTCAATTTCTCGCTGCGGGCCGCACTAAAAAAGGGTCCTGTCGTGGTCTATTTCTATCCATCCGCCTACACCGGCGGCTGCGATCTCGAGGCCCATACCTTTGCTCAGGACAAGGACCAGTTCACCACCGCCGGCGCCACCATCATTGGCGTCTCGGCGGATAGCATCGCGCGCCTCGATCAGTTCTCCGCCGATCCCAACTACTGCGCGGGCCGCTTCCCCGTTGCTTCCGATCCCGGCGGCAAGATCGCCGCTTCCTACGGCCTCACCGTCTCCGCCGGAAAGCCCGGCCAGAAAGACGTGCGCGGCAACGACATCGGCCACGATTTCATTGAGCGAGATACCTTTGTCATCGGCAAAGATCACAAGATCGTCGCCGTGTTTTCTTCCAAAGACGATCATTTATCGCCGGATGCTCATGTGACCAGGTCACTGGAGGTCGTGCGGCAACTTGCCGCCAAATAACTCGCCGCCAACCCGTCCCTCAAATCGGGCGCGAAATCGCCGATTCACATTGCGAAAGCCGGCACAGAAAGATAAGTCGGCTGCGCGCTCCTCTGATCGCTCACGGGGCAGAACCCTGCTCCGTGTCGGGTTCGAAGCCCCTGGCGAGTTCCTCGGCAGTCGCCACCATCTCGTTCACTACTGTGTGCACCTCATCCTCCCCGCATCTGCTCCAAACTGCGGTGGGATATCACGCCGGCAGCTGCCGTTTGTCGGCGTCAGGCTTCTGCGCCCGCGCAGTCTCGCCAGAGGGGGAGTGCCGTTTATTGCGTCGGTTCCAGCGTCAGCTTCTGCACCCGCCAGTTCAGCAGTTCGGCCGCGAACAAAACGTTTTCCGAGGGGCACGCCAATTCATGAATCCAGCCAAACTCTCCAGGACCATGACCCGTGCGGCCGAGCACTCCAAGCACTTTGCCATCCAGGGTAAGTTTATAAATGCGACCCGGGTAACCATCCGCTGCGTAAAGTACCTGGTGCGGCCCCGGTGTAATGCAGATGGCCCACGGTGAGCCGTTCATCATGGTTTTGTTCAGAGGCGCAGGTGCCTCCGGTGTGGGCGGAATTTGCGAAGGCATGTTGCCCATCCAGGGATGAATGGTGGGATCGTAAGGCACGTTGATCCGGATCTCGCGCAGGTATTTCCCATTTCCGTCGAAGATCTGGATACGCCCATTGCCGCGGTCGGCCACATACACGTTGCCCGCGTCATCCGTGGCGATGCTGTGCGGAGTATTGAACTGTCCCGGACCGCTCCCCGGCTCCCCCCACGATTTGATCCAGTTGCCGTCCTTGTCAATCTTGGCAATGCGTGAATTGATGTAGCCATCGCTGATGTATGTGTTGCCCGCGGCGTCCCACGCCATGTCGGTGACCTGACGAAACTCACCATCGATCGGCGGCAGTGGTGGCTTCGGATGCCGCAGCGGACCGGTGCCCTCGTCGGAAGCTTCCTGCCTGCGCCCGAAAACCATCAGCACGCGGCCTTCGGGACTAAATTTGATGACCATATCCGAGCCCTTGTCGGCCACCCAGATGTTGTCTTCCCGGTCCGCTTTGACCGCGTGCGCAAAACTCCAGGCGTACAGGTGGTGCCCGATCTCGCGAATGTACTTTCCGTCAGAATCGAACTCGAGCAACTGCGCCGCCGCCGCACCATAGGCGGGTCCCGTTGTGTTGCCACGGGAGAAGACAAAGATGTGTCCTTTAGAATTGACCGCCACGCCCGCAGCTTCTCCGAGGTACATGTCCGGCGGCAGCTGTAAGAAATCAGTCTGCGCCCGGAACCGGATCTCCGGAACAGCCTGCTGAGCGATTAGCGGAATTGGCAGCAGGCACATTGCCGCAAGAGCAAGGCACTTCATACGTTCCCTCCCGGAGAAGTTAGGTTGATCAATGGAATCGGCAAAAACGGATTCAGCCAATTCTGCTTTGCCGGAGCCGCCGGCTTCTGGATGGTGCTCGATCAGCAGGATACGCCGATGATGATTCGCAATAGCGGCACCAATGATTTTTTATGCGCTTCGACAAGAAGTAGCGAATCTCCGGGTTTGGGCCTGCAGCCGGCGATCCAAAGCTTCTCTTGCTTCATTCCAGCGACCCACACAGAACCGCCCGCGCGCGGCGAGCCGACATATAATCCGCGCATGTCGGCAATTCGCATTCTCACCCTTGCCTTGGCTCTTCCGCTCCTGGCATCTGCACAGCGGAGCGTCTCGTTCGCAACGGACGACGGCGGCCACATCTGCGCCGACCTCTATGGTGAGGGCAGCAGAGCTGTCGTGCTCGCCCACGGCGGCAGATTCAACAAAGAGAGCTGGCGGGACCAGGCATTGTCGCTCACCGCCGCAGGCTTTCAGATACTCGCTATCGACTTCAGAGGCATCGGCTGTTCAACCGGGCCGGGCCAGGCCGATTTCGACACAGCCCCCTTCGACAAAGATGTCCTTGCGGCGGTGCATTACCTGAAAACAAACGGCGCCAGGACGGTCTCAATCGTCGGAGGTAGCTTCGGTGGCGCAGCCGCCGGCGATGCATCGATCAAGTCCGCGCCGGGTGAAATTGACCGCATCGTATTCCTGGGAGCAGCGCCGAATCTTCCCGCAGACGGGCTGAAATCGCGAGCCTTGTTCATCGTCGCGCGTGACGACCGCAGCGGAAGCGGATTGAGGCTGCCAGGCATTCAGGCGCAATACAAAAGAGCGCCACAGCCGAAACAGTTGATCGTGCTTGAGGGTTCGGCGCACGCCCAATATCTTTTTCAGACCGATCAAAAGGCTCGCGTCATGCGGGAGATTCTTCGATTCCTGTCAGCGCCATAACTCGTTCTTCAAATCGGAACTGTCATGACAGGGTCCTGCCTCGGTTGTCATCCCGACCGGACCCTGAGCAACGCGAAGGGGAAGTGGAGGGACCTGCTTTTTCCAATGGCAGGCAGGAAACTTCAGAAACAGCAGACTGGTGTGGTGTTTCGAAGGTCCCTGATCGTTTTGTCATCCCGCGAGACACTTAGCTACTGCGTGAAAGACGCGGCTGGTTGTATACACCCGCTGCGCGTGAAAGAGTTACGCCCGAGTGGCACTGATGATGTAGTAAGCCACCGGCCCGATCGGATAGCCCACAAAGGGCAGAAGAATGGGCGCAAGAACGTTGTTCCATCGCGCACGCGTCATTTTCCCTCGGCCCAGCACGACTCCGGCAATCAGGAATTTGAGCGTAACCCACGGCACATGGAGGACGGCCGGTGTTACGCGGGACTGGACCCTCTCGACCACGATATCCCTGAAGCCGACCTCAGCCAGCTCGCATGCGAACTGTTCGACGTCACCGAGAGTCTCGATCACCCAGCATGCACAAAGCTTGCGGTAGATGCTGTTTTGCGGGCCATGCCATCTTCCCGGACCGACAAAGCCGTCCGCGACTACAAGGCGGCCTCCTGGACGGAGCAGCCGGTGCGCCTCCCGAAGAAATCCACCTTTCCTCGAGCCACCGCTGTAGCAACTGCTCTCAATCGCATAGAGTCCGTCGTACGAGGCGGAAGGCTGCCCCGTCTGTTCATAATCGCCGAGCAGGAGCTGGATCGATCTCCCCTCGGGGCACTCTTCGTTCAGGCGGTGCCCCTGTTCCAGTTGCCAGGGAACCAGCGTGATGCCATGCAGCCGGACATCCCGGAGCCGGGAAGCGAAGCTGCGCAGCGTCGCACCGAGTCCGCAACCCATGTCCAGAACGCTCGCCCCCGGCTTTAGATGCAGACGATCCAGAACCTCGACGTTCATCTGCTCCAGCATGGCCTCGCGGTTGAACGGATTCATGCCCCGGCGGAAAAATCCGAAGTGCATGTTGAACCGGGAACTCCAGGCCGCGTAGTCAGGACCAGCCTCTTCGTAATACCGCTGGAAGCGGTCTGCATTGGACTTCTCAGTTACCGCTGCTGCCGTCGCCACCATTGCATCCATCAGTCCAGCCTCCGCCTCTTCGCTTTGGGCAACACCCTGGTAATTCCGCTGCCGATGCTGATCAGAGAACGCATGGTAGCCGGAGGCAGCTTCATCACCTGCGTGTACCAGCCATGCATTTCCTCCAGAAACTCCAGCATCGCGGCAATGCGCGTGGTGACTACCGCCTGAGCGGGTCCTTCAGCCCGGGCCGTGGTCACGCACCGTTTAAGCGTGGTCAGGGTCGGGACAATCTCGCGTTCAATGCGCTGTTCCATCACCGTCAGGAACAGCGTCCACACATCGGCCGAGGTCCGGAAGAAATCGCGGCGGTCGCCCATGCGATTCTCCAGCTGCACGAGATTCCAGTTCTGAAGCTCCTTCAGGCTGGTGCTGACATTCGATCGCGCGACCGACAGAGTTTCGGCGATCTCCTCTGCCGTCAGCGATTCCGGCGAGAGATAGAGCAGGGCGTGAACCTGCGCCACAGTCCGGTTGACGCCCCAGCGCGTGCCCATCTCCCCCCAGTGGAGGATGAATTCCCTGGCTGCATCGCTCAGTATCATGGGTCGAGTATATCAGAAATTGCTGTCATGACAGAAATTTCTGATGCTGCTGCTACACCAGAATCCGGGCGAGCTGAATCTTGTCAGCCAGGAGAAACTGCCCGAAATTGCCGAGCGTCGCAACCATCTACTTATCCCCAACCAGCGTCAGACTCTGCAGCAGGCGATCGACATGGGTCGCCGGCATTTGGCCGCCTCTGGTCGGATCGGGGCGGCGGGCTTGCAAAGAAGGTTCCCTGATGCTCGATGACCACCACGGCTACCCAGGCGTTGAAGCGCTCCGAGCGCGAATTATGATCGGCCACGCCCTCTGTTCCGAGGCGGTGAATCAGTTGCGGGATGGTAATCGGGAACAGGCGAATCAGACGGTTCAGAAAGTGAAGCGGATCATCGCCGAGGCTGAGGCGATCGCGGGCGGTGCTGTCCTGTCTCAGAGCGCAGCCGGCAAACTGCGCGAGTTGCTCGCTGATCTAAAGCGCTTGCTCGCAAAAATAGAGCGCTCTGACGACGAGCATTAGCGCTGATGGCAGGGCTGCCGCCCCGGCCTCTCCTTCCCTTCGACCACTTTCCGAGGCACACACGCTTGCCCAAAAGTGGGAGAGATCGGAGCCGACCATCCGGGTAAGATTTTCCTTTGCTTTGGTTCGCTTGAAAATGGGACGAAAGACTCTTAGATGTCCTTGCTGCTTTGATGATGGTTCTCTTCGCCGTTCAAGATTCCGCTGGCGGGACGTTCCATTCCTGGTAATTGGAATGAGACCCTGTCGCTGCCTGACATGCTACAGCCGTTTCTATGCATGGAAGGGGCCGGTGAAGTTACCTCGGGAGTAAGAGGCGCCTGCCCGCGGCGTCCCTGCAAGTGGTCTCATCAATTCGAGGCCCTTGGGCCCGGAAAAGCTTTCGGATCATCCAGTCACAGCCTTGGCGCCGGAAACAGAACGAACAGTGGCCTTCTCCCCGTAATGGCGGCGATCAGCAGCCATGATCGCGACGATGCTCGTGAAGGTTAACATGAGACCGGGAGACGTCCCGCCGCGCCGTATGGCACTGTTCCAAAACGACCAGGAATGACTCGTGATCTTGTCCTGTGGATTGCATCAGGCGGGCGGTTAGTTCGGCGAGGCGGCTTGTCAGATTCCAGCTTCTCTCCTCGAGGTCACGTCGTATAGGGCAATAGGTTGCGGTCGGGTTCATGCTCCTCCATCGTCAAGAGGAGCCAGCCGAAGCGAACGGTCAACGGCTCTTGAGTCATGCTGATTATGATGCCCGCAGCCACGCCGTGCGACCGCCGGCACTCGATGGCGTCAAATGGCGTAACGCGTTTCGTCCAGATGCGCTCATCTTTAGAATACGTATGGAAAATGAAGACTCGATCCAGCGCGCGTGCATTGAGGCTGCACAGGTTAGATTGCGGGCCAGGCAGCTTTGTGAGGAGACCGAGCAGAGCACCGAACAGCTCAGACACTCGCTGCTGGAGCGTGCGGCGCTTCAGATGTGGTCGAGGGAATTGCGTTCTGAGCGGTGACTTCATCATGATCGGTTCCGCCCGGCTCCTGCAAAATCGCTGAAGTCGTACCGGTGGACGAGCCCACCGACAAACTCCATAACCTCTCCAGTTGTTCTTTCAGGCTGAGGATTGCGTGATGCAGTTCGCCGCGCGCAGACTGATTCATCGTCCGAAGCATCCGTGAAGTTTCAACGTTGGCGGCAACTCTGCTTCGAATCAGCAGAGCGCCGGTCGCGGTCTCATCCTGCATGGCACAGGATGAGTGGCTGGAACAGCGCATGGCCACCCAGGCGTCCAGATCATGAGGACGAGCAAGGACTGCCTTCTTGTTTGTGCCAATCGGGCGGCGAATAGGAAGCCCAAAATCCTGTTCCCAGCGCTGAACGGTTCGAACCCCCTTACCCATATAGCCTGCGATGTCTTTCCAGCTCGTTAAAACGGATGCTGTTACGGGAGTTGGGCCTGGGTTCATGGGGAAACCTCTCCTGGGGCAGTAAACCGGGAACCTTCTGCGATCCTGCAGGATAACGGTAGTAAGCGTAGCACGTTCACAAATGGCGGCCAAAACAAAAAATCCCCGCATCGCGCCGGGGCTTTCTTCCACCTGGGAACTGGCGCTGGCGTACCTCCGGCGTTGCGAGCCTGCCGGTTGAGCGGTTGGTGCAACCCGCGGTCCCGGCGCTCGGCCGGTTGCGCTGCATTGAACCTGTTAAATTTCTGTTGTCGACCAGGGTTTTGCCCTGATCCACTGAGCCACGGTTGGGAGTTCGTCACGAACCCGCCAACGCAGCGAGTCAGACTACAGGGAGGGTGTAGAAAAGCAGCGACGCACCTGATATGAGCCACCCTTTCCGAAGACTCGTCCCCGCGATGACCTTTCTCGCGTTCATTGTTCTGGTCGGCATCCTGGGTTACTCGTGGATCGAGAAATGGTCTCTCCTGGATTCTGTCTACATGATCGTGATCACCATCTTTACCGTGGGATTCGAAGAAGTCCATCCTCTTTCCCCGGCCGGGAAGATCTTCACCATGTTCATTATTGTTGGCGGTGTCGGCAGTGCGATCTACGCTGCCGGCAAGGTTGCGGAGATCATCGTCGAAGGCGAGATGACCGGCTATCGCAGGAGAAGAAACATGGATAAGAAGATTAGGGAGATGAAAGATCATTACATCATCTGCGGTTTCGGCAGGGTCGGTCATCAGGTAGCGCAGGTCTTCGAGAGTTGGCAGGTCCCCTTCATTGTGATCGACACCAAAAAGGAATCGATTGATGAACTCGAAGCGAAGGGCGTTCCCATCCTTATTGGCGATGCCACCGACGATACCGTTTTGATGGCCGCGGGGATCAATCACGCCAAAGGCCTGATAGCCTGCTCCGACTCTGACGTAGCCAACGTCTATATCACGCTCTCCGCGCGCCAGCTTAATTCGAATCTCAACATCGTAGCCAGAGCCGGCCTCAAAGATACCGAGAAGAAACTCACCATGGCGGGCGCCAACAGAGTCATTTCGCCCTACTTCCTTTCGGGGGTTCGGATGGCCGCCATGGCAACGCGGCCCGTGGCGATCGACTTTCTCGACCTGGTGACGCACGGCGGAGTCGCCGATTTCAGCCTATTTCAAATCACCATTCCCACGGATTCGCCCCTCGATGGAAAGAGCGTCGCGGAAGCGGACATCAGAAATACCTCGGGAGTTTTGGTAGTGGCCATTCGAAAATCCGACGGCTCGTTTGACCTGCGCCCCAAGGAAACCTCAAAAATCGACGCCAACGATGTGCTGGTTGTGCTTGGTACTCAGGAACAATTTGAGTTACTGCAAAAGATGGTCCAATAACGGATGGCCAATATGTGGAATGACCTGAAGCACGCGCTGCAGATGTTCAGGAAGAGCCCCGGCTTTGTGCTCGCCGCCGTTGCCGCGCTGGCGCTGGGCATTGGAGGCAACACCGCGGTCTTCTCGGTCGTGAATGGCGTGCTGCTCAAGCCGCTCAGCTATCCCAGCGCGGATCGCATGGTGAATTTCCTCGCGCCCGCGACCGTCATCGCCAACGACCTTCATAACATCCCCGAGTATCACTTCCTCGCGCGGCAAACCAATCTTTTTCAGGAAGTCGTGGCTTTCGACAACGCCGGCCCCGGCTTCAACCTTACCGGCGGCCATCCGGAGCAGGTCAACGGCATTCACGTAACCGAGGGCTACTTCCGCATGTACGGCGCGCCCGTGATCCTGGGGCGAACCTTCACTGCAGAGGAGGATTCGCCTCACGGCGGCAAGGTGGTCGTCCTCAGCTACGGCCTGTGGCAGCGCAGGTTTAGCGGCGACCCGGCCATCGTGGGCAAAGCGATCTCCCTGGGCAATCAGTCGTACACCGTCGTCGGCGTAATCGGAAAGAGTTTTGCGGGTCAGGTCGAGGCCGATCTCTGGGTGCCTTTTCAGTTTGACCCGGTCAGCACCGACACGAATGTCTTCTTCTACATCACCGGGCTGCTGCGGCCGGACGTCACCATCGCGCAGGCCAACGCTGCCCTGGCGGCAGCCGATCCCGAGTACCTCCGCGAGTATCCAAAATCCTGGAATCCTCACTTCAGGGTTGGGCCGTTGCTCGACAGCATCATCGGCGACGCGCGCAATTCGCTGCTGATGATGCTGGGCGCGGTTGGGCTCGTGCTCCTCATCGCCTGTGCCAATGTCGCCAGTCTGCTGCTGGCGCGCGCCACCGTTCGCAAACGTGAGTTCGCGATCCGCTCCGCACTGGGAGCCGGCCGCGGGCGCATCGTCCGCCAGTTGCTGGCCGAAAGCGTATTGCTCTCCGTGACCGGTGGCATCCTCGGCACGGCTCTCGGCTTTGCGGGAATGCGAGCCCTGCTGGCTGTCAGTCCCGGCGGCCTGCCTCGCATCGGCGAGCACGGCTCTGCCATCGACATCGATTGGCGCGTGCTCGGCTTCACCCTCGTCGTCTCCCTCCTCACCGGCATTCTTTTTGGATTGTTTCCCGCCTTCAGCGTTTCCCGCTCCGACCTCAACTCCGCGCTCAAAGAGAGCGGCAACCGCACCGGCACCGGATTCCGTCAGGGCAAGGCTCGCTCTCTGCTGGTGGCCGGCGAAATCTCCCTGGCCCTGGTGCTGCTGATCGGTTCGGCGCTGCTCATCCGCACCTATATCGCCCTGCACGATGTTGGCCCCGGTTTCGATGCCCACCACGTTCTGACCATGGAGATGTCGCTGAACGGGCCGCGCTATCAGAACACCGCCGGCATCAGCCGGCTGCTGAGCGATGGGCTCAAACGGCTCAATGCTCTGCCTGGAGTGGAGGTTGCGGCGGCCGGCTTCTGGCGGCCCATCGACGTCGAAGACGGCCAGGCTTTCCAGCTTGTCGGGGGGCAGAACGACTCGATCCAGAAGCACTGCTGCAGCAGCGCATGGATGAGCATTACGCCGGGCTATCTGAGCGTCTTTAAAATCCCGCTGCTGCGCGGACGCGACTTCACGGAAAAGGACGATGCCAATGCGCCGGCCGTCGATCTGATCAATGAAGCGTGGGCCAGAAAATTCTTTCCCCACCAGGACCCCGTGGGGCAGCACATTCAGCACGGGGACAGGATGGAGACGATCATCGGCGTCGTCGCCGACTTCCACGACGGCGGCCTGGCCAAACCTGCCGACGACATGCTGATCGCGCCCATCGCCCAGGTTTCCGATGACTACAACGCAGCCTATGCCAGTATCCAGCCGCTCTTCTGGGTGGTGCGAACCCACGATGATCCGCACGCGTTGATTCCCGCCATCACCGAGGAACTGCGCGTGGCCAGTGACGGATTCCCCGTGGCGCATATCCGCACCATGGACGAGATCATGGGGCGCTCCACTGCGCCGCAAAGCTTCAACATGCTGCTGCTGACGATTTTCGGTGCGGTCGCGCTGCTGCTCGCCTCGGTCGGCATCTACGCGATCATGGCCTGGTCGGTCGCGCAGCGCACCCAGGAGATGGGCATCCGCATGGCGCTGGGCGCCGATCGATCCGTCATCCGCAAGTTTGTCGTGTGGCAGGGTATGAGGCTGGCCCTGGTGGGCGTGGTTGTCGGCCTGGCCGCATCTTTCGGCCTCACGCGCCTCCTGTCCACCTTCCTCTTCGGCGTCCGGCCCTGGGACCCCGCGGTCTTCGTCTCTGCGCCGCTCATCCTCAGCGCAGTTGCTCTGCTCGCAGTCTGGCTGCCTGCCGTGCGTGCCTCGGGAGTGGATCCGATGCAGGCCCTGCGCGCCGAGTAATCCCCAAAATCGCCATGAGTGATCGGAAGCACGACCGCTCCCCATCGACCTGCCGCTGACGTGAGTTGTTTCCGGATCAGCCTTCCCTATTCATAGCGAAGTGCCGTCATGGGATCGATAGCCAGAGCGCGTCGCGCAGGCACAAGACAGGCGAGGGCCGCGACCGCGATCAGGACCATAGAGACCGCCACGATCGTCAGCGGATTGTGCGCGCCATTTTCTACCCAGCGTGCGACCACACGATTCAGGCTGAAGCTGAGCACCAGCCCCGCGGCAATGCCCAGGCCCACACTGGTGCCCGCCGCGAGCGCCACGATCCGCAGCACATCCCGGCGCCGCGCCCCTAGCGCGACGCGAATGCCCAGCTCGCCGGTACGCTGCAGAACGGTATACGACACCACGCTGTACAACCCAACCGCCGCAAGAAAGAGTGCCATGGAGGAGAAGGCGCCGAAGAGCATCGAGACCAGCCGCGCCCGCGAAACTTCAGGCTCGTGGTCGATCCACTGTTCGAGATCGCGCACGTCGCCGATGGTTTCCTGGTCGGGATCGACCGCAGCGATCCTCCGCCGGATGGTGTGCAGCAGCGCCAGAGGCTCACCCTCTGTGCGCACCAGAATCTGCGTCCAGGGCACAAGATAGAGCGTCCACGGCAGGTAGAGGGCGGGAGCCACCGGCTTGTCCATTCCATCGTTCAGCGAATCGCCCACCACGCCGGTGATCTGCAGCCAGCCATCGGCTCCCGGGGCCAGCAGGCTAGCGCCGCGCGGCATGGTTTTGAACATGGGGATACGGACCGAGTGGCCCACGACGTCTGCGCGCGGGAAGTAGCGCCGCATAAACGCCTGGTTCACCACCACGAAAGCCGCGCCCCGATTCACATCGCTGGCACTCCACATGTGCCCGCTGATCAGCGGAATCCGCAGCGTCGTGAAGTATTCCGGACTTACTAACTCGATGGTTGCTTCCTGACTATCCTGCGCTGTTCTTCCCAGAATATCGATCGGGACTCTGAACCCGCTGCTCGGCGGCGTGGCATTCGTGGAAATGCCGGTCATGGTCACTCCGGGAACCACTGCCACCTGATCGCGCAGTTGCGCGAAGTCGTTCTTTCGCGCCTCCCACGTCGTATAGCTGTTGTCGCGCAGCGGAAGCCCAACCGACATCACATGATGCGGATCGTATCCGAACGGGACACGCATCATGTGCAGAAACCCTTCGATGGCCGCGCCCGCAGCCGACATCAGCAGGAGCGTGAGCGCGATCTGTCCGGCGATCAGGGTTGTATGCATCCTGCGGCCGCGTACGCTCCCCGCGACCCGTCGCATGCTGGCCTGCATCACCTGGCTGATCTCGGGCCGGGAGAACTGCAGCGCGGGAAAGAGCCCAAACAGCACGCCGCTCAGGATGGCCACCGTGACGCTGAAGATCAGCACCGGAATATTGATGTGGAAGTCCGCCTCGTGCGGGAAAGAGTAGTCCGGCAGGCGCGCCACAATGAAGTCCGTAGCCTGGAAGGCGAGGAACACGCCGAGGCCAGCTCCGGCAACCGACAACAGCAGCGACTCCGTCAGCAGCTGCCGGACAATGCGCCAGGCGCTGGCGCCCACCGCCGAGCGGACGGAAAATTCGTGCTGCCGTGCCGTGCCGCGCGCCAGCAGCAAAATCGAAACGTTGCCGCATCCGATCGTCAGCAGCAGGGCCACCGCGCCAAACAGCAGAAACATGGTGCCCTTCAGCTGCTGCGTGTAACTGTCGGCCATCCTGCGTACGCTGATTTTGAACTTCTTCGGAAAGATATTCGGCGTTTGCTGATCGAACTGCCGGAACAGCGGCTCCAGTTCGCTTTCCGCCGCCGCCGTGCTGACTCCCGGCTTCAGCTTAAAGGACACCCAGTACCGTTTCGCCTGGTCGCTGGCCATCCGGAATGGGAGATAGACATCCCCATCCATCCATGTGAAGCGGGGGGGCATCACGCCCAGAATGGCATAGCTCTTATGCGACAGCTGGATGGTTCTGCCTGTTACTCCCCGGTCCCCGTTGTAGTACTTTTGCCAGAACTTATAACTCAGCACCGCGACCGGTTGCGGATCCTGCCCATCCGGCGCATCGGAAGGCCCGATCGACCGGCCGAGCAGGGCGGGCAGGCCCAGGTACTGGAAGTCAGTGCCTGTGAACTTGACCGCCTGGATGTCATCGGGCACATCGCTGCCGGTGACAATCAGGTTCTCCTGATCGACCGGGAAGACGCTCTCGACGGCATGGGCGGCGGCCAGCTGCCTTATCTGCGGCCCCGTCAGCCCCCACGTGTCGTCATGACCGGCTTTGTCGCTGAGCCAGACCTGGCATACCCGATCGAACCCGGCGTAGGGCCACGGGTGCAGCACCGCGTCGTAAAGAATGCTGTAGACCGCGACCGTCGCGCCGATGCCGAGAGTCAGTGACAGCACCGCGGTGAACGAGAAGCCGGGAGTCCGAACGATTTGCCGCAGGGCAAAGCGAATATCCTGGAATAAGGTCTGCATCGGCGTCTCCTGTGCGAGCGCAAAATCCAGCCGGATAGTGCTCCGGATGCATTTCGCCTGCCAGATCCGCTGCGCTCCAGATGAATGAACCTACGCGGTCTTCACGCTTAATTCGGCTTCGTTGCCTCGTGATCTTGTCCAGTGACGCGCAGTCGGCGTCCACAAACGGACAGGGCCAGACGCGTGCGTGCTAACATCCACTCATCCGGCTCGCCCAGGGGCTCGAGCCACGGAGGGCACCATGAGTTCAACCACACGGCGTACTTTCCTCAAATCAAGTCTGGCTGCCGGCGCTATGGCGACCATAGGAAACATCCCGCTGAGCGCCTCTTCCCGCACCGCAACCGATACCGTCGTACTGGGCCGCTCGAAGATGGAGGTGACGCGGCTGGCGTTCGGAACCGGGACCGATGGTGGTGCGGTGCAGGCCGCCCTCGGACAGCAGCAGTTCACCAGCCTGGTGCGTTACGCGTACGACCACGGCATCCGCTTCTTCGAGACGGCTGAGGCTTATCAAACGCCGGCTATGCTGGGCGAGGCGCTGAAAGGCCTTCCCCGCGACAGCTATCACCTGATGAGCAAGGTGACTACTTTCCACGGCGGCATCGATGCGCAGTCTAAGTTCGACGAGATGCGCCGCACCTCTCAGACCGAGTACTTCGACATCATGCTGCTGCACTGGCAGCATACCGCTGACTGGCCGGAGACCACGAAGCGCTGGCAGGAGGGCATCCTGGAGGCGCAGCAGAGAAAGATCATCCGCACCCATGGGGCCTCCGTGCATGGATTGCCCGCGCTGCGGCAGATGCCCGGCAACACCTGGCTCGATGTGGGACTGATCCGCATCAACCACAAAGGCGCGCGCATGGATGGGCCGACCTATGAAGATACCAACCATCCTGACAACGTCAGCGAGGTGGTCGATCACATCCACCAGTTAAAGAAGGAAGGGCTGGGCGTGATTGGCATGAAGCTGTGTGGTGGCGGCCAGTTCGACCATAGTCACGACGATCGTGTGAAGGCGATGAGGTTCGCTTTCCAGAATGCGGGCGTGGACTGCGCTACCGTCGGCTTCAAGAGTACCCAGGAGGTCGATGAGGCAATCAGCAACATGAATCTGGCGCTGGCATAGGTTCTTGCTCTGAACAAAGCCGGCGCGCGACACTCGGCCACATAGTCGGAACAGTGTGTCGCGTAAGTGTCCCCCGGCGGGAGGCCTTATGTCGGTTTCTCCTCAAAAGGAGCCGGCCTGAACCCAGCGTGTCGCCGCCGATACCGCGCCGAAGGCGCAGCGGTCGTCAACTCCAGCGTTTCGATGGACACGGGAGACGATACCCATGCAGATACGGCGCGCGCCGGAGGCGCAGCGTTGGTTAGCCCGGCGCTTCAGCGCTGGGGATACGTCCGCCAAAACCGCCAGAGTCCCGGGGGGACGGCGCTGACCAGGCGCTTTCGTTGCGGCCGAGAAAATGCCTTATGACCGCTCCCTCAAACATCAGACATCTACAGCCTTCCGCGGTCTCCTGTCGAGATTCGTGTAACCTACCTCCTGGTTAGCGCGCCTGGACCGAATCGTGGAAATAAACCTGATTGATGGCACATACGAGCTGTTTCGCCATTTTTATGCGGTGCCGCGCGCACGCGACACCGAAGGCCGCGAGGTGGGTGCGGTCAGGGGCGTGCTCGCCTCCTTACTGGGCATGCTGAAAGGCGGCGTCACCCACATCGGCGTGGCAACGGACCATGTAATCGAATCCTTTCGAAATTCGCTGTGGGCGGGCTACAAAACCGGCGAGGGAATTGATCCCGATCTTTTGTCCCAATTTCCTCTCCTTGAGGATGTCCTCTCCGCAGCCGGAATCGTGGTCTGGCCGATGGTGGAATTTGAGGCCGACGATGCTCTCGCATCCGCCGCATCCGCGGCCGCGCAAAATCCGCAGGTTGATCGTGTCGTCATCTGTACTCCGGATAAGGATCTCGCTCAGTGCGTACGGGGAACGCGTGTCGTCCAGTTGAACCGTCGAACCGGCGCTGTCTATGACGAGAGTGCGGTCATCCAGAAATTCGGAGTTCGGCCTGAATCGATCCCTGACTACCTGGGGCTCGTAGGCGACGCGGCCGACGGTTATCCCGGCCTGCGCGGTTGGGGTGCAAAATCGGCCGCAGCGGTCCTCGCCAAATTTGGCCACCTCGAGTCCATTCCTCATAACAGCCGTGATTGGCAGGTCAACGCTGTCAGTGCGGACACGCTTGCGGCGACCCTCGTGCGCGACTGGGAGAATGCACTCCTCTTTCGCACCCTCGCCACGCTTCGCACCGAGATCGTCTTGTTTGACGACGTCGATCGTCTGCGCTGGAGCGGGCCCACGCCGGCATTCGACGAGATCGGAAAGCGCCTCGACGCAGCCAAAACGGAAAAGACAACACGCAAAGATCGGCCATCGTCTCCGCGTCGTCCCGAGCGCGCTGTCAGCAAACCCTGATACCCCATTTCAGGCCTTACCCTTGACATCTAGGGTAGCGAGCGTTACGCTCCCTCTTACCCCTTTTGGTCCGGCTTGGGCTCTCGGGTACGGCCTGTGGCGAAAATCGATCTGCACAGGGGCGGGGCGTTGACGCGGTGTTGCGGTTTGCATGAGGTGACCGATGGCACTCTTCCGAAGGATTCTGTCGCTGGGGCGCCGCGCGCGGGTGGAGCGCGAGATTGAGGCTGAGCTGCGCGAGCACATGGCCATGTGCATCGACGACAACGTGGCCCAGGGCATGAGCCGCGAAGAAGCTGAGCGCGATGCGCGAAAGCGCTTCGGCAGCCCGGCCGCGATGCGCGAGCGAGTGACGGCTGAGGATGCCGCTCTCGGGCTCGAAAATCTCTGGCGCGATTTGCGGGACGCTCTGCGCATCTTCCGCAAGAGCCCAGGCTTCTCCCTCGTTGTGGTCGCCACCCTCGCTCTCGGCATCGGCGCCAACACCGCCATCTTCCAGCTGCTCGATGCGGTGCGGATGCGCACCCTGCCCGTCGTGCAACCCGGCGAACTGGCCGCCCTCCGCATCGAAGGTGGCGTTCGTGGCTTTGGCATCAACGACGGTGAGTTCACCGATTTCACTGTGCCCATGTGGCAGGTGGTGAAAGAGCATCACGATCCGTTCTCCGGAATCTTTGCCTGGCGCACCGATGTCGCCAACGTGGGCGCGCCAGGCGAGTCGCATCGAGTCAGCCTGCTCGAAGTAGGGGGAGATTTTTTCCGGACCCTCGGCATCGCCCCGGTGCAGGGCCGGATCCTCGAGCCCGAAGATGAGGCGGGATGCAAACTGACCAAAGTGGTGGCCAGCTATGCCTTCTGGAAGTCCGAGATGGGCGGTGAGCCGATCACCGAAAATACAAGAATCCTTGTGGACAACACCTCGGTGCAGGTTCTCGGGGTAACACCGCCCTCGTTTTTCGGCATGGTGGTGGGAGACCGCTTCGACCTCGCGTATCCCACCTGCACTCCTCCGCATCCGCGCCGCGAAGCCTTTGTGTACTCCGTGATGGGCCGGCTGAAGCCTGGATGGACCGTGAAACAGGCGTCGGAGTACTTTCGAGCCCTTAGCCCCGGATTGTTCGCAGAGACGGCCCCCGACGGATACAGCACTCAGGCTCTCAAAACGTTCAAGTCCTTTCGCCTGGCTGTACATCCGGCGCCAGCGGGATTCAGTTACCTGCGGAGTCAATACAACGCTTCGCTCGAAATTCTGCTGGCGATCACCGGACTGGTGCTGCTGATAGCCTGCGCCAACCTGGCGAACCTGATGCTGGCCCGCGCCAGTGTCCGGCGCCGTGAGGTTGCGGTCCGTATGGCACTGGGCGCGTCGCGCGGACGCCTGCTGCGTCAGATCCTGCTGGAAAGCGCAGCCCTGGCGGTCAGCGGGGCGATATGCGGTGCTGCCCTTGCGCAGCCGCTGAGCCGCGCTCTGGTCAGTTCCCTGGAGACGAGCCAGGGCACCATCCATCTGACCATTGTTCCGGACTGGCGAGTGATGCTGTTTACGGCCGCAGCGGCCATGGCCACCTGTGTCATCTTCGCTACCCTTCCGGCTCTGCGCAGCAGCAGCGCGGAGCCGCTCAGTTCGCTGAAATCGGGCGAGCGCGGAGTGGTCGGCAACCGCGAGCGCTTTTCTCTTCAGCGCACCATGGTCATTACTCAGATTGCTGTCTCCATGGTGCTCTTGGTCGGGGCATTGCTCTTCGTGCGCAGCTATCGCAATCTGCTGACGCTGAACCCGGGACTCCGCGAGCGGGGAATCACCGTCGGGTTCTTCGGCCTTTCCGCGCCCAACATCGATCAGAAAAATCTGGCGGCATACAAGCGCCAGATCGTCGATGAGGTGCGGGCCCTGCCGGGTATCGAGAACGCGACCGACACCACGGATGTTCCGCTGAGCGGTGCAACCTGGGGCCATATGGTGCAGGTCGGAACGCGGGACGGCGATAGCCGCTTTACCTACGTGAGCCCCACCTTTTTCGCGACTCTGCGTATACCGCTGCTCAGCGGCCGCAATTTCACGGCGATGGATACAAACAGCGCGCCCCTGGTGCTGATTGTGAACCAGGCTTTTGTGCGGAAGTACGTGCCTTCAGGATCGCCGATTGGGCAACGCGTGCATGTGCTGCCGGAGCCGCAGTATCCGGACCGGATCTACCAGATTGTTGGGATCGTCGCGGACACGAAGTACGAGTCGCTGCGTGAAGAAGAACCGCCCCAGGCATACGTTCCCGTCGACCAGCTTCCGATCGCGGCGCAGCGGCCCGGAATGGCCGTGATCTTCGCCTCCGCCGATCCTGCCGCCGCCCAGCGGGCTGTGCGTCGCATGCTGGAGCAGAGGTATCCGGGAACGGATACTTTCTTCTATAACTTCCAGCAGGGAATCCTCGACCATCTGGTGGGCGATCGTATGATGGCGAGGCTGGCCGGCTTCTTCGGCATCCTCGCGGCCCTGCTTGTGGTGGTGGGACTGCATGGAGTCCTCTCTTACTTCCTCGCCCAGCGGCGCAGCGAGATCGGTATTCGCATGGCGCTCGGAGCGAGCCGCGGCCGCGTCGTCGCTGCCATGCTGCGCAGCGCCTGCACCATGCTGGCCGCCGGTCTGCTGGCCGGGAGCGTGCTGGCCCTGCTTGCCGGACGCGGAGCCGGCAGCCTGCTCTTTGGCCTGAAACCCTGGGATCCGGCAACCCTCGCCGCCGCCGCTGTGCTGCTGGCCGCGGTCACCGTGGTGGCGAGCCTCATTCCGTCGATGCGGGCGGCCAGCGTGAATCCCATCGATTCTCTCCGCGCCGAGTAGGCACGCAAAGGAAATTTCACTCCTCGATGCTGACGCATCATCGCCGGGTCCGTGACACGAAGTGGTCCCGTGTGAGCGGGATTACGGTAGAAGCCCCCGTCCTTCAAGAGGCGGTGGAACTCCCTGGTTTGAAAGGGCACGGCTTTAGCCGTGCCATATGTGCCGAGAATGGTTCGGGCTTTAGCCCCTGAGGGATCGTTTCCCGCCCTCAAATTGCCTTTTTCCGCCGCCTGTCTAAGGCCGGAGAAATGAAAGCATAAATGCAAGGCCTTCAGGCCCGGAAAGGGTCCGGATCATCCGGTCGCAGCACCAATCACACCAAAGGACTCGTGAGTTAGAGAGGTAATTGGTCGTCGCACCCAGCCTGTTATCCGTACGCGCCCGCCCGAGGAAAACTCCTCTAACCCCTGCGCTTCGCCGTGCCGCGCTCCGGCCGCTGGACGTGCGTCGCCGAGCCGTTGGCTCCTGGCGTCATCGAACGCGCCAGCAGGAACAGACGAAACGCGCCGACGCTTCCTACCGGCTCCGGTCCCGCCGGATACGCGAGCGAAAACATCCGCGCCAGCCGCAGATTGCGTACCGGCGCCAGCCTGAGCGTACCCAGCCTCAGGTGGTTGCGTACCGCCCAGCGCGAAACAAAGGTCACGCCCAGACCCGCTTCCACCGCGCTCAGCAGGCCCTCCGTCGAATCCAGTTCCATGCGTGTCTTCAGCTCTTTCTTTTTCAGCCCCGCCCGGCGCAGCGCGTTCTCTATGACTCGCCGCGAGCCGGAACCGAATTCGCGCATCAGCATCGGTGCATCGCGTAAATCGCTTACCGCGATCTCGCGCTGCGCCCATTCATGACTGGCTGGAACCACCAGCACCATCTCGTCTTCCATGAAGGACTCCATGTGGATGTCCTTCCGCAGTGCCGGTCCCTCCACCATAGCCAGATGGATGCGCCGTGCCGCCAGCGCTTCGAGGATCGTATCCGTGTTGCCGCTCATCGCCGTGATCGAGACGCGCGGGTTCTCGCGCAGAAACTCCGCTACCAGGTTCGGCAGGATGTATTGCCCAATCGTTTGTGACGCGCCCAGGGCCAGCTGTCCGCCCAGTTTTCCCGACGCACTGGTCACTGCCGCATAGGCATCTTCTGAGATCGCTCGCAGCTTCTCGGCATAAGGCAGCAGCACCTGACCGGCCGGGGTCAGGGTAATGCGGCCGCCGCTGCGATCGAACAGCGAAACGCCGTACTCATCCTCGAGCGCCTTGATCTGCTGCGTCACCGCCGGCTGCGTCAGCAGCAGCTCTTCGGCCGCGCGGCTGAAGTTCAGGTGATTCGCTACCACCCGAAACACTTTGAGTCGAAAGTTCTCCATAGATGCGCAGCCCGCATACCCCCGCATCAGCCGGCATGCGATTGGCGATAGCGGCCGAGCCGTAACTCCTGGATGATACGCGGTCCCTCGTTCATTCTGAAAACCTCGGTCAGTCTGCCGCCAGCGGCAACACCTCGGCCTCGCAAGCAGAGGTCGTAAGCAGATCCTCCCGCGGCAGCGCTGCCGGCAGGTCGGACGCAATGGCATAAAGAGAGTGCCGCGACAACCTGCGTGCGATCTGCCATGCCAGCAGATTGCAAACCAGCACCAGCGGGAAAATCGCCCACGCTCCGGTCAGCTCCGCTGTCATCACACTCGCCATCCACGGAGCATGCGTGGCCGCGGCCAGCAGCGCTCCCATCCGACGACCGCGAACAGCAGTGCGTGTAGCCCGTCCACCGCCCGGCACAGCAGCAGCCCCGCGGCGCCTCCCGCAAACAGCGTGGGCGTGAATACTCCGCCGATCGTTCCTGTCCCCACGCAGAACACCGTCGTGCACAGCCGCAGCACCAACACCACAGCCAGCATGCGAAATGCAGGCTGACCCCGCAGGATGCCCTGCAGAGCGGCATCGCCGTTGCCCCACACCCACGTCGTCAGCAGAGAAGCCGCGCCCGCCGCCGCCCCGCTCCACAGCAGCGGAAGAGGAAGACGTTGCGCCGATCGCAGACTCCGCAGCAGCCACAGATACACAGACCCCAGCATGCCCAGCAGCGCGGCCAGGCCCACCGCCAGCGCCGTGCTGCCCCACGAAACGGTGATCGCTCCGCGCAAAGCAAACAGTGGCCCGCCCGTCAGCACCATGCGGCTCACCATTTCTCCCGAGCATGCCGCCACGATCAGCCACGGAACCATTCGCCACGCGAATCGCCCCAGTACAATCTCCAGCGCGAAGAACACTCCAGCCGCCGGCGCCTGATAAGCCGCCGCAACGCCGGCCGCCGCCCCACACGCCACCAGTTCCGCCAGCGGCAATCGCATTCGGCGCAGCCGCTGCCCGGCAAACGAAACCACCGCGGCTGCAAACTGGATCATCGAGCCTTCCCGTCCGATCGGCGCGCCGGTGGCCACCGAAAATGCCGACGACAGTGTCCTCCAGAAGGTCGCCTGCAGTGAAATGCGTCCTTCCTCGAAGCGCACCGCTTCCACATACTCGGTCGCGTGCAGCCCTGGGGCCGCCTGCTGTGCAAGAAATGTAACCGTCATTGCTGCAATTCCACCGAGCGCCGGTGTCAGGGCTCGCCGCCACAGCGGGAGCGTGTCGGCCGCGTCGCTCAGCTGCCCCGCATGCCCCGTTGACCCACCACTGCAGCAGCCGAAAGAACAGCCGCACCCCCACGCATGCCAGCCCGCTCAGCGCTCCAATCGCCGCCGCCTCCACGGCTGCCCGCACCGCCCAGCCGGCCGCGGCGATCGGCCTCCGCGTCATGCTCTCCGCTCCACCACCTCCGGCATCTCCAGCAGCACGCCGCGGGCAACGGCCTGGTCTGTGACGTTGCGCCGCGTCGCGGCCCCACTTTCCTGTTGCGCCAGCCTTTCCGCCAGCGCCGCCGCCTGCACCCTTAGTTCCGGCACCGCAATCGATTCCAGCAGCGTCCCCTGCCGCGCCGGTCCCAGCGTGAACAGCACCTCCGAAAAGCTGCCGTCCGCTGCGCGCAGCGCGCCGTCCTCATCGCTCCACAGCCCGGCTCCCAGCGGGCCCGCCGTGATCAGTCCCTGCGCAAACAGGCGGTTCAGCAGCGCCGATCCTGTCCGCCGGTAATTCAAATCCGGCCCGGTGCAGTTGATAACTCGCGCCGCGGTAATTTCAAAAGCCGCTCCGTCCCGCGACCGTGCGCGCACCCACGCGCCGTCGCCCTTCGGCGTCACCGTCTCCAGATTTCCCCGCCGGACCACCAGGCTGCCTGCGCGCAACTCCGCATCAATTACATCTGCGATCGGAGGCGCCATGCGATGCCGCACCACTTCCCAGCGCCGCTGCAGATGCCGCCGGAACCGCCTCTGCTCCTCCGCTGGCAAGGCCAGCCACAGCTCGTTCGTGCGCGCCCGCAGGCTGTCGATCACCGCCCGCCACGGCTGTCCCGCGCGAATAGCCGCATGCACCGACCGCAGCAGCGCCCGCGCCGTCGCCGGCGGCTTGCCCGTAATCGCACACCGCGCGAGCGGCACGTACGGCGCATGCCGATTCGGAAAAACTCCGTGGCGCGAAACAGCCGTAATTCGCCCGCGATGTCCCGTCTCCCGCAGCCGCAGGACCACGTCCACCGCCGTCAGCCCGGTCCCGATGAGCGTGACTTCCGCGTCCGCATCCAGCCCGCGATAGGTTCCTTCATCCCATGCGGAATGGCGATAGACGCCACTGCGTGCTGCCTCATAGGCCACGCCCGGCAGCGGCGCCGGATCGAAGTTACCCGTCGCCAGCACCACTGCATCGCCCATCACCGTGCGGCCGTCCATCAGCGTCACCACCGCGCGGCCATCGTCCAGACGGCAATCCACCGCCGTTCTCCGCAGCTGCTTCACCTCCGGCGTTGTCGCCAGCAGGGACTGAATATATCGGCCGAACACCGCGCGTGGCGCAAAGTCCGCGCCGGTGAGTCCCGGATCGTAGTGCCTCTGCGCCCAGTGCAGAAAATGATTGGGCTGCTCCGGCAATGCGCTGATCTTGTCAGCCGGCACGTTCAGCAGATGTTGCAGGCTGGGTGTGGAGTAGGCCAGCCCCAGCCCCGCCGCGGGCCGCGCTTCAATCAGAAAGATGTGCGCCTGTGGCGTACGCTGTGCCAGACGATACGCGGTAAGTGTCCCGCTGACTCCGCCCCCAATGATGATGACCGATTCCGTCGGCATAGCTTCATCCTGAATCCGTCGAGCCGCCCACGGAAGTTCAAAATCTTTATGACCAATAAGCGCTTCTTATACCGGAACTGTATCCTCGGGTCGAAGTCATGCAACAGCGCACGTTGGTTATCTCGATGGGCAGCATAAGTAGCCCTTCCTTTCCTGGGCGCTGTCTGCCACTTATTACTGATAAGTATTTCTGTCTGGACTTATTCCGCCCGCAGCGCAGAATGCAACCGCCGGGTGCCTCCTTGCGCATTCCCTGCGGCGACAATTGCCGAATGGAGAAACAGATCGTCTTTACCGGGGAGCGGATGGTCCCTCGGAAGAATTTGAATCATGCCCGGAGCGTCTCTCTTCCCGGCCTGCGAAGTGGAACAGCCGGAATCGGCGTCCTTCACGCCGGTTTTGGTATGCCATCGAAGCGGGAATCGTTAATTCCACTTCTGTCCCCGCGCCCACCTCGCTCCAGAAATCCAGGCGTGCTCCAATGCGCTGCGCCCGCTCGCGCATGCCGGGTATGCCGAAGTGTCCGGACTGTCCGCCGGCTTCGAGGACCCTGGGGTCGATGCCCTTGCCGTCATCACGAACGCGTAAACGAAGCTGATCCTGGTCGTAGCGGATTTCCACTTCGATATGGCTGGCAACCGCGTGGGTGAAGGTATTGCGGAGGATCTCGCGCGAAATGCGGTAGACCTCATCCTGCAGCATCGGCGATAAATCCCGTTGCGTGCCTTCCACCAGCACCCGATAGTTGGGAGCATGCCCATCGAGTTCGTTCGCCGTTGACAGTTCACGGCCCACGGCATTCAGCAATTGCGGAAGATTGCGCTGCGCGGCCGGCTCCGGACGCAGGTCGCGAATCGCCGATCGGCCCTCGCGTATGGCATCCTCCGTCGCCTGGATGGCTTCTTCCAGAACCTCCGCCGCATTGTCTGCATTCCGCAGCAGTAAGGTGCGCGCCGCCTGAAGCTGAAAGGCAACACCCTGAAAACTCTGCAGCAGAGTATCGTGCAGTTCTCGCGCAATGCGAAGCCGCTCTCCTGCGCGTGCCCCCAGTCCAACGGCGAACTGGCGCTGCATCTGGTGAACTCGCATTTGATAAAGAGCCCAAAGCAGTCCGAGAAAAACAGCGGCACACACAACCCAGAACCACTCTGTCTGGTAATACGCCGGCGCAATCGAAAGGTACAGCGTTGCGCCGGCCTCATTCCACACGCCGCTGTTGTTGCATGCGATCACCTGGAAGCGGTACGCGCCTGGCCGCAGGTTCGAGTACTGCACCTCGCGGTCGTTGACCACCTCTCTCCAGTTCGGATCCTGCCCGTCCAGTTTGTAGCGAAAATGCACCTTCTCCGGCGCCGCCAGGCTCAGTGCGGTGTAATCGATGGAGAGATCGCGAACATGAGCCGGCAGGCGCACTCGATCCGAAATTTCGTACTCCGTGCCGTCGGCCACCACGCGCTCGATGTGTACCGGCGGGGAAACCGCGTTGTATGGCAGGTGCTGCGCATCGATCACACTCAGGCCGTCCATGGTTGGAAACCAGATCCTGCCATCGGGAGTAACCGCCTCCCGGGGTCCCGGAGCGGCCGATGGATCTCCCTTGAGCGCGACGCCATCCGTTTCATCGAACAGAGCCGTGCGTACCGCTCGCGGGTTTGCACTCCCGCCTGTCGCTAACCAGGCCTCCAGATCCGATCTTGCCATCTGGATCAGACCGCACGATCCGTACAGCCAGAATGACCGCGCTTCATCGACACTCCAGTAGATCTGATCGCAGGGCAAGCCGTTCTTCGTGGTCAGCGTCGCAACGCGGCCGTCCTGCACGCGGCTGAATCCGCCATCGGAGGCGACCCAGAGTGTGCCCTCATGATCGAATCGAAGATCGCTGACCCGGACATGGTCGAATGCGGGAGCGGCGACGAACGACGGGTGAGTCCCGCCCTCGGCGAGCCAGGCCAGCCCTCCTTTGGAGAACCCCAGCCAAACCCCTCCCCGAGAGGGATCGACCGCCAATGCGGTTGCCATGTCGTTGCGCCCCAGCGTAGCCCAGGGGATATGTTGCACCAGCCTGCTTCCGAGCACGTGAAAGAGCCCTCGATCCACAATCGAAATCCACAGGTCGCCTTTTGCGTCTCCGGCCATGGCATCGACGACTCCGCCGGGGACACTGCCGACCGGCACGAAGCCGTCCCCCTGCAGATAGCCCACTCCGCCGGTACCCGCGACCCAGATGCGCCCTGCGGCGTCCTGAAACAGAGACGCCACCTCATGCCGGGGAAGCCCGGCTACGCTTACCTCTCGCGTCCGCCCTGCTCCTTCGTCTGCGGTTGCTTCGATCCGCCCTCCCGGTTCGTGATAGAGGGTGACCAGTCCTCGGTCGACCCTGTACAACCGGTCATGAGGGCTGAACCAGATGCTTCCGTCGCGGGCAGCTATCACTGAAGCGTTTCCGCTGCCCGACAAACCCTGTTGCTCGGAAAACGTCGCGGCAGCATAATCGCGAAACCGATCCAGACCCTTCGTTGTCGCGACCCAAATGTTTCCCTCAACATCCTCAAACAGAGCTGTAATCAGATCGCCGGAAAGCCCTTCGCGCTGCGCGAATCGGTCCACACCATGTTCCTGCACATGCGCCAGCCCCCGGCTCCAGGTTCCGATCCACAGAGCACCATCGCGATCGCGAAGAAGCTTTTCACCGCTCACCTGATGCGTAGCGCCAGGCAGACGGTACGCGGTTTCGATCTTTCCGTCATGCAGCCGTGCCACGCTGTCTTTCACAGGAAGCAGCAGTGAGCCGTCTCGATCCTCCGCAAAATGCTGGATGCCGTAAGATTCGTCGCTCAGCGCATAGAAGTGCGGTGGCCCCGGTTTCCATCGCCAGAACCCATTCAGCGCGCCCGCCCACAGGTTGCGATGGCGGTCCTCATACAAACCGAGTACCCCGTTGCCAAAGCGGCCATCCTCTCCCACACAGCGGACACTGCCCTTCCGAATCGCACAGAGCTTCCCCGGAGGCGTATAGGCGAATCCGCCCGCCCACACCGTGCCCTCATGATCCTCCAGCAGTGCCTGAACCAGCTCTCCGGCAAGCTGCGGATAAACGATGAGCTTGCCCGGCTTCCAGCTCGCCATCCCTCTGCTGGTGCCGATCCAGAGAGTGCCGTCACGAGCCGCGAGCAGGGCGGTGATAGATCTGGATGGAAGCTGACGGTTGGATGCCGGCCGCCATGGCACTGCACGGACGCCGTCGAAACGAAGCAATCCTAGTTCAGTTCCCAGCCAGAGATAGCCGTCAGGTGTTTGTGCGATGGAGTAAATGACCCCTTTGCAAAACCCATCGCGGATCTTCCAGGAGGTGTGCGCGTACTGGCTGATGTCCAGTGCGGGGTTCAGTGCAGACGCGGAAGCGCACCAGGTCAGCACGACGAACAACAGCGTAGCGTTCAGCGCGAATGATCGTCGCACTCATCCCCCAAAGGAGGTCAGCGTCGATCTTATCCGATCAATAAAATTGCGCGCATAAAGTCGCAGTTCCGTTTGGCCTGCAATCGAGAAGGCGCAACGCATGTTGCGCCGGCGAAATTTCACCAATGCCACAGTGATGGGTACATATCGCGAGCATGTGATGCTGAGCGTCCCCGCGCCGCAGGCGCATCCGCCCGCACGGCGAGTCCCCGCCAACGTCTTTCAGTTTTGGGCGGCAAGCGAAGAATCTGTCCTGTGAATTCAACTCCCAACGGCTGCGCCGTCATCCTGACGGACCGCGAAGCGGGCCAGAAGCATCTGCGGTTGCGCTTAAGTATCTCTCCGCATTTTTATGATCCTGGGTGGCGCACAGCGCTGTGTATGACTGCGGTTGCGTTACCCCGTTGATGGGTAGAACCATTCGTGACATCACGCCGAATGGCCGGGCAAAGCCCTGCTTTGAAGGAACACGACTTCAGTCGTGCCGAAAGGCCCGCAAATACTTCGGGCTTCAGTGTCTGCGTGAGAACTGGTCAAGTGTGCCACTAATTGCAATCTCTAAAATTGAAAACCGCAACATTTTGTGGCCAAGCCTCTCGAAAATCGGGTTCTCACGCAGACTCTTCAGCCCCTGAGGGATGCTTTCCACCGCGCCAAAACCCCGCTTTGAAAGGGCGCGACTTCAGTCGAGCCGAAAGGCGCGCAAATGCTTCGGGCTTCAGCCCCTGAGGGATGTTTTCCGCACCCTTCTGCTCTGGTATCCCCGCACTGACCGACATAATCGCGCGCCTGTCATGCCGAGCGATCCTGCGCCGAAGGTGCATCCGCTCGGACGGCGAGTCCACCGGCAACCAGCACTGATTAGTGTGCCGGGCTTTGTTCCAGAGGGCGCAATATATCCACGATCTCCGGGGCGGCGATACTGTCATAGTCCCGGGATAGCAACCCATAAGTCTCCGGATCGTCGAACTTCCGAGTTACACCACTCGATTGCGTACCGTTAAGTGCCCACCAGCTCCACCCGAGCAGATCGTTCCCGAGTACCTCGTGGACGAACTGCCTGAACCACTCTGAATTCCTGCCGCAATCGAGTTTCTGGCACGTGCCCATTTCGCCGAACCATACCGGTACCGCTGGTTCCATGTGCGCCAGGAATCCAGCGCGAGCTTCGTAATGCTCGTCGTGTGCTCCGTAACTGGAGTTATAGGCATGCGGCGAGTAAACGAGACGGTGCGCTACCGGTAAGTGGACCGGCAGTTTGTCGACACCTGCGAAATTCGTGGAGTAGTCCGGACCCTCCACCATGATCAGCAGATTCGGATTCGCTTTCAACACAGCCGCTCCGCCCCGTTCGGCGGCAGCGTGCCAGTCGTGCTTCGCATCGGGACCGCGCCAGGCTGCTCCATCTCGCAGTTCGTTGCGAAGGTCCGCCCCCACCACCCAATGATTCCTGCGATACCGGGCTGCGATAGCGGCCCAGTCCTGCAGCCACTTCTCTTCAGGATAGTCGGCGCTATACCACAGGCCATTCCCGTCGGTTTCACTGCAGCACCAGTCAGCCCGGCTTACATGGTTGTCGAGGATAACCATAATGTGCGCCTTAGTCAGGGCGGCGATGACCGCATCCATCACGTCCATAGCGTGTTTGCCTCTGAACCGCGGATTGGCCGCAACAGCGTAGTCCGGCACCACCGGATTGCGCTCCAGCGTTTCGTTAGCCCACGGAATGCGAACGGAGTTGGCGCCGATTTCCTGGATCAGCGCAACGATGCGAGCGAGTGGCTGGTGATTCAGGCCGCCGGCGACATACTCTTTCTGGTCGAAACCATACCAGTTGACGGAAATGAGACGGATCGCGTGTCCGGCCGAATCGACGATGCGATGGCCATCCGTGCGGAGGGGTGGCGCAACGCCGCTTGCCTGGCCATGCGCGACCGCCAAGGCAAGCACCAAAGCGCCTGCAATCGCGATAACTCCCGATGAAAGTATGCCCCGCTTCATTGCGAATGAGTATAAGGGCTGTCGGAGGAAGGTCGCCGGCAAGTCCCTCTTACATAACTTACTCGCCTGCGGCGCTGCGCCTCATCATGGTGGTCACGTCCTGAAGATTCCGTGCGATCATGCGCGACTTATCGATCACCTGTGCGGCACTCTGCGGCGGAAACACCTCGTGGGCGGTCTCGGCGAAGAGAGCGAGCCAGCGCTCAAAGTGCGCGGAGTCCAGACCGATGTTGAGATGGCGCATCACGGGATTGCCCTTGTACCGGCCGGTCGCGAGCAGCAGCGTGGACCAGAAATCCTTCAGAACAGCGAGGTGGTGAGGCCAATCGTCAACGACTGCATTGAAGATGGGACCGATCTCGGGGTCACGCCGCGCTTTCGTGTAGAAGGCGTCCACCAGGGCGCCGATCCGAGCTTCAGTAATCTCCGGTTCAAGGTCAGGCTGTGTCATCTGTCTAAAGGATACCGAACCATGGCAGCTCGATGACGCCTCTGCGTCATCGATGAGCGGACCATCGCCGAACAGCAAATCGCACCGCTTTCCGCTTCAATAAGTACGCTGCCCCGCATGCATCCGGACAAGGCACACCCGATGATTCGAGTAACAGACGCTGAGCCCCGCGATTCACTCGTAGCGCAGCGCCTCCAGCGGATCCACCCTCGTCGCTCGCCGCACCGGAACCCAGCACGCCAGCAGCCCCACGACCACGAACAATGCTCCCACAACGATCAGCGTCACCGGATCGCCGGGCTGCACCTCGTAGAGGAAAGACTCCAGCACCCGCGACACAACGATCGCCAATGCCGCGCCGATCAGCACGCCGCCCGCAATCAATCGAAATCCTTCGCCAAAAATCAAATTGCGAATATCTTTTTGCTGCGCCCCCACCGCACTGCGAATAGCCAGCTCCCGGCGCCGCGAGGCCACCGACAACGAAAGCAAACCGTAGATTCCCACCAGCGTCAAAATGCTGCCCACCGCCGAGAACCCGGTCAACAAATGCATCGCGAAAGTCCGCGAGGCCAGCGAGTCATCGCGAATCTGATCCAGCGTCTTCACATTTTCGATTGCGGCGGTGGGATCGATGGAGTGCAGCGCGCGCTCCACGGCCACGACCACCGCGCGCGGATCCGCCGTCGTCCGTACCACCAGATGTTTTGAAAACGCAGAAGCCTGCCACAGTGGAAGATAGATCTCCGGCGATGCCTGCTGCGTCAGGTCGTCGGTCCGCCCATTGGCGATCTCCCCCACAATCTGCGTGCCAGGCTTATCTCGCCCGTTCAGCCAGAATTTCCGCCCTATGACGTCGCCCTTCGGGAAGAAGCGATCGGCAAACGCCTGGTTCACGACGGCCACCGCGGGGGCCTTGTCGTCGTCCGACGATCGAAATCCTCGCCCCTCCGTCAGTGGTATCCCCATCAGCTTGAAGTAATCAGGCGTCACCGCGCGCAGCGGGAGCGCTGTCTTGTCGCTTTCCTTTACCGCGGGCGGCTGGCCCTCAATCTCCATGGTCGCCGGCCAGTTATTTCCCGTCAGCGGCACTCCCCAGGCAAAGGCCGCGTACTGCACGCCCGGAATCGCCGCAACCCGCTCCAGCGCCTGCCGGTGAAAGCTGCCCCACGTCGACCAGCTCTGCACTTCCGTGACGCTCATCGTCAGAATGTGACTCGTGTTGTACCCCGACGGTACTTTCGCGATTTTCATCATGGTATGAATCAGCAATCCCGCGCCCACCAGCAGCGCCAGCGTCAGGGCCGTCTGCAGCATCGTCACCCCGCGCAACAGGCGCCTCTCTCCGGTTCCCGCGGTTCCTTTCGGACCGGCATTTTTCAGCACCTCCATCGGATCCAGGTGAAATGCCCGCAGCGCCGGAATGACTCCAGCCAGGAAAGCCGCGAGCACCGCCGCCCCCAGGCCCGATCCGAGAACCGCCCATCCTGCTGTGACTCCATCGATCCGCGGAATGGCATGGCCCGCGATCACCTTGAACAGCTTCACCGCACCGTACGCCAGCCCGACCCCAAACACCCCGCCGATCATCGCCAGCAGCGAGGCTTCGATCGTAACTTGCCTCAGCAGGGCCACGCGGCCCATGCCCATCGCGCTCCGCACCGCGTACTCCTGTTGTCTTTGCAGTCCCCGCACCAGCAGCAGCGCTGCCGCGTTTCCGCAGGCAATCAGCAGTACCAGCGCCGCCGCTCCCAGCAGTGGCAGCAAAATTCGCCGGCCGTCCCGGTTCATTTCATCGGTTACCAACTCGGCGTGCGGAGTAAACCCCTGGAACCTCGGTTCCTCCCGGGCCTCTCTCGCCGTCAGCACTGCCAGTTCTTCCTGCCCCTGCCTGGGATCAACTCCATCGCCCAGGCGCGCCACTACATCCCAGTACGGCTCCTTCATCTCCTTTGGATCCGGAACCGCTGGCACCCAAAAATCCACCGTCGCGTTCACGTTGTAGTTCGGCTCCTTGGCCGAACCCGGAGACGGCAGGAATCGCACCCCCGGTTCCATCACGCCAATCACCGTCGGCGGAACCTGCCAGCGGCTGATGCGCACCGTTTTACCGATGATCTGCTTGTCGCCGCCAAACGCGCGCTGCCAAAACTCATATCCCAGCAGAATCGACTTCACCGGCCCCTGCCCAAAATCCGATTCCGCGAAACCGCGCCCTATCGAGGGACGCAGCCCCAGCAGCGGGAAGTAGTTTTGCGTCACCTCCATCCCCTGCATCGACTCGCTGCCCTCATTGCGGATCAGGAAGTTGAACGTCCAGTTGTACGCAGCAACGCCCTCGAGTGACTTCGTCTCTTTCTGCCACGCCATCCACTGCTGCGCCGCCCAGCCGCGCGGACTGTCCATCTTTTGCCCATCGGTGCGCACCGGCTGAATCAGCATGAGCTGCCCAGGCTTTTGATACGGCGGCGGTGTGAGCAGAACCCCCTGGATCAAACTGAAAACTGCGGACGTCGCCCCAATGCCCAGCGCCAGAGTCAGCGCGGCAATCAGGTTGAAGCCGGGCTGCTTCAGCAGCATCCGAATCGCAAATTTCAACTCTCGTGACATGTGCCAACTCCCCGTTCCGTTCTCGCTCCTGCGTGGACCCACGAAGAATACGTCAGTTCTGCAGCTGATGTTGCACTATTATGACTAACTCATAACGCTCTTGATCCCCGCCGCCATCTCCGGCCCGGTTGTGGAGCCCCGACCAAGGGGTCAGATCGCCCCAGTCCTCCCCAGTCCTGCCTAGTCATCTCCAGACCCTGCCACGCCCGGCTCCGCAGTTTACGCCCCCGAACCCGCACGAAGCAGAAGCGCCCCTGTTTTTACCACCCATTGCGGAGCCCTCATCGACTCTGGCGGCGGAAAGCTGTTCCGGCTTTCTCAACACCGGACGACTTATCGTTAGTTATCTCGAAAGCTTCTGATGAACGCGGCCGGCCGTCGATCGATGATAGTCATAGCCTCGCATAACACTTTCAGGGGATATCATCGGAGCAAGATAGATGAAAGTCGGGCATGCAACTCTCCTCGCTGTACTTTTCATGATACTTGCCTCTCCCCTCATGGTAGACTGCTGACGTTTTCCCGATAAGTTGATTCGAAGGGCCTGCGACACGGGCAGCGTTCACCATTCTGCCATCGGCCGCAGTCTGTCATTCGAAGAACAAATCGATTAGTTCGAACCTTTGACTCTTTCCGGAGTTTTTCTGCCTTGATGCGCACGTTCAGGTCCTCGCTCCGTCTTCTTTCGTCCTCAATTTCCCACCCACCGCAGTAAGCTGGATCGGCCTGACCTGGCAGGCGATATCTCGCCTCGGTCTGGTGGCGCTCGTTTGCGGCGTTTGTGCGTCGGCTCAGTCCAGGACAGCTACGTCCACCACTCTCACCATCAGCACGACCGGTGGGCCGGTGACCGCCGTCTCTGCCGGCACTGTCGTGACGCTGTCCGCCTCGGTCAAAGCCGGAGGTGTGGCGCTGACGACGGGTCAGGTGAACTTCTGCGATGCCGCTGCGAAGTATTGCACCGACGTCCATGTTCTCGAAACCTCCCAGTTGACCAGTGCAGGCACCGCTATCTTCAAATTCCGCCCCGGCCTCGGCAGCCACAGTTACAAAGCGGTCTTCGCCGGTACCAGCGCAAGCGCCGGCAGCACATCCGGTGCCTCGGCACTCACCGTGACCGGATCGGTTGGCACGGTCGCAAGCGCGACGGCTCTTGCCGAGACCGGTTCCTGGGGAAATTACTCGCTCACGGCGACTGTGACGGAAGCCGGGAGCACCAGGGCACCCACCGGCAGCGTATCGTTCCAGGACGCAAGCCACGGCAATTCGACTCTGGCCACCGGAACCCTGGGCACGGCTGTTGCCGGAATCGGATGGCCGAACCCGAAGTCGATTAGTGCATTCGGCGACGGATCTGCGCTCGTGGCCGACCTCAATGGCGACGGCATTCCCGATCTGGTGTTGGATAACAATCCGGTCGTGATCTACCTGGGCAATGCGGATGGAACCTATACCGAAGCTCCGGCTCCTTCCATTTCGGGACCTACGCAAGGACCCATGCTCAGTGCCGACTTCAATGGCGACGGCATTCCAGACCTCGCCGTAGCCATGTACGGCTCACCTTTCATTTCAATCCTGCTCGGGAAGGGGGATGGGACCTTTGCGACGCCGGTTCAGGCCAGCCTGCCAGGCGTGGCGTCGAACGTCTCCCAACTGGTGACTGCGGACTTCAATCAGGACGGGATTGCCGACCTCGCGGTCGTCGACAGCTACGATTCGACGTTATACATCCTGCTGGGAAATGGGGACGGTACCTTCACCATGGCCGCTGCGCCTCCCATCTCCGTAATTCCTACGGGGATCGCAATGGGAGATTTTAACGGGGATGGTAAAGCGGATCTGGCCGTCCTGGACGGTGATAACCAACCCATTACCATCCTGCTCGGCAATGGAGATGGCACGTTTGACGTCAACGGCACCGTAGATCCCGGGACCTCCGGTTCGACAGATGGCGGTTTGCGAATTGCCGCAGCTGATTTCAATGGCGATGGCAAGCTCGATCTTGCCGTGGCGACGGGTGGTGCGGCCGGCAGCAGCGAAACGGTGACGATACTTACCGGCAATGGGAATGGGACTTTCAATGCGTCATCAGCGAGCCAGAGCTCAAATGGAACGGCCGTCACCTGGATTCAGGTTGCCGATTTCAACCAGGATGGCGCTCCTGACGTGGTTCTGGCGGATGGGAACGGCAACGCAACCGTACTTCTGAACAACGGCAAGGGGGCGTTCAGCGAAAGTTATCCGGTCGTTACAGGTCTCGGTGTTGCGAGCTATCTGACGACTGGGGTGGGCGACCTCAACGGCGATGGATACCCGGACATTGTGATCGGCGGCTATTACGACAGCACGCTCGGCCTCTACCTGACGCAGCCGACAGAAACGGCGACCGCATCGGCTGACATAACTCTGCCCCCCGGCCTGCACCAGGTGGACGCCAGTTATGCGGGAGACAGCAATTTCAGTGCAAGCCTCTCGGGCGCTCTTCCGTTGTGGGGCATTCCCCCCGCCACCACGACCACACTCACGCTGACCTCCGGCGGTTCCGCGGTAACAGGCGTCGCTCCCGGAACGGTGGTCACGCTGACAGCGACCGTGGGCTGCTGGGTCAGGTCCAGTCACCAGCGGCCAGGTTAACTTCTGCGATGCGTCGGCGACTTACTGCACCGATATCCATGTCCTGGGAACGGCCATGTTGAACGGGAGCGGGACCGCAACCTTTAAGTTCGCCCCCGGCGCCGGTACACACAGCTACAAAGCTGTCCTTGTCGAAGACGGATACGGATCGAGCAGTTCCTCCAATGTTGTGTCGCTTACCGTAGGCCCCGCGCCCAGCCCGGTCTATACCGACACGACAGCCATCTCAGCCGGTGGCTCGATTGGCGATTACTCTTTGACGGCAACCGTTGTGGGATACGGAGGCACGGCTCCTCCCACCGGAAACGTCTCTTTCCTCGACACTAGTTTTGGGAACGCGGTCCTGGGGAGTGCCTCGCTCGGAAAGAGCACACCCGGACTCGGATGGCGTATCTCGCAAACGCCGGCATTAACCTCCGCACCGGTCGCCGAAGTGGAAGGAGATTTCAACGGAGACGGCATCCCCGATCTGGCTCTGCTCTCGAACGCCAATGGTAGTGGTCCGTATTCGCTCACAGTTTATTTCGGCGCGGGAAATGGCAAGTTCACCACCGGGCCCACGACGGCAGTAACGGGCGTGCAGGCGTACTCCAGCATGATTGCGGGCGACTTCAATGGAGACGGCAAAACAGATGTGGCCATACTGAATACGTCGCTCGGGTATACCGCCACCGACGTCACGGTCATGCCGGGCAACGGCGACGGAACATTCGCTGCGCCGCAAACGACCCAGGCTTATAACCCAGGCCCGGTTGGCGGGGATGTCGTGGAAGGATCCATGGTTGCCGCCGACTTCAATGGCGATGGCAAGATGGACCTGGCTATTGTCGGCGGCCTTGTTGCTTCCGGCGAAGTCACGATTCTCCTGGGCAACGGAGATGGAACGTTCACGCCGTCGGGCATGAGCTACGGCTACGATTCCAGTTTCAACGCGATCGCGACAGGCGATTTCAACGGCAATGGCATCCCAGACCTGGTCGTCGCCAATTACTTTTATCCCAGCGGCGCCACCGTCTTCCTCGGCAAAGGCGATGGGACCTTCACTGCTCTCACAACCCAAATTCCAGTGGACACGTCCATCCGTTCGATCGTGGCTGGCGATTTCAACGGTGACGGCAAGACGGACCTGGCGTTTGCCTACGACAGCGAGGTGGGAGTGTTTCTGGGAAACGGCGATGGGACGTTCACACAGGCAACCGGCAGCCCGGTGTCAGGTGCGGCCCTGAGTCTTGTCGCGGCTGACTTCAATCACGATGGCAAGCTCGATCTGGCAGGGATCGATATTTACGGCAGTCAAATCGGTCTCTACCTCGGCGCTGGTGACGGCACCTTCACCGAGACGGTCACGACACCGAATGCGAGCACGCCACCTGCGGGCCCCGCCATGATCGTCGCTGCCGATTTCAACAGCGACGGCGTCTCCGACTTGGCTATGATTACCGACAGCGTCGACGCGGCATCGATCCTGCTGACGGTACCGACGCAAACGGCCACCGCGACCATCACCGGCATCGCGCCGATCGGCGCGGGCACGCACAACGTCGATGCCAGTTATGCAGGAGATGTCAATTACGCTCCCAGCGTTTCGGCCACGACGCCCCTGACGGCCGCGCTCAAACCGATCGTGATCTCTCCCGCCGGCGGCAGCTACTCGTCGCCTGTTACTGTCACCATCAATGAGGCTATTCCCGGAGCGACGGTCTACTACCTGGCGTCCGGGCCGACCCAGACCAGCGGATTTGTGCCCTATACCGGGCCGATTTCGCTCAACCTGGGCGGAGTTGAAACCATACAGGCCTACGCCACCGAGATCGGCTACCTGCAGAGCGACTACGCATTGGTAACCTTCAACCTGAACTATCGATTGCTCCGGCTCTGGTCATCTCGCCGGCGGGTGGAAGCTTCAGCGGACCGCAATCGGCTACGATCTCCGACTCCATTGCGGGCGCTGCGATCTACTACACGACCGACGGTACTATTCCGACGCTGAACTCCACGCTGTACACCGGGCCGATTACCTCTCGACGTCGGAGACGCTGGCGGCCAACGCGGGGCCAAACGGATATAGCCCGAGCAATTTTGCGGCCGCGCAGTTCTTCATCGGTTCCTCGCAGAGTTCGTTCATCTACACCATCGCCGGGAACCAGAGGTGGGGATACGCCGGGGACGGTGGTCTCGCGACCGTTGCCAGCCTCAATAATCCTCGTGCGGCTTTTGGGGGATAGCGTAGGCAATGTATACATCGCCGACACGGGAAACAATAGAGTGAGGAAAGTCGCTACCGGGACCGGCGTAGTCACGACCGTAGCCGGAACGGGAATTGCCGGCTACAGCGGCGATAATGGCCCAGCAGCCAGCGCACAGTTGTCGTGGCCCTGGGCTCTGGCCCTCGACTCAGCCGGGAATCTCTACATTGCCGACGATGGAAACGGCGTCGTCCGGATGGTTGCCGCTAAAACCGGAACGATCACCACCGTTGCAGGCAATCCAACAGCGCCAGCTTTAGGCGACGGCGGACCGGCGACCAGCGCGCAACTCACCGCTCCGGCCGGCCTGGCGCTGGATGCTGCCGGGGATTTGTACATTGCGGACCAGTACCGCGTGCGCAAGGTGACAGCGAGCACGGGGATGATCACCACGGTTGCTGGAGACGGCTCTTACGGCAACACCGGAGACAATGGTCCGGCGACCAGCGCAACGCTGAGCGACGCGCAAGGCCTTGTGGTAGACAGCGCCGGCAATCTTTACATCGCGGACCAGCTGAACAGCGAAATCCGAAAAGTCACCGCCGCCACAGGGGACATCACTACGGTGGCGGGAGCTGATCCGAATTACAGCGGGACGAATGCCAGCGGGGACGGAGGCCCGGCCACCAGCGCTCGCCTCAGCTTCCCGCAGGGAGTAGCCGTGGACTCCGCCGGCAACTTATACATTGCTGACTCCAACGACGACGCCGTGCGTGAAGTGACGGCGAGCAACGGCATCATCAATACAATTGCCGGAACCCCGCAAAGGCAGTGTTCCTCTGTGAGCGGCGACGGCGGTACCGCAATCGATGCCTCCATTTGCTATCCAACAGGAGTCAGCCTGGACAGCACCGGCAACCTCTATATCGCGGAGCCCTCAGCCGATCGCATTCGCAAAGTAAGCGTGGCTGCGGCGCCGCCAACCGCAGTGACTGCGGCTCCGGCATTCAGCATATCTGCGGGCACGTATGCCAGCCCGCAGACGGTCAGTATCACCAGCGCGACCCCCGGAGCTGAGATTTACGTATCCCTCAACGGAGCCGCGCCTACCACAACCATCGAAGGCTACCACGGACCGATCCATGTAACCGGATCGGTGAAATTGCAGGCAGTGGCTGTGGCTCCCGGACACTTGCCCAGTGCGCCGATTTCCGCGACTTACACCCTTACTAAGCCGCCCGCGGCGGTGGTCACCACCGTTGCCGGCACAGAAGTGTATGGAGTGTCCGCGGCCGGGGCCCTGGCTTTCAGCGCCGAGCTGCGCAATCCGCAGGGGGTAGCGCTGGACGCCGCCGGCAATCTGTACAGCGCCGACGCGGGAAACGAAGTCGTCTGGATGGTCGCAGCGGCGACCGGGACCATCAGCGTTGCGGCAGGCACTCCCGGCACGTCTGGCATACCCGGTAACAACGGAGACGGAGGCCCGGCTACAGCCGCTTTTCTAAACAACCCGTCGCATGTTGCGTTCGACAGCGCCGGCAATATGTTTATTGCGGATACTTATAACAATGTTGTCCGCAAGGTTGCGGCGCAGACCGGCACCATCAGCACCTATGCCGGGGATGGCAACTTCGCGCCAGGCCTTGGCGACGGCGGACCGGCAACTTCAGCCACTCTCGCGACTCCCCAGGGTCTGGCCTTTGACAGTGCGGGCAATCTTTATATCGCTGACTCCTCGCACGGCGAGATTCGCATGGTCTCTGCGAGCGATTCGGGCGGCGGTCGAGTTCGCGTAGTCGACGAGTGCACGAAGACCATTTCGACTCTCGCGGGGAACGGGAATGCAGGCGAGAGCGGTGACGGCGGCCCGGCGACAGAGGCGGAGATCGATCCTTACGGAATCGCCGTGGACGGCGCCGGGAATGTATACATCGCGAACCCGCTGGATGAAATCCGGATGATACCGGCTGGCGGGGGAGTGATTACAGCCGTGGCGGGAAGTGGGTACACCGGCTTCGGTGGTGATGGTGGCTCCGCAACCATGGCCGAGTTCATAATGCCGGGTGGGTTAGTGTTCGACAAATCCGGAAGCCTCTACGTTGCGGACACGTATAACAACCGAGTGCGTAAAGTGACCTTCTCCGGCGCAGCGGCGACGCCGAACTTCGGTCTGGCGCCCGGAACCTATAAGTCAGTGCAGACGGTGGCGATCACCGATCAAACATCGGGATCCGCAATCTACTACACGACCGATGGAAGCACGCCGACCGCGGCTTCGACCGAATACAAGAGCCCGATCACGGTGTCATCTACCGAGACCCTCAGGGCCATTGCGGTGGCGACTGGCTTCACGGTAAGCGAGACAGCCTCAGCGACCTACACCATCAATATTGGACCGGTCTCGCCCGCCATTACCTGGCCAACCCCGGCGCCCATTTCCTATGGAACGCCGCTCAGCTCCGCGCAGCTGAATGCGGCCACTACGGTGTCCGGGAGCTTCGCATATTCTCCGCCGTCGGGAACAGTCCTGAATGCAGGACAGCAAAAGCTGACTGCGACCTTCACGCCTGCCGACACAAAGGACTACACCACCTCATCGGCCAGCGTCACCCTCACGGTAAACCCGGCGGCTCCGGCAGTGGATTCGGTGGGCTCATCGCTGAATCCATCCATGGTGTCGGATCAGGTGACATTCACGGCGACGGTCACGTCTCCGCTCGGCACACCATCCGGAACCGTCACCTTCCTCGACGGCACCACCCAATTGGGATCGGGAACACTGACCGCGGGAGCTGCCACGTTCAGCACCTCGGGCCTGGCGGCCGGATCCCATGCGATCACGGCAGTCTATTCGGGAGACCCAAACTTTGCATCGATGACCAGCGCGCCGTTGACGCAGGTTGTCGAAAGCTTTTCGATTGGCACCTCGAGCAGCGGATCGTCCTCAGCCACAGCCTCTCCCGGCGGACAGGCGAACTTTGCTCTCACTGTGACGCCCCCGAGCGCCGGTTCGGCACTTACCTTCTCGGTGACCGGGTTGCCGGCTGGTGCCACGGCAACATTCTCCCCATCGACAGTCGCGGCTGGTTCCGGTGCCACGAATGTGACCTTGACGGTGAGCTTGCCTGGCACTTCCGCCATGATCCCGAGCGGAAGTCCACTGCAGCGCGGTGCCCTTCCCATCGCGCTGGGGCTGATTCTGCTGCCGATGAGCGGCCGGTTCCGCAACCTCTCTCTTCAGAGGCTGCGGCTCGTCTGGGTGGGTATCGTTATTCCCGGGGCGGCCACCTTCATGAGCGGTTCTGGTGGCGGCGGTAGCGGCAGCTCCACTTCGACCTCAAACCCTCAAACCTACACGCTGACAGTCACCGCATCCTCCGGATCTCTGACCCAGTCCACAAAGCTGACCCTCAGTGTGGAGTAAGGGCAGCCCCCGGAAACAGAGCCAGCCGGGAAGACACGGCTGTTCCTGAATGCAGACCTTACCGAACGGCCGGACTTCTTCGATCCGGCCTTTGATCTTGAGATTGAGTCCGGGATTCCCGGTCCAGTCCGGTACCGGTTGGAACCAGCGTGTCGCGTGCCGGTGGGAACCAGTCTTCAAAAATGACAGAACCCTGTCCCGGCCCCGCAGCGACTCCCAACTCCGTTTACCGGGCGCGATTACGACTTCAATTCGCTCATCTTCTTGCCCACCGCGCCGGGTCCGAAATTGATACGAGCATCCTTGATCGAAAGTCCCACCACTTCGATGCGCTTCAGGTCCCGTGTGCCGATCCCCGCTTCTTCCGCGAGACGCAGCGAGTTGTCGCCGCGAATAAACGGAGATGTGCCGCGCTCCGCATACGGATCGTAGCTCATCACGGCCATGCCGACAGCGTCCACGTTGACGGCGTTGCGGCCGGCAATGATCACGCCCGGTGTCATCCTTTCGAGGCCCGGAAGCCACGGACCTTCGCCTCCGCGCACCGTCTCCACGCCGTCCACGATGGCGATATCGATGGGCCGGATGCCGTTCTGATCCACCAGAATCCGCGGCACCCGATAGCCCGGATCGCGCGGCGATTGAGGATGCAGCTCGGCATCGACGCCCGCCGGCGCCGGTGTCGTCCCGTCGTGCAGCACCGCTCCGCGCTCTTTCGTCGGCCGCTCGTTTCCGTTCGGTCCGCAGTCCCCGCCATAGAGCGAGCAGGGCGTGTTGCCGAAGTTGTTCTTCATGGTCATGGTCACGCCTGCAATCCAGTGGTTCTTCAGCTTCGCCATCGAAGCGTACACGTCGCACTGATAGAACGCCGGGTTCAGGTGGTAAGCCGGATAGGCGTAGCCGCCCCAGGGCACCTTCATGCGGACATATTGCTTGTAATTGCCGAGGTTCTGCACGTTCTCCCAAACCACCGGCACGCCCATATTGTTGATCGCGCTTACGTCCAGGCCGTACCGCGCCCACAGCGACAGATCCTGATCGGCGGGGAAGAAGCTTTCAATCATGCGCACGCGCCGCGCACCCGCCCTGGCAAACAGATGTACCGTCGCTGCCACTGATTCCGGATTCGTCCGATAAGGAAGATCCGGCGTCAGCGGAAAGTTCTTCGGATTTCCCGTCATATTCAGCTTCAGCGCGACCGTCTTTCCGCGCACCAGCTTCTCGATCCCGCCAATCTGATCGAAGGCTTTGGAGAGTTGCTGCCCATACTGCGCGTAATCGCGGCAGGGCACGATCGCGACCCGGCTCGCCGGAGCCTCGGCCTTCAACAGCTTCGGCATGCAAAGTGCCGCGAACGTCGCCGCACCCGTAGTCGCCAGCATCTCTCGTCTGTTCATTTCCCCCGCCTCCTCAGCGCTGGATGAGACCAGTCCATGCTACTCGGATATGATGCTTTGCGCCCGGCTTAATTTGGGATCCGGACCATCATTTGGCATGCGGCTCGCGGCAGGCCCCCGGTGTTGAGCCTAGTGTTGAGCAGGTTCGGCCCCGCTCCGGCGTCAGACTACCCCCGATCCGTAGAGCAGCCATGCTGATGGTCTGGTCGATCACGCCTGGTGGAAGATGAAACTCAGCGGCAGGGTAGGGCAGGGAAGCGGAGCAATAATCCGGTTGTCCGGCGGCCGTTAACTGGCGAACAGTCGACTTACTGCAGTGTCATCTGCATGCGGAGATAGAAACTATACCGGCCGAGCATCGAAGGTGGCGGGCTCGATGGATTCAATTCGGCTTCTGAGGTCGAAGAGCAACTTACGAAATGCATTCCGAATGTTCCGCCGCAGCACGCCGCCGGCTATGATCAGTTCCGCTTCGGCAACGATCTTCTTTGCAAGACTGAGCGTCTCGAGCGCCTTCTCATGATCAAGGGCGCTGACGTGATCCGCTGCTTCGGAACACAACCCATGAGCGATCATGACTCGTTTGCGCAGGGCCTGCGCCCCTGCGTGGCCGCAATGGGTATTAAACATAAATTGAGCTTTCTTTGAATAACCGCAACTACACCGGGCGCGAGGCGGCGGGAGCGCAGGTTTGGGGTAACAGTTGAGAAAATTGTGTCATCTTCGGATCCGGATATCCATGCCCATTCGTTAGGTCCAGGCTGCCACGAATGTGGTATTGGTGCCGGATCAGATGAGCTATCCGCATTCAGCGCGATCGGCACTGTGCCGCGACCGTCACCGGCGTCAATGCGCTGCCGGCTCCCTGTTTCTCGCTGAAGTCCGAGACCATCCTGGCGAATGGAACATGGCGCGGACGGTGCCGCCCATCTGCTGTTGCCTTTCGTTCAGGCAGAAAGCGGCTGGCTTCAGTCGGTGCGCAGGGCCTGCATCGGTTCGATCGAGGCGGCGCGCAGCGCCGGAAGCCACGCGGCAAGCAGTCCGGTGCAGGCCACCGCGGCGCAGACCGCGGCCAGCACCATGGGATCGTGTTCGGCCGTCCCGTAGAGCATGGTCTTCATGACGGAAGAAAACAGCAGCGACGCGGTCAGGCCGAGAGCGATGCCTGCGGCGAGCAGACGCGAAGCCTCGATCAGCACCATGCGCACCACCAGGGTGTGGCGGGCTCCCAGCGCGAGGCGCAGGCCAATTTCGCGGCGACGCCGCGCCACCGAGTACATCATCACGCCGTAGAGTCCGACAACGGTAAGCAGCAGCGCGAGGCCGGCGAACGCTCCCAGCAGAACCATGGCGAAGCGTGGCTGCGAGAGCTGCACGCTCATGAGTTCGGGCATGGTGGCCATGTCCGTGACCGGGATGTCCTTGTCCATCGACGCGACCAGCCGGCGTGCCGCTGGTTCAAGAGCATGCGGATCGACGCTGGTCCTCACCACCGAGACCAGGCAGCACCAGGTGGGAAGCTGAGCCGCAGGCAGGAAATAAGCGGGACGATCCTGGCGCTGGGTCATGGAGTGGCGAATGTCGCCCGTGATGGCGATGATGGTGCGCAGGGGAGGGCCGCCGGGTCGGCCATCGCCGGCCCCCGGCTTCAGCTGCCTGCCGACAGGATCTTCACCGGGGAAGTATTTTTCGGCGAAGGCGTGGTTGATGATCATGACTGGCAGAGAGTCGCGGGTATCAGCCTCGCTAAAGTCGCGCCCCCTCAGGATGGGCACCTGCATGGCACGGAAATAACCGGGCGAGATCAGGCTGATATCTGCGGAGGGCAACTGACCCTCGGGCAAAGGATGCTCAGGGTTCTGAAACGACACGTCGGCATCGTCGGAAGCCATCGGCAGGATCATGGTGCCGGCAGCACTCTCCACGCCGGGGATGGCCCGCAGCCTCTCGAAATATTCCTGGTAGAACGGCGCGCGGGTTTTGCTGTAGCGGTTATCGGGAGTCTCAAAGCGAAACGTCAGCAGATGGTCGGCGCGGAAGCCGAGGTCTTCGTGCGCCAGCCGAACAAACGTCGAGATGAGCAGGCCGGCTCCGGCGGAGAGCACGATGCCGAGCGCCACCTGACCGACAATGACCGCGGAGCGCAGCCGGTCGCGCCCGGAGATGTCGGTGAGGCTGCCGGTTTTGAGTGTGGAGACGAGATCCGTTTTCGAAGCCTGGATCGCGGGAATGAGGCCGAAGAGGATTCCCGCGACGAGCGTCACGGCGAGGCCGAATGCCAGGACCTGAAGATTCACGCCGGCATCGGCAGCGCGGGGAACACTGTCGCCGATGAGGCGCAGCACCACAGGAGTCGAGAAGAAGGCGAGTGCGCAGCCGGCGAGGCCTCCGCCGCAGCTGAGCACCAGGCTTTCCAGCAGCAGCTGGCGAACGATGCGGGAGCGGGTGGCGCCGACCGCCGAGCGCATCGCAATTTCGCGCCGACGATCGCTCACCCGCGCCAGCAGCAGGTTGGCGATGTTCCCGCATGCGATCAGCAGCACCAAACCGACGGCGCACAGGATGACGACCAGCAGAGTCCTGGTGTCGCCCAGCACGGCATCCAGTTCAGATTCCACGCGCGCGGAGTCGTGTTTGGTGTTGGTGTCCGGATACTGGCGCGCGAGCCGGGTGGCGATGGCCTTCATATCCTGATCGGCCTGGGCGACGGTCACCCCAGGCTTGAGGCGGCCCATGGCATTGAGAAAATGCGAGCCGCGGTTGGTGACGCCATCGCCGGCGGGGGTGTCATCGACGGCAAGGGTGGTCCACAGATCGGTCTTCGGCGCGGTGATGGGGAAGCGGAACGATGCCGGCATCACGCCGATGACGGTGAACGTATCGCCGCTGAGCTGGAGGGTCCGGCCGAGGATCCCGGGATCGGCAGCAAACTGCGCGACCCACAAGGCATGGCTCAGCAGTGCCACGCGCGTGCCGCGCTTTTCTTCAGCCGCCGTGAATCCCCGGCCGAGGATGGGATTGATGCCCAACATAGGCAGCAGATCCCAGGAAACAATCTGCGCGGCCACATGCACGGGGCGCGCGCTTCCGGTGAGCGTGTAGCTCGTGTCGTGATACGAGACGAGATGCGAGAAGCTGTGATTCTGCGCGCGCCAGTCGAAGAAGTCGGGATAGGAGAGATTGCTGGCGAAGGTGCCGCGGCCGGAGGAGGATTCGGCTTCGACGAGGCGCTGCGGCTGCGAGTACGGCAGCGGGCGCAGCAGGATCGCGTCGACCACGCTGAAGACGGTGGCGTTGGCGCCGATGCCCATAGCCAGGGTGACAATGGCGACCACGGTGAACGACGGCGATTTGCGCAGGATGCGCAGCGCGTAGCGCAGGTCCTGCACCACGCCTTCGACCAGCGGCAGGCTCTCTTCGCTGTGGCATTCTTCGCGCACAGACTGGACGGAGCCGAATTTGAGGATCGCCTGGCGCCACGCTTCTGCCGGAGTCATGCCGGCGCGCAGGTTCTCCTCGGTCTGCAGGGCGAGGTGCTGTTCGATCTCTTCCTGAAGGCGACGGTCGACGCGGCGATGAGCGGCGAAGTTGCGCAGGCGGACGAAGAAGCGGTGCACAGCTTTCATGAGAGCCTCTCGGCTTTGGCGGTGAGAAAGCGGGCAATGATTTCGGAGGTCTGCTGCCAGCCGTCGAGTTCAGCCTGGAGTTGCCTGCGCCCGGCGCGGGTGAGGCGGTAAAAGCGCGCGCGGCGGTTGTTCTCCGAAGCGCCCCAGTCGGAAGCGACGGCGCCTTCCTGTTCGAGCCGCAGCAGAACCGGATACAGAGTCCCCTGGTTGACCGAAAGCAGATCGCCGCTGATCTGCTCGATGCGGCGGGCAAGGCCGTAGCCGTGCAGAGGACCAAGAACTTCGAGGGTTTTCAGCACCATCAGGGCAAGGGTGCCCTGCTGCACATCCGATTTCTGCTTCATTCTCGTCCCCGTTGGGAATCCCAAAGGTAGCCTGTTGGGTATCCAAAAGGAGAATGTCATACTTCCTTTGGGAAAGCAACAGAGCCAAGGGGGCAGGGTGCAGAACGGTAGAAGCCCCGGTCTTCAGACCGGGGAAATACAGCAGAAGAAAATGTGGGCCTTCAGGCCCGGAACTCCAGCGTCGGCTTCCAGCCTCCCGCTACCCCACTTCCCGCTGCCCGCCTGAATTTGTCGTAAGCGTCTGGTCTTTTCATCTGGACAGCCAGTGAGCGACAGCCCACGATAGGCGCATGGATGGCGCGATCGCAACGGGACGGAAGCGGCGGGTGTTTCGCCGGGTCGAAGAGAAGCTGAGGATCGTGAAGCTGACGCTGGAGCCGGGCGCGAGCGTATCAGGTATAGCTCTGGCGAACGGCATGAACGCCAACCAGGTGTTTCGGTGTAAGCGGCAGTACGAGCGTGGCGAGCTGCAGCACGCAGGTTGAAGCCGAGCGCGGCTCTGGTGCCGGTGACGATCGCAGCAGAACCGGATGGACCGAAGCTGGCCGAGTCCTCGATCTCGGCAGCTGCGCCGCCATTCGCAGGAAGCGTCATGATCGAGTTTCCCGGGCGAGCGTTGCTGAGCATCGAAGGGGCCGCCGATCCCGCTGTGATTCGCGCTTACTGGAGAGTCTGGCGAGGTGATCGAGCTGCGGGCAGGCACGCGTATCTGGCTCGCCGCAGGGATCACGGATATGCGGCGTGGCTTTCACGGGCTCAGTGCCCAGGTGCAGACCGTCCTCGAACAAGAGCCCTACTCCGGCCATGTCTTCGTGTTTCGGGGAAGGCGAGGTGATTTGATTAAGCTCCTTTGGTTCGATGGTGACGGCCTCTGTCTTTTTCAGAAGCGTCTGGAGAGGGGCCGCTTCATCTGGCCACAGACAACCAGCGGAACCGTGTCGCTGAGCCGCGCTCAGTTATCGATGTTGCTCGAAGGCATCGACTGGCGCAGACCGGATCGCACATGGCAGCCGCCGATGGCGGTGTGAATCAGATTTAATACTCGGGCAGTTACACAACCGTGGCATACTGCCTGGGACGATGCGTGCGCCGCTCCCTGATCTTGATGCACTCGACATCGAAGCTCTGAAGGCGCTCATCCTCGCTCAACACGAAGACAGGCAGCGGCAGCTGGAGGAACTGGACCGGCAGAGAGCCGAACTGGCCCAGCACCGGACTCAGTATCAGGACGAGCTACGGGAACGATCCGAGCAGATCGAACACCTAAGGCTTGTGGTGGAGAAGCTGCGTCGGATGCTCTTCGGGCGCAAGAGCGAGAAGCTATCGATCCAGCTCGATCAGCTTGAACTTCAGCTTGAAGAGTTGGAGGCGATTCACGCGACACTGGCGTCGGTGCCGATGGGCGACGCACAGGCCGACAACACTGGTGCGGAGCCGGCTCGCAAGCCGCTGCCGGAGTATCTGCCACGTCACATTGTCACCCACGAGCCGAAGGAGAGTTGCTGCCCTGAGTGCGGCGGCGATCTTCGCCACTTCGGCGACGACGTATCTGAACAACTGGATTATGTCCCCGAGATCTTTCGGGTCATCCGGCACGTGCGCCCGAAGTTCGCGTGCAGCAAGTGCGAGTCTGTCGTCGAAGCTCCGGCGCCATCGCGACCGATCGCACGCGGGCTGGCTGCTCCCGGCCTCCTGGCGCATGTCCTGGTCTCGAAGTATGCCGATCACTGCCCGCTCTATCGCCAGTCGGAGATTTATGCCCGGCAGCGGGTCGAACTCGATCGCTCCACGCTGGCCGGGTGGGTGGGAGCCACCAGTGAGCTGCTCGCGCCGCTGGTTGATGCAGTGCGCCGTCACGTTCTCGGTGCCACGAAGCTGCACGCCGACGATACGCCCGTGCCGGTGCTCGCTCCCGGCAACGGGAAGACCAAGACGGGCAGGCTCTGGACCTACGTGCGCGATGACCGGCAGGCAGGCGACAACACCGCGCCCGCCGTTTGGTTCGCCTACTAGCCGGATCGCAAGGGCGAACATCCCCGGGAACACCTGAAGGACTTCACGGGCACGCTGCAGGCTGACGCATATTCAGGTTTTCACCATCTATATGACACGGGCCGGATTCGCGAAGCAGCCTGCTGGGCTCATTATCTGGAGTAGAGATTTATCTGGGGTGATCGCTGAGTAGCCCTCGCTCCGAGCAGTACGCGGGAGATTTGGTCTCTTTCACTCCAGATAAGTTCACAGTGCTTGAAGGAAGTCGAGGAGCTTTGGCGACGGACGCCATGGCTTTGTCGATCCGGGGATCAAGCCGGAGCGTTTCCAGAAGGCGTCGAGCACCTCCCGTTTCATTCGGAGATTGCTGGTGATGTAACGGCT